>Ga0182030_10000157_pt1 | contig 114542 bp, 91 predicted proteins | sample 812S3MmetaG_FD_121299 | JGI IMG/M metagenome (GOLD analysis project Ga0182030, IMG submission 121299) | Permafrost microbial communities from Stordalen Mire, Sweden - 812S3M metaG (Illumina Assembly) | ecosystem: Environmental > Terrestrial > Soil > Wetlands > Permafrost | place: Sweden...
CAAAACCGCAGTGCGCGCCTTGCGCAGCGTTCAAAAACAACCACAACGCGTCCGGGATTACTTCCGGCAGAAGGATGTCACCTATGCCGCCGCGTAGCATTCCGTCAGGGCCGGATCAATAATAACGAATCAACTGCCGAACGCGACGCCGGAGGAGAAGGCAAAACTGAACGAATTTTTGAATCTGCAGACACAGAAGATGTTCGAGGCCATGCCCTATGATGAGCTGATGCAGGCGATGGTCCCCGCCTACCAGCACCACCTGACACATGGGGAGATTCAAGAGATAATCCGCTTCGACTCCTCTCCTGTGGGACAGAAGATGCTCGAAGAGTTGCCCGCCATCATGGGAGAGAGTATGCAAGCTGCTGCGCCGATCATACAGAAGTGGATGCAGGGGCGGATGAATGAGCTGAAGACAAGCGTGGAATCGTATGCGAAGACGCTCCGGGAAGAGAAGACTCGTACGACCGCTCCTAGCGTGAAATGAGCCTTTACGTCGGTGGCCCATTCAAGCCTCGCTTTTCGGCTTGAGTGGGGCTGTTGACCTTGCGCTTGTATCTGCTTTTCTCTTAGTTGGCGATAAATCGCCAAGTCACTCACAATCCCGAAATGGAACAACGGTGGTGCCCGAGGCGTTTTGCAGACTCAACTAATTTGTGTTCAGTTTCAACTTGAAATGTACTTCACATCTGGGGCCTGGCCGCGGCGCGGCTGGCGTCTATAATCACATTCAATCTCGCGCTGATAGAATGGTGAGGAAATGATCCTACCGTTCGTCCGTGAGTTGCTCGCGGATGCCGAAGCGACCTCAAGTTTTCAGCGTGCAGCAACCCATCTAAAGGGAGGCGCGGGGCGCATACGTGTGTCCGGGCTGACCCCGACCGCGCGGGCGCTGTATTATGCGCTGCTGCATCGTGCCTCGGCCAGGCCGATGCTGGTGGTGGTGAGCGACAATCGCACGGCCGAAGAACTGCTGCCGTTGCTGCAAAGCCTCTGCGAGATGACGGGCGTGGCCACCTCGGACGCGGTGGCATATCTTCCGGCGCGCGACGTGCTTCCCTTCGACAATCTCTCTCCCCATCCTGAAATTCAGGAGATGCGCGCGCGTGCGCTCTGGCGGATCGCCAGTGGCACGGCTGCCCTGGTGGTGGCGCCATTTGCGGCGACGACGATTCGTCTGCGCGACGCCGACTACTACCGTAATCTGGCTCGTATTGTGCGCCGGGGGGACTGGTTGGACCTGGAAAAGCTGGTGCAGCACCTGAATATTGTGGGTTACCGGCAGACCGACATCGTGGAGCAGCAGGGCGAATATGCGCAGCGCGGCGGGATTCTGGACGTGTATTCGCCGGAGATGGAAAGACCGGTGCGCATTGAACTGTTTGGCGACGAGGTAGAGTCGCTGCGGCGCTTTGACCCGGTAACGCAGCGTTCGGCGCTGAGCCTGGAAGAGGCCGCGCTGCTGCCGCTGACCGAAACCGCGGTGACCGAAGAGTTGCTGGCGACCATTAACGCGCGGCTGAGCGGAAGGCGAGTCAGTGGAAGTGAAGAAGCGCTGGAAGACGCGGCGCGCGCCGGCGGATTGACGATATTTCCCGGTTGGGAGTTCTTTGCCCCGGTGGCGGGGGCGGAGAACACGATTTTCGACCTGATGCCAGACGCCGCCGTGGTGCTCGACGAAGCGGAGAAGCTTGCCGAAGACCATGATGCCTGGTGGCAACGCCTGGAAGATGCGCACGAGCGCAGCGGGGTGGGAAACCTGGTTCGTACAGAGGAACTGTACGTCGCTCCAGAGGCATGGCGCGAACGCGTGGCCCGGAGCATGGGCTTGGACGTAGAGCAGCTAGGAATGGCATCAAGCGATGGCCTTGAGCTGGTGGAGTTCAGTTCGAGGCCCACGCCACGCTTCCATGGCGCGGTGCCAAAGCTGCTGGAGGAGGTAAAGAAGCTCTCCGCGGCGGGTGAGCGCGTCATGCTGGCGGCGGGCTCGATGGGCGAGTTGGAGCGCCTGGCGGATCTCTTCAACGAATACCAGGTGCCGTACCGGCTGGGCACCAGGGCCAAGGCGGCGAACGTCAGCGAGGAGACCGCCTACTTCAACGACGAGAGCGCGGCGACCACGCTGGTCTATGGCTATGTCCCGGCAGGAGTGGAGTTGCCGGAGGCGAAGCTGGTGCTCTTCGGCGCCAACGATCTGTTCGACGATTCCGAGGCGGGCGCGCCACGTCAGCCGAAGCAGCGCTCCAAGACCTCGGCGTTTTTGTCTGACTTCCGCGATCTGGCGGCGGGCGACTATGTGGTGCACGTCGAACACGGCATTGGCCAGTACCAAGGCTTGCGCGAGATTCCGCAGGCGGACGGCTCGAAGGCCGAGTTCATGGTATTGGAATACGCCGAAGGCGCGCGGCTGTACGTTCCGCTGACCCGGCTCGATCTGGTGCAGAAGTACCGCTCGGCCGAAGGCGGACACACGGTACTGAACCGCTTGGGCACGCAGCAGTGGGTGAAGACCAAGGCGCGGGTGAAAAAGGCCATGCAAGACATGGCCGACGAGTTGCTGAAACTGTACGCACAGCGCAAGACCGCACAAGGATTTCAGTACTCGGGCGACAGCCAGTTCATGCGCGAGTTCGAAGACGCGTTTGAATATAATCCGACCGACGACCAGACCGCGGCGGTGGCAGACATCAAACGCGATATGGAAGGACAGCAGCCGATGGATCGCCTGCTCTGCGGCGACGTGGGCTATGGCAAGACGGAAGTGGCGATGCGCGCCGCCTACAAAGCGGTGAACGACAGCAAGCAGGTCGCACTGCTGGCGCCGACCACGGTGCTGGCCTTCCAGCACTTTGAGACCTTTAAGCACCGCTTCGCGGCCTTCCCGGTGAACATCGAAATGATCTCGGGCTTCCGCACCGCAAGGCAGCAGAAGGAGATCGTCGAAAAGATCGAGAACGGCAAGGTGGATATTCTGGTGGGCACGCACCGGGTGCTCTCCAAGGACATCAAGTTCCCCGACCTCGGCCTGGTGATCATCGACGAAGAGCAGCGCTTCGGCGTGCGGCACAAGGAGCGGCTCAAACATTTGCGCAAGGAAGTGGATGTGCTGACGATGTCGGCGACGCCGATTCCGCGCACGCTGCATATGTCGATGCTGGGCCTCCGCGACATGAGCGTGATCGAAACCCCTCCCCGCGACCGCCTGGCGATCCAGACGGTGGTTGCGACCTGGGATGAGAAGCTGATTCGCTCCGCGATTGAGCAGGAGTTGGAGCGCGGCGGGCAAGTCTATTTTGTTCACAACCGGGTGGAGTCGATCTACGAGATTTCGGCGAAGCTGCGCGAGCTGGCCCCCAAAGCGCGCATCCTGGTTGGGCACGGACAGATGGGCGAGGGCGAGTTGGAAAAAGTCATGCTGGCCTTTATGCGGCATGAGGCCGACATTCTGGTGGCCACCACGATCATCGAAAACGGGCTCGATATTCCGCTGTGCAACACCATCCTCATCAATCGCGCCGACCGGCACGGTTTGAGCGAACTGTACCAGTTGCGCGGGCGGGTTGGACGCTCCAACCGGCGCTCCTACGCCTACCTTCTGGTGCCGCCGGATCGCGAACTCAATGAGGTGGCCCGACGCAGACTGGCGGCGCTGAAGGAGTTCAGCGATCTAGGCGCGGGCTTCAAAATCGCCGCGCTCGATTTGGAACTGCGCGGCGCGGGAAACCTGCTGGGCGGACAACAGAGCGGCCATATCGAAGCCGTGGGCTTTGAGATGTATACCACCATGCTGGAGCAGATGATTCGCGAGTTGAAGGGCGAGCAGGTGCAGGAGACGCTGGATACGGCGCTGAATCTGGGCCTGAACATTCGCATTCCAGACGATTACATTCGCGAGGAAAATCAGCGCCTGCGCATCTACAAGCGGACAGCGGCGGTGGAAGACGAAAAACAGTTGAACGACGTGGCCAACGAGTTGCGCGATCGCTATGGCGAGCCGCCGCCGGCGGTGCAGCACCTGCTGCAATACGCGCATCTCCGGTTGGAGTGCCAGCGCCTGGGCGTCGCCAGCATCGAGCGCAAGCGCGACCAGGTGAGCGTGAAGTTTACGCAGACAGCCGAGGCCGATCCGCAAAAGATTATGCAACTGGTGGCCAAGCACAAGGGAGTGGTGTTTACGCCGCAAGGAATTTTGAAGTTCTCATTGAAGGCGGCGCGGCCCGATGAAGTGTTGAATGGGCTGCGCAGATTGCTGGAAGGCTTCGAGGCCGAGCCCGCCCGCGCGTGAGATTGCGAAACGAAGTCTTATTGAATGAAGTTTGATTGAGCGAAGTTTTGATACGTCCGTTGAGCTTACAATGGCTGGTTGCAGGCCTTAGCAGTACTTGAAGAGCTGTACTTGAGTGAAGCGAAATGAGCGCACGAGTTCGTAAAGCAGTGTTTCCGGCCGCTGGCATGGGCACGCGGTTCCTGCCGGCAACGAAGGTGATGCCGAAAGAGATGTTGCCGGTCGTCGATAAGCCGATTATTCAGTATGGCGTGGAAGAGGCGATTGCCTCGGGCTGCGACGAGATTATTATCGTGACCGGCCGCGGCAAAGTCGTGATGGAAGACCATTTCGACATCAGCTTTGAGCTGGAGCACTCACTGGCTAAGCGCAAGAAACCCATGCTGTTGCAGACCGCGCAACAGGTCGCGCGAATGGCGCACGTAAGTACGGTGCGGCAAAAGGAGCCGCTGGGGCTGGGCCATGCGGTTTTGATGGCAAAGAGACTGGTGGGCGATGAGCCGTTTGGCGTGATTCTGCCCGACGATCTGGTGGATTCGCCCGACCATCCGTGCCTGAAACAATTGATCGAGGTGTTTGAGGAGAAGCAGGCTTCGGTGATCGCAACCCAGATTGTTGATGGCAAGGCGATCTCCGCCTACGGCGTGCTGGACGCAAAGTTGGTCCCGGGATTCAACGGCCGTCTCTACGAAATCACCGACATGGTCGAGAAACCGAAGTTCGAAGAGGCTCCGTCGAATCTCGCCATCATCGGCCGCTACGTGCTTACGCCGCGCATCTTCGAGATGATCGAGACCATCGCGCCGGGTGCGGGCGGAGAACTGCAACTGACCGACGCTCTGAAGAAACTCCTGCAGCATGAAAAGATCTACGGCTTTGTCTTCGAAGGCAAGCGGCATGATGCGGGAGACAAGCTCGGCTTCTTGAAGGCCACCGTGGAATACGCACTGCAGCGCGAGGATTTAGGCCCGGCATTCAAGGAGTATCTCTTGGCGCTCGACATCGAAAAGGCATCTCACGGACCTGCGTGATTACACGGATTTTGGTTGAAAACCGCACGGACCAGAAAGGCATTCTAAACGCTATGATTCAATTGCTCGTCAGATGGATTATCAGTGCGGTCTTGCTGCTGGTGGTTTCCCAACTGGTGCCTGGCTTCGCAGTGCACGGTTTTCGCGCCGCAATGATTGCGGCACTGGTGATCGGGCTGGTGAATGCCACGCTGGGAGTCTTCCTGAAGGTCATCACGTTTCCGCTCTCACTGCTGACTTTGGGGCTGTTCTTGCTTGTCATCAACGCGCTGATGTTGTTATTCGCTTCGCATTTTGTGCGCGGATTCGTTGTTCACGGCTTTGCACCTGCTTTCTGGGGCGCCCTGCTGCTCTCGCTGCTGGGGATGGTGACGCGCTGGCTTATGCCTTCCCGGTAATTAGAGCGGGCGAAGCGAGCGGACAAGCGCCGGCAGGTCGAGACTTTGCTGAAAGAGCCGAATGCCGGCGATGCCGGCGGCACCGGTGGCGGCGCACAGCGGGGCGCGTTCCAGATATACTCCTCCCAAGGCGAAAACCGGGAAGGTTCTGCGGGTGTCACCGGCCTCGATGCGCAGATCGGGATTCTCATCTTTTCGTGCTGCTCTGCGCAACTCCTCAAGCCCGATTCCATTTTTGACCACATTCGCTTTTTCGAAAATCGGTGCGAGTACCGCGAAATCAGCGCCGTGCGCTTCGGCAAGCCGCACCTGTTGAGCGGAGTGGCAGGAGACGACGATAAGAAACTGCGGGGCGGAGCAGCCTTTAGCGGCCAGTGCGCGCGCGTCAGAGGCGAAGATGTCCGTACCGGTGAGGTGCACGCCGTCAGCGCCGACGGCCAGAGCTACGTCGGTGCGATGGTTGATCAGCAATCGCGACCGACCTTCCTCGCGGATCAGATGTAAGACTTCGCGCGCGAGCAACTCAAGCTCACGGATGCGGAGATCCTTCTCGCGGAGTTGAATGTAATCGACTCCCGCAGCGGCGGCGCTGCGGATCGTGCGGAGAAGCTGGCTCCGGCGTTCGGCTTCGCTTCCGGCAAACTGGGTTCGATCCGTAATGTAGTAGATCAGCACGACGGGTGGCCTCGACTTTTCTCATACGGCTCTTCTCGCACGGCGCGCCGATTAGTTTGCAGGCGCCTTCCAACCCGGCTTTACTCCGGCGGCGGCGTTCTGTTCATCGAGCCACTTCTTCAGCGGCGCGAAGTATTCCATCATCGCTCCGGCGTCCATGCGATCATCGCCGGTCAGCGTCTTCAGCGCCTCTGGCCAAGGCTTACTGATGCCGATCTGCAACATGGCGTCGAGCTTGGCTCCGGCGGCTTTGTTGTTGTAGAACGAGCAGCGATGCAGCGGGCCGCTCTGCCCAGCCTCGCGGCACATGGCGCGGTAAAACTGAAACTGTAGAATCCGGGCCAGGAAGTAGCGCGTGTAGGGCACGTTGGCCGGGACATGGTACTTGGCTCCCGGATCAAAGTCGGCTTCCGTGCGAGTGACCGGCGGAACAACGCCCTGATACCGTGCGCGCAGCTTCCACCACGCGGCGTTGTAGTCGGCGGGCGTGATCTCGCCGGCGAAGACCTTCCAGCGCCACTGGTCTATCAACAGGCCAAAGGGCAGGAAGGCAACCTTGTCCATTGCCTGACGCAAAAGCAGAGCCGTGTCATCGCTGTCGGGAACCTTGTCGATCAGGCCCACCTGCTTCAGGTATTGCGGCGTGATCGAGAGCGCGATGGTGTCGCCGATGGCTTCGTGAAAGCCGTCGTTGGCGCCGTTCATGAACAGGAACGGCTGGTGCTTGTAGGCGCGCTGGTAGAAGTTGTGACCGAGTTCATGATGCACGGTCACAAAATCCTCATCGCGAATTTGAATGCACATCTTGAGACGGAGATCGTCCTGATTATCGATGTCCCATGCGCTGGCGTGGCAGACGACGTCGCGGTCGCGGGGCCTGATGAACTGCGAACGTTCCCAGAAAGTAGCAGGCAGCGCTTCAAAGCCGAGCGACTTGAAAAAGCTTTCGCCGTAGCGGACCATTCCGAGCTCATCCACCTTCTTCTCGTTCAAGAGCGCGGTGAGATCGTAGCCCGAACCCTTGCTGTTGGTCGGAGCCACAAGGGGATAGATGTTTCCCCACTCTTGCGCCCAGGGATTTCCGAGCAGATCGGCGCGAATCATGCCGTCTGCGTCGGCGGCCTGCGGGCCGTAGGTCTTCACGAGTTGGTTGCGAACGTAGGTATGCAGGGACTCGTAGAGGGGGCGAACCTGGTTCCAGAGACGCTCGGTCTCGGCGGAGAACTGCTCGGGCGTCATGTCGTAATTGCTGCGCCACTGCGCACCCATGTCCTTGAAGCCAAGCTCGCGCGCACCCTGGTTCTGCAACTCAATGAAGCGGGCGTATTTGGCGCGCATGGGGGCTCCGATGGCGTGCCAGCCCTCCCAGGCCTCCTTCAACTCTTCGGGATCGCGTGAGCTAGCGAAGATCTTTTCGATCTCGCCGATGGGGAGGCATTTGCCGCTGAATTTTCCGCTCTTGGGGCAATACTTGGCCTTGCCGTACTCGCCTTCCAGGGAACTGGCGAGTTGGGTGAACTCCTCGCGCTCCTTGGGGTTTTCCAGCGAGAAAAGCTGAAGCTTGAGCAGCAGGAACTTGCGTGCGAGCACGGGCGGCAACTCCAGGCCGTCGTAGCGCTTGACGCCGGTTGCCAGGCGGGTAAGTTCGGCGATGAGGCGTTCGTTGTAATCGGCGGCGATGGCTTCGGTGTCATCCGTGATAAAGGTCGCCTGAACCCATTGCGCGCGCGCGAGTTTTATACTCAGCTCGCTCAGTGTGGATTCAGTCTCCGCCATGAACTTCTCAGCATCCGCAACGGTTGGTTTTGCCTGCGATTCAGTCATTGTTGACTCCTGCGTCTTGGCCGCTTCCGGTGGCGTGGCTTGGGCCGCGGCAAAAAGGGACAGCGCGGTAATCGCAGTAATGAGTTTAACGGCGCGCACCATGAACCCCTCCAGAAGTGCACATTGTAATGAGTTCCAATGCAAGAAGAAACTACGTCGCGCTGGCTAAACCGTCAATTGTCGAGAAATACAATTTACTGGTTGGCGTCCCCGGCGCGGCTCACTCGTTATCAGTTAGGCAATCCTTTGAAACTCGCCAAACGATTGCTCCAAAAGTAACTTCCATCCCGCCAACGATTCACCTTTTCGTCAATCGTTGGCCCGTTGCAGGATGTCCGCAACAAATCCTTCGCAAGGATGAATTCCCGGCCGTGTCCGCATTCGCACCGGAAATGAGACTGGATCGATGAGGAATTTCTTCGTACACTACGGGCACGCGGTGCGCGATGCATGGAGCAGCTCTCAATCCAGCTTTGATCCGACCTTTGCTGATCGTGCTGTTCCTGGCGATCACGCAGATTCTGCGTGCGGCGAAGATGTCCAAGACCGCGAAGACGGGTGCGACCGCGAAGCCAGGTGCGCAGACTGGCGCGGCCACAGGAATGCAATTGGGCGATGCGTTGCGCGAGGCCATGCGGCAGAGAGCTGAACAGGCTCGCTCGCGGCAAAGCGAACTGCTGGTGGATGGTGAATTGTTGCAGGATGGCGAAGAGTTTCAGCAGCCACCATTCCAGCAGCCACCAAAGATTGAACCGGAGTCCTCCTTTGTTCCGTCGCTCCTGCTGCTGGCGCTCTTGGTCTGCCTGTGCCTGATGGCCTATCGCTACTGGGCCAGGTAGCTTCGCAAACGCGAGAATGTCGCTGCTTAACCCATCAACATGCCGCCGTTCACGTCGAGCACGTGACCGGTGATGTAGCCCGCCTCGTTGCTGGCGAGAAAGAGCACGGCGTTGGCGATGTCGGCGTCCGTGCCTTGGCGGCCCAGCGGAATCTGCGCCGTGATTGCCTGTTTCTGATCTTCGGTGAGCACGTCGGTCATGGCCGTGGTGATGAAGCCGGGAGCCACGGCGTTGACGGTAATGCTGCGGGAGGCGAGCTCGCGCGCCACGGAGCGAGTAAGGCCAATGAGTCCGGCCTTGGACGCAGCGTAGTTTGCCTGTCCCGCCGCGCCCATCTCGCCAATGATGGAAGTGATGTTGATGATCCGTCCCCAGCGCTGCTTCATCATGCCGCCGATGACGGCTTGGGTTAGCAGAAAAGGAGCGCTCAGGTTCGTGGTCAGAACCTCATCCCAATCGGCGCGCTTCATTCGCATCAGCAGGGTGTCGCGGGTGATGCCGGCGTTGTTGACCAGGATGTCGATCTTTCCGAACTGAGCGGAGATCTGCTTGACCGTGGCTTTGATGGCATCCTCGGAAGCTACGTCAAGGCAAAATGCCGCGGCTTTTCCACCCTCGGCTTCGATTTGCGCCACGGCTTCCGCCAGCTTCTCTTCGTTGCGCGCGGCCAGCGCCACGGTTGCGCCAGCCTTGGCCAGCGTCACGGCGCAGGCACGGCCGATTCCTTGAGACGCTCCAGTGACAAGCGCCACGTGTCCCTGCAAGGACTCCATAGATCACCTCGGTGTGCAAATGAAACTTAGCGGATTATAGCCGACGGGCTAGCCGAGCTGACCGGAGATTTGCACTTCGGCGGACCGCTCGCCGCCGTTAGCGGCGCTGCCGGGGCCCTTGCCCTCCGGGCGATACAACATTCGGAGAAATGGAGCGGGCAAGACGGTAGTGACCGCGGTCATGACGATGACCAGTGCGTATGCGCGTTGCGAGATCATGTTCATCTGCAAGCCGATCAGCGCGATGATCAGCGCGACTTCGCCGCGCGGCGTCATTCCGACTCCGACCTGCAACATGCTGCGCCAGCCCTCGCGATAAAGGGGCAGACCGCAACCGATGATTTTGGAAATCACGGCAAGCGCGGAGAGCGCAAGTGCCAGCAGCACGACGGAGCGGGAAAACACCGAGAGATCCAAGCGCGATCCCATGGTGAAGAAGAAAAAAGGAGCAAGGAATTGATTAATCGCCTGGGCGCGCGGTTCCAGATTCCAGCGCGGCGAATAATCCGCGAAAGCCAGACCGGCGAAAAACGCGCCGATGATCGCCGCCATTCCGATGCGAGTGGCTGCCACCGAGAGCCCGAGACAGAGCGCCAGGGCCAACACGAGCGGAGCGTCCTGGGTCTGCATCTGCTGAATGCCGGGCTCGAGCCGATCTACTACTCTGGGCGCAACGAAAATCATGAATACGGCAAAGCCGGCGGCTTCGATGGCGACCAGAGCGAGATGCAACCAGTGGACGCCTCCCGTGCTGACGGTACTGACCAATGTTCCCAGCAATAACATGCCGAGTATGTCGTCAAAAACTGCGGCTCCCAGGATGATCTGCGCGGTTCGCGACTTGTGTACATTCATGTCGCGCAGCACCCGGGCCGTTATGCCAACGCTGGTGGCAACCATGGCGGCGGCGACGAAGACGGCCTCATGCGTGGGCTCATGATGCAAGCGCAGAACGAGGAAGCCTGCGGCGAAAGGCACGACGATTCCAGCCACGGCGACACGCAGGCTTAGCCGTCCGACGCGGATCAGATCACTGGGCGAAGTTTCCAATCCGACGGTGAAAAGCAGGAATACGGCTCCCACTTCGGCGATGGAGTAGATGGTGTCGCCGGGGATAACAAAGCGGGTGGCGTAGGGGCCGAGTATCACGCCAGCTAAGATTTCGCCGAGAACCGCGGGAAGGTGCATTCGCTCAAACAACTCACCAAAGACCTTCGCCCAAACGAAGATGGTAAATAGTTGCAGCAGAAGTGTGTCGGTTCCATGAGGCATCAGGCGGTCGTCCGTGGTACGGCGCAAGCGCTTCCAGCGCGGCGGGTGAAGCAGTTCTTATTCTGCGATACAAAAGGCGTATTCAGCGAGCAAAATCGAAGGCTGCGGCAGGTTTTAGCATTCAGGTCTAAGGCGGACGCGTTGAGTCCGGCTTTGGACTCGATTGAATCAGCATCAGCTCGGCTCAGGTTATGCGTGGAAGAGCTCTCGATTTTTCAACATTCAGCGCTCGATTCGTGCGATCTTAGCGCGTTGCTAATTAATTTCTTCCCATATAAATTCATGAAGACGAAATGGCTGTGTACCTTGCAATCCACGCTCGGAATCGTCGTCAGCGCTTTGTGCGCGATTGCCGTTGCCTTGGTTTTTTCCAGAACCCAGTGGAAACTGGCGGCCCCGTTTCTGTTCGCGGCCGTGCTGGTGCTGCTGGCGAGCCGCTTTGGAGCGTTGGTCAGCGTGATTGGATCATTGCTGGCGTCCATCATATTCTCAGAGTTGCTGTTCCCCCCCTTACATTCGCTGCACGTTGAGAACGAAGCCGAGCGGGCTACGCTGGCGTGGATGATTCTGCTATCCATTTCAGCATCCTACCTTCTGTTTCCATCGCGAACCGACAGGAATGGCCTTTGAGTCAGCAGGAGAGGTGAACGATTTCCGGAGTCCACGCCAGCATTTTGAGCGAACGGGAGAAGTGGCAGAGATCCGGCTTTAGCGGTAGAACAAGGCCGAGGGGGGCGGCCATGCTGTTGGCGCGGATCTCGAGGCTGGTTCGCTGCAATGCCCACGGCTGATGATGTACTTCGGCGCGGTAGTACCTGCGGCGGTTCCACGAGTACACACAGTAGCGTTCGGTGAGGAATTCATCCAGGCTGCCGCGGCGTGCCCGCACGGCTTCGCTCTCCGGAGAGTAGATTACGTCGAACTTGGCGGGACCACTGATTGCCGCGGGGCCATGGAGACGAGAGGAGCGGAAGTGAATCGCCCGGTGCGTCGGATTGGAATTGCGTGCCTGAATGGTGGCGCCGCTGATCTGGATTGCCGCGTGCCAGTACGGCATGCGGAAGAAGACGCGGGCCAACCACACCGCCGATAGATTCGCTGCGTCGACGCTGAAATAGAAAAGGCCCGGTTTGCCTTGCATCGTGACATAGGTGCGCAGATTCACTTGAGGAAAGAAAGAGATTCCGGGCAAAGGCGGAACTCCGCTCGGACGCACGTGGCTGGCGCAGCAGGGTGAGATGGTGAGCCAGGCGACCCCGTCGTAGAGATCGAGTGTGAGGGCCTCTGGAACCAGGCGCCGCAGCGTGGGTGGGTCGATTGCGAAGTGAGCAAACAGCAGGTCGTTCCAGCTCTGCGAGAATAGCCAATGGGCATCCGGCGGAGGCCATGGACGATGCTCGACAGAGTAGAGCAAGCTGCCGGCGGTGACGAATTGGGTCTGAAAGTCGGGCTCCACCGAATTGGCCTCAGCAAAAGCGTAGCCCAATTCACGGCTGCGCTGCACGGGAATCGATCAAAGCGTCAATAGTGCACCGGCCTTTGGTCCCCAATCGTGAGTTGGCATTCCGTCGAGCTTTGCGTCAAAATCAAGCGCATGACCGTTCCCGCCTCCGGCGCCACTTCCACCCCCGAGCCTGACTCCGCCGAAACGCAAGTGTATTGCATCCACGGCGCCGACCCGGAGGTTCAGGCCTATGCCATGGCTAAGTACTCCCGCTCCTCGCTTTCGATGAAGGAATCGCTGGCTGAGTTGAACGAGCAGAAGGCGGAAAAGTTTCTCGGCACCTTCTACTTTCAGTACGGGCACCGCTCGATTGCCGACCTGGCGCACGTCGCCATGGCGATTGAAAGGCTCTCGCTGCTGGCCGCCACGCTGGTGGTGGATGAGACCCGCTGGGATGGGCAGGAGCGCTCGACGCGGTACCAGGATTTCAGAAAGAGCGGCTACTATACACCGGGATTCAGCGATACTGCGGAGCGGCTTCTGTTCCAGGAAACGATTGAGTTCCTCTTCTCCGAGTACCGCAAATTCAGCGAACTGAATTTTCAGTATCTGGCAGCCCAGACTCCCAGGCCGCAGGAGATGACACAGGAAGCATACGAGCGCACTCTGCGCGCGCGCGCCTTTGACATTTCGCGATACCTGCTGCCCCTGGCGACCAATACGTCGCTGGGACAGATTGTGAACGCGCGGACGCTGGAGACGCAACTCTCGCGGCTGCTCGGCAGCCCCTACGAGGAGGTGCGGCTGCTGGGCGAACGCATGAAGCAGGCCGCGCGCGAAGCCGCCTGGGATGTGAACGCCGGGAAGCGGCAGGCACTGGTCGAGGCAATCGCCAAGAAAGACGCCGAACTGGGGAAACAGGCGCGGGCAGAGCTATTGCGCGAGACCAAGAGCTCTCCCACGCTGGTGAAGCACGCCGAGCCCAGCGCGTACGAGCTTGCATCGAGGCGAGAGTTGGCGCAGGCGGAGGCCGAGTTGATGCGCGGGCTCCGCCTTGACCCGGCTCCGGCGGTCGATCTGCTCGATGACGAGCCGTTGGAAATCGAACTTGTGACGACGCTGCTTTACGAGCACTCGCGGCATCGCTACCGGCAGTTGCGCGAGGCCGTACTGGCGCTGAGCCAGGCGCGGCGCGAGGAGATCATCGATCTCGGCATGCGCCATCGCGGAGGCCATGACGAACTGCTCCGTGCTTATTGCGCCGGACAAAAGTTCCGTTTTGACATCCTGATGGACATTGGCGCCTACCGCGATCTTCACCGCCATCGGCGTTGCGTGCAGATTCACCAGGAGTATTGCTTTGCGCATGGCTTTGACACCCCGCGTGAGATTCAGGAAGCGGGATATGGCGGATTCTACACCGAGGCGATGGAGCGCGCGGCCACTGCGGGGCAAAAACTCGCAGCCGGCCTCGCCGCACGCGGGGAAGCCTGTCAGCCAGCGCAATATTTGATTCCGCTGGCCTATCGCAAGCGCACGCTTTTTAAGATGGATTTCGCCGAGGTGGTGTACATCAGCGAACTGCGCACCGGGGTGGGGGGCCACTGGAGCTATCGTAACGTGGCCTATCAGATGTACGAACAGGTCGCGGAACGCTATCCGGCGCTGGCCAAGTACTTCCGCATCACGGATATCCGTCAGCCGGTGGACTTGCTGCAAAGGTGACCGGGGGAGGCGCGGTGCGGAGAACGGCCAAGGGGAGCGCTCATAACTGATAGCAATGTTTTGAGACGGGTTTGAGGCGGAAAGCGCCTCGGCCTTCTCCTTACATTCCCCTTCGCGCCCGCCCGTGCTATTCTTCCGGCAGCCGTTCTCATTTTATTAGGTGAAAATCGTTGTAATCCTGCGCGCCGGAAGGCGGCAGGCAAGGAGTGCTTCATGGCCGAAGACCGGTCCCGCGCAATTGATCTTGCGCTCGCTCAGATTGAAAAGCAGTTTGGCAAGGGTTCGATCATGCGCCTGGGAAGCAAGGGGCCCATCGTTCCCATCGCGGTGATCTCAACCGGCAGCATTTCTTTTGACGCCGCTCTGGGCGTGGGCGGAGTCCCGCGCGGTCGCGTCGTGGAAGTGTTCGGCCCCGAATCCTCCGGCAAGACCACCATCTGCTTGCAGATTATCGCCGAAGCCCAGAAGGCCGGCGGCATGGCGGCGTTTGTGGACGCCGAACACGCTCTCGATCCCGCCTATGCCAAGCGTCTGGGGGTCGACGTGGATAATCTGCTGGTTTCGCAGCCCGACTACGGCGAGCAGGCGCTGGAGATCACCGAAGCGCTGGTGCGCTCCGGAGCCATCGATGTGCTGGTGGTGGATTCGGTGGCGGCGCTGGTTCCCAAGGCCGAGTTGGACGGCGAAATGGGCGATAGCCACATGGGCTTGCAGGCACGACTGATGTCGCAGGCGCTGCGCAAACTCACCGGTACGGTCAGCAAGTCGCGCACCTGTTTGATTTTCATCAACCAGATTCGCGAAAAGATCGGAGTGATGTTCGGCAATCCGGAGACTACCACTGGAGGACGCGCGCTGAAGTTCTATTCTTCCATGCGCATCGACATCCGGCGTATTGCCGCGATCAAGGACGGCGACCAGGTGGTGGGTTCGCGCACCAAGGTCAAGGTGGTCAAGAACAAGACCGCGGCTCCCTTCCGCGAGGCTGAATTCGACATTATGTATGGCGAAGGCATTTCGCGTGAAGGCGACATGCTGGATGTAGCGGTGGAGCGCAATATCGTTGAGAAGTCCGGCGCCTGGTATAGCTTCGATGGCGAGCGCATCGGGCAGGGACGCGAGAATACGAAGAACTTCCTGAAGGAGAATAAGGACATATCGGCGAGGATTGAACTGGCTGTGCGCAAGGCGCTGGGATTGGACAAATCCTCTGCCGAGGCACCCGCCGATCCTCTGCCGGTTTCGCCCAAGGAAGTGGCCGCAGCCAAGGCGGCGGTGCCGAAGAAGTAGCCAAAGAGGTAACACGGCAAATGCAATTCAAGAGGGGCGGAGAGATCCGCCCCTTCTCTAATTTCCACCCATGGATAGCGGGGAAATCGACTCCAATTGCGTTGGCTAGGCCTTAGGCGATTGCTTCCTGGCTATTCGTCACCAGTTGCGGTCGCGAACTGCCCGGCCGGTCCAGGAACTGCTCCAAGTTGGTGGCCTGAAGCATTTGCACAATCAGCGGGCTGGCGTGGGTGATTTGCACCTGCTTGCCTTTGTCCATGGCGAGGGCAAGCACCGATGCCAGGCTGCCCAGACCTCCACAGTCCACGCTCCGAACTCCCGCCAGGTTGATGGTTAGCTTGTCGAAGCCGCCCATCAGCAACATGGCACTGCGGCGAAAAGCTTCCGCTTCCTTGCCTCCGATCAATTTCCCATGGCAGGCCATGGTTACGCGCTCGCGACCGGTGCGAACTTCCAAAATCAGATCCATTCACCGTTCCTTCGGTTGAATTCTCAACTCTACATTGACGAATGTAAGCCTAGAGAAGGCTAGTTGCAGACAAGTGAATAGAGTTTAAAGAATGCGTGAAGCAGACAATTTCCGGAACTGGGATAGGCGGCCGGTTCGGGCCAGCGCGGTGCGGCGCTCTCTCGTACTGCTCAGTCGATAGCAGCTTACGGCTCGGAGCTGCTGTCGCCGTCGAGATGATGCCAGCGGAGCCAGAGAATGCGCACGGCCGCCATGACGGGAACGGCAAAATAGATACCGGCGACGCCAGCGATTTCGCCGCCCGCCAGCACCCCAAAAATGGCCGCCAGCGGATGCACCTCGATGTGTTCGCCAAGGACGCGCGGAGAGATAACGTAATCCTGGACGCCGCGCCAAACCATCAGAAACAACAGCACCATCGCCAGGTGCCCGTAGTTCAAGCCAAAGCTGACGGCCAGAATCACGGCTGCAGCCACCAAGGGGCCGACAAAGGGAATGAATTCCAGCAGGCCGCCCAAGGTTCCCAGCGCCCATGAGTAGGGCACGCGCATCAGGGTGAGCGTAATCATGTAGATCGTTCCCGAGATCGCCGCCAGGTATAGCTGTGCGCGCACAAACTTCGACAGCATCTCGTCGAGATCGCTCATGATCTCGCTCAAAAGCTGGCGGCTTCGCCGATTTTCCAGCAGACCTTCGATGCTGCGTGCAAAGCGGCTTTTTTCCTTGAGAAAAAATATGGCGAGAATCGGAATCAGCACAAGCCAGAGCGCATTTCCGGCAACCTCGGTGATCGTGGTTGTTTGTGCGCTGATGGTGGAGAGAACATCGCCGCGGTGTCCCACGATGAACTGCTGCAAGCGTGCCTGCGTTTCTTCGCTCCATCCCCGCGCCTTGCCCAGTTGGAAGGCAATGCTTCCACTGGCAATTCTGTTGTAGAGCTCAGGCGCGGACTCGGAAAGGTGTCGTCCCTCCTCCACCACGCGCGGACCTACCACCAGTCCGACGGTCAGCAGGGCTGCCAATATGGCAACGTAGAGCACGGCAATGGCGTGTCCCCGGCTGCAACGCGTCCACCTTTGCAGCAGCGTGATGAGCGGATCGAGGAGGTAAGCGAAAAGCATCGCAAAGAGAAAGGCCAGCAGCGGCTTGCGTGCCAGCCAAACAAAGGCGAGCAGCGAGACCGTTGCCAGGATCGTGAATAGAACGCGCAGCGTATTCTTGTCGAGAAGGCTCATGAAGCGGGTGCCCTCAGAGAGTCGCCCCATTGTAGAGCCACTGGCCGGATTCCGCAGCCAGGAAGTCGGGTCGCCAATGTTCTGGAGCGCTGTGATGCTTTGCGCTGGCTGGGCGATTTCCCGACTGAACGGCGCGACCCTTCAGGGGCCTCCGCGTGCATTGGAGAGAAAAACCCGGCGGCGGGTTGATTCGCCGCTTGAACGGAGCATAAAATTGAGCGCAGCTTGGCGTTTCCCCGAGGAACCTTGAAGCGAGTCATTGCCATCTACCCCGGATCCTTCGACCCGCTGACCAACGGCCACCTTGATCTGATTCAACGCGGCGCACGGATTTTTGACGAGCTGGTGGTGGCGATCCTGCGCAACTCCGAGAAGGCTCCGCTGTTTAGCCTGGAAGAGCGGCTGGAAATGCTGCGCGAGTCCACCACCCAATGGGACAATGTTCGCGTCGATTCCTTTGCAGGTCTGCTGGTGGACTACGCCCGGGAGCGCGGCGCCCAGGCGGTTCTTCGCGGCATCCGCGCCGTCAGCGACTATGAATATGAACTCCAGATGGGATGGATGAATCGCAAGCTCGACCCCAGCTTGGAGACGGTTTTCATGATGCCCGCAGGGGCGTATTCGTATCTCAGCTCGCGGCTGGTGCGCGAAATCGCCGCACTTGGCGGTGCGCTCGGAGGGCTGGTTCCGGCCTCGGTGGAGAGTCGGCTTCGTGAACGTTTCAGGGATGCTCAGCCGGCGCCCCGGTAATTTGTACTATCCCGGTCAGCAAGCCGGGCCGCAATTATATCGAACCTGAAAGGAATACCAGTGCCATCATCCGTAGGAGTTGCCGCATTCACTGCACGCATTGGACGTATTGAAATTTCGGCCACCATGGCCATCAACGCCGAGGCACTCGCGCTGCGTTCGCAGGGCGTGGATCTAGTGGATTTCGGCGCCGGCGAGCCGCACTTCGCCACGCCCGAACACATCAAGCAGGCCGGCATCGAAGCCATTCAGCAAAACTTCACCAAATACACGGCCGTGGCCGGGATCAAGGAATTGCGTGAAGCCGTGGTCGCCCGCCACAAGCAGGATTTCGGCTCCAACTACGCGTTTGATGAGAGCATCGTCACCACAGGCGGCAAGAGCGCGCTGTTCAACACCTTTCAGGTGATGATCGATCACGGCGACGAGGTGATTATCCCCGCGCCGTACTGGGTTTCATTCAAGGACATGGTGGAGTACTGCGGCGGCAAGTGCGCATTTGTCGCCACTCATGCCGACGAGGGCTTCCGCCTAACCGCCGTGATGGTTGAGAAGGCGATTACACCACGCACGCGCATCATTTTGCTGAATTCGCCCAACAATCCGTCGGGTGCGGTGGTTGCTCCCGAGGATCTGGCGGCAATCCTGAAGCTGGCTGCCTCGCGCGGCATCTATGTCATGGCCGATGAGTGCTACGTGTACCTGGACTACACGGAACGTCCGTTTTCACTGGGCTCGCTGAAGGAGTACAAGGATTCGCTGCTGCTGATGGGCTCGCTCTCCAAGACTTATTCCATGACCGGATGGCGTCTCGGATTTGCCCTGGCGCCCAAGGCGGTAATCGGGCAGTTGACGAAGCTGCAGAGCCAGTCGACTTCGAATCCGACCTCGATTGTGCAGAAGGCTGGCTTGGCCGCGCTGAGCACTTCCCAGCAGTGCGTCGCCGACATGCGCGCCGAATACATCCGGCTTCGTGATCGTATGGTGGCCGGACTGCGCACCATTCCCGGGGTGAAGGTAAACCTTCCCGAGGGGGCGTTCTACGTTTTTCCGGACGTCAGTGAAGTTGCTGCGCGCGCCGGCATCACCAGTTCCGAGTTGACCTCGCGGCTATTACGCCAAGGCCATGTCGTCGGTGTTCCCGGCGAGGCATTTGGACTGGCCGGACACATTCGACTCTCCTACGCTACATCGTCGGGCGAGATTGATCGCGGGCTGGAGCGGCTGCGCATGTTCTTTGCTTCCGTGTAGTTTTTAATTCTGGAGGAGTGGGAAGCCACCCGGCATCTCATTCCTCCAGAATTCCCATCCAACTGGAAGATTGCGCTACTCTGTGATCGGGGCGCTTCAGTCATGCCGGCACTGTTTCCATTTTTGATTCTTCCGGAGTTTCACGAGCGAGTGTGGGGCACGCGCGATTTGCGCCCCTATTTCTGCCGTGCGGTGGAAGCCGAACCGATTGGCGAGGTTTGGCTGACGGGAGAAGCATGCCGGGCCGCCAACGGCCCGCTCGCGGGACAAACCTTGCGCGAACTGGCGGCGCAATACGGAGCCGAACTGACCGGAGAGGCTGCGCCGCAATCCACCCGCTTTCCGCTGCTCATCAAGTTTCTCTTTCCGCGCCAGAAATTGAGTATCCAGGTGCATCCCGATGACGAGGGAGCGCGCCTTGCCGGCGAGGCCTGCGGCAAAACCGAATGCTGGTATGTGGCTCGTGCCATTGACGGCGCCCAGGTCGGAGTCGGTCTGCGCCCCGGCATCAATCGCGAAATGTTCCGCATGGCGATTGAGGCCAATCAAGCCGAGCACATGCTGAACTGGCTGGATGTGCGCACCGGCGAGATGATCTACGTCGATGCGGGCACGGTGCATGCCGTGGGCCCCAACTCGATCATCCTTGAAACCCAGCAGAACTGCGACCTCACGTATCGTCTTTATGACTACGGCCGCCCCCGTGAACTCCACCTGGATCGCGGCATGGCAGCGATCCAGGAAAGAACGCACGCAGGCCGGGTTGAGCCGCACAGCGTGGGGGGGCATGAGGAACTGGTTCGCTCACCCTGCTTCATCGTTGAAAAGCACAGGATCGAAGCTCCATTGAAGCTTGACGCCGAGTCGGGGAAGAGCTCGGTCCAGGTGCTGGTGGCCTTGGATGGCGGAGCCGTGGTGGAGTGCGCTGGGTCTCCGCCTCTGACCTTCATGCGTGGGGAAGCCGTGATCATTCCTGCGTCGTCGCCGGCGGTCACTCTGCGCGCGCAATGGAGCGCGGAAATTCTCCGCATGCGCCTGCCCTCAGAAGTTGTGGCGGAGCCGCGCACGACTTTGCATACTGATAGCACGACCACGCAGGGCTAATTTCAAGCACGGTTGATTCAAGGAGCCATTTTGGCGAAGACTCGTAAGCCGGAGTTTTACCCGATCATTCTCGCCGGAGGCCGCGGCACCCGCTTCTGGCCCCTGAGCCGCAAGAGATTCGCAAAACAACTGCTGCCGCTGAACTCCGAGCAGTCCATGATTCAGGACACCGTGGCGCGGCTGTTGGCTACGGCGCCCAGGGAAAACTTCTGGATCATCACCAACGGCGACCTTCGCCAGAACATCGCGCGCCAGCTCAAATCGCTGCCGCGCAAGCAGATTGTTGCCGAACCGGTGGGGCGCAACACCGCTCCCGCCATCGGGCTGGCCGCGTTCATTCTGCATCGCCGGAACCCGGAGGCGGTGCTGGGGCTTTTTCCCTCCGACCAGGTAATCCAAAAAGAAAAGCAGTTCCGCAAGGATCTGCAGACCGGAATTGCGCTGGCGGCGGCGGGAGAAAACATCGTGGTGATGGGCGTGAAGCCAACCCGCCCCGAGGTTGGATACGGATACGTCGAGGCAGGATCGGTTTACCAGGGCGAGGTGACGCGGGTTCGCTGCTTCCGCGAAAAGCCGAATAAGGAAGTCGCGGAGCAGTTTCTTAAGGCAGGAAATTTCTACTGGAACAGCGGAATGTTCCTGTGGTCGGCAAATACCTTGGTGAACGCGCTGCGGCAATATCTGCCGGAAACTGCGGTGCTGCTGGAAAAGATCGCGGCAACCTGGGGCACGCGCAACTTCGATGAGACGCTGCGCAAGCTCTATCCGAAGTGCGAAGACAAGAGCGTGGATTACGGCATTCTCGAACCGCGCTCCGCATCCGGAGAAGAAGGCTCAAACATCTTCTGCATTCCGGCCGACTGGGGATGGAACGACCTGGGTTCCTGGGCCGCGCACTTTGAACATCGCATCGCACAGGGGCGGCACACGGATAATGTCATCTCCGCCGACAGCCACTTTCTCGTCGATGCCCACGGAAACTACTTTCACTCGCCGGGCAAATTCATCGCCGCCATCGGAGTGCAAGGCCTGGTGGTAGTGGACACGGGCGATGCGCTGCTGATCACCACGGTTGAGCGGTCGCAGGATGTGGGCAAGATCGTGAAACATCTCGACCAGCAGAAACAGTCGAAGCTGGTTTGACTCTGAGGGATTGCAGCATGTCTCAGCAGATCAAGTTCGGCACCGACGGATGGCGGGGCGTGATCGCCGACGACTACACGTTTGAAAACGTCCGCCGCGTTGCCCATGCGATTGCCAATTACGTTCACCAGAACGAGGATCCGTCGCGGGGAATTCTGATCGCCTATGACACGCGATTTGGCTCGCGGCGCTTTGCCGAAATCACGGCCGAAGCCATCGCCGCTAGCGGCATCGGCGTGCGGCTTGCGCGCGAGATTACGCCGACCCCCGCGCTCAGCTACATGGTGAAGCAGCTGGGCGCCGCCGGCGGAGTCATGATCACGTCGAGCCACAATCCATGGGACTGGAATGGGATGAAGTTCAAAGCCAGCTATGGCGGTTCGGCCACGCCCGCGATCATCCGGAAAATCGAGGCGCTGATTGATACCCCACCCATCCAGGGCAAGGGCGGCAGCGTGGTCGAGGCGGACTTCAAGACCGCCTACATCGCGGCGGTCCGGGCGTTCGTCGATCTTAAACTCATCGCCCAGGCGAAGCAGAAATTTGCCGTCGATGTCATGTATGGATGTGGGCGCGGCATCATCGCAGACGTCTTCAAGGAACTCGGTGTCGATCATCTTGAAATTCACGGCGAGGTCAATCCGCTCTTCCCGGGATTGAATCCCGAGCCGATTCTTCCGCACCTCCACGCTCTGCAAGAGGCCGTGGTTGCCAACCATTGCGATGCGGGCCTGGCCACCGACGGCGATGCCGACCGCATCGGCGCAGTGGCCGAAGACGGTAGCCTGGTGGACGCGCACAAATGCTATGCGGTGCTGCTGGAATGGCTGCTCAAACGCAAACAGTGGCCGGGCGCCATCACCCGCGCGTTTAACACGACCAGGATGCTGGATCGAATTGCCAAAGCCTATGGACGCGAGCTGATCGAGCACGGCGTGGGCTTCAAGTACGTGGTCGATATCGTGCTCAGCGGCAAGCAGGTGTTGATCGGCGGCGAGGAATCGGGAGGCATCGGCATCCCCAGGTTTCTGCCCGAGCGCGACGGCACGTTGAATGCTCTGCTGCTGGCCAACGTGATGGCCGAGGAAGGCAAGACGCTAGGCCAACTGGTGGAAGAGTTGCAGCAAAAATACGGCCGTCATTATTACGGACGGCGCGACCTGCACCTAGGCGAAGAGGTGATACAAGACGCTCTGCGGCGGGCGGCTGCCAAGCCTGCCACGGTTGGAAAGTACAAAGTGCAGCGCATGGAAGACCTCGATGGTTTCAAGTTTTTCCTCGACGCGCCTTCGATGGGCAACGGAGCCGAAGCATGGGTGCTGGTGCGCGGCTCCGGCACAGAGCCGTTGCTGCGCGTTTATTGCGAAGCCGCATCGCCGGAGACGGTGAGCGAAATCCTGGATGCCGCCGTCGCCTTTCTCCACGAGCGCGCCACCAGCGCGTAATCGGCTCTGGCGAATGTACGTCCCGGCCCGCCAGGCCGGGGACGTTTATGGTTCGCGTTCGCGGATCGTCAGCTTGCCTACGGTCAACTCGTCAATTTCCAGGCGCTTGATGCGCGCGTAGCTAATTCCCATGCACCCGATGGCAACGCTTCCGATGGCGAGCGCGCCCAGTGCGAATGCGCCAATGGCGATGGCTCCGATGGCGCCAGCGCCCAGCGCAGCACGTCCGATTGCCTTGCTCTTCTGCACCGCGTTTCGATTTCTACCATTGAGTCCAAACATCGTTTTCTCCTTGCGATTCTGAGCTTCTTCGCGGAAGTCCCATGAATATGGATGACGATTTGTTATCCTGTGAGATGTGAATAAGATGGTTTTCTCCAACCTGGTGCACCGGCCGCTGCGCACCATGATCAGCGTGTTTGCGATTTCGATTGAAGTCACGCTGATTCTGCTCATTGTAGGCCTGTGCATGAGCATGCTCAACGATTCCGCCGACCGGCAAAAAGGGATCGGTTTCGACGTCATGGTGTTGCCACCGGGCTCCAGCTTCTTTACCGGCATCACCGGCGCTCCGGTTTCAATCAAAGTCGCCGACAGACTGCGGAAGGTTCCGCACGTGCGCGCCGTGGCCCCGATTGTGACGCACTTTATCACGACCCCGACCCTGGAAATTATTGACGGCATCGACATGAATCCGAACTCGCCGAATGACTTTGACAAGATGGGCCGTCCATTCCGCTATCTTGCGGGAGGGCCGTTCCAGGGGCCGTACGACATGATCGTGGATGATCTGTTTGCGGGACAGAACCACGCCAAGGTCGGTAACCACTTTGAGGTGCTCAACCATGACTTCCGGATCTGCGGCATCGTGGAGCACGGCAAGGGCGCGCGGCGTTATCTGCCGATTGCGACCTTGCAGGATCTGCTCGGCTCCGACGGTAAGGCGAGCACGTTCTTCGTGGAGACGGACAAGCCCGAGAACGCCGGCGCCGTGGCGGCGGAAATCAAGCAGATTCCGGGGATGGAAGGCTACGTTGCGCGCTCGCTTGCGGAATACGCCTCGCTGATGACCGTAGGCAACATTCCGTTCCTGAACTCGTTCTTCAACATCGTGATTGGAATCTCGGTGACCATCGGCTTGATCGTGATCTTCCAGTCGATGTACACGGCGGTGATGGAGCGCACGCGGGAGATCGGAATTCTCAAGTCTCTGGGCGCGTCGCCGTACTACATCCTGAACGTGGTGCTGCGCGAATCGTTTGCGCTGGCGGTGGGAGGAGTCCTGTTGGGACTGGCGCTTACGGGCATTGTAAGCTTGGCGATTAACTACAAGTTTCCGCTGCATCGCTTGGTGTGGGATAGCCATTGGGTGCTGCGCGCGGCGGTTTTAGCCATCGTGAGCGCGCTGCTGGGAGGACTGTATCCGGCATTGAAGGCGGCACGGAAAGATCCGATCGAGGCGCTGGCTTACGAGTAGCAGCTGGCGCGATGCATCGCCACGAAAGCCTGATGAAAATGCCCCGGATGCGAACCGGGGCATTTTCATCCGAAGCGAATGTGAGTTGCACGTTCGAGCTGAGCGCAATGATTCAGCGCAACCTCCACGCTCTTGTCTTCGTCCTACCAAAGTGCTCATTGCCGCTCAGCCCTCCGCACTCGGAGCCACCGTCCGTGGCGGCCTCGTGGACTTTCGCCTCTGGGCGCCGCGGCTCGCGACGGTTACTCTCCGCCTTCAGCTGCGGGATGGCCCGGCGTTTCGCCCACCCCAGGAGTTCCCCATGCTCGCCCTGGGTGACGGTTACTGGGGGTTCACTCTGGCTGCCTCCGCCGGCGATTGCTACCGGTACATCATCGGCTCACTGGCTCTTCCCGATCCGGTCTCACGTCTGCTCCCCGAAGGCGTCCACGGCCCGAGCGAAATCGTCGATCCCACCTTCGCCTGGGCCGACGATCAGTGGCGCGGCGTTCCGCTCACCGACTATGTTCTCTACGAACTCCACGTAGGAACCTTTACTCCGGGTTCTACGCTGGATTCGGCCATCGATCGCCTCGATTACCTGTGCGCGCTCGGCGTTACCGTCGTCGAACTGATGCCGGTGAACGCAGTGCCGGGCTCGCGCAACTGGGGATATGACGGAGTTGGCCTCTACGCCGTGCAGTCCAATTACGGCGGCCCCGAGGCGCTTCGCCGCTTTGTTGCCGCCGCTCACCAGCGCGGGCTTGCGGTGGTCCTCGATGTCGTCTACAACCACCTCGGCAACGAAGGAAGTTACCTCGCACAATTCGGTCCTTACTTCACCTCGCGGCACAAAACCCCCTGGGGCGATGCCATCAATTACGACGACGACGGCAGCCCGCACGTCCGCCGCTTCATCGTCGAAAACGCTCTCTACTGGCTGCGCGAGTATCACCTCGACGGCCTCCGTCTCGATGCCGTACAGACGATTTGCGACCAATCCCGGCAGCACATCGTCGCCGAGATCGCTGCTCGCGCTCACCACTTCGGCGCAGCCGAGGGCCGCATCATCGTCGTCACCGTCGAAAGCGACGAGAACCTTCCGCGCTATATTCTTCCCGCAGAGCAGGGAGGCTACGCCGCCGACGCGCTCTGGAGCGACGATTTCCATCACGCGGTTCACGTCCTGCTAACCGGCGAGCGCAACGGATACTATCAGGATTTCGCCGACGCCACGCTGCTCCCGCGCGCGCTCTCCGAGCCCTATGTCTTTCAAGGCGAGGCCTTCCGTTTCTGGCAAGGGCGTCCTCGCGGTGCCGCAGCCGCCGGAGTGCCGCTGCCCTCGCAGATCATCTGCATCCAGAACCACGATCAGGTGGGCAACCGGGCCTATGGCGAGCGCCTTACCACGCTCGTCCCGGCCGGCGCGCGCAAGCTTGCCGCCGCGCTGCTGTTGCTCTCGCCGCACACTCCACTGCTATTTATGGGCCAGGAATACGACGAGCCCGCGCCGTTCCAGTTCTTCACCAGCTTCGACGACCCCACGATCCAGAAGGCCGTCTCCGAAGGCCGCCCGCGCGAGTTCGCAGAATTCGGCTGGAGCGATGTCCCCGATCCGCAAGACCCCGCAACCTTTGAACGCTCGCGCCTGCAGTGGCTGCAAGGCGCGGAGAACGTCGAAATGCTCGACTGGTACCGCGCGCTGCTCAGCCTCCGCCGCGAGTTCGTTCTTCCTGCTCCTCGCACGGCCCAAGCCTGCTGGAGCGCAGAGAACCTGCTTACAGTTCAGATCCCTGCCCAATCTCCACGGCTGAGAATCACCGCGAGCTTTCCCAGCGAGACACACGCCGCAACCGGCAATGGCGGGCAGCCCTTAGCGTTCGGTGACGATTGGATTTTGAGGCTGGAAAACAACCAGGACGGCTACCGGACGCAGATCCACGTGCGCGCAAAGTAGCGCAACGCGTTTGCGGTAGATCTTTTAGCGCAGTGCCCGCTCGATCTCCCGCGCTGCGGCCAGCGCCAGCCAGTCTTTGCCCCAGCCCGCGCTTATCTGCACCCCCACCATTGGCGCACACGGAAGCGTAACCGCCGGCCATCCGAGCACGTTGAAGGGCCTGGTATTGCACAGCATCTTCAACTCCAGCGCGCGTGCCTGGGGCCCCGCAAGTTCCTCCAGCGTCGGGGGCAGAATCGGAGAGGTTGGAGTCAGCACCACGTCCACCCCCTGCACGCCTGCCCGGCACCGCTCGCGCAGCAACTCCAACTCGCGCCGCGCCTCCACGTAGGCCTCAAGCCCAACCTTTTTCCCGTTGAGAATGCGCGGCAGAGTCCGGGGATCGTACAGCGCCCCGCGCTCTGCGACCCATTTCTCGTGGAAGGCCCAGCTCTCCGCGTTGCTCGCCGTGCGATCCTCGCTGACCTCGATCTCGACCTCGCACAGGCTCCATCCCAAGCCGCGCGCGGCATCCAGCGCCCGTTCAAAACCGGCTTCCACCTCCGGCGCCATTTCCTGGCAAAAATACTTTCGCGCCACCCCGCAGCGCAGTTCTCCACCTTGCGCCGCGATGCCGTGCGTCCACTGCGGAGCCTCGCCCGCCAGCACCGCGAACAGTACGCCTGCATCTTCTACCGTGCGCGCCAGCGGCCCCACATGATCATAGGACCAAGCCAGCGGAATCACTCCTGCTACCGAAACCGCGCCCCAGGTCGGCTTAAAGCCGACCACTCCGCAGCACGCCGCAGGCAGCCGAACCGAGCCCGCCGTGTCGGTTCCGAGCGCGCCAAAGCACATTCCCGCCGCCACCGCTGCCGCCGAACCGGAGGACGACCCTCCGCACACCCTTGCCCGGTCCAATGGATTCCGCGCCGCGCCGAAGGCGCTGACCGCTCCGCTGCCGCCATAGGCAAACTCATGCAGATTCGTCTTGCCCACGATGATCGCCCCGGCCGTACGCAGTCGCCGCACGCACTCCGCGTCGTCGGTTGCCGCGGGTTCACCCTCCAGCACGCGGCTGGCTGCCGTGGTCCGCATCCCGCGCACGTCGATCAAGTCCTTGATCGCAAGCGGAACGCCGCACAGCGTCCTGGCAGCGGATTCAGCAGCCTTGCCTGAGGCTGCGGCTTTGCTTGAATCCACGGCTTGTGCTTCGCGTAGTGCCTCGCTTTCACGCAGGCTAATGAATGCGCGCAACTCCTCGTTCCCGGCGGCAATGTTTTCCAGAGACGCGCGCACCGCCGCCACGGCGGAGACCTCGCCACGCTCCAGCCGCGAGCGCAACTGGGTCAAACTCCACTGGGTCAAATTCAAGGGGTCTGTCATCGGCTCTCTCTACCCGGACTTTGATTCTATGTGCGCTAGCGGTGTGTGGCTTCCTCGGCGACAATGGTGATCAGGGCCTCATCGGCTGCGGCGATCACCTTCTCGCGGTCGAGCATCAGGCACTTGTCCGCGTCCAGCGCCAGACAGCTTGCCCCGGCTCGCACCATCGTCTCAATGGTGTGAACTCCCACCACGGGCACGTCGAAGCGCATATCCTGATTCGGCTTTGCGACTTTGATCACGGTCAGCGCCCGGCTCAGCGTACTGGCCTCGCCGTGCAAGCTCTCCATCAGCGCCCCGGCGCGCAGAATCGCCTCGTCGGTGCCTTCCATGGCCTCAATCGCAACGCAGGCGGCCTCGGCAATCACCACCGTCTGTCCGATGTCGAAGCGCGCCACGTGATGCGCCACCGCCCGGCCGTAGGTAATGTTGGTCTGCTCCTGATCGCTGGGCGCGCGCCGCGTCAGCACTCCCGCCCGAGCCAGCATCGGCTCCAGCAGGGTGGTCGAGTTCTGCAAGTGGATTCCCTCGTCGGCGAGCACCTTTGCCACCGCGCCTATCAGTGAATCGGTGTTGCGCGTGGTCAAACTCAGCAGCAGCTTGGCCAGCTTCCAGTCCGGCTTAATCGAGCTGAATATCTGCTTGTGCTTCACCTGTCCGGCCATGATTGCCTCGCTGACGTCGGCGGCCTTAAAGGTTGAGATCAGCTTGGTCAACTCGCCCAGGCTGAGCCAGTGCACGGCGACCGCGCCGCGTTTTTCAATGAGCGGATCGGCCTCTTCGCGGATCGCCACCACCACCACCTCATAGCCCTTGGCTTTCGCCGCATCCAGCACCAGCAGCGGAAACTTTCCGTTCCCGGCAATCAATCCCAGCCGTGCACCCATCAGGCACTCCTCAAACAGCTTCGCGTTCACTACCTTCGTTGTCTATCGGCGCCTCGGAAGCCTTACTGCAATGGCATCGCATCCTACCACGCCGGTCAATCCCAGGGCAGCCTGCGCCTAGCGCCAACAAGAAGCCACGAAAAGAAGCCGGAGCATCAGGCCCCGGCACTCTTATTGCCAATTCTCAAGCGTGGCGTTACTTGAGCACCCCGCGCTGGCTGCTGCGGATGAACTCGACCAGCAGCTTCACGTCCTCGGTCTGCTCCACCTCGCGCTCGATGCGCTCCAGCGCCTGGGTCGTATTCAGCTTGGCCGCCAGCAGTATCCGGAAGGCTCTCTGGATCGCGCGCACCCGCTCTTTGCTGAAGCCGCGCCGTTCCAGTCCAATCGCATTCGCCCCATAGGCGTGCACATCGCGTACCGCGCAGGTCTTGGCAAACGGCATCACGTTCTGGGTGACGGTGGTCCCGCCGCCGATGTAGGAGTGGGCGCCGATGCGCACGAACTGGTGCACCGGAGACAGCGCTCCCACCACGGCCCATTCTTCCACGATCACGTGGCCGGCCAGCGTGGCCGCATTGGCCATGATGACGTTGTCGCCGATGAAGCAGTCGTGCGCGATATGAGCGTAGGCCATGAGCAGGCAATGTGAGCCGATCCTGGTCAGCCCGCCGCCCTTAATGGTTCCGCGATGAATGGTGACGTACTCGCGAATCTCGTTGTGGCTGCCGATTTCCAGCCGGGTCGGATCGCCCTTGAAGGTAAGATCCTGCGGCCCCATGCCGACCACGGCAAAGGGATGAATGCGGTTGTGGCTGCCGAGTTTGGTTGGACCGGTAAGCACCACGTGCGAGATCAGCTCGCAGTGCTCGCCCAACTCCACCTCCGGGCCGACCAGGCAAAACGGCCCGATCGTGCAGGACTCGGGCACGCGCACGCTGGCGTCCACCACTGCACTGGGATGAATTGCCATGATTACTCCGCTGCCGTCTCTGCTGCTGCCGCTGCTTTTTTCAGGTCCACCAGCCGGCAGGTCACCGTTGCCTCGCAGGCTACTTTGCCGTCCACGGTAATGATGCCTTCCATCTTGACGGCCAGGGTGCGCCAGACGATCACCCTCACCTCGATGCGCAACTGGTCGCCCGGTATCACCTGGCGACGGAACTTGGCACGCTCGATTCCGGTGAAGACCGTCAGCATCTCGGCGCGGTTGGGAATTTCGGTCATCAGGAGGGTCGCGCCCGACTGCGCGATCGCCTCGACCATCAGCACGCCGGGCATGATCGGGTTGCCGGGAAAGTGTCCCCGGAAGAACTCTTCGTTGACGGTTACGTTCTTGATGGTGACGATGCGCTTCTTCCGCTCCAGTTCAATCACCCGGTCGATCAGCAGAAACGGGTAACGGTGAGGCAGAATCTTTTGGATGGCAACGCTGTCGATCGGTAACTTCGTCAGCACATCAGGCGTGAGAGTAGCGTCAGGGGTGTGAAGGTCGCTCATTGGTTGTCGATTATCCCGTGGAAAACTAAAGTATATCAGCCAGAGATGACGAGAACGAAGTACGCGGCGGTTGACAAGGACAAATCTCAGGTTACTTCCTGATGTAGCGACCACACGCAAGCTACCTCACATCAGCTCCGCAAATATCGGCTATTTGCGGAGCTAACCGAAGGCCACCGCGAAACTAGTCTGGGGCATCTCATCGCATCGAACTTGGCAGGACAGCTCAGGAGATCACAAAATGCGTATTGGATTCCTTGGTCTTGGCAATATGGGACGGGCGATGGCAAGCAATCTCATCCGCGCCGGTCACGAACTGGTTGTGTACAACCGAAGCCGCAACGCCGCTGAGGCTCTGGCGAAGGAAGGAGCCCGTGTCGCCGACGACCCGGCCAAAGCTGCCGGGCAGGAGATCGTTCTCACGATGCTGGCCGACGATACGGCGGTCGAATCGGTTGTGTTTGGGGCGCATGGTGTTCTCGAAGGCATGCAAGGCGGCGGATTGCATGTGTCGATGAGCACCATCAGTCCTGATTTATCGCGGCGGCTATCGGCGGCGCACCATGAGCGCGGGCAGCAATACATAGCCGCGCCCGTCTTCGGAAGACCCGACGCTGCCGCAGCGGCAAAACTGTTCATCGTTGCGTCAGGGGCGAAGGAGGCACTGGCGAAGGCAAAGCCTGTCTTCGAAGTTCTGGGGCAACGCACGTTTGAGGTTGGCGAGCGGCCTGAAGATGCAAACTACATCAAACTGTGCGGAAATTTTCTGATCACCTGTGTGCTGGAGAGCCTCGGTGAGGTGTTTGCCCTCGCACGTAAGGCGGAGATCAATCCGAGTACCATGTTCGAGGTGCTGAGCGGCACGTTGTTCGGTGCTCCTGTCTACAACAATTACGGACCAAGAATCATTGAGGAAAAGTTTTCGCCGGCTGGATTCAAGATGCCCCTCGGGCTGAAAGACGTGCGACTGCTGTTGCAGACCGCGGAGCAGTTGTCCGCTCCCATGCCTTTCGCAAGCGTCGTTCGTGACCGCTTCCTCAGCGCGATTGCGAACGGATACGGTGATCTGGATTGGTCGGCGCTGTCGCTGGTGATTGCACAAAGCGCCGGATTGTCACCCATGACGGGTGAAATCCGTTCCGATGCCGCGGATTAGGGGGTTAGGATGATGACTTGTACCGAGTGCCCATGCCGACACGTCTCCCATCCCCGCTCCTTCGCTCGCTCACTGCTCAGCTCCCTGCGATGGTCTCGATCTTGCGCCGCTACGTAGAGCAGGAGTCGCCCTCCGGTTCAGCCGAGGCCATTGCGTCTTTGGTTGCGCTGATTGCGGCGGATTTCGTTGCGATAGGCGGGCGCGTCCGGCTACACAAACTCGGTGGGCACGTGGCTGCGAAGAGCGTGGCTGCCAACGATGCCCAGCATGGGCCGGCGCTGCAGGTCGATTTCACGGGGCCGCGAGGCTCGCCGCGCGTGCTTCTGCTCGGACACACCGACACCGTCTATCCTCTTGGCACGCTCAAGACCATGCCCTGGCGCGAGCGTGGCGGACGCCTCTGCGGGCCGGGCGCATTCGACATGAAAGGCGGAATCGTCCAGGCGCTCTTCGCGCTGCGGGCCATGCTCGAACGCGGCCCTCTGCCCTGTGCGGTCACGCTGCTGCTGGTGCCGGATGAGGAGATCGGCAGCCCGGCTTCGCGACCGCTTACCGAGCGCCTCGCCCTCAAGTCGAGCGCCGTGCTGGTGCTGGAACCGGCGGCGGGAGCCGAGGGCGCGTGCAAGACCTCGCGCAAGGGGATTGCCCGCTACACGCTCCGCGTCCACGGCGTGGCGGCGCACGCCGGACTCGACTTTGAGCGCGGGGCCTCGGCCATTGTGGAAGCCGCCTACCAGGTTGTGGCGATCAGTGCGCTCTCACGGCCCGCCAAGGGGCTCACGCTCAATCCCGGAGTGATCTCCGGAGGGACGCGCTCCAACGTGGTGGCCGAGTTTGTCGAAGTTGAGGTGGATGTCAGGTTCTTCACCGCAGCGCAGGCGGCGCGGGTGGATGCTGTAATTCGCAAGCTGCGCCCGCGCGATTCGCGGTGCAGGCTGGAAATTCTGGGCGGCCTCGAGCGTGGCCCCTTCGAGCGCTCGAAACAGACCGTGCGCCTCTACCGGATGGCGGCCCAGGCTGCCGTGGAGCTTGGTTTCCAACTTGCGGAGGCCGCGGTCGGAGGCGGCTCGGACGGAAATCTCACTGCCGCCCTCGGAGTTCCGACCCTCGACGGGCTGGGCGCGGTGGGCGACGGAGCCCATGCCGCCAGCGAGTTCGCGGTAGCCCGCGAGATGCCCCGCCGCAGCGCTCTACTGGCGGCACTGATGACAAGTTTGGCGGCCGTATGAGCTTTTCAATTCACTGCACCCGTGCCAGCATTGCGCACACCCGCGCCACCGGTAGTCCTACCACGTTGAAGTAGCATCCCTGAATTCGCGGAATCCATCGCGAGGCTCCGCCCTGGATGGCATAGGCTCCTGCCTTGTCCATGGGCTCGCCGGAGGCGACGTAGGCGGCAATCTCGGGGCCGCTGATCGCAGAGAATTCCACCTCGGTCACCTCGGATTCGACCTCGGTCACGGCGGCACCATTGTGGCTGCGGCGCGCCAAGCAGATGGCGGTGGTCACCTGGTGGACGCGTCCACTGAGCCGCCCTAGCATGCGCCGCGCGTCCTCGGCGTCCAATGGCTTGCCCAGACTCTCTCCATCCACCACCACGGTTGTGTCGGCACCCAGGACCAGCGCTCCATTGGGGGCCGATGCAAGCACCGCCAGCGCCTTTTCGCGCGCCAGTCGCCGCACATACTCGAATGGCTCTTCGCCCTCGCGTGCGCTCTCATCCACGTCGGCGGGACGAATCTCAAAGGAGATCCCGGCATTGCGCAGCAGCTCTGCCCGCCGCGGCGATTGGGAAGCAAGTATCAGCATCGCTCCATTCTACGACCCGGAGTGGAAGCGTTGCGGCCTAGGAGAGAACGAACGAAGTTTGTCTGGCAGCGACGCTTGTGTTCTCTGTGTTATACTGCGATGGATCGGAAACGGGTTTGAAGGCGGGCGAGAGAGCGCCTCCGGATACTCGCGTCTCTGCCAGCGTTGACAGCCAGCTCTGGTATGCGCTACGTTTAGTCTTTCGGCTGTCCTGCGGTTGCCCGCCTGACGGTACCCGTCGCAGCGGATATTGCCGACTTCACCGGTCGGGATCTGCAAACGGTTCTGCTGACGGTTTTGCCCCGCACGAACGTGCAGAAGTTCCCAGACCAAAGTCTTGGGTCTTCGACTCTCCGGCGATAGCTTGCTGGGGTGCGTAGCGGTGCCTGTCGTAAACAGGCGTAGCGAGGCCGAGACGGTCTTCACATTAGTTGGTTTTTACATCTGGGAGAGTTTGGAATGTCAACCTATTTCCCCAAGGGGGAGATTGCGCGCAAGTGGTACGTGGTGGATGCCGATGGGCAGACGCTGGGACGTCTATCTACGCGCGTCGCGCGCATCCTCAGCGGCAAAGATAACCCCCGCTACACGCCGTTTCTCGATACCGGCGACCATGTCGTGGTCATCAACGCGGCCAAGGTGAAACTCACCGGGCTGAAGGCCAACGCCAAGGTCTATCGCCGCTACACCGGATTTCCCGGCGGATTGCGGGAAGAAGAATTTTCGAAGCGTCTGGTACGCAAACCCGAGATGATTGTGCAGGAAGCCATTCAAGGCATGCTGCCCAAATCAAAACTGGGCCGTGCCATGGCCACAAAGCTCAAGGTTTACCGCGATGACAAGCACCCGCACCAGGCGCAAAAGCCTGAGGCGATTGCTCCGGTCGCGTAACCGGCGCCGCTTAAACAGTGAAGGATTAACATCGAATGGCTGAACTGGTTCAATATTACGGAACGGGACGCCGCAAATCGAGCGTAGCCCGCATTTTCCTCCGCCCCGGCACCGGCATCATCAAGGTGAACGGCAAGGCTTTCGAGGAGCACTTCGTGACCGACGTGCAGCGCATCATTGCCCGTCAGTCACTGATTCTTACCGAGACTCTCAACAGCTTCGACGTGATTGCCAACTGCTCCGGCGGCGGCATCACGGCACAGGCTGGCGCGGTTCGCATGGGCATTGCGCGCGCGCTGCAGGAGTTCAATCCCGAACTGCGCGCCAAGATGAAGGCCGAGGGCTTTATGACGCGCGATGCGCGCCAGAAAGAACGTAAGAAGTACGGCCAGAAGGGCGCCCGCAAGCGCTTCCAGTTCAGCAAGCGTTAATCCGCTGGCAGGCTCCGGTTGGCCGGAGCCTGCCATGCTGCGTTGGTTTTGCGCGTTTTTGCGTTGCTTTTGTTCGGCGTTCTTGTTCGACCCAAGTTTTCGCCCTGCGCCGCAGGTTCCGGCGGCGCGCGGTGCTTTGCTGTGTACGGAACCAAAAATCTTCCCGCTCCCGCTAATTCCGGGGCGGGCAACGGGAATTGAATTGCCTGGCGCACTCGTGGCGCAAGCAGGTAATGCAAATCCATCCAAGGAGGTTCAGTGGCCAATATCACGATGAAAGAATTGCTCGAAGCTGGTGTTCACTTCGGGCATCAGACCAAGCGCTGGAATCCGAAGATGAAGGAATACATCTTTGGCGAGCGCAACGGAATTTACATTGTCGACCTGCAGAAGACGCTGAAGATGTTCAAGGAAGCGTCGAAATTCGTGCAGGATAACGCCGCCGAAGGCCGGACGATCATGTTCGTTGGCACCAAGCGTCAGGCGCAGGAAGCGATTGCCGAAGAGGCGACGCGCTGCGGAATGTTCTACATCAACCAGCGCTGGCTGGGCGGTCTGCTCACCAACTGGGTGACCGTGCAGAAATCGGTAAAGCGGCTGAAGGAACTGGACGAAATGGCGACCGATGGACGCTATGAACTGCTGCCGAAAAAGGAAGTTGTAAAACTGGAGCGCGAGCGCAAGCACCTCCAGGCCAACCTGGCTGGCATCAAGAATCTGAACCGCCTTCCCGACGCGATCTTCGTCATCGACTCCAACAAGGAGCAGATTGCGGTGAAGGAAGCGCGCAAGCTTGGGATTCCGGTGGTTGCCGTGGTTGACACCAATTGCGATCCGAGCGAAGTGGACTACATCATTCCGGGCAACGATGACGCGCTGCGCGCGATCCGGCTGTTTGCCTCGAAGATTGCCGATTCGGTTGTGGAAGGTTCGCAGGCCGCCACCGACAAGCAGAGCGCTGATCTGGCCGCCGGCATCATGGCGAGCGAAGAAGCAGCAGCGGCCGCCGGTGACATTTCCTCCGACGCTACCCCGGCCGAGGATCTCAATATGGAAGAGGTGCTTGGCAAGGGCGTACGCAAGGTGGAGACGGCTGTTCCCGAGAGCGATCTCGAGGTGGAATCGCGGTAAGCCCGCAGCCCCAAGGGGCATTCGCGAATATTTCGTGAAAAGCGACCCGCGCTGCATTCTTCGGCGCGGGTCGTTTTGCGAGAATCAGTATCGAGTTGATTTGAAAGCAATCCAGGAGCCCGGGGCTCGCCCGGCCGCACTGAATCCAAGAAAGGTTTTTGCAATGGCAGAGATTACCGCAACAATGGTTAAAGAGCTCCGCGAAAAGTCCGGTGCCCCCATGATGGACTGCAAGAAAGCCCTTACCGAGGCCAATGGCGATTTGGAGCAGGCCATCGTGGTGCTGCGCAAGCGTGGCATGGCCACGGCAGCCAAGAAGGCGACCCGCACCACCAGCGAAGGCGTCGTTACCAGCTACATTCACGCCGGTGGAAAGATCGGCGTTCTGCTGGAAGTGAACTGCGAGAGCGATTTTGTGGCCCGTACCGCCGAGTTCCAGGGCCTGGTGCATGACATTGCCATGCACATTGCCGCCGTCGATCCGCGCTACGTCCGCAAGGAGGACGTGACCGCAGCGGACATGGCGAAGGAAAAGGAAATTTATCTGGCCCAGGCGGTGGCCAGCGGCAAGCCGGCGAATATCGCCGAAAAAATGGTGGAAGGCAAGATGGGCAAATTCTACGAGGAAGTCTGCCTGCTGGAGCAGCCGTTCATCAAGGAGCAGAGCGTTACCATCACCCAGTTGATCGCAACCGTGATCGGCAAACTCGGCGAGAACATTTCGGTTCGCCGCTTTGCTCGCTTCAAGGTCGGCGAGGCGACGGAGACGATCGCAGTCGCCAAGCCGCTGGCAGCGGCAGGCGAGGCTGAGTAGTTCGACCCAGATCGGAACTTCGGATCGGGACTTCAGCGAGGCGGAGCAATCCGCCCCGTTTCTTTTTGGGGCGGCATGTGCCACGTTTGGTTGCGCCGAGGTCGATGCTTTGGCTGACTCGCGCTGCCGGATCGTTTACACTCATTGAGGTAACGACTATGTCAGATCCCGTCTATAAGCGCATCCTTCTCAAACTCTCCGGCGAAGCACTGGCAGCGGGCCAGGGCTTTGGGGTTGATAACACCCGCGTGCACGAAATTGCCGCTGAAGTTGCCGACGTGCATCGGCTTGGAGTTCAGATTGGCCTAGTGGTGGGCGGTGGAAACTTTTTCCGCGGCGTAGCCGAGCAGGCCAAGGCCATGGACCGGGTCGCGGCCGATCACATGGGCATGCTGGCCACGATGATTAACTCCCTGGCGTTGCAGGACGCGCTGGAGAAGCAGGGGATACAAACCCGCGTGATGAGCGCAATTGAGATGAACCAGGTGGCCGAGCCATTCATCCGGCGCCGGGCCATCCGCCATCTCGAAAAGGAACGCGTCGTGATCTTCGGGGCCGGCACCGGCAATCCGTTTTTCTCAACCGATACCGCCGCCTCGCTACGCGCCATGGAAATCAAGGCGGAAGTCATTATGAAAGCCACCAAGGTCGAGGGAATCTACGATTGCGACCCGTTCATGGACGAGAACGCCAAGATGTTTGAGACGATCACGTTCACCGACGTGTTGCGGCTTGGACTAAAGGTGATGGACGCGACCGCGATCAGCCTTTGCCGGGAGAACAATCTCCCGATCGTGATTTTCAATCTGAACACCCACGGCAACATCCGCCGGGTATGCATGGGCGAAAAAATCGGCTCGGTTGTGGTTGCCTGATTCTGCGTTGCGGCCAGTTCAGAGCCGCCATTGTGGGCGTGGGAAGCTGACTGGTTTTGCGCACTGGATTTTGCGTACTGGTTTTCCTCAGGCTGGATTTGGTAGAGTACGCAGCACTGAAACGCCGGGCTTGAAATGCCGGGTTATAATCGGCTCGCTTGTACGGAGTACATATGGCTCAGATCAGCATGGCGGCACTGCCCGCCCTCAAAGAAACATTCGTGCAGCTTAAGACGCGCATGGAAAAGGCGGTCGAAGACTTCCGCAAGGAGCTGGCTTCGCAGCGCACCGGCCGCGCCAACGTACATATGCTCGACACCATTCACGTCGACGCCTACGGCTCGCAGGTGCCTCTGACTCAGGTTGGCAACATCAGCGCCCCGGAACCGCAACTGATCACCATTCAGCCCTGGGATACGTCGCTGACGGCGGCGATTGAGAAGGCCATCCGCAGCGCCGACCTCGGCTTCAATCCGCAGAATGACGGCAAGGTGATTCGCATCCCCGTGCCGGCCCTTACCGAGGAGCGCCGCAAGGACATGGTGAAGCACCTCAACAAAGTGCTGGAGGAGCATCGCACCGCGATCCGCAACATCCGCCGCGACGGCAATGAAGCGATCAAGAAGGCGATGAAGGACAAGAAAATTTCCGAAGATGAAGAGCGCGGCTCGCTGGAGCAGTTGCAGAAGGTCACCGACGACGAAATCAAGAAGATGGAAGAGATGTTCAAGGTGAAGGAAAAAGAAGTGATGCAGGTATGAAGTTTTGCCTCACCATTCGTCAGTACGTGATTGCGCGGGATACCTCCGCAACATCGCAGTGCTCCCAGCCGGGAAGTTACAGTGCACAGCATTGGTCCATCGAGGTAAGCGAAGATGACGGTTGTTGAGAAGATTACGACGGATCGGGTGCTAGCTTTCATACGTGAGTACTGGCAACTTCTATCGGACAAGACGCCCGGAGTGGAAAAGGTCTACACCTACGATGCAAAGGTCTTCAATCCGTTTGAGCAGAGGCCCGAGTCCGGGCGCGTGTCAGCCGCACGGAAAGAGCGCGAATATTTCGAACAGAAAACCGCGTTTCACGCCGAGATCACCAGCCCGATTGACGTTTTCCTGTTAGCCGACAATGTTGCAGTAGCCACCTACGCCTTCCGCTGGCAGGCTACTGGAATGGTGTCGGCGGGCAAGCGATTCACGAAGTCGTTACGGAATGGCCGGGCGACCGATGTGATTACGTTGGACTTCGAGGGGAAGTTGCGCTTCGTGCACCAGCATCACTCGGATATCTGGCGCGACACCGCCGCCCCGCCCAGCTAGGCGCCCCGGCCGGCAATGAAGCAGCCTTCGTACCGCGCCGGGATAGGGAAGGCTGCGGTGGCAGTCCCGAGTTGCTGGCTTTGGATTCGGGGCTTTGGATGCGGTTATAATCTGGCATGTCCCGCGTTGTTCACACCGCCTGCCCGCACGACTGTCCCGATGCCTGTTCCGTCTTGGTCACCATTAAAGATGGGCGCGCCACGCGAGTGGAAGGCAACCCCGATCATCCGGTGACACGCGGATTTCTCTGCGCCAAGGTCGCCAAGTACCTGGACCGCGTCTACTCGCCCGATCGCCTGCTGTATCCGATGAAGCGGATTGTGGCCAAGGGCAGCGCCGGGCCGGAGGCTTTCCGGCGGATCTCGTGGGACGAGGCTCTGGATGAGATTGCCGCGCGGCTCAGGGCTGCGGCGGTCGAGTTCGGCCCGGAGTCGATCCTTCCGTTCTCCTACGGAGGAACGCTCGGGGTGATCCACGGCAATGGAATGGACCGCCGTTTCTTTCACCGGCTTGGGGCTTCGCAACTGGATCGTACGATCTGCTCGGAGGCTGGCGGGGTTGCGCTGGCCAGCGTAAACGGCGCGAAATACGGCGTCCCACCCGAAGACTTCATTCACGCGCGCTACATCATCGCCTGGGGCGCGAACATTCACGGCACCAACATCCATCTCTGGCCCTTCGTGGAAGAGGCCCGGCGCAAGGGCGCAAAGCTGGTGGTGATCGATCCCTTCCGCACCCGCACAGCGCGCGTGGCCGATTGGCACTTGGCGATCCGTCCCGGCACCGATGTTGCGCTGGCCCTCGGGCTGATCAATTACATCATCGAAAACGATCTTTACGATGCGCCCTACGTGGCGGCGCACACTCTCGGTTTTGAGCAACTCAAGCAGCGCGCCGCCGAGTACACGCCCGAGCGCGTGGCGGCGATCACCGGCCTCAGCGCGGAGGAGATCATCCAACTGGCGCGCGAATATGCCACCACCAGTCCCGCAATCATCCGCCTGAACTATGGCGTGCAGCGCAGTGAAAACGGAGGCATGGCGGTACGCGCCATTACCATGCTGCCCGCGATCACGGGAGCGTGGAAGCGGCAGGGTGGCGGGCTGACGCTGTCCACCTCGGGGACGTTCGCAATCAACAAAGCGAAGCTGCAACGCCAAGACCTGATGACCGCGACCCTCGGCCGTCCCGCCCGCATACTCAACATGAATCAACTGGGCAAGCTGCTGACGGATGCGACGCTGACGCCTCCGGTGAAGGCTTTGTTCGTGTATGCCTGCAATCCTGCAGCGGTCTGTCCCAACCACAACCTGGTGGTCGAAGGCTTGAAGCGTCCCGACCTGTTCACCGTGGTGCACGAGCAGTTCTTCACCGACACGACCGATTACGCCGACATTGTCCTGCCCGCAACTACCTTCCTGGAACAAAAGGATCTTGTCACCTCCTACGGGCACCTCCATCTGCAGCTTTCCAGCCAGGCGATTGAAGCGCTGGGCGAATCCTGCAGCAACGCGGAATTATTCCGGCGCGTGGCCGCGCGCATGGGCTTGGAGGATGAATGCCTGCGCGCCTCCGACGACGATTTGATCGACGACGCGCTGAGCGTTGATGTGAGAAACGCCGACTCGCGTAACGCCGATACGCAAAATGATGCGCAAAAACCAGGCCACAGCTTTCTTGCTGGCATTACGCGCCAAGCGCTGGAACGCGAACACTCCATGGCCCTGAATGTTCCCCGCCAGGATGGCGTATATCTTCCCTTTGCCAACGGCTTTGCCACCGCCAGCGGCAAGGCTGAGTTGTACAGTCAGGCGCTGGCAGCCGCGGGGCTGGACCCGGTGGCGGCCTATATCGCGCCCGCCGAATCGCGGCACAGCGAACAGGCCCGCCAGTACCCTTTGGAGTTGCTCTCCCGCAAGCATGACAACTTCCTCAACTCCACGTTCTGCAATCTGCCCGGCCAGCAGAAGATGGAACGGCGCTTCGAGTTGCAAATGAACGCAGTGGACGCCGAGGCTCGCGGCATCGCCGACGGCGATGCCCTGCGCGTGCGCAACGGCCGCGGCCAACTGGACTTGCGCGCCCGGGTGGACAACAGCGTGCCTCCCGGCGTTGTCTCCGCCTACCTGGATTGGGCACGCCCGTCGCCGGGCGGCAAGAACATCAACGTCCTCACCAGCGACCGTCTGACGGACATGGGCCGGGGCGCCACGTTTTACTCGGCGCTGGTAGAGGTTGAAAAGGTCTAAGCCACGTCGATACCAGGTGATTTACCAAGGCGGAATAGCGTATCGCTGCGGTGGATGGCGTTGAGAGTACCCGACCCTGTATAATTGGGCCTTCCGCGCCCAGATTTACGCATGAGGGTCTCGTCATTCTTCGTACTCATTACATCTGTGCAACGCCTCGCCTGAACCGCCCTACGACTAAGGGGCTGTTCCGCTTGGTTCGCTTATGCCTGGTATTGATGCTGCTTGGCGGCGTGGCTTTCGCCCAGAAGGGCATCATCGAGGACATTCGAGTTCATGGCAACCGCCGCATCCCGGCCGAGACCATCCGGGCCCGCATGTTTACGCGCCCCGGCGATGTTTACGATCCGGCAGGCTTGGAGCGCGACTTCAACTCGCTGTGGAATGCGGGCTATTTTGACGACATCCGAATCGAGCGCGAGGAAAGCTCCAAGGGATGGATTCTTCACATTTACGTGAAGGAGAAGCCGACGATTCGCGAGATCAAGTACATCGGACTCAACGCGGTTTCGCAGAGCGATGTGCTGGACAAGTTCAAGGAACTCAAGGTGGGGCTCAGCCAGGAGAGCCAGTTTGATCCCACCCACGTAAAGCGGGCGGAAGTGGTGCTAAAGGGGTTGCTGGCGGCGCACGGCCGTCAATTTGCGACCATCACCACGGAAATCCGCCAGATTCCTCCCGCCGCCGTCGGCATTACCTTCAATGTCAAAGAAGGTCCGAAGGTGAAGGTTGGCGTGATTCGGTTTGAAGGCAACAACAAGGTGCCCACGCGCTATCTGCGCGATGCCATGCACAACTCCAAGCCCATCGGCATTCCGCACTCCATCATCCTGGAGAACCTGTTTGCGCGCACCTTTGACGCCACCAAGTTGAGTGAAGACGCCGAGCGCGTGCGCTTTGCCTACCAGGACAGGGGGTATTTCAAGGCTATTGTCGAAGATCCGAAGACGAAGATTCATGACGTCAACGGCATCGCTTGGTACTTCCCGTTCAAGTCGCAGCACGGCAAGGCGGTAGACATCACGGTACCGGTGGAAGAGGGGGATCGTTACCGGTTGAAGGAGATCACCTTCAGCGGCAACAAGGCGATTACCAACACCGCTGCTCTGCGCCGGCTCTTCAAGATGAAGGACGGCGACTGGTTCAATCGTACCCTGGTCAGCAAGGGTCTGGATGAACTGCGCAAGGCCTACGGCTCACTGGGCTACATCAATGAGACCAACATTCCGGATACTGAGATTGATGAAGAGCACAAGACGATCACGTTGAAGATCGACGTGGATGAAGGCAAGCAGTTCTACGTGCGCCGGATTGAGTTCTCCGGCAACACGACGACGCGCGACAAAGTGATTCGCCGCCAGCTTGCCCTGGAAGAAGGCAATGTTTACAACTCCCGCCTCTGGGAACTGAGCCTGCTGCGCCTGAACCAGTTGAACTTCTTCGAGGCTCTGAAGCCGGAACAGGATTCGGAAGTTCACCAGGACGCTGCCGCCAGCTCGGTGGATATCAACCTCAAGGTCAAGGAAAAGGGCAAGAACTCGATTGGCCTGAATGGCGGCGTCAGCGGACTGTCGGGACCGTTCGTCGGGCTCAATTACCAGACCAACAATTTTCTGGGACTGGGCGAAACGCTTTCAGCGTCGGCGTCGCTCGGAACCTATCAGCGCAACGTCATGTTCGGCTTCACGGAGCCGTACCTGTTCGACAAGCCGATCCAACTTGGATTCACGGTTTTTACTCGTGACTACAAGTTCAACCAGGCCAAACAGGCCAGCATCTCCACCGGCCAGAGCGTGAATCTGCCGCCAGCCTATCTGAACTCGCTGCAGAATTATTCGCAGTCGAGCACCGGCTTTACGGTTTCGAGCTCCTATGCGGTGCCGCGCACCTTCAAGCGCTTCGGGCTGACATACTCGTTTGATACCTCGACCATTACTACGTATTCGACGGCATCGGCGGATTACTTTGAATTTTTAGCGTTCCGCAACGTAGGCGGTCCGAATGCGCTGCAGGGAATCGTGACCAGCAAGCTGGTTCCCAGCTTCAGCATGAGCACGATCGACAGCCCGATGCGTCCGCATAGCGGCCACAGCTACTTCCTGGGCATGGATATTGCCGGACTGGGCGGCAACGTGGCGGATGTCCGCCCGATCGCCGAATACAAACGGTTCATTCCGATGAAGGGCTTCCATCCCAAGAAGGAAGGCCTGCAGACGCTGGGTTACCGTCTCCAGGCATCGTTCATCACCGGCTATGCCGGCAAGACGGCTCCTCCGTTCGAACGCTTCTTCCAGGGCGGCGATACGGATCTGCGCGGCTTTGATATCCGCTCGGCTTCGCCCACTGCACTCATCGCAGACAAGACGACGGTGGCCCTGACGAATCCAGACGGCAGTACGGTTCCCATAGATCCGAATAATCCACGTGTCGGCCCCTACCTCATCACGGTGCCGATCACCCGCCTCGTGTATCCGGGTGGAGACACCAGCCTTGTAAGCAACGTGGAATACCGCATCCCCATCATCGGGCCGGTGACGATCGCCGTGTTCGACGATGCCGGAATGAACATGGCGGTGCGCCAGTCGCAGTTACGCCTAAGCGATCAACAGTTCAACCAGTTGGACGCCACGCCGTTCGGTTGCCCAACCGCAGTGCCCGAAGCAAACGGCGCCTCGATCTGCCAGGGCGAGCAGTTCATGAAGTTCAGCCAGAATATTACGCCGCTGGCCCATACCAACTATGTCCTGCGCATGTCCACCGGCTTGGAGTTACAGGTGATTCTGCCGGTGGTAAACGCCCCCTTCCGGCTCTACTACGCCTACAATCCGTTGCGCGTGGATACGGAGGCGCCACAGCCGATCTTTTCGCAGAGCATGTTTCCCCATGACCCCAAAACCGGACAGCTCACCGGAGCGGGAAATACTACATGGCTGAATACCATCGCGCAGTACGCTCCGTCGTACTTGATTCGAGAGCCGAGGAAAACGCTGCGCTTTACCGTGGCCACTACGTTTTAGTGAGTGTGCCCATTCTTGGGAAAGAAGCTTGAAGGCGGCATAGCCGTTTGACGCTGTTTTTCTCACAACCTATAATCGGGAACATCCGTCAGAGGAATTTCGATCAGGGCTGGAGCCGGATCAAGTGGGGCTCGCCCGCCTGCTGAAAAGTTTCTGCGGAATCCCCGTAAGCTCCTAGAGGAGTTGAGGCTAATTTCCATGAATCGCAACTTTGCAAGCTTGATCCCGGCCATGGCGCTGGCACTTATTCTCAGCGTTCCTGCCTTTGCCCAGTCTGCTGCCCCTGCCGCTGCCGCCCCAGCTCCCACAGCTCCAGCGGCTACCAAGGTCGGCATCATCAACATTCAGGCCGCCATTGTTAACTCCAATGAGGGTCAGCGCGATTTCGAAACACTGCAGAAGAAATTCGACCCGAAGCGCGCCGAACTCGAAAACCTGAACAAAGAAGTTGACGAGTTGCAGAAGAAGTTCAATGCCCAGGGCGATAAGCTGAACGACGAGGCTCGCGGCGATCTGCTCAAGCAGATCGACAGCAAGAAGAAGATCCTGCAGCGCAATTACGAAGATGCGAACACGGACGTCCAGGCGCAGCAGAATGAAATTGCCAACCGCATCGGCCAGAAGCTGGTTGGGGTTCTGGACAAATTCGCCAAGGACAATAACTTCACGGTGATTCTGGATGTCTCCGGCCAGTCCAGCCCGGTTCTGTGGGCGGACAGCTCAGTGGATATCACGAAGACGGTTGTGGAAGCCTACAACGCTCAGTCCGGCGTTACCGCTCCCATCAAGGCTCCTGCAGCCGTCAAGCCCGTTGCTCCGGCGGCTGCTCCCAAGAAGTAGAGGGCAAAATTGCATGAAAGGGCCGCCTCCAATGGCGGCCCTTTCTATTGATATGCAAAGCTCCAGTGCCCGAAACAGTCGGGGTGGCGCGTGCGCTTTCATTTTGGGAAAAACTTTCAAAAGTGTGGAAAACCTGTGCGGAAATGCGGAGAATCTGATTGTTAACAGAAGATTGCAGTCCGGCGAGGCTGACTGCGGCCCGGAAAAGTAACTCTAAGTCATTCACGTTCTGCTACTTACTGGAATGTTAAGAAAGTTCTTGACGACGGCTGGCGAGCGTAAAACAAATAATGCATCAGGACGTTTTGCACACATCCATATTTGTAAATACAGCGTCGATGTGCCATTGTGCAGGGAAATTGCGTCAGGGGACTCGCCGTCCGCGGGTCGTCGGGCGAAAAAGTGCGGCCCGGTTCCGGGATCAGCTTTCATCGCTTGAAACGCGCAGGACGGCAAGGAAGGCTTCTTGCGGAATGTCCACTTTGCCGATTCGCTTCATGCGGCGCTTGCCTTCTTTTTGCTTCTCCAGCAGCTTACGTTTGCGTGAGATGTCACCGCCGTAACACTTGGCGATGACGTTCTTGCGAAGTGCGACTACGGTTTCGCGAGCCACGATCTTGGCTCCGATCGCGGCTTGGATTGCAACTTCAAACTGCTGCCGCGGGATCAGCTCGCGCATCTTGGACACTAGTGCCTTGCCGCGTTCGTAGGCGTAGTCGCGGTGCACGATGATGGAAAGCGCATCGACCGGATCGCCGGCAACCAGAATGTCGAGCTTGACCATCGGCGACTCCCACCACCCGGAGAGGTGATAGTCCAGCGAAGCGTAGCCGCGCGACACCGTCTTGAGGCGGTCATAGAAATCAAGAACAATCTCATTGAGGGGAAGCTCGTAGGTGAGCATGACGCGGCTGGACCCGACGTACTCGAAGTTCTTCTGCTTGCCGCGCTTTTCTTCGACGAGCTTCAGAATTCCACCTACGTACTCTTCGGCAGTAAGGATCATTGCAGTGATGATCGGCTCTTTAATCTTATCGATCAACGTCGGGTCGGGCCAGCGCGAAGGGTTATCGACTTCGATGGTTTCGCCATTGGTGAGAGTGACCAAATAGCGCACGCTGGGCGCGGTGATGATGAGAGCGAGATTGTACTCGCGCTCCAGACGCTCTTGGATGATCTCCATGTGGAGCAGACCGAGAAAGCCGCAACGGAATCCAAAGCCGAGCGCGGTAGAGCTCTCGGGCTCGAAGAAGAACGATGCATCATTGAGGCGCAGCTTCTCCAGCGCGTCACGCAGCAATCCGTGTTCATGCGAGTCCACCGTGTAGAGGCCGGCGAAGACCATGGGCTTAATGTCTTCAAAGCCGGGCATGGCCTCGATGGCGGGCTTGTCCGCATCGGTGATGGTGTCGCCGATCTTGACGTCGCCCACTGTCTTCATGGTTGCGAAGAAGAATCCGACTTCGCCGGCGGTGAGCTCGCCGATCTCCTCAGGTTTCGGCGTCAGGACTCCCATGGAATCGACGAGGAACGTAGTTCCCTTGGCCATCAGCTTGATCTTTTGACCCTTGTAGAGACGGCCGTTGACGACGCGGGCAAGCACGCCGACGCCACGATAGCTGTCAAACCAGGAGTCGAAGATGAGGGCTTGCAGCGGCGCATCGATGTTGCCTTTTGGCGGAGGAACACGGTGCACGATCTGCTCAAGAACTTCGATTACGCCGGCGCCGGTCTTGGCGCTGATGGACAGCGCGGTGGAGGCGTCGAGGCCGACGGCGCTCTCGATCATTTCCTTGGTGCGCTCAATGTCAGAGCTGGGAAGATCAATCTTGTTAATGACCGGAATGATTTCAAGACCGTGATTAATGGCGATGTAGCTGTTGGCGAGGGTTTGCGCCTCTACGCCCTGCGTGGCATCGACGACCAGCAGCGCGCCTTCGCAGGAGGCGAGCGAACGGGAGACCTCGTAGGAGAAGTCAACGTGGCCGGGGGTGTCGATGAGGTTGAGCTGATAGGTCTGGCCATCCTTGGCCAGGTACATCATGCGGACGGCGTGGGCCTTGATGGTGATGCCGCGCTCGCGCTCGAGTTCCATGGCATCGAGAACCTGCTCCTGACCCGCCATTTCACGGGCGCTGAGCGATCCGGTGATCTCCAGCATGCGATCGGAGAGGGTGGTCTTGCCGTGGTCGATATGGGCGATGATGGCGAAATTTCGAATCGAAGTGCGGTCCATGCTTTGCTTTCGAAGTCCAAACACCCGCACGAATTGCGAGGCTGCGCTGAGGTTATTCCCCATTTTACCATTTGCGCCGGAGAGAGCGTTTGAGCCGCGAAAACATTGGCCCGGGGCGGGATTAGGCGAGTTTCGGGAGAGAGCTGCGATGGATCGGGGCGAAGGGAACGATTGATTGAATGGTGAATGGTTTGGGGAGGGGGGAGTGATTGAATGGTAAATGGTTGCGCGGAGTTGTAACGATTCACTGACTCGCCAACAAAACAGGGAGATGCGTGTGCCAGGTAGTAAATCGATCGGCGAAACCGGCGATGGGATTCCGAATCGGGAGGGACGATCAATTTTTCTTTGCTGGGGTGAGGGGATTTAGCAAATTTCCGCAACTCAGGATGGTGACTCGGGTTCAAAGCTCAAGGAGGTTACTTTGCGAAAAAATATTGCAATCGTTTTCGCGCTGCTGGTGATGAGCGCTGCCGGGTTTGCACAGATTCCGACGGCGGGGAACGTCTTTCTTGGATACTCGCTCTACCATGGCAACACGGGGTTGACCGACAACGGGACTCTGAATGGGTGGGAAGGGTCGGTGGAAGGAAAGTTGGTTCCGCATATCGGGGTGGTTGCCGATGTAAGCGCGCAGTATGGCACGATGTCGAATACGTTCGTTGCGTTTCCGTTCGCCTTTGACGAATCGACGCGAGTGCAGAGCTATCTGTTTGGACCGCGGGTGTCGTATCCGGCCGGCAAGTTCCGGCCGTTTGCGCACATCCTGATCGGCGCCGCACATCTGCATGAATCGAGCATCGTCTTCGTAAATGGCGAAACTGATTTTGCCGACGCGGTCGGTGGCGGCGTCGATTATCACCTGATTCCTCGGGTGAGCTGGCGAGTGCAGCTAGACGACCTGCAGACCCGCTTCCACGGCGTGCGGCAGGACAATGCGCGGTTTTCAACCGGACTGGCAGTGAGCTTCTAAAGCAAGCGCGGTTGAGGCCGATACAGACAAAGTCAAAAGCTCCGGCTTCGCACGGCAAACACGCTGCGCGAAGCCGGAATGGCGTTAATGGTGCAAATGGCTCGGCGGTTCCAAACCGGGATCGTGAGCGACTTGGCGATTATTCGACAGGTACATGCACACATCGTGGGATGGCCCCCCCAAGCCAACAGAACACCAACAGAGGGCTTGAGGGGCACCCGTGTGACCGCTTCTTGCCCGTTCGTATTACTGAACCGCCACCGTAATGCTGACCGGTGCAGGGTTCGTCACCGTCCCCGTTCCCGTCGGTGTCACCGTCACTGTGTAGGTCCGTGCGGTAATCGGTGGGGGGATCTTCGTTGAAGACGAGGAACCGCCTCCGCAGGCTATCGCCAGGCCCACCAGCGAAATTGCCAACCCCGCCAGCAGTATTGCAACCGCGCGCCGACGCCGCAATGTAAATGGCGCACCCAGCAGCACCGCACACAACATCATCGCGCCGCTCCTCCACGGAACCACCGGAGCGTGCTTCGCCGCACTCATGTTGGCTGTGATCGTAATGGTGGAACTTCCGGTGCTCCCTGCTGTTAGCGTGACCGGAGATGCGCTCGCCGTAACGTCGGAAGCTGTACCATTCGCCGAGCTGACTCTGGTCGTAAAGCTTATAGTCCCCGCATAATTTGTTGAGGCCAAGTTAAGCGTCGCAGCAGTACTGCCCCCGGCGTTCATAGTCATCGAGGGAGAACTGGCGGCGAGCGTGTACTTCACCGCCGCCGCTGGCGTCGTTGCACTGCCTCGCAATGCAACCGACTGGGTCGCCGAAATGGCATTCAGGGTGTTGTCGGTTAGCACCACGCTGCCGCTGATGCTGCCCGCCTCCGTAGGATTGAACTCAATGCCGAGCACGCAACTACCTGCCGCGCTCAGCGTCTGCCCCGTCGAACTGCACGAGGTATCCGATCCGCCGAGTGTAAAGTTTGTCGCGGTGCTGATCTTACCGATCGTCAGCGGGGCATTGCCAAGGTTCAGCACAGCAACATCCTGCGCAGCGCTCGCCCCGCCCACAGCAGTGCTGCAAACGTGAGCGCGGGTGCGGCGGAAACATCCACCTTGCGAATTACATTGTCACCCTTGTTGTCGGAGGTATCGCCACCGTCCACCACGTACAGGTCGCCCGTTCCGTCTACCGCCACCCCAAATGGCATATAGAGTTGCGCGCTGGTCGCCGGGCCATTGTCGCCACTGTAACAAGGTACCGTAGTAGATAAGGTGGGGCAGATACCATTGCCAACAACGGTCGTGATCGTCCCGTCCGGTGTCACCTTACGAATGACGCTGTTATTGGTGTCTGCGATATAAAAATTGCCGGCTCCATCCACTGCAAGACCAGTAGGCAGGTTCAGTTGCGCGCTTGTAGCGGGCCCGCCGTCGCCGCTGTAGCCTCCAATCGATGTCCCTGCCCAACCACCACAACACTGAACCTTGCCCGCTACCGTTGTAATCGTCCCGTCCGGCGCTACCTTGCGGATTACCTGGTTACCACTGTCCGCGATGTAGAGATCGCCAGTTCCATCCACCGCAAGGCCCCTGGGCAAGTAAAGTAGGGCGCTGGTAGCTGGACCACCGTCGCCGCTGTAGCCCGTAGATTTGTAGATACCCGCAAACGTCGTGATCGTGCCACCCGGCGTCACTTTACGAACTACACCCCAGCCGTCGAGCATAGTGCCTCCCTGCGCGATGTAGAGATTGCCAGCTCCGTCCACCGTTAGGCCATCGGGAAGCATCAAATCCGCACCGGTGGCAGGCCCCCCGTCACCGCTCTGGGAGCACGCGGATACTACGCATTGGCCTTTGCCAGCAACCGTGGTGATCGTCCCATCCGCCTTCACCTCGCGGACGACGTCGCTGTATCGGTCCGCGATATAAAGATTGCCTGCTCCATCCAATGCAACGTCCGTGGGAGCGCAGAGTTGCGCGCTGATGGCTGGACCGCCGTCACCGCTGGAGACACAACTGGAACCGGCCAGTGACGCGCCCCTGCCTGCATACGTCGTGATCGTTCCACCCGGCGTAACCTTACGAACGACTGAGTTGTCTGAATCGGCGATGTATAGGTTGCCGTAGCCGTCCATTGCAGCACCCCAGGGAGCGGAGAGTTGGGCGCCGGTAGCCGGGCCACCATCGCCGCTATAACCCGGTCCTTTGGCGTAGTCACCCGCAAACGTCGTGATAATCCCCGGTCCAAACGCCACCATCGGCCCCGTGCCGACGCCGGACAGCGGAACCGTAATTAGCGTACTGGGCGGAGTGCTTTGGTCGGTAAGTACCACCGCGCCCATTCGAAGGCCGGGAGCCGTGGGCAGGAACCGGACTTGAACCGTGCAGCTCGTGCTCGTGACGCCACTGGCGCAACTGCCACCCTTCGCCACGGTGAAGTCAAGATTCGCCGCGCCCTGTGTTTCCGCCGAGATGCCTCCCAGCGTAATGCCGGATGGAACCGTGAAAGTCAAACTCTGCGTGCTGCCCGTCGCGGCTCCCACCGCAACCGAGCCAAAGCTCACCGCCGCCTGGGTAGTGGTCACCTGCGCCCACAGCGGCGATGCATTCCCGAGCAGCAGGACGCAAGCGAAGACGTTCAACAGAATGGAGAGTCTCAGTTTGAATGCAGTTGAAAGATGGCTTGACCGAACATTACGCAGCATAGCGAACGCGCCTTCGCGCTGGACAGATACTTCCAAGTGGAGTCTGCGTCTTCGCGGGCGGAGACTCAGCGTCGAAGACGGATGCAAGCAACTCGCACACCGGGTTTACACGCCGCAAGTCAGGACGTGCAGCACTGCATAGGAAGACGAAGCAGAGTTGAAAGTTGTACTCACAAGCGAATTTAACTTGGTGTCCACTTACGATTTCTGAATATCGGCTGCCCGGCGGTCATCCTCAGGGACGATACCTGTCGCGAACTGGGCTAGTAGCTCACTATCGTCAACCGCCCCACTCAAGCCGAAAGAACGGCTTGAATGGGGCACCCGTCTGGCTTGTGACTCAGCTCTTGTACTCTTCAAAGCCTCAATCAAGAACAGGAAACCCAGTACATTGCGGAAGTGGTAGGATGAGCGGCAACTCGGGCTCGAAGTTTTGCGATTGCGCCAGCAGAGGTTTACGGCAGCGGGCTCGACGGTTGGAAGGAGCTGACAATCGTGAAGCGATGTTCGGTTGTGGTCTGGCTGATGGCGGTGTTTGGAACATGGGCCGCCGGACAGGCGAAAAGGGATTGCGCGGAGAGCGCATATCAGTTTGCGGGAGGCGAGTTGTACGGCATCTTATACGCGGAGCAGGTGTACGCACGGGAGCATCCGGAGGAAGGCTATTCGAAGGATCTGAATGCGCTGTACAGCGGTCTGGGAGCCGCGGCCCATTGCGCCACGCCTCCGTGCACGGTGAACGGTTACAGGTACACCTATCGCCGCTTGAGCAAAAGCAAGTTTCGGGCGACGGCGACCCCACTCTTTCCGCAAGTAAAGAGCATGGAACTGGGCATGTTTCCACCGACGCTGATCGTTGATGAGAGCGGATTCGTTCATCCGATAGGAATTCACTGGCCACGCAAGAGGCCGAACGAATGGAAGGCGATCCTCACTCTGGAAAAGCTCAGCTCAGATGAGGTAACCTACGCTTCGTTTCACCCAGAGATGGGATACTCGCTGGACATGGAGGCGCTTGGGGCTGGGCCGAATGGTGAACTTGGAGCTGAACACCCCGGAGTGCTTGAGGCCACAATGGTCTGCACGGGAAGCAGGTGTGAAAAAGACGGCTACACCTTCACCTACACGCGAAGCAGCAAAGGAGGCTTCACGGTCGTGGCTCGGCCGATGAGGTATGGCGAGACGGGCCGCTTCAGCTTCTACATGGACCAGGACGGAGTTGTTCACGCCACGGCGGACCATCGCGGAGCGACGGCCAAAGACCTAATGGTCTCCAGCCGGGAGTATCGACAGCAGGAGGCGGAGAAACAGGAAAAGGTCAGGCAGAATGAGCTGGCCGCGAAGCTTGCCGCTCCGCCTCAAATCGTGTTCGTAGAAGACCCCAAGCCTCTGCCGAATATTGAAACAGGCAACCCCGAGCCTTCATTTGAGATGACCGCCCGGGTGGTCAGCACGCGACCACTCATGTTTGATGTGCTGGATCTGGATGCCTCGATGAAGCGGGAAGCGGAGGGATCTTGCGGCTTCCAATTCTTGCCGTTCGTGGACGCGAAGCTCAAGCCTGTGCTTGGACGACTGAAGTTCAACCAGGTGGTAGGGCTGAAGCTGTTTTTCGGTGGAAGCTTCCAGTCTCCCATGATTGTGCTATCCGAGCTGGCGCTGGATGCGCGGCCTGAGAGTGGCGCCGGAGTGTGTCCGAACCGAAGCGGGATCGCCGTTTCCTATCGTGGTGTCGTGGAATACCTCAATATCTATAACGATGGCTCCATCTCCTTCAGGGACGGACAGCTCAACTCGTTTGGTACGCAGAAGCTCTCGCACGATGAGATGGCGCAGCTCCTCAAAGCCTTCGACGATTCGTCCTTCGACCAGCTTCCGTCCAGTACGACTCCCATGGGCGCGGCCGACTCAAATTCGATTACGCTCGGCTACAAGCGCTACCGGCACGTATCAGTATCCGGCCTGGATGCGAAGGACGATCCGCTCCTGCAACGGCTTGACGCCGTGAAGGCTCGCGCCACCTCCCAAACCTTTTATCTGCTGGTCACCAACGGAAGAAAGAAGCTGAACATCCTCGATTGGCCGTTCCGCCAAGTTCGCTTAAGCCAGCTAGAAATCAGGAAAAATGCTCCAGCAGCGATCCACGATTCGGTGCCGGAGGAGTTTCTGTCCAAGCTGCCGCAGGTTCAGATCATTGGCACCTCTGCACCTGCCCCGGATGTTTACACCTATGTGGACGATGACGGCGCACTGTATTGGGTGCTCAGAAACGCTTGCTTCGGCAGTCCGGCCCACTGCACCGCGTTCGAGGATCTGGCGGCGAGGAGGATTGAACGGCCAGGAGCCGTTCTATTGAGGACGTCGGGGAAGTCGCTGGGGGTAGGATTCTCTTCCTGGTCAGGGTTCTCTTCACCGGCCGGCCTGTTTTGGCCAAGTGATTTGGGGATCGACATCGCGCACGTCGGCCCGGAAGGTCACCGGATTACTAATGAAGACTATGAAAGGCAGCAGCCGTTCTATTCCAACCTGTACGAAAATAGTGTGTCAGGGATGGGATACAGTTTCATTGATGACGGCTATATCTACGAAGGCGTTCGCATCTGCCGCGTGGACCCACAGGCACCGGTCTCAACTTGCCTGAAACCAATCAACCCGGATGTTCAGGCCCATTGAATTCTTGGTGCTGGCAAACGCCCCACTCAAGCCGAAAGAAGGCTTGAATGGGCCACCCTGGTCCGAACTTTCTGATTTGGTCCGCCCACGTTTCATGCGTGGTTGTGGTTATTGAGGGCGGTGGGGAGTGCTTCGGCATTGACGCCGACGGCGTCGAAGGGAAGGAAGATGGAGAAGCAGGCTCCTGACAGATGGGGTTGGGTACTGGTTCGCAGGTGCAAGGTTCCGTCATATTTGCGGAGGATTTCCGAGGCGATCCATAGGCCGAGCCCGGTTCCGCTCTCGCCCTTGGTGGTGAAGAAGGGCTCGAAGATTCTGGCGCGAACCTCGGGAGGAATGCCGGGGCCGTCGTCGGCGACGACGACGCGCAGTCCAGGGCGGTGACGCCGCCAGTCCCGCGAGGCGTAGGCACGCACGGTAATGGTGCCGTGGCGGGCGGCGACGGCTTCGATGGCATTGCCCACCAGGTTGGCGAACATCTGCCGAAGCTCTCCGGGCAGGGCTAGGATCTGGCCATCAAAGTCAATCTGTTGCTTCAGAGTGATGCCGGTCGATTTGATTTTTCGCTCGTAGAGGTCGGTGACGCTCTCCAGGATTTCGGCGATCTTGACCGGCACCGGTTTGGCGGCCTCGCGCTGGAAGGCGAGCATGCGCTGGGTCATTTGAGTGATGCGCAGGAGTTCGTGGCTGGCGGTGGAGGCGTACTTGCGAGTGAGGTCTTCCTGGGTGCCCTGAGCGATGAGATAGAGCAAGTTGGAGACGGCATCGAGGGGGTTGTGAATCTCATGGGCGATGGTGGCGGCCAGTCTTCCGGTGGTGGCGAGGCGGTCGCTGATGCGTAGCGCTTTTTCGGCCTTGCGTTGTTCGACGACATCCTGGAAGACCAGCACGACGCCTTCGATCTGGCCGCTTCGTCCGCGGATGGGGGCAGCGCTGTCCTGGATGGGGATTTCGGCGCCGTCCCGCGCGATGAGCAAGGCGCGGTCCGACAGGTCAACCACCTTGCCGGAACGGAGCACTGTGGTGACTGGGCATTCCGGTAGGATTCGGGTTACTTCCTGGGTAACGCTGAAGACGTTGCTCAGATGCTTGCCCTTGGCTTCGGACAACGGCCATCCGGTCAGGCGCTCGGCCACCTCGTTCATGAATTCGATATTGCCGGCGACATCGGTGGAGATGACGGCGTCGCCGATGCTTTGCAAAGTGGTGGCCCAACGTTGCTCGCTTGCGCGCAGGGCTTGCTCAGCCTGTATGCGCTCGGTGATGTCGTTGTTGATCTCCATCACGCCGCGGGCTTGGCCGTTGCTGTCGCGCTGCAATACCCAGCGGCTGGATACTACGATGGTGGTGCCGTCTTGAGCCGTTTGGGTAAGCTCACCCTCCCAACGTCCGCGGCGCAGTAAGTCGGTTTCGATTTCGGTCAACGGCTGGGGAAAGACGGTGCGGAGCAGGTCGTGCACGAATCTGCCGATGGCCTGATGTTTGGGGTATGCGTACATCTCCTCGGCGCCGCGGTTCCAGAAGCGGATGGTTCCGTCGAGGTTCCATACCATGATGGTGTTGTGAGCGAGATCGATCAGTTCCGCCTGTTTTCGCAGCACCTCTTCGGACTGGTTGCGCTCGGTGATGTCGCGGAGAATCACGGTGTAGAACTTCTGACCTTCCGCCTGTGCCTGGGAGATGGTGGCCTCAAGCGGGAACTCTTCGCCGCTGGCTCGAAGGCCCGTTAGAATGGCGGGCGAATTCGCGGAACGGTGGGTGACGCCCTCGCGTCCAAAGAGCCGAAGCTGCTCGCGATGGGCCTCGCGCAAGGTATGGGGGATGAAACGGTCGAGGGAGGAGCCGAGCGCCTCGGATTCGGAGCACTGAAAGACGGTTTCGGCGGCTCGATTGAAGACGACGATGCGCTGCTGATCATCGATGGAGATGACCGCGTCCATGGCGGAGCTGACGATGCCGTGGAGCTTGGCCTGGCTGGAGCGCAGGGCCTCTTCGGCCTGCTTGTGCCGGGTGCTGTCGCGGTTGACGCCGATGAAGCGCACCGCCCGGCGTTGGTCGCCTTCGCCGTCAAAGGAGACGCGGCCGTGGGACTCCACCCAATGGATCGAGGCGTCTGGCCAGAGCACGCGAAAATCCTTGTGGTATGCCCCTCCGTCGGTTCCGGCGATGGCCTGCTTTACGGCCTCGTCAACGACGGGGCGGTCTTCGGGATGGATGCGGGCAATGCAGGCTTGATAGTCGAAGTGGTCTCCGGTGGCTACGCCAAATATGTTGCGGCAGCACTCATCCCAGACCACGTCTCCAGTTTGGAAGCGGTAATCCCAGGCGCCAAGCTCGGCCGCCTCCAGCGCCAAGGAATGATACTCGGAGACCTGCTGGAGTTGCTCCTCGGTCTGGCGGGCGTGCTCCCTTTTGTAATCTGCCATCTGGCGCTGGTTGGCGCGGTAGCGCTCGGCCAGCACGCTGATGAAGACGCCCCCGCCGAGAAAGAAAGCCAGAGCGACGACATTGGAGAGGCCGGCGACGGCAAAACTTCCGCGCAAAGGAAGAACCCAATAGACCGCCAGCAGCGAGGCCAGGGCGGTGGCCAGCAGTCCGGGCCAAAAGCCGGCGAACAAGGCGGCCACCATTATGGCGGGATAGAAGGTGACGAAGGGAGGCAGTCTCTCGTCGATGCACAGTCCGACGACCCGGTACAGCAAGAAAGCCGCCACGACAGCGAGGACGGCGATCGAAAAACGAAAGAAGGTCTTGCTATTTCCGGCGTCGAGAGATGACATAAGACCAGTCCACGTAGGAGATGTCAAGCACTGGGCAAGGTACTTGAAGCGCGATCAGGACGGACCAGAAAGCCGTCTCTAAGCTGAAGATAGAAGTTGTTGCAGGTCTTCCAGAAAGGCGACCGGGGCGACACCCTTGACGGATCGTCTGTCCACGCATTTCAGAGCCTCCTCGGGAAGGTCTACGTAAGCGGACAATAGGAGAATCTTGACGGCGGGCTTGAGTCGCTTCATCTCGGCTGCGACCTGGTCACCGTTCATCCCCGGCATGGAATAATCGAGCACCACGGCCTGGACGGGATGGAGCTGGAAAAGTTGCAGGCCCTCGGGGCCGCTGAGCGCGGTCAGCACTTCGTAGCCCTGGTATTGGAGCAGTATCTTGCGCACCTCCAAGCCGATCGGTTCGTCATCGATACATAAGATCATTAGGAGCCCCGATCGCCAGAGAACGCAAAGCTAAAACAGCTTTTACTGCCGCCACCCGCTACTGCCGCTGGCTACTACGGTGCCATGAGCCGGACATCCGCACAGTGATTGCCTGCCTACCGGACGGTGATGGGTATCACGGCACGTTATGCGTTATGCGCTATGATAGCATCGCTGAGGAGTCGATGTCCGGATGAAGAAGCTGGGACGCGGTCCGAGGTTGGGCCGAGCCGCCGGGGGGCTCCGATTCAAGAAACGTCAGACCGTCTTGGCGGGCTTTTGGGGTCCACTTTGCTGAAGAAGTCGCAGTTGTAACATTCATCCTCACGCACCACGCATCATGAGCCCTTCATATTTTTTGTCAAGGTTGACTTGGCTAACAGGAGAACTGTCATGGATCCACAAGTTCGGGGGAATCCGGGAGTTGTTGGATTGGCCGGTTTCGGTATCACCACTTTGTTACTTCAGTTTCATAATCTTGGGTGGTGTGGGAGTGGGGTTGTCTTCTGCACTGCGTTGATGTTTGGTGGTGGGGCACAGTTGATTGCCGGCTTCCAGGAGTTCAAGGCGGGCAACAATTTCGGCTACAGCGCCTTTACCGCGTACGGCGCGTTTTGGCTGGCGCTCGCATTTATGTTTCTGGTGTTGGACCTGCAAGGATTGCCGAACTCTATCATTGGCGGGCCTCTCAAGATCGCCGCCACCGACATCGGCTACTTCATGTTGGCCTACACCGTATATACGGCAATCATGCTGATTGGATCGCTTGCGATTCATCTCACCATGACTCTCACCTTCTTGACGCTGCTGCTGGGATTCATGGGGCTTGACTTGGTTTTCCTGCGGGGAATGAAGTCGGTGCTGACGATCACGGCGATCGACCTGATCGTTTGCGCTTTCCTGGCGCTGTACATGATGGCGCACGCTATCTTTGCCCAGGTATATGGCAGAGATATTCTGCCTGTGGGCAAGCCGCTGATAAAGAAGCCGGCGCAATCAACTCCGATTGGCCGGGCCGCAAAAGCCTAAGCTTGTGAAGCGGGCTCCGGGAGCGAAAGCTTCGGTGCCCGCTTACAAGAGCCCCTTCGCGACAAGCTTTGAAGAGAATCTTCCACGGCAATTTCCCAACTGCTGGTTGCACCGAATTGCCGCCAGCGATTCCGGTGGAATGCCGCCACTTGGACCGACCCTCGTAACGCTGTCCCGCCTCGGCGGTCCCGGATTTTGGATAGTGAGCTACTTGCCCTGTTTTGTTCAACAATCGTGGAACTTAGAAAAGAATCGGCGTAAAGTGCTGAGTACATGGATATTTCTGAGCTGCCATTCTTCGTCGGAATCTTGCTCATTCTGGTCGCATTCTTCGCTGTTTTCGTCGGCGTTCTCAATAACGCAAAGCGTTTGGGGACACAACTGCGATGGCCCGTTCGGGTTGGAGCGACTGCGGGTGCGGCCTTGACCGTGATCCTGCTTGCACTATTCGTGCTTGTTGATTATTGGTGGGTCGGTCGCGCCCCAGCAACCTATTCTCCAGATGGCAAGCACGTCGCTATCATTACTTGGCGTGCGCTAAGCGCGATCGATGATGGTATCGCAACGGTAAAGGTACGTCCTAGCTACAGCCCCTTCGCTCAGAAGGTGTACTCCGGACCGGGATACGATGCCGATTCTGCCGACGTTCAATTGCGATGGATTGATAACAGCCACCTGCTCATCCGGTATGGCGATTGGCCCGGATACGATCACGCCTGTGCTCCTCACGCTGTCGGTGTTGAGATAACCTGCCAGCAAATAGAACCGTCCGCGCCGGATGCGATCCAGATGGTTGGGCCGAGAGCGATCTGCGATGCCGCTGCGGGCAAACTACGTGAGGCGCACACCGACAAGATAGAAGTTGTCATAACGGTGAGTCCAGACGGTGCAGTGGAAACGCTGGAGACGATATTTCCAGGTGGATTGGAGCTCGAAAAGGCGAAAGAAGCTGCAGACGCAATTAGGACAATTAGGTTCCAACCGGCAATTGGCGGCCCGCTAGTCCGTGTGAACTCTGTCATCTTCGACTGCTCCCGGCCATGAGCAGCGTTCACTTGGTTGGCCGAAAATCGCCATGTATTCAACAATCCCGAAACGGAAGCCGTGACAAGTACAACGTCAACTACCCCGCATTAGCCAAAAGATGGCTAATATGGGCCACCCGCGTGGATGAAGAGCAACGGCGACTACGAGAGCCTATGCGGCGGACTGTATCGCATCCCACCTTAGCCGCGCAAAAGCGGCGCATCGAAGGTTGGGCACCCGGCGTTTCTTATTTGTCCTACCTGGAAAACCTGCTCATTGCGGGGCGGGCGAGTCGATGGTTTGGGGCATCTGGGGGAGGATGCCGAGTTCGATGTAGATGGGGCGGAGGGCGCGGCGGATGGATGGAAGCGCGGCGAAATAGGCGAGGGCGGCGGCGATGCAGATGATTCCGCTGACGGCGAGGGCGCGTGGGGCTCCGAAGCGGGCGGCGATGGCTCCGCCGAAGAGCGAACCGAAGGGGGTGACGCCCATGAAAGCCATGGTGTAGTAGCCCATGACGCGGCCACGCATGGCGGGGTCGGAGATGGTTTGCAGGATGGTGTTGCTGGAGGCCATGTGCTGCATCATGGCGAAGCCGATGACGAGCAACATGGCGACCGAGAGGGCGAGGTTGCGGGAGAGTGCAAAGACAAAGAGTCCGGCGCCGAAGAGCATTGCGGCAAGGCCGATGCGGCGTCCGAGTCCGAGGATGGAGCGGCGGGCGGCCATGGTGACGGCGGCGATGAGGGCGCCGACTCCGGCGGAGCCCATGAGGAGACCGAGGGTGTGCGCGCCTCCGTGGAAGACTTGCCGGGCGAAGATGGGCAGCAGGACGGTGTAGGGCAGGCCGACCAGGCTGACGAGGGCGAGCAGGAGCAGGATGGCACGGATGGGAAGCGATCCGGAGACGTAGGTGAAGCCTTCGGCAAGCTCGCGCCAGAGATTTTCCTCGTCGCGGCGGCGGGGCGGGGCGGCGGCGACGGTCATGAGCAGGAGGCTGAGAATGACGGCGAGGTAGCTGATGCCGTCGATGGTGAAGCACCAGGCTTCGCCGAAGGCGGCGATGACGATGCCTCCCAGGGCGGGGCCGAGGAGGCGCGCGACGTTGACCATGGTGGAGTTGAGGGCGATGGCGTTGGAGAGGATGGCGCGCTCTCCGACCATCTCGATGAGGAAAGTCTGGCGGGCCGGAGTGTCAAAGGCATTGATGACGCCCTGCAAAAGGCTGAGCGCGGCGATGTGCCAGATGGCGATGCGTCCGCTGAATGCCAGGGCGGCGAGAGCGAAGGACTGCAACATGGAAAGGATCTGGGTTCCGACCAGGGTGCGGTGACGGCTCCAGCGATCGACCCAGACTCCGGCGAAGGGGCCGAGCAGGAAGGTGGGGACCAGTCCGAGGAAGGAGATGACGCCGAGCATCCAGGCCGAACCGGTGAGGCGATAGACGAGCCAACTGGTGGCGATGCGGGTCATCCAGGTGCCGATGAGCGAGAGGCTCTGGCCACTGAAGAAGAGCCGATAGTTGCGGCGTCCGAGAGCGCGTAGGAGAAAGCGCCAGCCGGAATCGGGTTGAGCAGGGGAATGCATGGTCACCTGATTGGATGATAATGCGAAAAAGGGTAGTGGGTCAGTTTCCGGATTGCCCGTGATACACCCGGAACAGCGAAGCCGTCGGGGAAACCTAGCCACAAGACTTCCCGTTACTGATTTGCCTAACAACCAACAAAGGCCCCACTCAAGCCCAAACGACGGGCTTGAATGGGCCACCCGCGGGAAAAGGATTTCGGGCGCGGGTCGCCTGACGCATTCCCCGTCACACATTCGCCAAAAGAGGGCGGACGTGGGCCACCCGTATCCGCACGGTTGCGCATCCAAAAGGGCAAGGTAGCAGAGAAGCTCTGGATTTGCCCTGTGATATAAGGGGGAAGCTGGAGATTGTAGGGCACTGTTCATGCGTTTGATCTGGAAGCCGGTAGCGTGTCTGTGTCTGTTGCTGACGTTGTGGTCGGCGGTAGCATTTGTTGCGCATCATCATACGGATGGGAACGAGTCGGCAAAATGCACGGTTTGTGTTGCTGCTCTTTCCGCATCTCCCACGGCCACGAGCCTGCCGGTGCAGGCCACGTTGTCGGTCGTCTCCACGTTTCAGGCCGAGCCGGTTGCTACGGCTAAACAGCGGCTGCTCGCCTTCGCACTCACGGTTCGTCCTCCTCCGCACGTCTAGACTTCGCAAGGACTCGCCCATTCATTTTGGATTCACTCTGCAACCTTCCGAACTCCGGAGACAATTCATGCTGGATTCTTGCAAGCGGCCGCTGGCCGCGACATTTGTGGCTGTTCTTTATCTGGCGCTCGCTGTGAGCGTATCTGCGCAATCATCAAATTCAACTTCGGTTAGCGGGACGGTGGTGGATCCGACGGGGGCTGTGGTAGCTCATGCGACGGTGGAAATGCGGAACCCGGTGAGCGGCTTTTTGCAAAGCACGGTGACCGACGGGGTGGGAAAGTTCACCTTCTCCAATGTTCCGTTCAATCCCTACCACCTGACGGTTGCCGGTGAGGGGTTTGCGACGTACGTGCAGGACGTTGATGTGCGGTCGTCGGTTCCGGTGAATCTGAGCGTGAAGATGGCGGTTCCGAACTCGGCCGAAGAGGTGACGGTGGAGGCGACTGCGGAAGACCTGCTGGAGAATACGCCGACGTTTCACACCGACGTGGATCGCGACCTGATCAATAAGCTTCCGCTGGAGAGCAGTTCGTCGTCGGTGAGTTCGCTGGTGACGCTGGCGACGCCGGGAGTTGCGGCGGATTCGAACGGGCTCTTTCATGGGCTGGGCGATCACGCCGACAACTCGTTCTCGGTGGATGGACAGCCGATCACGGATCAGCAGAGCAAGGTTTTTTCCAACCAGATTCCGCTGGACTCGATTCAGTCGATGGAGGTGATTTCAGGCGCTCCGCCGGCGGAGTTCGGGGGCAAGACGAGCTTGGTCATCGACGTGACGACGCGCTCGGGGCAGGGAATGACTACGCCGCACGGCGCCTTGACGGGCGAGTATGGCAGCTTTGGCACCTCGAATGTGGGCTTTAACGTGGGCTATGGCGGCAACAAATGGGGGAACTTCATCGCCGCCAGCGGCATGAATACCGGTCGCTTCCTGGATGCTCCGGAATTTGTGGTGATGCACGACAAGGGGAACGAAGAGAACCTCTTTGATCGCGTGGACTATCAGATTTCCAACGCGGACTCGGTGCACATGAATCTGCAATTCACGCGCTCCTGGTTCCAGACGCCGAATTCGTTCGATCAGCAGAACGCGACGGCGTGGAAGGGAGTGGTGGTGGACAATGGCGGCCTCGGACCGAATGGCTTGGCGGTTGGCCCGGCGGATCAGCGCTCGCAGATCAAGACCTTCAATGTTGCGCCGTCTTGGACGCACTTGCTGAGTGGCACGACTCTGGTTACGTTGGGCGCGTTCGTGCGGCGGGATCAATACAACTACTATCCGAGCGCAGGCCCGTTTGCCGACCTCTCGCCCGATTTGCAGTCGGAGACGGTGGGGCAGGCTCGGACCCTAACCAATACCGGGCTGCGTTCGAACCTTTCGTATGTGAAGGGTGTGCACAACCTGAAGGTGGGCGCTACCTATGAGCAGACGTTTCTTGACGAGCACGACAGCTTCGGGATCGTCGATCCAACCCTTAACACGCCGTCGAATCCGGACTTCAATGTGCTGCTGCCATACGACTTGACCCGCGGAGGAGGGTTATACCATTTCGACGGCCACACCGACGTGAAAGAGCTGGGGCTGTACGTTCAGGATGCGATTACGAAAGGGAATTGGAATTTCAACCTGGGAGTGCGCGGCGACATTTATAACGGGCTGACCACTCATCGGGAGACCGAGCCTCGGCTTGGCACCGCATACAATATCAAGCGGAGCAAGACGGTTCTTCGCGTCTCGTATGCGCGCACGATGGAGAGTCCGTTCAACGAGAACCTGATCTTGTCGAGCGAGGGCTGCGCCAATGCGGTGCTGAATCCGCTGCTGCTGTGCTCATCGTCGAACCTTACTCCATTGAGTCCGGGCTGGCGCAATGAGTTTCATGCCGGCTTTCAGCAGGCGTTGGGAAAGTACATGGTTTTCTCCGGTGAGTACATCTGGAAATACACTCACCACGGCTATGATTTCAGCGTGCTGGGCGATACTCCGATCAGCTTTCCGGTGGAGTGGGAGCGCTCGAAGATTCCCGGCTACGCAGGGCGGCTGAGCGTGCCGAATATACATGGATTCTCGGCGCTGGTGGTGTTCTCAAGCGTGGCGGCGCGCTTCTTCACTCCGCAGGTTGGCGGAGCCGGAGCGACTCCCTCGGGGGCGGCAGGGGTCTTCCGGATTGACCACGACGAGAAGTTCAATGAGACTACCCACATTCAATACCAGCCATGGAAGCGCGGGCCCTGGATGGGCTTTAACTGGCGCTATGACAGCGGGCAGGTGGCCGGAGCAACGCCTTGCTACAACACGGCGACGGTAACCTGTGCGGGGTCGTCCACGACGTTGAATGGGCAGCCGGCGGTGGCGATGATTAACACCACGACGGGTGCGCCCTTGAGCGCCGATCAGGAATTTCAGGCCGGGTTTACCTGCAACGGGATACACGCAACTCCGACGCAGGCGCTGCCCGGTATTTGCTTGGCATCGCAGTTCGGCTCTTCGCTGATCAAGGTGCCGACGGCGGGGACGGAAAACGACGACCACAATCCGCAGCGCATTCAGCCGCGTAGTCTGTTCGACCTTGTGCTGGGGCACGACAATTTACTGAAGGGGGATAAGCACAAGTGGAGCGCGCAGTTCACGGTGATCAACCTGACGAATAAGTACGCGCTGTATAACTTTCTCTCGACGTTCAGCGGGACGCACTACGTTACGCCGCGGAGTTACTCGGCGCAGGTGGGGTTCCACTTCTAAGGAGCGGTGCCGCAGGGGATGCCGCTTCCAGCGGGTGGATGGAAGCGGCATCTCGACAGCTATGCTTGCCTCCATCGTGGAACGTCCCCACTCAAGCCAACAGAGAGCTTGAATGGGCCACCCGCGGGATACCCAATCTAGTCTGCTGCGGCCCATCTTCGGGCGAGATCGAATTCCTTTTCGCTGCTCCAGGCACGCTGGTCCCATTGGCTGCCGATGCGTTGCAGGATTGGCTTGCCTACAGCCTCGTCGTGGAAGCGGAAGGCCATCACCGCGAAGCGATTGAGCTTCAGGGTGGAGTTGCCGTACATGTGCTGCATTGCCGCATAGCCGCTCTTGAGTCGCAACCAGGAAAATGCGTCTAGTTCGTGGTCTTTACCGGAGCACTTGCCGCATCCGGCATAGGACGCGATTTCAAAGTAAACAAACTCACCCTCGCGCCCTCCCAGGCGCGCGGAAATGTCATCGGCGAAGGCCGGTTCATCTCCTTGGTTTCCGAACCACTTCTTCTGGAGATAGTAGGCGTATTGATTGTAAGTGTGGTGGAAGTCCGGGTATCGGGCGTAGCTTTCCTCGACCAGCTTCCTGGTTCGTTCTCTGCTCCAGCCCTGCGCCTTGGCGAGGTTGACCATCATGGCATACCAATAGGGGCACTGAGTGGGCAGCGTTGCCGCTTCTTCGAAAGTCTTGCGTGCCAGCTCGGAGCGCTCGTGGAAGGTCTGCCATTGCAAGTCCGTAACTAGATAGTCGGCGGCTTCACTGCGGCCCTTCCACGCATAGAGCAAGTATGCGCTGGCGAGCGCGATCCGGGCGGTCGGCGACTCGGGCTTCTGTGCAACCCAGCGCCGTAAGGCTTCGATGCGGATGTGCCACTGATTATCACTGGCATTCACGCGACCCGAGGGGGCTTTCACTGCGTCGTAGAAGGAATAGAGACGCCAGTCTCCTCCGGGAAATCGGGCCTTGGTCGAACGCACCTCGTTGGCTTCGGCTTCCAAGCTGTCGTAATCCTGGTTTGCCAGCATCCTGGCGATCTTCTCAAGGTAGCTTTCCACTTCCTGGTCGGTTTCTTCGGCATCGAAGTAGTCGTCCGGAACGGTTGCGGCTACGGCGGTTGTGCCGCTCGGGTCGGCGGTGCGCACAGTGACGCGCCGCTGCTCGCGAAATTCCTTGGCTATGTCGCCGAGACTGCGTTCGCCATCCGGCTGCGCTTGCGCATTGGCGAAAGATGCCGACAAGAACAACGTCATGCACAGCGTCATTCGCAAACCAGCGGCTCGAAACATTTGGTGAGTCCCTTTCGTGGATCTCTCCGCATTGGACCGATTGTGAGCTGCACGAAAGGATACGGCAGTGGGGATGGAAAAGAAAGCAGAGACTTGGAGAGATTCGAGATAGACGTGACGGCCACGGCGTGGGTGATCTACACTCGAAAGCTGCGTGCGACGGGCGGAAGCTGCGGGGCGTGAGAGCGCCGGAGCAAATGGCCGCTGGCGCTGAGACGGCGATGGAAATGCCGCAAGGGGCCGAGCAGAACGCGAAAAGGAAGGGCAGGATGGGAGAAGGCAAGACAGCCGAGCGCCGCAGTGCGACGGAGATGCGCGACATGTTCCCGTATTTATATGAGAAGTTCAACCGGGATCAGTGGGCGAAGCTGCGCGCGAATATGCCTCTGGAGATCAGCGACGAGGATCTGGATGCGTTGCGCGGAATCAACGACCCGGTGTCGCTGGAAGAGGTGGAGGCGATTTATCTGCCGCTGGGGCGATTGCTGAACATTCATATCGCGATGGCGACGGGATTGGTGCGGGTGAAGGATTCGTTCCTGGGACGCCCGAGTCACCGACCGACCTACATTATTGCGGTGACCGGCAGCGTGGCCGTGGGCAAGAGCACGTTTTCGCGAGTGCTGGCCGAGGTGTTGTCGCGCTGGGCGGATCATCCAGCGGTGGAGCTGGTGACGACCGATGGCTTTCTGTTTCCGAACCAAGTGCTGGAAGAGCGCGGGTTGATGGAGCGGAAAGGGTTTCCGGAGAGCTATGATCTGCGCATGATGCTGGACTTTATGATCGGACTGCGGCAGGGGGCGGCGACGCTGAAGGTTCCGGTGTATTCGCACGACGACTATGACATTGTGGCCAACGAGTTTCTGGAGATTCAGCGGCCTGAGATTCTGATTCTGGAAGGGCTGAACCTGCTGCAGTTGAACCTGCTGGGAGGGGTTCCGGCGCCGAAGATCTTCGCCAGCGATATGATCGACTTTTCGATTTACGTGGACGCCGAGGAAGCGCACGTACGGCAATGGTATCTGGAGCGCTTTCTGCTGCTGAAGCATACGGCGTTCCGGAATCCGCGGTCGTTCTTCCATCGTTTTGCCGAGAAGAGCGACGAGGAGGCAAAGGCCTTTGCGACCGACATTTGGGAGCGGATCAACCTGGTGAATCTGGTGAGCAATGTGGCGCCGACACGGGAGCGGGCACAGGTGGTGATGCAGAAGGGCCCGGACCATCTGGTGCAGGAGGTTTGGCTGAGGCGAGTGTAAAAGAGCGGGTATGCGAGAGATAGAGACCGGGGCGGATGCTCCGGTTTTTTGCGTTTTGAGAGCAAAGGCAAGAACAAGGTCAACTACCCCACATCTGCCAACGACGGGCAGATATGGGGCACCCGCTTGCTTGTTGCGGAAACGGAGCGTTCGTTCGGAGAGGAGCGTTAATTCTACTTGCGGCGATAGATGTCGTAGTTGTTAAGGGAGTCAGCGGGGAGGAAGTCTTGGGAGAGAAGTTGGAGGAGCTGCGGGCGGAAGGAGAGCGGCTCTTCCTGAAGTTGCAGGGTGCGCTTGACGATGAGCCACTCGACGTTGCGCTGGCGGGCAAGGTCAACGATTTGCGCGGCGGAGTAGGGGTTCACGGTGTTGTCCAAGAGGAGGACGGGGAATTGGGGAGTGCGCCCGGTGGTGAAGTAGAAGAGATCCTCGCCGGGAAGCATGAGGATGGCGTCGGCGCGCGGAATGTTGCGGTCGGAGTAGGCGACGAGTTCCTCGAAGTCGGGGAGATAGTCGCCGCGCATGGCGAGGCCGCGCAGAGCAGGAAGGGTGGAGTGCGCGAGGGTGTCTCCGGAGAGATCGGCGTAGTCGAGGCGCTCGTGGCTGAGAGCATAGTAGGCTCCGATGGTGAGCAGCACGAAGGAGGCGAAAAAGGTGAAGGCGGTCAGCGGGAGGGTGGCGGCTTCATCGTACTGCGGAGCAACGCTGAGGTCGCGTACTGAATCCTTAGCGGTGGGGGACTCAACCGGGGCGAGGGCGATGAGGATGGTTGCGAGGAGGATCATGAACAGGGGCCAGAGGGCGTAGGTGGAGCCCCAGAGCTGCTGCGAGAGGAAGGCTCCGTGAATGGCTCCGAGAAGGATGAGCGGGAGCAGTTGCGCGATGGTAGCGGGGCGCGGAAGTCTCAGCCTCCATAGGGCGAAGGCGAGCGATGCGAGCAGCAGAACGGGCCAGAGATGCAGGAGAGCTTCGACGCGGTCGGAGTCATCGTGCTGAAGGAGGAGCGCGGCGAAGGCCCACAGAAACGGCAGCGCGAGAAGCGACGCGGCGAGGCATTCGATTGCAAGCCGAGGGAGTGCGAGCCAAGCGCTGGCGCGCCGACGGGGGAGCGCGGCGTGGTCGGGTGCGAGGACGGGGCGGAGGAGAAAAAGCGCGAGGCCGAGAGCGAAGACGAGATAGATCCAGAGCAGAGCGGGATCGCGATAGACGCCGAGCATGGCGGCGCGGCCGGGAAGACGGCGCGAGGCCGCGAACTGAATCGTCCAATGGAGATAGTTGGCGAGTCCGGCGGTGCGGTGGATGAGGGCGATGGCAGAGGCGCACCCGGTGGCGGCTCCGGCGAGGAGCAGAGCGGCAGGGCGTTGATTGCGAATTCGTCGGTTGCGAATTCCGAGATAGGCGATGCAGAGGACAGCGCTGAGGAGGAAGGCGAGTCCGGTGTTCTGCTTGATGAAGAGCGGAAGGGCGAGGAGGATTCCGCAGACGAAGGTGGAAAGCGGCGGAAATTTTGCGGACTCCAAACGCAGGAGCAGCCATGTGCAACTAAGTATGAGGAGAGTGCAATCGGAGTCGTAGAACGGATGGGGAAAGATGCTACCGGTACCGAGGAAGATGAGCGGCGCGGCAAGCAGAAAGGCAGTGAGGCGGGCGGGTAGTCGCGAGGCGGCGCCCAGGCGGAGCAGGATTCGCCAGGTGAGCAGCGAGGCCAGTGCGGCGGTGGCGGCGGCATAGAGATAGTGGTGGAAGACGACGCGTCCGAAGAGCTTGATGATGGCGGCTTGCACGAGGAAGGTGCCCGGCGCGTAGGGAAAAGGGAAGTCGCGGTACGGCACTTGACCGAGCGAGATGCGGGTGGCGTTTTCGAGGATGTAGCTGAGATCCCAGAGGACGGTGAGGTGGGCGTTCTGCCAGAGCACGAAGGCGGCTGTGGCGACGAAGAGAAACGCGCCGGTGAACAGATCGACAGGGCTGGTGAAGCGGCGCGGAGATTGGGGATCGCGGCTGGACATAGTTCGAAAGACAATTCGAGGCATCATTAATAAAGACATGGATGCGAAAGATGGGTCGAAGTTCATTTTACGGCAGTTCTGATTTGTGTTCTGGGCGAAGGAGGAAGGTATGTTCAACGCTGTGACCATCGCACGAGAGTACGGCAGCGGCGGGGCCGAGGTTGGACGCCGCGTGGCGGAGCGGTTGGGGTGGAAGTTTGTGGACCGCGAGATCATCGAACGGGTGGCCGCCATGGGAAAGATCGACCGTAGCTGGGCCGAAGAAGCGGACGAACATTGCAGAGCGTGGTGGGAGCGGGTGCTGAGTGGCTTCCGGCACGGTGGGCCGGAGGTTTACGTGGGCGGGGTTGCCGACACGGGAGTGGACCGGGACTCGCTGCAACAATTCACCGCCCACGTGATCGAAGAGGCGGGAAAGACGGGGAATTGCGTGATTATCGGGCGTGGGGCGCAGTGCGTATTGCGCAATCATCCGGAGGTGCTGCATGTGCTGGTGTACGCGCCGATGAAGGAGAAGGTTGAGCGGATGAGAGATCGCCATCCGCGTGAGCACGACCTGGAAACTATGCTGCACCGCATCGATTCCGAGCGCCACCACTACATCCAGGATTACTACGGCTGCGACTCCGCCAATCGAGGGCTGTACCACCTGTGCGTAAACAGCACGCTGGGGCTGGACACCTGCGCGGGGCTGATCATGAATGCGATCCGCTTTTCAGCGATGGAGCAGCGGCCGGAGAGAGAAGAAGCTCCAATTTGAGCGCTGGCCAGAGCTGTTGTTTTAAGAGCAAGAGCGACTACGAAGGCTGCAGAGGTGGAGGTTGTTGATTTCCAGGTTGTCGCCGAAAAAAGCGTCGGCGCGAACCTGGGGAATCCGAGATCTTCTCCGAATCCCACATTCGCCAAAAGAAGGCGGATGTGGGCCACCCGCGTTTGCTCTTATCGATGGGGCAACCTTATGGGCTATCGTTTGTCCTCGGATTTGGGGCGTGGGCGCTCCTGGCCTAGGCCCTCGACAAGCAGCACGGCTTCGGAGACATCGCGAATGGTTCGCCGCAGCCTGCGGCTTTCGTCGCGCAGACGCTGGTATGCCTCCTCTTCGCTCAATCCGAATCTCTGCTGCAAGACTCCCTTGGCGCGTTCGATAGTCTTGCGTTCCTCCAGTTGCTGGCGGACGAGTAGTGCCTCCTTCTTGAGCTTGGCGTTGTGGTCGGCGAGGGCGGAGTAGGCAATCGCGCCGCCCATCTGTTCACCGAGAAAGCAGAGCACGGAGATTTCCTCCGGGGTGTGCAGGTGGGGTTCGCGATGATGGACGTTGAGCACACCGATGACTTCTCCGCCGCGCACCAGGGGGACGGAGATCAAGGCTTCGTAAGTGTCTTCAACCAAGGTCGTAAAGTGTTTGAAGCGGGAGTCGGCGAAGGCATTGCTGGAAAGCGCGACCGCCGATTTGTGCTGGGCGACCCATCCGGCGATGCCTTCTCCCAGGTTTAGGCGGACAGCGCCAATTTCGGCGTCATGGGGCAACTGGGATGCGCGCAGCACAATGTCTCCGGTCTCGTGATCGGGGAGATAGACCAGACAGGCATCGCAGGCCGTGACCTCTACCGTGAGGGCGACGAGTTCCTGCAGCATGTCGTCGATCGAGAGACCGGAGCTGACAATTCGACTTGTGCGGTGCAGGATGGCGACTTGCCAAGCGGCTGCGCCGTTTTCTGATTCGCGCATATTCTGCTCACAACTCTCCCCCGGGCCCAACGCGGGTTTCAGCAATGGTTAAGTGAGAGTAAAGGGAGCCGACGGTAAAAGGCCAATTGAAAGTTCTTATGTTATCCATAATAATAAGTTTATTCGCGTCGAGCATGAGTCCTTTGAGCGGTTATCGCAGCGATAAGGAAAATGAATTGGACGCTGGGGTTGTTCCATCGTATTGTTGAGTTCTACACAGGAGCAAGTAGCCAACGACCGAGACCGTCGCTCCGGCTAAGTGCTCCTTCCAGATCGACGCGGCGCTGTAGCTCGCGTTTGGTTGACCCGCTCCCTGATTGAGCCCAAGTTCCTCGCCCCTTTACCGCGGCAGGACAGATCCCTCTACTTTATCGAAAATTCTACCGCACCCCTTAATGATGCACGCCTGTGAAAGATTCATGAGGCGCGGTGTACCCACATCCTTTATATGGATGCCGGGATGAAGTGTATTCACAGCCTAGACGGCAACGAAATCTTAATAAGGAGAACGAAAATGGCGAGAAGAAGCATCGCGATCTACGGTAAAGGCGGAATCGGAAAGTCCACGACGACCCAGAACACGGTGGCGGCACTGGCCGAGATGGGCAAGAAGATCATGGTGGTCGGCTGCGACCCCAAGGCGGATTCGACCCGGTTGCTGCTGGGCGGCTTGGTACAGAAGACGGTGCTGGACACGCTACGCGATGAAGGCGACGAAGTCGATCTGGCCGATGTGCTCCGCCCAGGATATCGCGGCGTGATGTGCACCGAGTCGGGCGGACCGGAGCCGGGCGTGGGATGCGCGGGACGCGGCATTATCACCTCGATCAATCTGCTGGAACAGCTTGGCGCCTATGAAGAGGATCTCGACTACGTCTTCTACGACGTGCTGGGCGACGTGGTGTGCGGCGGTTTCGCGATGCCGATCCGCGAAGGCAAGGCGCAGGAGATCTACATTGTGTGCTCGGGCGAGATGATGGCGATGTATGCGGCCAACAACATCTCCAAGGGCGTGGTGAAGTTTGCCAATGCCGGCGGCGTACGCCTGGGCGGCATCATCTGCAACAGCCGCAAGGTGGATAACGAGAAAGAGATGATCGAAGAGTTTGCCCGCCAACTGGGCACGCAGATGATCCACTTCGTGCCGCGCGACAACGACGTGCAGCGCGCCGAGATCAACCGCAAGACGGTGATCGAGTGGAACCCGGGGGCAGTGCAGGCGGATGAGTACCGCGCGCTGGCCAGGGCGATCGACGGGAACAAGAAATTCGTGATTCCGACGCCGCTGCCGATTGACGACCTGGAAAAGCTGCTGATCGATTTCGGCCTTGTTGACGGCGTTCCTCCGGGTACGGAAGTCGCGGTCTAATCGCCGGTCACTGAAACGCAGACGAAACAGAATATGCCCGATGAGGGCCAGCCACAGATTTGGAGTGAGCTATGTCGAAAGATCCGCGCGTTGTAAAAGAAGAATTGATTCAGATCTATCCGAAGAAGCTTCGCCAGAAGCGCTCCGAGCAGATGGTTATCACGGAGCACCGTGAAGACGGCAGCGTGCCGGAGATCAAGGCGAATGTGCGCACGAGCCCTGGCATTATTACCCAGCGCGGGTGCACCTATGCCGGTTGTAAGGGCGTGGTCATTGGCCCCAGCCGCGACATTCTCAGCATTGTGCACGGCCCCATCGGGTGCAGCTTCTATGCCTGGCTGACCCGGCGCAACCAGACGCGTCCGGCGACGTTGGACGACCAGAATTTCATGACCTACTGCCTGTCCACGGATATGCAGGAAGAAAACATCGTGTTCGGCGGCGAGAAGAAGCTGAAGGAAGCGGTGCGAGAGGCATTCAAACTATTCAACCCCAGGGCAATCGCGATCTTCTCGACCTGCCCGGTGGGACTGATTGGCGACGACGTACACGCCGTGGCGCGGGAGATGAAGGCTGAACTCGGTGTCAACGTCTTCGGCTTCAGCTGCGAAGGCTATCGCGGGGTGAGCCAGTCGGCGGGGCATCACATCGCCAGCAACGGTGTGTTCAAGAACGTGATTGGAAATAACGACACGCCGCACGACGATAAGTTCAAGGTCAACATGCTGGGCGAGTACAACATCGGCGGCGACGGCTTTGTGCTGGAAGAGATTCTGGCGCGCTGCGGGATCAAGCAGATCTCGACGTTCAGCGGCAACTCGACCTATGAAACCATGGCGAACGCGCACACCGCGGACTTGAACCTGGTGATGTGCCACCGTTCGATCAACTATGTAGCCGAGATGATGGAGAAGCGCTTCGGGATTCCGTGGATGAAGGTGAACTTCATCGGCGCCGATTCGTCGGCAAAGTCGCTGCGCAGGATCGGCGATTACTTTGAGGACGCCGAGCTGAAGGCGCGGATAGAAGAGGTGATCGCCGAAGAGATGGCGGTCGTGGAAGTGACGCGCTCGCTGGTGAAATCTCGCTGCCAGGGGAAGACGGCGATGCTGTTCGTGGGCGGCTCACGGGCGCACCACTACCAGCAACTGTTTGCCGACATCGGCATGAAGACAATTGCCGCCGGCTACGAATTCGGCCACCGCGACGATTACGAAGGCCGCAAGATACTGCCCGGACTGAAGGTGGATGCCGACAGCAGGAACATTGAGGAACTCGAAGTAGTTCCCGACCCGGAGCGCTATCGCCCAAGGAGAACTGCGGAGGAGCTGGCGAAAATCGAAGGCATCAGTGAGATGGAGTTCCGCGACTACGTTGGCATGATGCCGGAGATGGACGACGACGTACTGGTGATCGACGACTTGAGCCATCACGAGGCCGAACGGCTGCTGGAGATCTACAAGCCGGACATTTTCTGTGCCGGCATCAAGGAGAAGTTTGGGGTGCAGAAGATGGGCATTCCCTGCAAGCAACTGCACAGCTATGACTACGGTGGGCCGTACGCGGGCTTCCGGGGAGCGATCAACTTCTTCAATGACATCGACCGCATGGTGAACATGAAGATCTGGTCGTATGTGACGCCGCCGTGGGCAACGCAGGCGGAGAAACATGCGGAAGTAGCCGCCGACTAGCGAATCGCACTCGAACGCTTCAGCCAGGACAGACACTGCTCAGCGAGCAGAAAGGGAATGCTTTATGCTTTTGCGACACACTACTGATGAGGTTATGGAACGCACCGCACTTACGGTGAATCCGGCGAAGACTTGCCAGCCGATTGGCGCGATGTACGCTGCGCTGGGGCTGCACAATTGCCTCCCGCACAGCCACGGATCGCAGGGTTGCTGTTCGTACCACCGCAGCACCCTGGTGCGCCACTATAAAGAACCGGTGATGGCGGCGAGCAGCTCGTTCACCGAAGGCACTTCGGTTTTCGGCGGACAGGCGAATCTGTTGCAGGCGATTCAGACCATCTTCGGGGTCTATAACCCGGACGTGATTGCGGTACACACCACGTGCCTGTCGGAAACCATCGGCGACGACTTGGTGCAGATCGTGGCCAAGGCAGTTGCCGAAGGCAAGGTGCCGGAAGGCAAGCATGTGATTCATTGCAGCACGCCGAGCTACCAGGGCTCGCACGTCACCGGCTTTTCCAGTATGACGAAGGCGATGGTCACCAGCTTCGCCGATCCGGAGGCGGAGAAGAGCAATCAGGTGAACGTGATTCCGGGATGGGTTGAACCTTCCGACATGCGCGAGCTGAAATGCCTGGCGCACAAGATGGGAGTTGAAGTGGTGATGTACCCGGACACCTCCGACGTGCTGGATGTGCCGCACACGGGCAAGCACGAGTTCTATCCCAAGGGCGGCACGACGGTGGAGAAGGTACGTAGTTCGGGCGGCAGCCTTGGCACGCTGGGGCTGGGACTTTCGGGCTCCACGGCGACGGTGGATGCACTGACGAAGAAGTGTGGCGTGGCGGGCGAAACACTGGAGCTGCCGATCGGCTTGCAGGCTACCGACCGCTTCATCGACCGGCTGCGCACCATCGCCGGAGTGAAAGTTCCGGACGCGATCACCGATGAGCGCGGACGGCTGCTCGACATCATCTCGGACATGCATCAGTACCTGCACGGCAAGCGGGTTGCGCTGTTCGGAGACCCGGACCAACTGGTGTCGTTGACCGAGTTCCTGACCCTGATGGACATGAAGCCGGTGTACGTGGTGACCGGCACGCCGACGCCGAAGTTTGAGGATCGGATGAGGCAGGCGCTGGGCGGCAATGTTCCGGAGGCGAAGATCAAGGCTGGAGCACAGGCCGATATGTACCTGATGCATCAGTGGATCAAGCAGGAATCGGTGGATCTGCTGATTGGTAACACCTACGGCAAGTACATTGCGCGCGACGAAGACATTCCGTTCGTGCGTCATGGCTTCCCGATCATGGACCGGGTGGGACATTCGTATTTCCCGACGGTTGGCTACAAGGGTGCGATGCGGCTGCTGGAGAAGATTCTGGGGGTGATCATGGATCGCCAGGATCGCGATGCTCCCGAGGAACGCTTTGAGTTGACGATGTAGTTTGCAAGGAGCAAGGCGGAAGGGCCCCACTCAAGCCAACGAGGGCTTGAATGGGCCACCCGCCGATAGACGGTAGGACAAGGAAAAGGCGATGGCGGATATTTTACGGGAGCGCGAGCGGCAGGTGTACCGGAAGGGTCAGGCACAGACCTTCCAGCTCGACTGCGAGAAACAGAGCGTTGCGGGTTCGGTGAGCCAGCGCGCCTGCGTCTTCTGCGGCTCGCGCGTCGTACTGTATCCCATCGCCGATGCTTTGCACATTGTGCATGGACCGATCGGCTGCGCCTCTTATACGTGGGACATTCGGGGAGCGCTGTCATCGGGGCCGGAGCTGCACCGGCTCAGCTTCTCGACCGACATGCAAGAGCTGGACGTGGTGCATGGCGGCGAAAAGAAATTGCACGCGGCGCTGTGCGAATTGATCGACGCACATCAACCGAAGGCGGCGTTTGTTTACGCCACCTGCATAGTGGGCGTCATTGGCGACGATGTGGAGGCGGTGTGCAAGCGGGTGAGCTTGGAAAAGGGAATTCCGGTGCTTGCGGTGCACTCGGAGGGATTCAAGGGTACGAAGAAGGACGGCTATAAGGCGGCGTGCGATGCGCTGCTGCAACTGATAGGGACTGCGCCGGTTGAGGATATCAGCCCGATGAGCATCAACATCCTAGGCGATTTCAACCTGGCGGGCGAGACCTGGATGATCCGCAAATACTACGAGCGGATGGGAGTGCAGGTGGTCTCCTGCATTACTGGCGACGGGCGGATCGACGATATACGGCGGGCTCACGGAGCGAAGTTGAACGTGGTGCAATGCTCGGGTTCGATGACGCACCTGGCCAAGCAGATGAAAGAAAAGTACGGGATTCCGTTCATCCGCGTCTCCTACTTTGGCGTGGAAGATATGTCTAAGTCGCTCTATGACGTGGCGCGCCACTTTAAGAATAAGGAAATGCTCAAGCTTACGCAGGATATGGTCCGCGAAGAGTTGGAGCGGATTATGCCGGTGATTGACGATTACCGGAAAGTGCTCCAAGGCAAGCGTGCGGCGATCTATGTGGGCGGCGCGTTCAAGGCGTTTTCGCTGGTGGCCGCACTGCGGCTGCTGGGAATGACGACGGTGATGGTGGGCTCGCAGACGGGCAACAAAGACGACTACGAGCAACTGAGAGAGCTGTGCGACGAGGGCACGATCATCGCCGACGACTCGAATCCGCTGGAGCTTTCCAGCTTCCTGGAAGAAAAGGATGTGGATGTATTTATCGGCGGAGTGAAAGAGCGGCCCATCGCCTACAAGTTGGGGATTGGGTTTTGCGATCACAACCACGAACGCAAGGAAGCGCTGGCGGGATTTGAGGGCATGGTGAATTTTGCCAAGGAAGTTTATAGCAGCGTGATGAGCCCGGTGTGGCAGCTTACTCCGCGCAAACGCGGCAACAAGCTGGAGGTGGTGCGATGAGCACGCCGGCACGCACGACGAAGCGCGCACCGCGTCCCAATTGGGTTTCGACGCGCAACCCGTGCAAGGCCTGCGCTCCGCTGGGGGCGACGCTGGTGATGCGCGGGATCGCCGGAGCGCTGCCTTTTCTGCATGGATCGCAGGGCTGCGCGACCTATATGCGGCGCTACATCATCAGCCATTTCCGTGAGCCGATGGACATTGCGACTTCGGGCTTCAGTGAGGCGACTACGATTTTCGGCGGGGGAGCGAATCTGCGGCAGGGGCTGGACAACGTGACCTCGCAGTATCATCCGACGCTGATCGGAATTGCGACCACCTGTTTGACGGAGACGATTGGCGAAGACGTGCACGGTCTGCTGCATGAGTATTTGGAGAAGAGCGCGGGAGCCGAGAGGCCGGTGCTGGTACATGTTTCCACGCCGGCTTACAGCGGCACGCACATCGATGGCTTCCATGATGCGGTGCGCGCGGTGGTGGAGCAGTTGGCGGAGGCCGGTGCGCGACCGAGTGCAGATTCCGGCGACTGGGTGAATCTGTTTCCGGGAATGGTGTCGGCGGAAGACCTGCGATTTGTGAAGGAAGTGGCGGCGGATTTTGGGATGGCGGCGACGGTGTTTCCGGATTATTCCGAGACGCTCGACGGCGAGTCGATGCTGAAGTACAACAAGATTCCTGAGGGCGGTACGACGATTGAAGGGTTGCGGGCGACTTCGTCGGCAAAGGCCAGCATCGAGTTCGGACGAACGCTGCGCACGAAGGCCACAGCGGCATCGTTTCTGAAGGAGCGGTTTGGGGTTCCGGCGACGCGAATCGGTTTGCCCATCGGAGTGCGAGAGACGGATGCGCTCTTTGCGGCGATGGAGGAGTTGACGGGAAATCCGACTCCGGCAAAGTACCAGAAGGAGCGCGGACGGTTGGTGGACGCCTACGTGGACGGGCACAAGTATCTGTTCGGCAAGCGGGCGATTGTCTTTGGCGATGAAGACATGGTGATTGGACTGGCGTCATTTCTGGCCGAGACCGGGGTGGTTCCGGTGCTGTGCGCCTCGGGCGGCAAGAGTGGCGCACTGGCGAGCAGCATTGCGGAAGTGACCGGTCAGGTGAGCCACATACGCGAGGCGGTTACGGCGCGGGACGGGGTTGACTTCATGACCATGGCGGAAGAAGTGGAGTGGAAGGAACTCAAGCCGGACTTTGTGATCGGGAGTAGCAAAGGGGCCAAGCTGGCGCGCGAACTGGGCGTGCCGCTGATCCGAGTCGGCTTCCCGATACATGACCGCATTGGCGGACAACGGATTCTGCATCTCGGTTATCGCGGTGCACAGCAACTGTTCGATCTGATCGTCAACACCCTGCTGGAAGTGAAGCAGGACTCATCATCAATCGGCTATAGCTATTTGTAGAGGTGCACACGATGCCACTGGACCTGAGTCAACACCCTTGTTTCAACTCGGACGTTCGTCACACTGCGGCGCGCATTCACTTACCGGTGGCGCCCAAGTGCAACATCCAGTGCAACTATTGCGATCGCAAGTTCGATTGCATGAACGAGAGCCGCCCTGGCGTGACCAGCGCGGTGCTGGAGCCGAAGCAGGCGCTTGCCTATCTGGGCAAGGTGCTGGAGCGGATTCCGCAACTGAGAGTGGTGGGGATTGCCGGACCGGGCGATCCGTTCGCCACTCCGGATGAGACGCTTGAAACCCTGCGCCTGGTTCGAGAGAAGTATCCCGAGATGCTGCTCTGCGTTGCCAGCAATGGGTTGAACATAGCGCCGTATGCCGAAGAGCTGGGGCGCTTGCAGGTGAGCCACGTCACGATCACGGTGAACACCATCGACCCCGCGATTGGGGCGAAGATTTACTCATGGGTGCGCGATCACAAGACGATCTACCGGGGCGAGATGGGGGCGCGGATTCTGTGGGAGCGCCAACTGGAGGCGATCAAGGCGGTGAAGGCTGCCGGGGTGCTGCTGAAGGTGAACACGATTATGATTCCGGGAATCAATGAAGAACACGTAGCGGCGGTGGCTGAGGAGATGCGCTCGCTGGGCGCCGACGTGATGAACTGCATTCCGATGTACCCGGTGAAGGACACGCCGTTTGCCGAGATCGGCGAGATGTCGCCGGGCGACATAACGAAGATTCGCGCCGAGGTTGCCGAGGTGCTGCCGCAGATGGAGCACTGTACGCGGTGCCGGGCGGACGCCGTCGGGCTGCTGGGCGCAGATCAGTCGTCGGAGCTGGTGAGCCTGATGCGCGACTCGGCGAATGGATTGCACGATGATCGCTCGGGGCGTCCCTATGTTGCGGTTGCGAGCATGGAAGGGATTCTTGTTAACCAGCATCTGGGCGAAGCCGAGCGGCTGTGGATCTTCGAGCACGACGAGATCAAGCCGAGGCTGGTGGAGATGCGCGAGACTCCCGATGCCGGGTCGGGCAATCAGCGCTGGCGCGAGCTGGCTAAGACGATTGAGGATTGCCACACGATTCTGGTCAGCGGAATTGGACGGGCACCGCGATGGGTGATGGAAAATAGCGGCCTGCGCGTGATCGAGGCCTCGGGGTTGATTGCACCGGCGATGGAGAGTCTGCATCGCAGCGGAGACGTTCCGGCGGCGATGAAGAAGCAGTTCAAGTCGTGCGGGAGTTCAGGCTGCGCGGGCACGGGCACGGGGTGCGCTTAATCACATCGATTCATATCTTTGCTTAATGAACAAGGAGAAAACCAATGCAGAAACCGACGCACCATATTCTAGTTTGTGCCAGCTTCCGGGTTAAAGGGGAAGCTAAGGGCATGTGTCATAAGAAGGAATCCGGAGAGCTGCTGGCTTACCTTGAAACGGAGCTGAGCGACCGCGGGATGGAGGACGTGATGGTTTCCAGCACGGGCTGCATGAACCGCTGCGAAAAAGGCCCGCTGATGGTCGTTTATCCCGAGGGCTCCTGGTACGGCGAGGTGAACGAGGAGAAGATCGACGAAATTCTGGATGCACTGAAAGAGGGCAAGGAAGCAACGGAGCTGCTGCTGAGCTAGAGCAGTAACTCCGGAGGTGCGGACGGCCGGTTGAAAAGCTTGAGATTGCAACGGCAAGGGCAACGGCAACGTCGAGGGCAATTATGGGTGAGTCAAGGGTGCGAATCATCGACTGCACGCTACGCGACGGCGAACAAGCGCCGGGCGTAGCGTTTGGCCGCGACGAGAAGCTGGCCATCGCGCGGGCGCTCAGCGATGCGGGCGTACCCGAGCTGGAGTGCGGCATTGCCGCGATGGGAGAGGCCGAGCGAGACGACATCCGCGCCATGATTGGGCTTGGACTTCCGGTGCGGCTGACGGGGTGGAGTCGGGCGCGCGAGAGCGACGTGGAGGCTACGGTCGAGTGCGGACTGGAGTCGATCCACATTGCGATTCCGACTTCGGAGATTCAACTGGGCTCGATTGGCAAGACGCAGAGTTGGGCGATGCGGGAGTTGCAGCGCATCGTGGGTTATGCACGCGAACGCTTTCCATGGGTCTCGATAGGAGCGCAGGATGCGACGCGCACGGCGCCGGAATTTCTGGAGGAGTTTGTCGGCGCGGCCTCGTCGCTGGGGGTGCATCGCATTCGTCTGGCGGACACGGTGGGCATCTGGAATCCCTTGCAGACGGCGACGGCGATTCTAAGTCTGCGAGAGTTTGCGGGCGAGGCAGTGCTTGAATTTCACGGTCACAACGATCTGGGCATGGCGACGGCCAATGCCATTGCGGCCATACAGTCTGGCGCCGGGAGCATCAGCGCCACGGTTACGGGAGTGGGCGAGCGGGCGGGCAATGCGGCGCTGGAACAGGTTGCGATGGCGATGCGGCATTCGCTGGGACGGCCTTGCGGGATCGACGGCCGAGCGTTACAGAGTTTGTGCGAACTGGTCGCCAGGGCGGTGGGACGCGCAATCCCGGTGAACCAGCCGATTACGGGAGAGGCGATTTTTCAGCATGAGTCGGGGATTCACTGTCATTCGTTGATCAAGGATCGGAAGAGCTACGAGCTGTTTCCGGCGGCGGAGCTGGGGCGAGTGACGCCGGAGTTTGTCATCGGACGGCACTCGGGTTCCGAGGGTGTGCTGCAGGTTCTGTCGCGGCTCGGGGTGGAGACGACACGGAGCGTTGCCAATGGAATGCTGCCCGAAATTCGGGAGCGTTCGGTTCGGAAGAAGTCACGGCTGAGCGATGAGGAATTGATTCAGATATTTCAAGGGACGTTGAGTAAATTGGGAAGTAAGCCGGGCGGTGGTGCGATGCGGCGGGAACGAACCGGCACCGAAGGCTGAGGGCGAGGCGCAAAGACAGGCGCAATAGGGATCAAGAAAAGAAAGATCAGCGGAAGAGAAATCATAAGGAGAGATACAAGCATGTTCAATCTGGTGGCAATCAATCTTCCGGATAAAGACAGGAAATACCCAAACAGGTGTCACAAAGCGAAATGCCCGAACGAGGGCCGCTACCAGCTTTACGCCGACATCGATGATGGCGGGCTGCCGGATTGGGAAGGCAAGGGCATCTGCTCCAGACACTTGGTGGAAGAGGCTCGGCATCGTCCGGAGATCGTCATGTCTCTGATCGATATGCTGATCGATACGATGGAAGAACACCATCTGTTTCCGGAAGCGCCCGCGCCGGGCGCAGGCGGCCGGCAGGTCATTCCTTTCCAACACAAGACAAGCAAGTAATAGCCGGAGTAACCGGTAACCGGGCGCAGGCTGCGTTGACCTGCGCCCGGCTTTTCGTTCTGTGCTCCGCGTCCCTATATTTCTCCAGACTCTCAGCCTCTCGCGACGGCACGCTCCCGGCTCGAATCGACTGCAAACCCTGATAGGATCTTCGCTCCCGCTCCGCACGGAGCGAACGCGCGTTATTATCATCAGAGTTGCGTAATGGAAAAAATTCAAAGATTGCAAGGCGGGTGAAGAATGCGGATCAGCGGGGTAGCGACGGCGTTTCCGAAGTATTGCTACAGCCAGCGAGAGGTGGCGGAGGCGCTGAAGTCGCAGTGGGACGACAAGATACCGAATCCGGGAATCCTGAGCCGCATGATGTCCAGCGTGGGCGTGGACAGGCGGCACTTTGTGCTTCCGCTGGACGGCTATCTGCCGATGGACACATGGGGCAAGGCCAATAATGAGTGGATTCATGCCGCCGAGGAGCTGGCGGAGCAGGCTCTGCTGAAGGCGGTGGAAGCGGCGGGGCTGGGGCTGAAAGACATTGGCGCGATTTTTTTTGTCTCGGTCACCGGAATCGCCAGCCCATCGATCGAAGCCCGATTGATGAATCGAGTGAAGCTGCCGCTGAATGTAAAACGCATTCCGATCTTCGGGCTGGGCTGTGTTGCGGGTGCGGCGGGGATCGCGCGGGCCGCCGATTATGTTCGCGCGTTTCCGGATCAGGCGGCGGCGCTGATCTCGGTGGAGCTGTGTTCGCTGACCTGGCAGAGAGACGATCTTTCGGTGGCGAATCTGATTTCTTCGGCTCTGTTCGGGGACGGCGCGGCGGCGGTGATTGTTGCCGGAGCGAACCTGAAGAGCGGTGGCCCGCAGGTGCTCGGGTCGTGCTCCTCGTTTTATCCCAATACCGAGGATGTGATGGGATGGGATATTTCCGAGAAGGGCTTTCGCATCGTGCTTGCGCCAAGCGTTCCGGATATGGTGTTTCAGCACCTGGCAAACGATGTTGACGGTTTCTTGAAGAGTAACCGGTTGACGAAGGGCGACATTCATAGCTGGATCATGCATACGGGCGGGCCGAAGGTTCTGTCCGCAACCGCCGAGGCGCTGGGGTTGCCCAAAGGGGCACTGGATGCCTCGTGGGCGGCGCTGCGCAACGTTGGCAACCTCTCTTCGGCCTCGGTGCTGGTGGTTCTGGAGACGTTTGTACGGGAGCGGCGTCCGCCGGAGGGGAGCTACTCGATTCTGGCGGCGATGGGGCCGGGATTCTGCGCGGAACTAGTGTTGCTGCGCTGGTAAAAGGGATCGGAGCTACTGCGGAATTCGTGCGAGTTCGCGGCCGTAGAGTTGGTTGGCGGGGAACTCACGGCTGAGCCCGGCCAGCAGAGATCGAGCGGTGGTGCGGTCGTGGTCGCGGAGGGCGGCAACGGCGAGCAGCAGGCGGGCAAAGGGGGCAAGATAGCGTCCGTGGGCGGCGGTAAGCTTGAGCCGCTCGACTCCGGTGTTCATGTCGGTTTCGGCTCCTCCCAGGCGCAGAAACCAACGCACGGGCGCGGGCGTGGCTCCGAGAAGATAGTTCTCAATTCCAACCGCGAGATAGGCGTCGTAACAAGTGGGGTCGAGCTCAAGCAGATGCTGGGCCAGGCGGCGCGAGGTTTTCATGTAGCCGAGGCTGGCGAGGTTGCGCTTTTCGATCATGGCGGCGTAGTCGCTGCGCAGGCCGTTGGCCAGCACTAGGGAGAGCAGGGCGTCGCGGTCGTTGGGGTTGGCGGCTAGGCGCGGCGCGGTCAAGGTTTCCACCTGGGAAAGCTCGGCCACAAAAGCATCGCGCACGGCGGCGTCGGGCTTGAGTTTGTCGCGTGCATCGAAGCGCGAATCATCAGTGAACAGCTCGACCTCGAAAATATGAAGGCGGTCAAACTCGGAAAAAAGATAGGCGGCGGCGTTGGAGACATGAGGAAGCGGGTCGCGGGGCCGCTCCGACTCGCAGAGCAGAAAGGTGCGATGAGCGCCGGGAAAATCAAGGTTGTACATCTGGCGATAGCCAGAGTCCACGTCACAGGCGAGAGCGGCGGAAGGCGCGGCCGCGAGCGCAGCAGCCGGGAGCGCGGCGACCAGGAGCGCGGCAATTGGGAGAAAACGTAAGGTGGAGATCTTCATGGGTGAGCCAAAGGCAGCCTGATGCACATTGTAGTTCTTCCGGCGCGGGCCGGGCAACGTGGGCGGCCGGAGCTCTGATCCTCATCCACAGGGCGGCTTCTTTGGGCAGAGGCTTGGGGGGCAGAGGCTTGGGTTGGGGGTGGAGTGAGCCGGCATGCCCACGATTCCAGACAAGAATGCCTGGGTCGCCGTATCCGTAAATGCCAGTACGTCGCTCGCCTTGGAGGAGGGCAATCGCCCGCTGCTTGCGAGCTTCGCGATGCCGTGTACCAACGACCATGCGAGCAGCGCCAGGTGGGTTGAGTCGCCATCCGGGAGCGAGCCCTCTTTCTGGCATTCCTCGATATACCGGGTCAGGGCACCGAAGGCTCGTTCGCCGGCCGTCTGGCTTTCAAGGTTGGTTTTGATCTGCGCTGGGGAATCAAAGATCACCATAAAGTGCTGCGGGAATCGCAACGCAAAATCCACGTACCCCTGTCCACTCAGCCGCAGCTTGTCCATCGCACTAACGCCGGAGTTGGCCGAGGCCGCCATCGATTCGGTCAGACGGTTGAAGCCTTCGGCGGCAACTGCGTTCAGTAAGTCGTCCTTGTCCCGGAAGTGCCGGTACGGGGCGTTGTGCGACACACCCGCGCGCCGTGTCACCTCGCGCAGGGTAAAGGCCTGGAGTCCGACGCTTCCGATCAGGTCCACGGCGGCATCGAGCAAGGACTGTTTCAGGTTTCCGTGATGGTAAGGGCGGGGCTCTGTTTCCATTGTCTACCGTTATAGCAGCCAGATGTTGACACGCGCAACATTTCAAAGCGACAATGTGGCTGCTGTCCACATTGGGGTATTTGGAATTGGAAAGGATCGATTATGAGAGGCGAAGCAGAGGTGCGAAGAGTGGTGCTTTTGGACGGGACGCCGGACGGGACACAGGATGGCGACCCGAGGCTTGCAGCAGTGCTTGAGACACTGCGCGAGACGCTGCAAGCCGACGGCGCCCAGCTCCAGACCTTTCCTCTGCGGGCCATGAAGCTGGCACCCTGCATCGGTTGCTTTGGCTGCTGGATTGAAACGCCGGGGAAGTGCGTTCAGGGCGATGCCGCTCGCGAAATACTGGAGGCAATCGTTCATAGCGAAACCCTCGTCCTTTTCACCCCGGTCACCTTCGGCGGGTACTCAGCGGAACTGAAACTGATGGTGGACCACTTCATACAGCTTGTCCTGCCCACGTTCATCACCCACCACGGCGAAATGCACCATCCTCCGCGCTATCATCCTCCGCGGTTGGTCGCCGTCGGAATGCAGCGCCAAATCAATGAGGAGGAAGCCAAGATCTTCAGGGTTCTGGTGGGACGCAATGCACTGAATTTTCATGCTCCAAGCTATGCCGCGGAAGTGGTCTCGGGGGAAGAAGGCGTTGACGCGCTGGGCTCTCGATTTCAGGGGCTGCTCTCACGAGTCGATCCCTGGCCGTTGCGTGAGGTTGTCACTTCACTGATGCCATTCCCGCAGGTGGCTAAGATTCCAGTGGCTAGGATTCCAGTGGCACACCCGGCGGCCCGGCGAGCTCTTCTCATTGTGGGCAGTCCAAAGGTCAAGCGGCCGAGCACATCGGGGGTTCTGGGTGGATATCTCCTGGAGCGCCTCAAGCAGCATGGTTGGGAAGCTGAATCGTGGACTCTGAGAGCAGCGTTGCGGAAGGAGGAGGAGCAAGTCAGACTGGCCGCCGAAGTTGACGCCGCCGACCTTTTGATCCTGGCTTTCCCGTTGTATGCGGACTCGCTGCCCTTCCTTGCCACCAAGGCGCTGCAGGTCGTCACGAAGCATCGGCAGGCGAATCCGACTCGGCGGCCGCAAAGCATGGTAGTGCTCGTGAACAATGGATTTATCGATTCCTACCAAAACTATGTTGCGCTGGCGATTTGCCATCAGTTCGCCCAGCAGAACGGAATCACCTGGGCCGGCGCGCTGGCGATGGGCGCCGGAGAAGCCCTGAGCAGTGGGCAACCGCTTCGCCCCCCGCTGGGCAGATACGCGATCGAGGCGCTGGAGATGACCGGAGAGGCTTTGGGCGAGGGCAACGCGGTGCCCGACGAAGCGGTAGCTTTGATCGGCAGAAGCCCGTTCCCAACTTTGCTGTGGCGTTGGCTCTTCGCGATGGTGGGGACGAGGACATTTCACCGGCAGGCGTCGGCCAACGGCATCAGCGGAGAACGTTTACTGGAGCGGCCGTATGCGGGGCCGACAGGCGGATAGAGCTCGCTTCCAGGATTCAACATGGGCGGTGCGGCGGCAGATAGTGTTCGTTCGTTTTGTCAGCTTCCGTCCGATTCTCAAAATGAAACCGTTCGCCCTTTGTTCCCTATTGGTTTCGACCAGTGCGGAATATCGCAACGGAATCGAACCGCGGGCGCGAAGAGTTGTTAGTTTTTACATGCAACTGTTGTCATCCTGGGGCGCATCTGAACCACTGTCAGAGCTTCCCTCTCCCTGGTTAATGCCCAAAACTTGTAATCCACTTACTGTGGCGTGAGCGAGGTTTCATATGCTATCGAAGTGTCTCAACTCGCGTTGTTCCGCAACATTTCAATATTTTGGTCAAGGCCGGCTGTACCGCGTTGACTTCGTGGATGCGGGCAGAAAACGCTCGCTGGCCGGCAAAGAGAGCGTCGCCTCCATTCGTAGCAAGGCTTGCCCGATCGAACACTTCTGGCTCTGTGAGGATTGCGCAGCAATCATGACCATCGAACTCAGCGATGGCGGCGAGGTTCGCTTGGTTCCGTACGAGATTTCCGGGCGAAAACCCGCTGTGGCCGCTGCGGTTACGCCACTGAAAGACGTGACCCGGGCACAGGCGGCACGCGAGGCAACCGCCTCCTAAAGGCTGGTTAGCTGGGCTCGCGCCTTACGCCAGATGCTTGTCTCCGACCTGGACGGTTCCCGGCGTGGCTGCGAAGAACTGGAAGGTTGGGCGTTCATAACGCCTGGTGATGCCGTTGAAGCGAATCGTCAGCAACTCGTAGAACATCTTCAAGCCGTCGACGATGGGATTGATCTTCGAGCGGTCATCGTTTGCCCACTCCACCGCGACCTCGGTCATCTTTAAGCCAAACCTGCGGGCGATAAATAGCAGTTCGGGATCGAATCCCCAGCCTTCAATTTGCTGACGGGTGAACATGACCTCGGCAGCGCGGCGGGTGCAGGCCTTGAAGCCGCACTGGGTATCCTTATAGGGCAAACCGAGCACCAGACGCAGCAGCAGGTTGTAGGCGCGGCCCACGAACTGGCGCAGCAGCGACTGGCGTTGGGTTTGCGTCTCCGCCAGCAGCCAGCGCGAACCAAAAGCAACGTCGGCACCCTGCTTGATAGCGGCGGTCAGCTTGAGGGATTCGTAGATGGGAGAGGAAAAATCGGCGTCGCTGAACAATAGGATCTCGCCGCGCGCATTCAGCATTCCGTTGCGCACGCTGTAGCCCTTGCCGCGATTGCCGGGATTTTCCAGCAGGCGGAGCTCCGGAGCATGGGGCATAAAACCCCTGACAATGTCGGCGGTGTTGTCCCGCGAGCCATCGTTGACGACGATGATCTCGACGTTCCAGCGCTGTTCACGCACGAATGCGAGAGCCTTTTCCAGGCTTGGGCCGATGCGCGGACCCTCATTATACGCCGGCAGAATGATGGAATAGAGCAGTGACATTAGACGAAACAATCAGACGTTAAGTTTAGATATAGTCAAATTGTAACGGAGTTGTCACGGCGGGCCTAGAAAAAACAGCGTTATTCAGGCTGCATGTTCGCGCAAAGCTAGCATGGAGAAGAACTCGCCTACAATGTTTCCGTCCCAGAGGCCGCTTTCGGCCTCGGCGCGCATCGTTTCCAGAGCCTGCTGATGGGTGTGCGCTGGCTTGTAAGGACGCTCGGTGCGCAATGCGTCGTAGACATCCACCACCTGAAGGATGCGCGCGAGCAATGGAATCTCCTCGCCTGTCAGGTGATCCGGATAGCCGGTGCCGTTCCAATGCTCGTGATGATGGCGAATGATGGGCAGCACCATGTGCAGCGAGCGCAGAGGCTTGCAGATGTTTTCCCCGATGAGCGGGTGCTGATGCATCAGGTGCCACTCGTCGGGGGAAAGCAGACCCTGTTTTTTCAGCACCTCATCGGGGATGGCGATCTTGCCTAGGTCGTGCAGGAAGCCGCCACGACGTAGCGCCAGTTGTTCTTCTTCGCCCAGACCCAGGAAGCGTCCGAGCTCGCTGGCAGATTCGGCAAGGCGCTCGCAGTGGCCTTCGGTATAGGGATCGCGCGACTCCACGCTTCGACCCAGGGTGCACAGGACGTTGTCGGCGGTTTCCAACTCGTCGGTGTACTCCTTGACGCGCAGCAAGGAAGCGACGCGCGCGAATAACTCAACCGGGAAGATCGGCTTATTCAGGAAGTCGTCGGCACCGGCTTCGATGCCGCGAATCTTGTCTTCGAGGTCGCTGAGGCCGGTGATCATGACTACCGGAATCAGGCGGGTCTCAGGTGAATTCTTCCACTCACGGCAGAGCTCGTATCCGCTCTTTACGGGCATGATGACGTCGAGCAGCACCAGATCGGGCGGCGTATGGTGCATGATCGCTTCGGCATCCATGGCGTTGCAGGCGGTCAGCACGTCGTAGCCCTGGCGGGTCAGCAGTTCGCGCATCAGGACAGTGTTGTCGAGATGATCGTCTACAACGAGGATGCGCTGGGAGCGATGACGCGTCGGCTCGGACATTAGCTAGGTTTGAGCACTGACTCACCCGGTTTGGTTGCCAAGGCGGCCAAAGAGAAATCGAAAGCTAGTGCGGCAATGAGTGCACAAAAATGATTGCATCTTCCGGAGGATTCCGGTAATAGTCGCGGCGGCGCGCGAGGCTCTCAAAACCGCTGGTCTCGTAGAAGCGAATTGCCGCTTGATTGGAGGCTCGGACCTCGAGCAGAATCCGCTCGGCCAGCAGCGCGCGGGCCTGCGCCAGCAGAGCCGACAAGAGTCCGCGGGCGATGCCCTGGCGACGGCATTCGGGCAGCACCGCGATGTTTTCCAATTCCCACTCCGGACCGCTGTTTTGCGCGACGAGGAAACCAACAGCATGTGTTTGATTTTCAGCGGCGGTTTCGGCAGGCCCGACTTCGGCAATCCAGGTGAGGCGCGGGAGAGTTTGCGAATGGAAGATATCCAGCCACTGCTGCCGGGTCCAATGAGCGGCTTCCCCGGCGGTCTGGCTCAAGGCGGTGAGTTGGGGAAGGTCGGATTCGTGGGCGAGACGGATCTTCATACGCGGGTCTGCTTCCCGGTCTTGCTCATTGCGGCGCGCCGCTGGGTTTGGGCGCGGGGAAGATTTCCGCATCCGAGCGGCGCAGGTAATTGGCATCGAGAGTGGCGACATCAGCGCGGACGCCAGCGAGAAACTTGCGGTAGGCGATGCGGGCGAAAGCTTCCGCGGAGAGGCTGGCGAGCACAACGGCATCGACGTTGGCCTGGTGGAGGCGCGCGGCGAGGGCCGCATCGGGGGTGAAGACCTCGGGAGGGGGCTGAGCGGAGGCGATGCTGGAGGTGAAATCGGGGAAGCTGGCAAGGGCCTCGCTGAGCATCGTTGCGGACTTTGGGGCCAACCTCGGACTGGCAGGCTCGGGGGATGCGGGTTGCGTCGCGGATTCGAGGTTGTACTCGCCCCAGAAAATCTCGGAGCGTTGGGCGTCGATGGCGGCGATGGCTCGGCCTTGGGCTCCCGAGGCGTCGGCGATGGCCTCCAGCACGGAGACGGCTACGACGGGGATGGCGAAGGCCTCGGCCAATCCCTTTACGGTCGCGATGGCGATGCGCAAGCCGGTGAACGAGCCGGGACCGCTGGCGACGCCGATGAGGCCGATGGAGCTTCGCTGCAATCCGTGCTGCGCCAGCAGACCGGCGATGGAGGAGAGCAGCAGCTCGGAGTATTGGCCGCCGGAGAGGGGCGATAGGCCGAGGGGAATGAGCTCCTCGCCTTGAGTTTGCAGCAGGGCTACGCTGCCTTGCCGTCCGGAGGTGTCGATACCGAGAATCAGCACAAATATTTCCTAGCGGGCGAGTTTGCCGACGATCTCATCGATCAGGGAATAAGGGTCGCGCTCGTGGCCAGCGATCTGGGTTGCGTACTCGCTCACGGCGTCGTCGGAGAATGCTCGTTGCACGATGCGCCGCAGCACCTCGTCGCGCAACATCTCGCGCAGACGAGCGCGCCAGTTGGCAATGCGGCGCTGGCGGCCTCGCTCGCTGATGGAGAGAAAGGCCTCGTAGTCGTCGATAGCCGAGGCTAGCTCGGCCACGCCGGTGCCGGAGGTGGCCACGGTCTTGACCACGGGGGGCACCCAGTCGTCACCGCGCATGGAGAGCGACTGCATGGCCTTGACCTCGCGCTCGACGCGCTCGGCGCCTTCGCGGTCGGCTTTGTTGATGACGAAAATATCGGCAATCTCCATGATTCCGGCCTTGAGGGACTGCACGTCGTCGCCCATGCCGGGGATCAGGATGACGATGGTGACATCGGCGAGGCGGACGATGTCCACCTCATCCTGGCCGACGCCGACGGTCTCGATGAGCACGAGGTCGCGCCCGCTGGCATCGAGCACGGTGGCGACATCGGCGGTGGTGCTGGAGAGTCCGCCGAGCGAGCCGCGGGTGGCCATGCTGCGGATGAAGGTGCCGTTGTCTCCGGAGTGCGACTGCATACGGATGCGGTCGCCCAGGATGGCGCCTCCGGTGAAGGGCGAGGTGGGATCGATGGCGATGATTCCGACGGTCTGCTGGCGCTTGCGGTATTGCGCGGCGAGGGCATCGACGAGGGTGCTTTTCCCGGCTCCGGGCGCGCCGGTGAGGCCGACGACGCGGGCGCGCCCGGAGTGAGCAAAGAGCGTTTTCAGCAGCTCGTGCGAATCCGGGGTGCGGTTTTCAACCGCAGTGATGGCTCGCGACAAAGCGCGCAGATTGCCGCTGCGGATCTGTTCGACCCAGGTGGAGATAGAAGAAGTCACAGTATCAGGTTCTCGCAAGGGCTAGTTTAGCAAAGTGGGGGAGCGGGAAGCTCCGAGGTGAAGATTGGCTCTTCGGTCAATCGTTGGAACCCCACCCCGTTACCGGGTAGTACTTCGTTTCGGGAAGTCTGGAAGGATTGCCTGGGTAGTTACAATTTGGCTCCCAAAACGATTGCGTTTCCTGTCAATGGTTCTTTCGGAATTCCTCCGGCCGCTCGACGGAACTGCCCCACTCAAGCCAACGACAGGCTTGAATGGGCCACCCGCCCACTGCCACTACTCCGGCAGGAGCTGGCGGGCGATGATGAGGCGCTGGATCTCGCTGGTGCCTTCGCCGATGGTGCAGAGTTTGACGTCGCGATAGAACTTTTCCGCCGGGTAATCCTTGATGAAGCCGTAGCCGCCGTGGATCTGGACCGCTTCGTTGGCGACGCGGACGGCGACCTCGGAGGTGTAGAGCTTGGCCATCGAGGACTCGAGGGTGGTCTTGCGATGGTGGTCCTTGAGCCAAGCGGCGCGCATGGTGAGCAAGCGGGCGGCATCGATTTCGGTGGCCATGTCGGCGAGCTTCCACTGGATGGCCTGAAAGTCGCTGATGGGGCGGCCAAACTGCTTGCGCTGGCGGCTGTAGTGGAGAGCGCAGTCGTAGGCTCCGACGGCCATGCCGAGGCCGAGGGCGGCGATGGAGATGCGTCCGCCGTCGAGGACGCGCATGGCATCGACGAAGCCCTGGCCCTCGACGCCGAGGAGGTTTTCGGCGGGAACTTCACAGTCTTCAAAGATCAGCTCGGAGGTGTCGGAGGCGCGCAGGCCGAGTTTGTTCTCCTTCTTGCCGGGGCGGAAGCCGGGGGTGCCGCGCTCGACGATGAAGGCGGAGAGACCGCGAGTTCCGATGGTTTTATCGCCCGGAGCTGATGGGTACTCGGCAACGGACGCCGCTCCGGCCGCAGGCGCTCCGGTGACGGCGAGGACGACACAGATGTCGGCGTAGGAGCCGTTGGTGATGAAGGTCTTGGTGCCGTTGAGCAGCCAGCGGTCGCCCTTGCGGGTGGCGGCACAACGGGCGCTGCCGGCGTCGGAGCCGCTGTTGGGCTCGGTGAGCGCCCAGGCTCCGATGTGCTCGCCCGAGGCAAGGCGGGGGACGTAGCGCCGACGCTGTTCCTCGTTGCCGGCGAGAAAGATGTGGTTGGAGCAGAGAGAGGTATGGGCGGCGACGATGATGCCGACCGAACCATCGACGCGCGAAAGCTCTTCGATGGCGAGAACGTACTCGATGTAGCCGTAACCGGAGCCGCCGTATTCGTCGGGGAAGATGCAGCCCATGAGGCCGAGCTTGCCGAGTTGCTTGATGGTTTCAAGGGGGAAGTGCGAAGTTTCGTCCCACTCATGCACGTGGGGGGCGATCTCGCGTGCGGCGAAGTCGCGCACCATGGCTTGGAGCTGGAGTTGTTCGTCGGTGAGTTGGAAGTCCACGCTGCCTCCGTAAGTTGTGAGATGCAGGTTGTCCGCCCAGCGCGCTACGGCCAGCATGGAAGACCGATGGTTATATCACGAGGCGCGAGGGAAGGGGAAGCGGTGACGTGAAGGGGCGATGTGGGCCACCCGCCAGTTCAAATTGGCGTATCCGCTCGATTGCGGCCTGTCGGCTGCTGCCGTCCGCGTTGTTGTGCGTCACACCCACGACTTTGGCGTGGATCCTGCGATCATGCGCAGGCAGCAGCTTCCCGGACAAAGCCTCTTCCACGCGCTGCTCATCGAGCGCCTGCTGATCTGGCGTACGTGCCATATACTTGCTCTCCTTAATTAGAAAAGCCGCCTTGTGGGCAACTTGGAAAAAGTTAGCGATGGAGCGCGGTCAGAGGTTACCGAGAATTCTGCTGCTCTTTCAGCAGAAGGTCACAGTAGGTCCCCAGAATGTTGGTAGATGTATTTCGTTTGAATTCCGACAGGAATGAGTACTTGTCAATGCAGGAGCACTCGTCGTGCGGGCAAGCAATCGATTTATTCCCAATCGAAGGGAGGACCAGGTCAAAAATACTGGCTCCTCGCTTTTCGATGCATCCTACTGTGAGGTACCCCGTTGGCCCCATCTCGTATGCGATGGAAGGATAGAGGCAGTGCCGTCCCTTGGGGGATTTTCCGAGCTTGAAATACAGGTCATCCTCTAAAATCGCTCCTCGCAACTGACCCGCCAACTCGGCATCGAAGGAATAGCGTTCTTGCAGTTCTGGGTTGGCATTGATGGGAATTCCTAGATCAGCCAGCTTTTCGCGCATGACGCGGAACTTTGCCAACTGACCTCTGGTTAACACGAAATTGATCATACCAACTTCAAAGCCGCAGTCTTGGATAGCTTTCAAGCGTTCCAAGTACTTTTGCTCGTCAACCATGGATGGATGATAAGAGCAGTTGAAAATGATCTTTTCTTTCCGGACATCTCTGTATTGCGTCGGATTCCATGAAGCATTCGTATCGATGCGGATGGCTTCGCACCAGCGGCTTGCCGATAGGAAATCAAGCAATCTGCGCATGTTTGGCACATCCAACATCGGCTCGCCTCCGGTAATCGCAAGCGAGAGGCGGGATTTCGAGAAATGTAGCTCGAACGCCTCCAGCCAACGTTCAACAGGAAAGTTAGCAAATGAATGTGTATCCGGAACTCGCTGATGTTTAGCTTGAAAGCAGTAGGAGCATCGGTAATTGCACCATTCAGTGATGAGCCAGCGCACGGCTACCGCTTTTGTCCCGTTGCGAGGTCGCCACACCTGGTGAACTCCATCGAACCTGTCTGCGTCGAGCACACTATATCCCCGACTGTTCCCATGGGATTCAATCGCGTTCAGAACTAAGTTTTTGCAAGATCTCGCGAGCCGTTTGAACATTGCCGGACCCCTGATCAAAGGAATGTCTTATATCTTACCCTAGAGAGTGCCCGCGCCACCGCATCGCTAACCGTGTTTATTGTAACGTTGGCGAAGACATCCTCAACATCGAGGGAGGGTACGGGCCCGGTTCTGCGCTTAATGGACACTGGGTGCGGAAGTGATGAAGGCAATTCGCTCTTCGCCGCAGATCGACTTCGGCGTCCATTGAACGTCAACCGTTTGGACGCGGTGGCAGGAGGAAGGCGGCGAAGACTTCGTTGGAGAGCAGGCGGCCGCGTGGGGTGAGGCGCAGACAACCGTCGTCTAATGTCAGCAACTCATTCGCGATGAGGGCGGTGATGGGCTCGCGGTAGTCGTCCACGGCGGCGGTGCCGAAGCGCTGCTTGATGGCCTGCAACTCTAGGCCGCGATTGAGGCGTAGGCCGAGGAAGTAAGTTTCTTCGATGGCTTGGCGTTCGGTGACGATGGTGCTCTCAAGACCCACATCTGCTGACGGCGACAGATGTGGGGCACCGTCACGCGCTCCGGCCAAGAACGCCTCCAGGGAATCGGGGGTGGCGAGGCGAATGGCGCGGTGCGGGTCCGACGGGGTGGGCGCGGGGAGCATGGAATGGGCGTCAACGCCGAAGCCGAAGTAGGGGAGACGCTGCCAGTAACGCAGGTTGTGGCGCGACTGGTGACCGGGGCGGGCGAAGTTGGAGATCTCGTACTGACTGATGCCGACCTCGTTCAGGCGCTCGCAGGCGCGCTCGTAGAGGGTGATGGTTTCGGCCTCGTCGGGGACTTGGTGGGCGTGGTAGCGTGTGCCTCCGGCGATGAGTTCGCGGCCGAGGCGGGAGTCGCCGTCCACCTCCAGCATGTAGACGCTGACATGAGGGACGGCGAGGGCGAGGAGTTGGTCGAGGGAATGCTCCCAGCTCTCAATGGTTTGGTAGGGAAGGCCCGCGATGAGATCGATGCTGATTTCGGTGATGCCGGCACTGCGCAGGCGAGCGATGTCGGCGAGAGTAATGTCGCGGCTGTGCAGGCGGCCTACCGAGCGCGATTCCTGATCGATGAAGGACTGCACTCCGAGAGAGACGCGATTGACTCCGGCGCGCAGCAGGGCGGCCAAAACTTCGTCGGAGAGCGTGCCGGGGGCGACCTCGACGGTACACTCGGCGGAGGGCGAAAGCTCGAAGGTTTGCGTAATCGCGGCGAAGAGGCGGTCGAGCTGATCGGGGGCAAGAACGCTGGGCGTGCCGCCGCCGAGATAGACGGAGTCGAGCAAGGGGTCGAAGGCGGCGGCGAATTGGCGGGCGAGGGTGGGGGCGTTGGCAATCGAGCGCTCCAGGTGAGCTACGTAGCGGTCGAAGAGGTCGCGGGAAAAGACGCCTGAGGCAAAGTTGCAGAAGGAACATTTGGTTCGGCAGAACGGGACCGAAAGATAAAGCGCGGAATGAACGCCGGAGGTCAATGGTGGATGCCCGCAGCTTTAAGTGTACTGCTTGGGTGTACTTCCTGGCGCAAGGCGGCTGAATCCCACATCTGCCAAAAGAGGACAGATATGGGGCACCTGCAACCGCTCAATTCCAAAGGTGAACCTTGGGAGGGTCGGCTTCCATCTAAAATAGGCATACATGGCCGCCGAGGAAGAAGTACTAGGAAAAGCGTACGACCGCCGGATCATGCGCCGGCTGATGAAGTACCTGAGCCCATACAGGCTGCAGGTGGCGCTGGCGCTCGGGGCGATTGTGTTGAAGGCGGGAGTGGACGTACTCGGACCTTTCCTGACCAAGACGGCGATCGATAAATATCTCTCGTCGCGGGCGGGCGGACACTCGTTTCTCGACCGCTTTCTGAGCCCGCAGCCGATGATTGGAATCGCGCAGATCGGCGGCCTTTTCCTGAGCCTTCTGTTGCTGGGCTTTCTGTTTGAATTCACCCAAACCTACATGATGCAGTGGACTGGGCAGAAGGTGATGTTCGATTTGCGCAGCCAGCTCTACCGGCACTTGCAGCGGATGGACATTTCGTTCTTCGACAAGAATCCGGTGGGACGGCTGGTGACGCGGGTGACCACCGACGTGGATGCGCTGAACGATATGTTTACCTCGGGGGTGGTTTCCATCGTCGAGGATATCTTCGTGCTGTTTGGCATTCTCGGGGTGATGCTGTCGATGAGCTGGCGGCTGGCGCTGATCTCCTTCGTGGTGCTGCCGATCATCGTCATTGCCACGCAGCTCTTCCGCAAATCGGTGCGCGACAGCTACCGGCGGATTCGAGTGGCGATTGCGCGGATTAATTCGTTTTTGCAGGAGCACGTCAGCGGCATCGTTCCGCTGCAACTGTTTAACCGCGAGCGCAAGTCATATGAGGAGTTCGAGGCGGTAAACGCGCAGCACATGGAGGCGTTCAAGGACGCCATCATGGCCTACGCGCTCTACTACCCGGTGGTGGAAACGCTGTCGTCGATTGCGATTGCGTGCGTGCTGTGGTTCGGCGGACACAGGGTGCTATCGGGCATTACGACCCTGGGCGTGCTGGTGGCGTTCATGCAATACGCGCAGAGGTTTTTCCGACCGATCCAGGATTTGAGCGAGAAGTTCAACATTCTGCAATCGGCGATGGCGGCGGCCGAGCGGATATTCAAGACGCTCGACACGGAGCCGGGGATTCAGTCGCCGACGGTGGAAAAAGAGCCGGACGGGCCGGGGCGGATCGAGTTCGACAACGTGTGGTTTGCTTATCGGCGTGTGCCGGTTGGCGAGGCGGTGGCGGATGAACAAGCCCCAACTACCCCACTCAAGCCAAAAGATGGCTTGAATGGGCCACCCGGGGGCGCTCGGGCGGACGCTGAGTGGGATTGGGTTTTGCGCGGCGTCTCATTCACGATTGAGCCGGGGCAGACGGTGGCGATTGTGGGGCACACGGGCGCGGGCAAGACGACACTGATTTCGCTGCTGCTGCGCTTTTACGATGTGCAGCAGGGCGCGGTGCGGATCGACGGGGTGGATGTGCGCGAGATGAACCTACAAGCGCTGCGGCGGCGCTGCGGGGTGGTGCTGCAGGATCCGTTCCTGTTCAGCGGCACGATTGCGGATAACATACGGCTGGGCTCGGCGCACGTGACGCGCGAGGCGGTGGAGTGCGCGGCCGAAGAGGTGAATGTCGCTGACTTCATTCTCTCGCTGCCGGAGGGCTTTGACTCGATGTTGCAGGAGCGCGGCAACACGCTCTCGACCGGGCAGAAGCAGCTGGTGTCATTCGCGCGGGCGCTGGCTCACAATCCACGCATCTTGATTCTGGATGAGGCGACCTCGAGCGTGGATACGGATACGGAGTTCCGGGTGCGCGAGGCGCTGACGCGGCTGGTGGAAGGACGTACGTCGCTGATCGTGGCGCACCGGCTTTCGACGATTCAGCGGGCGGACAAGATTATCGTGATGCACAAGGGCAAGGTGCGCGAGATGGGGACGCATCAGCAACTGCTCAACGCGCGCGGGCTGTACTGGAAGCTGTATCAGTTGCAGTACAAGGATCAGGAAGTGGGCGTGGCGGCGCAGGCGCCTCAGGCGGGGGCGGAGGCGCGGGCGGATTAGATCTCTTGTGCGCTCTGCGTCCGATGGTCGTGAGTCAGTTTGAAATCCGACCTGGAATGGAGGCCAATTTGACAGTCGCCGAGATATTCAAGATGGCAAATCTTTCGCCGAGCGGCCCAGTGCCGTTGTGGGAGACCGACGTACCCGAGTCCAAAGCAGGTGTCTATGTGGTCGCTCGGGTCGGCGACCCTGAGAGTGTGCCCTGCCGTTTATCGACCCACTTCCTCCCGGTGTTGACCTCGATCTCGAATACGAACGACAGCGGTGGCTTCCGAATGAACCCATCGTCTACATGGGAAAACAGATCGAACGATACGCAAGCGTGTCGGAGAGTTCCGTCGTCATAAGTGCGGCGATACGAGTCCTCATGCTGGCGGCCAGGTCGTAAAGCTGTTGTGGTGCGATCTGTGGATTTACTGGTCGCCCGCAACTAATCCGTACGACACCGAACAGACGATGATTTGCACGTTCAAAAAGCAAGCGGGTCAAGTGCCGTTCGCGAATGAAAATGGGAAGCGGAAGCGGATTCGACGCTCAAACTGATCCAGTACCTGTCCGTTATATTTCTTTGCGTGTTTGCTGCGCCTGATATTCTGTCGGCGCAGATGTCCAACAACAATCTCAACTCGGATCGCCCGTTGCGGGTGATGATCTCGGCGGGGGAAGCTTCCGGCGAGATGTATGGGGCTGAGTTGCTGACGGCGCTGCGCGCGCTGCATGGCGGCCAGGTTGAGTGCTTCGGCATGGGCGGGGAGCGCATGCGGGAGGCGGGCTGCGAGCTGGTGGTGAATGCGCGCGATGTGGCGGTGGTTGGGCTGTTTGAGGTGCTGAGCCATCTGCCGGGAATTTACCGGGAATTTCATAAATTGCTGACGGAGGTGGATCGGCGAAGGCCGGATGTGGCCGTGCTGATCGACTTTCCGGACTGGAATTTCCGGCTGGCGAAGCAGTTGCGTCGGCGCGGGATTCCGGTGGTGTACTACGTTAGTCCGCAGCTCTGGGCGTGGCGCAAGGGACGGCTGGAGCTGGTGCAGCGGGATGTTTCGGAGATGCTGGTGATCATCCCGTTTGAACGCGAGTTCTACGCGCGGAACGGGGTGCAGGTGGAATTCGTGGGGCATCCGCTGAGCGAGTTAGAGCCGCCGAAGGTGAGCCGGGAGGATTTTGCGGCGCGCTGGGGGCTGGATGCGGCGCGGACGTGGATTGCGCTGTTGCCGGGGAGCCGCAGGAAAGAGCTTCGGCTGAACCTGCCTGCGATGCTGGGAGCAGCGGAGCGGCTGAGCGAAGGCGCGGCGTCGGGTAACGCGGCTACGCCGCTGCCGACCGCAGGCGCTGGGGAGTTCGAGTTTGTGATGCCGGTGGCCAGCACGCTGGATCGGGAGTGGGTGCGGGAGCAGATTGCGCAGTGCGCGGCAGGCGTGCAAGTAAAGCTGACCGACGACGCCAGGGCGAGCCTGCTACATGCGCGGGTGGGGGTGGTGGCCAGCGGCACGGCTACGGTGGAGGCGGCGCTGATCGGGACGCCGTTTGTGATGGTGTACCGGGTGGCGGGGTTGACTTGGACGTTGGGGCGGCATCTGGTGAAGCTGCCGCACTACGGCATGGTGAATCTGGTGGCTGGGCGCGAAGTAGTTCCAGAGCTGATCCAGAACGGCTTTACGCCGGAGCGCGTGGAGCGCGAGGTGCGGGCTCTGCTGGAGGACGGCGGGGCGAGGCAGCGGATGATCGAAGAGCTGGGAGAGGTGCGGGGAAAGCTGCGCGGGGAGTCGGCGGATGCCGAGATCCCACATTCGCCAAGAGAGGCTTTGCAGCCGGGTAAGATGCCGCTCCGGCCGCAGGCGCCCGGCGGATGTGGGCTACCCGCAGAAACTGCCCCACTCAAGCCAACAACGGGCTTGAATGGGCCACCCGCCCCACCCTCGCCGCAGGCGCCCGGCGAGAGCACCGCAATACGGGCGGCGCGAGCGGTATTGCGGGTTGCGGAAAGTGCACGGCGGAAGTGAGAACAGGCGCGGACTCGGGGAAGCTGTCCAGCATCTTCTGTACGATTTCAGACATCAAGTAATTCTGTGTGACTCAGCAGGAGCGAAATGCCAATGCGATTTGCAGGACGGACCCTGACGCGAACCGTTCTCCTAACCCTGACTACGCTGACCGTCCTGCTCCCAATGGCGACCTTGCAGGCGGTGGAGAAGCCGCGCATCCAGGCGGAGGATTACAGCATCGAGGCCAGGGTTGCTCCGCAATCGCACCGGCTGACGGCTCGGGCGGTGGTCAAGTTTGTGGCGCTGGACGACATCAGCATTGCAACCTTCGAGTTGCACAATTCGCTGCGCGTAACTCAGGTCACGGACGAGCAGGGAGCAGTGCTGCCGGCCGAACGCATCTCGCAGGATTCGACAGTGCGCGTCGCCCTGCCCAGCGGCATGAGCAAGGGGCAGGAAGCGACTCTGATTTTTGATTACGAGGGCAATGTGACCTCGGCGGACGACAGCCCGGTTCCGGGACTGAGACTGGCCTACCTGGGCGATCCGATCAGCTATCTGCTGTATTCCGGGCGCTGGTTTCCGGTGACCAACTACGGCATCGACCGCTTCACGGCGCGACTGAAGATCACCGCGCCCGAGGAGTACACGGTGGTGGCGAGCGGAGGCGCGGATGCGAGCGCCTCGGACGAGCCCGCCAAAGCCAGCGGCGAGGGAGAGACTCCAAAGCTGAAGACTCGCGGGCAGCCGGCGGCAAAAAAGGCGAAGCCGGCAACGGCTTCCGCGACCACGCCCAGTAAAACAAAGTCGGAGCCGGGGATGAAGACCGTCGCCTTCTCCTGGAGCAAGCCGAGCTTTCCGGGGACGGTGGTGATTGGAAAGTTTGTGGACACCCCGGTGAGCGAAGCGGGGATGACGGTGCATGTGTACTTCTTGAAGGACAAGGTCGAGTTTGCGCAGCAATATGGCGAGACGGCGGCCAAGGAACTCGGTTACTTCATCACCGTTTACGGCGTGCCGATCAGCTCGGAGCTGAAGCTGGTGGAGTTGCCGGATGATTCGGTGCCTACGGCGTGGGCTCCGGAGATGGCGGGAATCGCGGCGCGCAACATCAATGCGAAGGTGAACTACCGGCTGCTGGCCAACGCCATCGCGCACCAGTGGTTTGGGACGATTGTGAGTCCGGCGACGCGGAACGACTGGTGGATTCAGGACGGCGGCGCGCGCTACAGCGAAAGCCGCTACATCGAATATGCGGCGGGGCCGGCGGGCGGGGCGGAAGCGGTAAAAGACATGGCGGTGGGCGCGCTGGCCTATGACAGCGTTCCGCTGGGACAGATCGGGACTCTGGACACCTTTGACCCGGTTTTCCAGTCGATGGCGAACGACAAGGGCGGCATGGTCTATCACATGCTTCGCTGGGTGATGGGCGAGCAGAAGTTCGACAAGGCGATGCGCGGGCTTTTCCATGACTACGTGGGCAAGCCGGTGGGGCTCAAGGATCTGCAGAAGGCGACCGAGGCGATTCAGGGCGAACAGTTGACGTGGTTCTACTCGCAATGGCTGGACTCGACGGGGGCTCCGGAGTTCAAGAACAAGTACACGGTTTTCCGGGTGAAGAAAGGCTTCCGCGTGGTGGGGCAGGTGCAGCAGGATCTGGACCTGTTTCGGATGCCGGTGCAGTTGAAGATCGACACGGACGGCAAGACGGAGGACAAGACCATCGACGTGGTCGGGACCGACTCCAGCTACACGGTTGAAACCTTCGGTAAACCCCGCCGCATCACGGTGGACCCGAATAACTGGGTGCTGAAGAACTCGGGAGACCTGAAGCTGCGCACGGCGATTATGCGCGGACAACAACTGGTGCAGCAAGGAAACCTGGCCGAGTCACTGAAGGAATTTCAGAAGGCGATCGAGCAGAACAAGAACAGTTCTCTGGCTCACTACCGCATCGCCGAAGTCTTCTACCTGCAGAAGAATTACCAGGCGGCGGCCAACGCCTATCGCGATTCGCTGAATGGCGACGGCGAGCCGAAGTGGACCGAAGTCTGGAGCCACATTCAACTGGGCAAGATCTTCGATGTCACCGGACAGCGCGAACGCGCGCTGAGCGAATACCGGCAGGCGCTGCAGACCAACGACAACACGCAGGGGGCTCTGGACGAGGCGCGCCAATACCTGACCGCAGCCTTTCAGAGAGCGGATTCGTAACCGGCAGGGATGAGCGGGGCCGCGCCTGTGACGGCGCGGCCATCTTTAGATCTCAGGCTTTGGCGGCCGCGTGCCCATCGCGAGTGATGGTGTAGCTGGTGGCCATGCGTTCGGCAAGTTGCACCGCAACCGCAAGGGCGCGCTCGCCGGTGAAAGTGGAGCAGTGTATTTCAGCCCGGTCGCCGGAAAAGTACATGCCGATGATGGACTCCGCCTTGCTGTTCGTGTCGGAGAGATCGAGGGTGTGGCAGTTGCTCACGACCACGGTATGGGGCAGGCAGATGCGGTCGAGGAGGCAGAACATCTCAAGCTTGGATTCCAACTCGTCCGGGCCGGTCTCCATCACAACGTGCGCCCGCCGCGCAGCATCTTCGATGCTGGTGGCGCAATCGATGCGCGCGAAGGCCTGGTCGGCCCGCAACTGATCCAAGGCGCCCGAGCTCACCTCATTGTCCAGGGTCTGTCGAATCTCCTGGCGCGCCGCGGCCAGCGAAATCGGGATGAGGTCTTCGAGCACCACGCGATAGCCGGCCACGGCGGCCCGGCGAGCCAGTTCCCGTCCGACTTTGCCGGCGCCGATGACAGCGATGATCTGGGCGTCCGCAGAGGGCATCGTTACTTCTCCAACGCTTCGACCATCTTGGTGAAATTCGGGTCCGAATTGCGCATGTACTCGGCAAGTTTATGGCGTTCTTCCGGAGTAATAAAACCGCTGCCGACGTTGATACGCCGCAGTGTGGTGGCAATGTCGTCGACGTAATTCATCATTCGAATCAGTTCACCGCTTGAAGCCATGATGCCTCCTGAAAAGTTTGGATGTGCTTCGGATCGCGAAGCACCGTAAAGCAGTATTGTCTGCGTTCGCGGCGGGTTCGTCAAAAGCGCAGTCGGGCCGGCTACCTGCACGCCTGCGATTTGCCGCATCTAAGTCAGTCGGATGCAGGATTTTTACTCCCTGGAACGGTTGCAGAATGCGCGCGCAGACAATTTCCCTCCTCGACCCGGCAAATGAAGCATCTGAGTTCCTGCAGCGGCTGGCGGAGAGCCAGCGCCAGGTACGGCCAGGATCGGCGTATCGCCTGCAGTTCAACCGCAGCTTCCGTTTTGTGGATGGGATGCGGCTGATCCCCTACTTGCAACGGCTCGGAATCACGACACTCTATGCTTCGCCCATTCTTGCCGCGCAGGCCGGCAGCATGCACGGTTATGACATTACCGATCACAACCGCATTAACCCGGAGATTGGAAGCGAAGAAGAGTTACAGCAACTGCTCGGCCTGCTCCAGCGCAACGGGATGGGGCTGCTGCTGGACGTAGTCCCCAATCACATGGGCGTTGGCTACGGCACCAACCCATGGTGGCAGGACGTGCTGGAAAATGGCCGCGCCTCGGAGTACGCAAACTTCTTCGATATCGATTGGAATCCGCTCAAGCCTGAGTTGCGCAACAAGGTGTTGCTGCCGATTCTGGGCAATCAGTATGGGGCGGAGCTGGAGGCCGGACATATCGTGCTGGTTTATGGCGAGCGGGGCTTTCGGATCGAGTATTTCGATAAGACGCTTCCGGTCGACCCGCAGAGCATTCCACTGGTTTTCCGCTTCGGGGACGGGCTGCGCCAGCCTGGGGACACGGCTCGCGAGTTATTGGCTCTGCTGGCGGCGCTGGCGGAGTTGCCTCCGCACACGGCTGCCGAGCCGGAGCGAGGCTTCCGGCGACAGCGCGAGGTTCCCTTTCTGCTGCGCCGCTTCGTGGAGTTGGTGGAGCGCTCGAAAGAGGTGCGTGAGTATGTACAGGCGGCGGTGACGCGGCTCAATGGCACGGCGGGGGACTCGCACAGCTTCGATGCGCTGCACGAGCTGCTGGAGGCGCAGGTGTATCGGTTGGCGCACTGGCGCGTTTCCGCTGAAGAGATTAATTACCGCCGCTTCTTCGACGTGAATGACCTGATTGGGCTGCGCATGGAAGATCCGCAGGTCTTTGCCGCAACTCAAAAGCTGATTCGGCGGTTGCTGGCCGAGGATGCGGTGATCGGAATGCGCATCGACCATCCGGATGGAATGTTCAACCCGCCGCAGTACTTCACGCGCTTGCAGATGCTGTTCGCGGCGGCAAAGCTTTATGGCGCCACCCCGGTCGGCGAGCTGGCCGAAAACGGAATTGAGATGAGCGTGCAGAACTGGTTTGCACAGCACTCGCTACAGCCCGGGGAGGAGCCATTCTACGTAGTGGTGGAAAAGATTTTGGAGAAGGGCGAGTCGCTGCCGTACGAGTGGCCGGTCAGCGGAACGGTGGGCTATGAGTTTGCCAACGCGGTGAACGGAATCTTTATCGAGGCGCGAAACCAGAAGAGCTTCACCAACCTGTATCACCGGCTGATTGGAGAATCACTCAACGTGGAGCGGCTGATTTACCAGGCGAAGAAGCTGATGATGCTGAGCGCGCTCTCCAGTGAAGTCAACGTACTGAGCCACATGCTGGACGAGATCAGTTCGGCCAATCGGCGCGCCCGCGACTTTACACGCAAAGTGCTGCGCGACGCCATTCGCGAGACCATCGCCTGCTTCCCGGTGTACCGGACCTACGTGGATGAACGGGGCAACATCAGCGCCCGCGACCGCGAGTTCATTGCGCGGGCGATCGCATCGGCAAAGCGCACCAACGGCACCATGGCGCCCGAGGTCTTCGACTTCCTACAAGACATTCTGCTATTGCGCGAGGACAACGGCGGCACGCCGATTCACGGCTATCGCCGGCAACTGTATTTTTCGCTGAAATTTCAGCAGCTCACCGGGCCGGTGATGGCCAAGGGCGTGGAAGACACGATCTGTTATGTGTACAACCGCTTTATTTCGGTGAACGAGGTTGGCGGCAATCCGGGCAGCTTCGGCGTAAGCGTGGAGGAATTTCACCAGGGAAACCGGAAGCGGGCGGAGCTGTGGCCCGGCGCGCTGCTGACCACATCCACGCATGATACCAAGCGCAGCGAGGACGTGCGCATGCGGCTCGACGTATTGAGCGAGATGCCGCGTCCGTGGGCCGCCCAGGTGATGCGCTGGCGGCGCATCAATCGCGCCAAACGCAAGACCATCGACGACGGGCATATCGTGCCCGATCACAACGAAGAGTACCTACTGTACCAGACGTTGGCCGGCACTTGGCCGATGCCCGGACACGCCATGCTCGCAGCAAACGATTGGGCGCTCGGCCGCGAGGAGCGGCTCGCCTACATCGCCCGAATCCAGGAGTACATGCAGAAGGCGGTGCACGAGGGCAAGATCAACCTAAGCTGGATCAATCCCAACCCGGAGTACAGCGAGTCGCTACGGCGCTTCGTGGCGCGCATTCTGTCGCCCGGCACCCCGGCCAAGCCCAACAACTTCCTGCGCCTGATGCACGAGTTCGTGCCCCGCGTGGCGTGGTTTGGGGTGCTGAACTCGCTGGCGGAGACCTTGCTCAAGCTGACCTCGCCGGGGGTGCCCGATATTTACCAGGGACAGGAGCTTTTCGATTTCAGCCTGGTCGATCCCGATAACCGGCGCGCGGTGGATTTTGCCATTGCTGAAAAATATCTGGAGGAATTGCAGCATCGTGATGCCAGCCCAGAGCTGTGCCGCGAATTACTGGCGCAATGGACGGACGGAAGGCTGAAGCTATGGACCACGCATCGGGCATTGCGTATAAGAGGCAAGGCACGCGAGTTGTTTCGTCACGGAGATTACACGGCACTCGGAGTGGAGGGCGAGCATAGAGAGCACGTGGTGGCCTTCATGCGGCGCCATGAGCGATCCGCGGCGTTGGTAGCGGTGCCGCGCTTGAACTTCACCCTCCTGAACGGAGAGCCCCGGCTGGCCCGGGCAGAGGATTGGGGCGCCACGCGGTTGCGGGTGCCCGAGGAATTTTCCGGCCGCCAATTTCACAACGCGCTTACCGGCGCGAGCGTCACGGTGGGAGGCATTCAAAATAACGGAGAACTGCTATGCAGCGAAGTTTTCGCCAGCTTCCCCGTTGCCCTGTTGATCGCATGAGGGCTGACGGTCGGTGACCTCGGCCAGGGTTGCCAGCTTCTGCGCCAATTTTGGTTGCAGGGCTCCGGGAGAGTAACGCCAGGCCCAGTTGCCGTCGCCAAAGCTGGGCACGTTCATGCGCGCCTCCGAGCCAAGACTCAGCACATCCTGGAGGGGAACCACGCAGAGGTTTGCGGTGGAACTCTGCGCCAGGCGCACCATCGACCAGTTGATGCCGTCGCCCGCGTCTCCCAGCAGCGCTCCGGCAAATTTCCGTTCCTCTTCCGAGCAACTCTTCCACCATCCGAGCGTAGTGTCATTGTCATGCGTGCCGGTGTAAACGACGGTGTTGGCCTCATAACGATGCGGCAGGTAGATATGTGCGCCGGGATCGCCGAAGCCGAATTGCAGAACCCTCATGCCAGGCATCTGCATTCGGTCGCGAAGCGCGTACACGTCGGGGGTGATGACGCCGAGATCCTCGGCGATGAATGGCAGTTCGCCGAGCTTTTCACGCAGCACGAGGAATAGATCTTCGCCGGGTCCATCGACCCAACGGCCATGCACCGCGGTAAGCTCGCTGTTGGGAATTTCCCAGTATTGCTGGAAGCCGCGGAAATGATCGAGGCGGATGATGTCACAGCTTTGCAGCGCCCATCTCATTCGCTTGACCCACCAGTCGTAGCCTGTTTTCTTCAACTCTTCCCAACGGTAAAGCGGATTTCCCCAGCGCTGGCCAGTTTCGGAGAAGGCATCGGGCGGAACTCCGGCGACGCACTCCGGCTCGAGGCTATCCGGGTCGAGACGAAAAATATCAGGATGGGTCCAGACATCGGCCGAGTCGTAGCTGACGAAGATGGCAACGTCGCCGATGATTTGTACGCTCTTGCTCCGGCTGTAGGCGTGCAACGCACGCCACTGCTCAAAGAAGGCGAACTGGAGGAAGCGGGCGCGGGCGAGTTCGTCGCAGAGTTCTTCGCGGATGGCCGCCATGGCCTGCGGCTCGCGATGGGCAAACTCGTGGGGCCAAGTGTTCCAACTCCTCTGCTGGTAACGGAGCCGCAGTGCCTCGAACAGAACAAAATCCTCCAGCCACCAGGAATTGGCGGCGACGAATTGATCAAAACGGGCGCGATGTTCGCTGCATGCGTCGCGCAGAAACGAGGCTGCGGCTTCCTGCAGAAGGGGCAACTTCTCACGTACGACGCGTGCGTAATCGACCCTGCCTTGCCCCGCGTTGAGCGAAGCCACGCGCTTGTGCGAAATCATGCCGCGATCGGCCAACCGTTCCAAGCTGAGTAGCAGAATGTTGCCCGCAAACGCCGATGTCGAGGAGTAGGGAGAGTTTCCAATGCCGACCGGGTTCAGCGGCAGAATCTGCCACAGTCCCTGGCGGGCGGAGGCAAGAAAATCTATGAACTCATAGGCGGCAGGCCCAAGGTCGCCGATTCCGGCGTGGGCAGGGAAGGAAGTGGGATGCAGTAGTATTCCAGCGCTTCGCGTATCAAGCATAGGGTCAGGATATTGCTGACTGGATGAATACCAGTTTCGTCTCGTGTATGCACTGCCAAAATGCGCATTGGCGAAGAAAAATGGGGGAGGTTTCCCTCCCCCGCGTGTGTTCGTTCGAACTGCTACTCCCTGGGGCTGGCCAGCGCTTGCACTTTCTTTTGGTCGATAATGATGCGGCCTTCCTTTTGCAGACGGTCGCGGAGAGAAGAGATGAAGACTTCCTCCGCTTCAGAACGCTTGCGATCCAGGAGGGATGCCTTGATCTGGTCCTTGACGACGGCAAACTCGGAGTCGCTCGGCTCGGCTTTTTCAAGCAGAGCAACGACCGCGCCCTTCTCTCCAAGATTGATCGCCTGACTGATGTCGCCCGGCTTCATCTCGAAGACCTGGGGAGCCGAGGATGAGACCTTGCCAAGATCGGGCACCTGTCCGTCGGGAGCGATCAACTCGCTGGTTTTCACCGTTGCGCCAGCGGCTTTTGCGGCTTCGCGCAGATTGTGCGAAGTCCGAGCCTTATCGCTGAGTTCCTGGAGCTTTTGCGCCAGCATGGATTGCGCCTTCTGCTGTTTCAACTCGGTCGCAAGACGATCCTTCACCTGATCGAAGTCAGGCGTCGCGGGCGGTTTCACATCGGTAACCTGGGTAATCGCAAAGCCGTGTGTCAACGGAATTGATTCCGGTGCGGCGTTGGGCTTCATCCCGAATACGGCGTCGGCGAACTTCGGAGAGGCATTGGCGCCGAGCGATGGTAGCGGCTGAGTGCGCGAGAAGTAGCCGCTCTCCTGCACCTGCAGTCCATTGCTTGCGGCGGCCTTTTCGAGGCTGCTGGACTTGGCCTGGCTTTCCACGGTGTGGGCGAGTTGCTCAGCATTTTTCGCGTTCCTCTGAGCGGCCGCAATCGGTTCGATCTCGGAGCGAACGTCCTCGAGCGAACGACTATGTGCGGCAACCTTGTCGTCGACGCGAATGATTTCGAAGCCATAGCTGGTCGGAATCAGATCCGAAGTCTGTCCCTTGGTGAGGCCGAAGGCGACCTTCTCAATCTCAGGCGCGGAACCGGAGCCCTGCACGAGCTCTCCTACCGAGCCTCCATTCGGGGCGGTCGCAATATCGTCGGAGTACTTCTTTGCCAGGACTGCGAAATCGGCGCCTTTGCGAAGCTGGTTCAGAACGTCCTGCGCCTTGGCCTTGGCAGCCTCGGCCTGCTTGGCATCGACCTTGCCATCGGGACCGGGCAGCGGGAGTTTGATGAGAATGTGGCGCACCTTCACCGACTCGGGAACGCGGAACTCGGCGGAATGCTGCCGGTAGTATCCCTGCAGTTCGTCGCTGGAGACCTTGGACGGATTCGGAAGCCGCGCCGGATCGACCAGCACGAACTTGATTTTGCGCTGTTCCGGGATGGTATTGACAAACTCTTTCTGGTTCTTCTCGTAGTAGGCGTGGAGTTCGGAGTCGTCGACCGATACGGATTTTTCCAGGTCGGCCACGCTGAGCACCGCGTAATCGAACTTGACCCTTGTCTTCGCCTTAATGAATGCATCGTGCACTTCCGCGTTTGAGGCAAAGACTCCGGCGCCAATCACCGAACGCATCTTATGCAGGGTCAATTCATTGCGCAGTTCCTGCTCGAATTGCGCAACGCTGAGGTTGAACTGCGAGGCCACAAGTTCGCGGTACTGGTCGGCACCGATGAAGATCCCATTCGGATACAGCGCCTGGGAGAGCCCGCCGTGCTGCATTTCGTAACGCAGGTCATCGTCTGTGGCCTCCAGGCCAAGGCGCTTTGCTTCCTGCAGGTAGACCTTCTGCATGATTAGCGCATCCACGGCCTGAGGCAGGACGTAAGACTTGAACTGTTCGGGAAGGTGCTGCCTCTGCATCATGTTGCGCGCCACCTGATCCACTTCCTGTATGGTGACCTCTTGGCCATCGACCTTGGCAACGGAATCGGCGCCGACGCCGCGACCGCCAAGGTCATTGAGAACTCCACCGGGAACAAGCGTGACAACCATCATGATGCAGACGATGGAGAGGAAGCCGACGAGAAGCACTCTCTGAACGCGGCCTTGAGTTTGCAGGAATCGAATCATCTTCCACTGAGCTCCGAAAAATTAGGGGCGAAGAAAAGATTATAAACCAGCGCCACGGATTGGCCGAATTCGTGAAGCGAGGGGCCGAAATGCGGAAAATCACCGTCTGATGGAGAAGTTCGCGCTTCGAGGCCAGAAATGTGCCTTCTGGCTCCGTACCCTTTGCTGGCCTCGCGCAACGCGTGGTGTAATGGGGAGTACACTTCTATGTCTCAGAAGAAACAGGGGGTTCGTCGCAGATGGATCAGCGCCACACGGCGCCTGCGGGAGTTGGGCATGATCGCGCGTGGCTTGGTGGATACCAATCATGTGGTGATGGCTCACATCATTCCAATGCGGCGATGCAATCTGGCCTGTGCCTACTGCAATGAGTTCGATGCCAGCAGCGAGCCGGTTCCGCTGCAAACCATGTTCCACCGCCTGGATCATCTCGCGCGCCTCGGGACATCGGTGATAACCATCAGCGGCGGCGAGCCAATCCTTCATCCCGAACTCGACGAGATCATTCGCCGCATTCGCAGCAACGGCATGCTCGCCGGCTTGATCACCAACGGATATCTGTTGACCGCCGAACGCATTGAACGGCTCAACCGCGCCGGACTCGATCACATGCAGATCTCGATCGACAACGTGACCCCGGACGACGTCTCGAAGAAGAGCCTGAAGGTTCTGGACAAGAAACTGCAGTTGCTCAGCCAGCACGCGGAATTCCACGTCAACATCAATAGCGTCGTCGGGGGAGGAATTCATAACCCGCACGATGCGCTGGTGGTGGGCCGCCGTGCCCGTCAGCTTGGATTCACGTCGACCGTAGGGATCATCCACGACGGAGACGGTCAACTGCGTCCATTGAACGGGGATGAACGCGCGGTGTTTTTCAAAATGCACAACTTGGAGCGCAAGAGCTACTCGCGCTTCAACGGCTTCCAGACCAACATCGCCAACGGCAAGCCGAACGACTGGCGCTGCCGGGCGGGGGCGCGCTATATCTACGTCTGCGAAGACGGGCTGGTACACTACTGCTCGCAGCAGCGTGGCTACCCCGGGGTGCCGCTTCTGCAATATACAAGAGCCGATGTGGGCCGCGAGTTCCTCACCGCCAAGGGATGCTCGCCAAATTGCACCGTGAGCTGCGTTCACCAGATCAGCTACATCGATTTCTGGCGTTCGCCGCAAACCCTGCAGCCGCAACCGCGCTCCACCGAGGTTGGCGAACTAATCCAGATACAGAGCGACTAACCGGCTCGGGTTCCAACGTTGCACGATCCAAACACGTTTGTTACTATCAGAAAGGTTCTGAGCCAATCAGTTCCGCGGTGTGAATCGACCCCCAGCGCAATTTTCCGCCGTTGGATCGCCGTAAAATTAACAAGAAGGGCGCGTAGCTCAATTGGCAGAGCAACTGACTCTTAATCAGTAGGTTGTAGGTTCGATTCCTACCGCGCTCACCATCTTTTCAATAACTTACAGAGTTGATGTTTTACGGTATGACGTAAAGTATGACGTAGCCGATTTTGGCTACGCACTTGGCGGCAATACCGCATGATTACTGGCGTTGAGCGCCGAGCGCACGATGCCAAGTTCGGGATGCTGATACTTCATCGCGGTCTTGACGTCCACGTGCCCCATCGCACTCATGACCAGCTTCAAATTCCCCGTATTCTCCAGAACTCGAGTTCCGAAGTCATGCCGGCCGCAATACAGCACCAATTTCTTGGGCAGTCCGGCCTTCTCGCGTGCCTGGCGAAATTTGGCGGCCATCGTGGTCAGATGTCCGGACTCAGATCGCTTGGACGCGAACACCCAGCCCTTTTTCCTGGTCCCGCAAAGCGTCTTCAACACGGTAAAAACCCGGTCGCTCATTGGTACGTACCGGATGCCGTTCTCGGTCTTGCTGTCCACCACATGGATGAGACGCTGCTCCCAGTAAAGGTCTTCCACGCGCATCCGGTAGAGCTCTCTCTCATTGCGCATCCCGGTATCGCGCGCCAAGATCAAGATCTGGGTGAACCTTTCCAGGGTGCGCTTGCTTCTCCACTTGCAAAGAGCCGCACCTTCCAGCAGTTTCGCCTCGGCCGCCTCGTCTAAGCGCAAGCTGCGCGCCTGCTCATGGACGAGTTTGATCTTCGGCGCCCTGCGAATCAGCTTCCACTCCTCGGCCCGGTGCAGCAGCCTCCGGAGAGTACGCAATGCGCAGTTGGTGTTTGCCGCCGATCCCGCAAACCGGAGAGTTCCGGCAACCTCGTTCGTCACCAAGTCCAGACGCAGCCTGGTGACGGGTGTAGCTGACAGAAGACGCCATCCATCGTGGTAATACGCCTTCGACTTCTCAGCCAGACGGGCGGCGTCCACCGAATCCAAAAAACGCTTCGACACCTCGAGCACGGTGGGAGACTTCCTTGGAAGAGGATCTCCCTGCTCGCAAATCTCGGCGAACTTCAAGGACGCGATTTTCTCTGCCCGATTTTTGTTCGTTTCGCCCGTGGACCTTCGAAATCTTTTGCCCCGGACGGCGAAGTCATACCACCAAAACTTCGATTTCTTTTGCTTAAAGACCTCCACGAATCTCCTCCAATGCAGCCCGCACGGAAGGCACTCGTGTGTTCGTCCGGATGTACTCCTGAAGAACCGAGACATCGTAGCGGATTCTGCGCCGGATTTCTACATACTTTGGCCCGTCCCCTTCGTACCTCCACCGCTTCAGGGTGGCCGGCGAACGGCCAAGGATCTCGGAAGCCTCCTTGGTGCTAACTAATTGATATTGCGATCGGTTTGCGGTCATAGACCCTCCAGGCGCTGCGCGCGGTCTTTGCTGTTCAATTTCGGACTGGCGATCTCGGCTGAGGTCGCTTCGTTTGAGGACACTCTTTTGTTGATGGCTGCCGACGGAATCTCCCATTGCCGTCCTTCACGGGTTGTCTGCGGGATGCCGTGAGCATCGGCCCTTAATTCGATACACAACCCGAAACGCCACCTTGAACATGGAGCTCCCCTCCAGCCGGTACAAGACGATATCATACATAGTCATGATAGTACTACTATGTTTTTGAATGTGTGGCGGCGAAAGGCGCAAGCATTGGCTGGTGAATCGGCGCACAACACTGCACGTGATGGGTCTGGGGCCGAAATGCAGCGGTGCGCCAGAACAGTACAGCTATGCGGCCGCCATTGGAATCACCTCGCCGAAAGGTGCGGAGTGATCCTTGGTTGCCGCCCACAGAATTGGGATGGTCTGGAACCTACAGGATATGAACCAGGAGACCGGGGATCCCCAGTGGCGGGAATCTATGACCGACCGCCCAGCTAACCCTGCCGGAACTTTTGACCAGGTTTCTCGCGGCACGCGCCTGTGCCGAAATTGATGCGCGTGCCCCGGATCAGTTGATCCAATAGTCCAGACTTCTTCCTCCCTCCATACGGTTCCGTCCGACAAAAGAGTCTGCTCACCGAGTGCTATACTCGACCTTCTCCCGCGATCTATCGCGCAACCGCGCGAGTGCTGTTTATGAAGTACCTGATCGAGATTTCTTTATTGAGAAAAGTTGATTATGTCTGAAGCAGCGGATGAACTGCTTGAACTCGAAAAGCGACTTCGGGACACCCTAAATTCAGAGCGAGCACCAGTCATGGGCCCGTGCCTCGAGGCTATTAGGAGCCGAGAGCCCGGGCTGCTTCAGGTTGATTCCCTACAGATCATCCGGCGGATTCTCCGTAGCGGAAAAGACTCCGTTAAAACGCTCTTATTCTGCCTGGCGCAGTGGCCTACGCTCACGGTTTTGCTAATCACCGAGCAAGTCAACCAGGCCTATGGTGAGGGCAATGAGTACGCAGTGCACGCCGCCATAGAAGAGTTGCTCGGCGCTGACTCCGCATTGTCATCCTCAGTTCGCAAGAAGGTGTGGAAGGCTTTTCGTAGTGCCTGCTATCACATTGGATTGAAGGTGAGCTCGCGCGAAAGCGGTGTGGGGCACATGATCGGGGAATTTCTGCATCAGGCGGGACTCCCCCTAGCATTTGTCGAGAAGGTCACCCATGCAATGGCAAGAACCGCTCACGAGGTCGGACTACCTGACGAGGATGACCCGGAGGCCGTAGCACGCTGGCAAGCATGCTTGCTGACACATATGAAGTACTTGCCGATTACCTCGGTGAGAGCAATCGAGGCTGATGAGACAGGTTTCTACCCGCGAACATTCCTTAAGTTGTTTGGAACACGTGGGACCACTTCCTCGGACACGGTAGAGGGGATCATGGCTCGGGTCCTCACCGAGCCTAAGTACCTTGACGGATCAGGGCGATGGAGACGGGCTCTAAGAATTCCTCGCATACTCCTTCGCAATGATGAACTCGCTGTGGAGCTACCGCCTGGAGAGGATCTGGAGTGGGTGATTACCGTTGACGGGGAAGAGCACACCCACCGCGGCGGTGTCGGAGTTGAAACGGTTCCTATCATGTGCGCGCTTCCCCAGCACATCAGCATCGCATCCGGAACCTTTTCAAGTACCCATGTGATTTGGGAAGATTTCGCAGATAATCGCTTTCAAATATTCAACTCAGATGGCCAGTGGTTACGATGCGCTTCGCTCGAGGATGCGGAGATCAAGCTTCCCCCCGGGGACTATGTGCTAGTTCTACGTTTTCAACCGTCAGGATTTGCGGAAGAGTGTCATTGCGCTTGCGTCGAGCCCGACCTGTATTCGATGCCGCTGACGCTGCATCCTGGTGCCACATGCGAGTTGAGACGAGGTCCTGCACAAGTCACATTGGCGGGCGAAGCTCGGCCTTGGATCAAGTTCGGCGGAGCGCGTTTGCTCGTGGGCGGAGAGCCAGTCAGCTTGTGCAAGGGATTGAGTTTGGAAGTGGCATTCGGAGACACAGAGTTGGATTCATCATCTCTCCGCCGTTATGCCGTACATCTGTCCGCTGAGGGAAAGCGAATTGCTCAGGTTCCGGCATCAGACGGAGTCTTCACAATCGAAGCGGTATCTCGAGAGCTGAGCCCAGGGCTACATCGCTTAGTGGCCGAGCTGTGTCCGGAGGGAACGGAGCGAGCTATTACACGATCCTCAACTCTCGTATGGACCGGACTAGAGAGGCAAGCCGAGAATGGGGTCCTTCACTGCTCGGCGTGGCCACAGAACCTCGTTGCTTCAGGATGTGAGAATACGAGCTTATCGCGTGAGAACGGACAGATCGGCCCGAGAGATCGATCTGCCTATTTCTTCCGCACAGAATTCACCGGAACAAATGGCCGAATCTCTATTCTCGACTGGGCGGTCCCTGGGGTGTTCATGGAGGTCGAGGACTACGGCGTCACCCCTGTGGTCCGTCGCAGTTTTCACGCCGGCTCAGTTCTGCCAATACCACCGCTCACGAGGCAGCTCCTGCGAATTCGTTCGACGGAAAACGGGCAGCTCCTTCTGCAAGGAAAGAAGATCCGCGAGCTGGTTGGAGGAAGAGGCGTCTCGATCCACCTTTCATCGATCTCCGAACGACTCGACTCAGGCAGTGGACTCTTACAGTTCGAATCGCGGGGGATGCTGCAACTCGAGGATCTTGCACAGGTAGTCGCTCCACATCAAATTTTCAACTTTCAGCAGAGCCGAACTCCTAACCACATGGTGGTCGCCTTTCAATTCGCAATTCCGTGTTCGGAAATCCGATGCCGGTTCAAGAATGTCATCACCGGTCTCTCTCTTGATCTCAATGCGACCTGCGACGATCCCGACAGCTTCTCTGAAAGGTTCCCGATGAGGCTGGAATCGGGGGAATGTGCCGACGGTCTCCACAGCTACAGGCTGGAAGTCGATACAAGCTCCATGAGCCCGGGGGCATGGATCGTCGAACTTGAGGTATGCCTTGCTGGTCGCTGGGGTGCACCCACCAACGCACGCCAAGATAGCTACTGCTTCGGCATGCTCATTCTGCGTTGGGGCGAGACAAGCGAATCCTTGGAAAGCGTCCTGGAATGTTGTAGTGAGCCCCTCGACCCGAACCTGCTACTCGACATGCTGACTCACATTCACAGAGACTTACAACGCTGTTACGCGTTGGAATGCTGGTCCGGACTGGCCTGGCTAAAGCCTTTATGGAAGCGTTGGCTCGGAATGCTTGTTCCTCTAAATCGAGTCAAGGTTCAGAAGCTCATCGCAATGTGCGAAATGACCCCTCCTGAGAGCGCGGCTGTCTCGTGGCTTCCGTTGCAGCGAGTCGAGTCTTCGTTGCCCGAACTGTTTGCACAGTCCCCAGACACATACGTTGGACTTCAGCGCACGTCCAGAGGGATGGGGCTGGCACTGTCGGCAGTTGCTAGCGCAGCCGATTTTCCGGGCCCGTTGTCTCTTGGAGTAATAGACCCGTACGTGACAGGCGGCTTTGGGGGCCTTGCCAAAATGATGTCCTGCAGTCCACCGTACAGGTTCGATTTTGCCGAGTACGGCAGCGGCCTGCTGTTTTCGCCGTTGCCGGAATCATGGCCCCGAGACTGGCAACCGACAGCCGGCGAATTTCTGGGCCGGACGCACTATCAGGTGGCCTGGGAGCGGCTCCGAACTCGATATCGAGAGACGCTGACAGGGAATGACATCAGGCGGCAGTATAGCCTGGCACTGGCCCACGCAGTAGCTCGACAGAACCGCGCCCCTGCAGTCATGCTTCATCGTCTTGAGCAGAAAC
>Ga0182030_10000158_pt1 | contig 114448 bp, 115 predicted proteins | sample 812S3MmetaG_FD_121299 | JGI IMG/M metagenome (GOLD analysis project Ga0182030, IMG submission 121299) | Permafrost microbial communities from Stordalen Mire, Sweden - 812S3M metaG (Illumina Assembly) | ecosystem: Environmental > Terrestrial > Soil > Wetlands > Permafrost | place: Sweden...
CGGCCTCATCCTTGCTTCGAGCTTCCTGACCAGTTCGGGATCGGCCAACTTCGGCTGGTTCGGCTACGCCCCCCTGACCGAGTCCATCCACTCCCCTGGGCCGGGCGCCGACATGTGGATTCTCGGCTTGGCGCTCACCGGCTTCTCGGGCATTTTCACGGCCATCAACACCATCACCACCATCCTGACCCTGCGGGCCCCTGGGATGGTCATGTTCCGGATGCCCATCTTCACCTGGAACCAGATGATCACCATGTTCCTGGTGCTGCTGGCCTTCCCCGTGCTCACCGCGGCCTTGGCGCTCATTTACTTCGACCGCCACTTCGGGACCCACTTCTTCGACTACGCCGGGGGGGGCCAGCCCATCTTGTGGCAGAACCTCTTCTGGTTCTTCGGCCACCCGGAGGTTTACATCCTCGTCCTGCCCTACTTCGGGATCGTCACCGAGGTGCTGGCTGTGTTCTCCAAGCGGCCGGTATTCGGCTACAAGGGCATGGTGGCGGCGACGCTGTCCATCGGCGGCCTGTCCATGGGTGTGTGGGCCCACCACATGTACACCACGGGCGCCGTGCTCCTGCCCTTCTTCGCAGCCATGACGCTGCTCATCTCGGTGCCCACCGGGATCAAGTTTTTCAACTGGATCGGCACCATGTGGAAAGGCACGATCGAGTTCACGACGCCGATGCTATTTTCCATCGGGTTCCTGATCGTGTTCCTGTTCGGCGGGGTCACTGGCATCATCCTGGCGGAGCCGCCACTGGACTTTCAGCTCCATGACACCTATTTCGTGGTTGCTCACTTCCACTACGTAGCGTTCGGCGGGTCGGCCTTCGGTCTCTTCGCCGGCATCCACTACTGGTATCCCAAGGTGACCGGGCGCAAACTGAGCGAGAAGTGGGGCCGGCTGACCTTCGCCATGATCTTCATCGGGTTCAACCTGACCTTCTTCCCCATGCACGACCTCGGGCTGCGGGGCATGCAGCGCCGCATCGCCACCTACCCGGCGGGCCAGGGCTACGACTTCCTCAACTTGCTGTCGACTATCGGGGCATACATCCTGGGCCTCGCCATGGTTCCCCTGTTGTGGAACCTCTTTTCCAGCTTCCGCAACGGCGAGATCGCGGGCGACAACCCCTGGGACGCACAAACCCTCGAATGGGCGTGCTCGTCGCCCCCACCCGACCACAACTTTGAATCCCTGCCCCCCATCCGATCGGAGCGGCCGGTGTGGGACGCCAATCATCCCGACATGCTGACCGAGGCGGGGCACTGACATGAAGATCGAATACCGCCTCATGTTGGGCGTCACGGTCTTCTTGGGGATCGTGGCCGTTGTCTACTGGTTCACGTCCTACGAGGATTCCGGGACGGTCATGCTCGTCTTCGGCGGTGCCGCATACGGCATCCTGGGCAGCTTCCTGCTGCTGCAGTACCTGCGCCGCCAGCGGATCCCTCGCCCAGAAGACCGCCACGACGCTACGCAAGCCGACGGGGCCGGCGAAGTCGCCTTCTTCCCCAACGCCAGCATCTGGCCGGCGGGCATGGGGCTGGGCTTTGTGCTGATCGCCACCGGCCTGATCTTCGGGGCGTGGTTCTGGGTCCTAGGGCTGATCGTGGTCGTCGGGGCCATCATCGGCTTTAGCGTCGAGGCCGACGCTCGCGGCTGACGTCTTCGGGGCTTGCGTCCCGGCGTCTTCTCGCCTTACCCGTCTGGGCCACCCGGTGTCTGGGCCGCCCGGTGTCTGGGGAGCCGGTGCGCCGGCGACCCGATGGTGGTTGTCCCTCAGGGAGCGCTTCCGATGGTCGCTGGCGTCAGGACAACAGCCATCGGAATGACATGGCTACATTCCCCGACGATCCGCTCGCGCAAATCCCCCGCACCAATCCACGACACAACCATCGCCGACGCCAGCCCGGGACGCCAGCCTCCCCCCAAGCAACCAGCTCCCCTCCCAAAGGCCGGCTTCTCACCGCTAACTGCGCTTGCGTTGCCCCGCCATCTCTTTGCCCAGAGCGCCCAACACCGTGACAATGATGGCGATCCCGGTAGCAACCACGATCCATCTGGTGGGGGCGTCTTTGATGAAGAAGGCCAAACCAACCACCAGGGCGCCGGTCAGTAGGGCGCCCAGGTAGTGGGGCAGCGGATTCTCGGGAGCGCTTTGGGGTGCGGGGGCCGGTGCGGTCGACCCGGGGGCGTCAGTCATCGGCCGCTCCTGGTTCACTGGTAGCAGACGGGGCGGAGGGGACGACCTCGGGGGTATGTCCATTGGCCGAGTCACCGTTGGTAGTGGCCCCGTTGGTGTGATGACCGTTGGTGTGTGCTTCGTGGTCCGCGCCGTGGCCGTGGTCATCGCCCAACGTGTGGTAACCACCGTCGACGGATCGGACGATCACGCCGCCCACCGGACGTTTGATGGGATGTGCCCGAGTGCGCTGCAGGGACTTGCAGGTCTTGTAGGTGATGGCCCCGACGATGAGCGGACCCGCAAACGCCCCGTACTGCAGGATCTCGATGAGCCGTTCGAAGCTCATGTGGAAATCGTTGCCCAAAAGGTCGGTGGCGCTGGCCAGGGTGAGGTCCGTGAAGAAGGTCAAGGCTGCCGCCCCGATAGCCGTGCGGAACGCTTTGTCCCGGGGCCGGTCGAGCAGGTTGTGCTCGACGTAGTCGTGGTAGATGCGCCGGTCGATCTGGGGCCACAGGAACATCAGAGTGAACACGATCCCGGGCACCAGAACCCCGGGGAAGAACGGGTTGGCGATCTCGTGCCCGAAGGAACGGAACTCCCAGTGGGGCCACAGGCGCACACCGCCGTCGAGCCAACCCACGTACCAGTCTGGCTGCGAACCGGCACTGACCTGATAGGCGTTGTAGGGCCCGTAGAGCCAGATGGGGTTGATCTGAATGAGGCCGCCGAGCGCCGACAGGACGGCGAACACCAGCATGAACAGACCCGCCGACTTGAGGGCGTACTGCGGCCACAGGCGACTGCCCACGATGTTGTGTTCGGTCTTTCCTGGGCCGGGAAAGTCGCTGTGCTTCTGGCGCCACAGGATCATGAGGTGGGCGGTGAGCAAACCGAGGATGATGAGTGGGAACAGGAACTCGTGGATGACGAACAGCCGGGGGATGATCTGCGTGCCCGGGAACGTGGAGCCAAAGCCCGCATAGGCCAGCCAGGTGCCGATTAGGGGAATCGACAGCACGATGGAATAGACCACCCGGATACCGGTGCCCGACAACAGGTCGTCGGGCAGCGAGTAACCGGTGAAGCCTTCCAGCATCACGACCAGCAGAAGTGTGAGGCCGATCGTCCAGTTGAGTTCCCGGGGCTTGCGGAACGCCCCCGTAAAGAAGATGCGGCACAGGTGGAACGACACCGCGGCGAGGAAGACCACCGCTCCCCAGTGGTGGATCTGGCGCATGACCAGGCCGCCGCGCACATCGAAGGAGATGTTCAGGGTGGACTGGTAGGCCTCGCTCATCTGCACACCGTCGAGGGGGTGGTAGCTCCCGTTGTAGATAACCGGAGTGCTTGACGCGTGAAAGAAGAGCGCCAGATAGGTGCCCGTCAGCAGCAGGATGACAAAGCAGTACATGGCGATCTCGCCGACCATGAACGACCAGTGGTCGGGGAAAATCTTGTCCATCGCGCTGCGCAGGAAGCTCGACGACCCCAGTCGGTCGTCCAGCTCGCCAAAAACGGTCTCTTCGACCTCGTGGCGCTTGCGGGCCGCTAGACGTTCTTCGGTGGTACTCATCCGCGGTTCCAAAATCCGGGGCCGATGGGCTCCTGGTAGCTCTCGAGCGAGATGAACTCGTTACTGGGGTTGATGCCTAGCGGCAGCTGCGGCAGGGAGCGCGACGCGGGCCCGAACACCGGGTTGCAGCGTTTGAGCACGTCGAACGTCGATTGGTGGCAGGGGCACACGAGCTGTCGACTGGCCCGGTTGTAGAGACCGACCGGGCACCCGGCGTGCGTGCACACCTTGGAGAACGCCACATAGCGCTGCATGTCCTGCCCGGCGCCTTCGACAACGGTCCAGTTGTGGAAAGGATCAACCTGGAAATCGGCGTTGCCCACGTTGATGAGCATGGTCTGCCCGGTGGCCATGGCCACGTCGTCGCCAATTGATCCTTCGGGAAACACCGTCATGACCCCGTTGACCGAAAGCTGGCCCAGCTTCACCGGAGTGCCGAAGCGGTCGACCACCCGGATGCCGTTACCCCACGACGTGTGCTCCAGCTTGGTCCCGGGGCGCTCGCCCAACGAGGCCAACGGAAAGAGGGACGCGAGGCCGAAGACGCCGCCTGCGGCGCTGAGCGAACCCAGCAGTACCCGGCGGCTGAGCAACGGCTCGAGGCCGCGGTTGAACGCTTCGACCACCGCCGATCGTTGTTCGGGGGTGGACGGGTGTGGGTGGCGGTGCGCCGCGATGTCGTTGCCGGGCAGCAGGTCTCGGGCGGTGAGCACGAATCCCACCCCGAGCCCGGTGAATGCAAAGAAGAGGAGGGTGCCTTCGGCTTGGGGCTGGCCGCCGATGCAGTAGACGATCATCAGGCCCAAGCCACACAGAACGGCCACGAAGAAACACGCAGCGATGAGGTACTCGGACCGCTTGGCCCGCTTCGGGTCGTCCGCGTACCGAGTCCACAGGTCATCGGCCTGAGGGGTCGACCCCTCCGACCAATGCACCTGGTCGTGGATGCGCCCGTACTCCTCTGCGGCCGACGCTTCGTCGTCGTCGAGGAGGGGGACGTCCGTAGCGGACGGATCGTTGGTGGTAGTCATTCCCGTGTCCCGATCAGTCGTGAGGCAATGAGGAGGACGAAGAGCCCGATAACGATACCCACGAAGCCCTCAGGTACCGGGCCGAAGTGGGCGATGGCCAAGCCACCCCGGTCGGCTGGCCGGCGCAGGTACTCCACATAGTTGGCGAGGGCGGACACCTGGTGATCGCTCAGCTGGTTCGGTCCGAAGACGGGCATGGGCAGCGGGCCGACGCGAACCGCCTCAGCTACCTGGGTGGCCGTGGAGTCCTTCATACTGGGCACGATGTCGCCGTGGCTGAGCATGCCACCCGAACCTGAAGCGTCGTGGCATTGCGCACAGTTGAGCGAGAACAGCTGCTGCCCCTCGGCCAGGGTGGTGCAGAGACCGGAGCCATGCCCGCCCAAGACACCACCGGCTCCGCCGGCTCCTTCGAAGCCGTAGTTGCCGGCCTGCGAGCTGGCCACGTTGCCGGCACCCCCGTGCACATCGCATACGGGGCTGACCGTGGGGATCGTCGGGCCCTCACGACCAGCCTGCACGCCCAGGTTGTTGATGTAGGCCACCAACTGGCGAATCTGTGTCGCCGAGAAGAACGGCTCGTGGCGCAGCGCCTGATCTCCCGGGTTGTTGAGCGGCATCCGGCCCGTCTCGAGATAGAAGTCGGCGGCGGCCGCGCCGGCGTCGATCAACTCCGGGGCCTTCACCGAGCCCACGCCGTTGGCGCCGTGGCAGCTCGAGCAGTGCTCGTTGTAGAGAATCGTCCCTGCCTGGATGTCGGCCGGGGCGGTGGACACTGAGGTCTCTGATGCGGTCGTCGGCCCCGCGGAAACCACCATCACCGAAAACGCCACGGCCGCCATCGAGATGACCAGGGCAGGCCCCGAGACCCGGGCCCTGCGGCCACCGAAAAGCAGTGCGGCGCCGCGGCGCGGCAGGGCGCGGACCGACTGGATACGCAACTTCTTGGCAACGTTGTTCACGGTTGGCGCATTTCCCCGGTTCACTTGAGCAGGAAGATCATGGCGTAGAGGGCGATCCACACCACATCGACGAAGTGCCAGTAGTACGAGAGCATTTCCACTGGCGGGCCACTGTGATGGCCGCCGAAGCGTTTGGAACGAGCTCGTCCCGCCATGATGACCATGGCGAACAGGCCGCCGCACACGTGGAGAAGGTGGAATCCCGTGAGCACGTAGAAGCAACTCGTGTAAGCGTTCTGCGAGATGGGGAAGGGCCGGCCGATGTAGTCAGCGACCTGCATGCCGGCGAACAGAGCGCCGAGGGTGAAGGTCAGCAGCAGCCAACCGTAAAAACCCCTACGGTCGTTGCGTAGCGTCCTGGCCACCGCCATCTGCATGGTGAAGCTGGACATCACCAGGAAGATGGTGGCGATACCCACCGAAACGGCGTCGATTTTGTCGCCCGTTGGAGGCCAGCCACCGAGCACCGAGTTCTTCGGGGAGTTGGCCGCCCGCAAGCTGAAGTACGCGGCAAAGAGCCCTGAGAAGAACATCAGCTCCGACGCAAGCCAGACGATCGTCCCGACGTTTAGGAGCGCGGGCCGATAGTCAGCTGGATTGACGGGCCGGATCGGAGTTGCCTCAGAAACCCCTGGCGCCACAGGAGAGATCGCAGTCACTGCGGTATTTCTAGCCGGTCCGGCGCGGCGATCCACAATCGAGGAATCTCAGGCGCTTCACAGCATCCCTTCAGGGGTAGCGTTCGGGGCAAGTGATCACCTTTTCCGAGCTCATCGACGCCCGGGCGCGGGTTGCCCCGGTGCTGCGGCCCACCCCGGTCGATCACTCCGTCACCCTGTCACAGTTGGCCGGCCGCACGGTGCTTCTCAAGCCCGAATACCGCCAGCGCACTGGCTCGTTCAAGATTCGGGGGGCCTACAACCACATCGCCCAGCTCCCCCCCGGCCTCCGCGTCGTCGCCGCCTCCGCCGGCAACCACGGCCAAGGGGTCGCCCTGGCCGCCGCGCTCACCGGTCGTAGCGCCATCATCTTCATGCCCAGAGGCGCCGCTCTGCCCAAGATCGATGCGACCCGCGGGTACGGGGCCGAAGTGCGCCTGGTGGGCGAAACCGTCGACGACGCCATCGCTGAGGCCCGGGCCACCGCGGCCGCCCTGGGTGCGGCCTATGTCCACCCCTTCGACGACCCCCAGGTCATCGCCGGCCAGGGCACCATCGGTCTCGAACTGATCGACGAGGCACCCGACGCCGAGGTCGTGGTCGTTCCCACCGGCGGCGGCGGCCTGCTCTCGGGGGTGGCGGCCGCGCTGGCCTTCGGTCGACCCTCGGTACGGGTAGTCGGCGTGGAAGCGGCGGGGGCGCCCACCCTCTCCGCGGCGCTCGCCGCCGGTCGTCCCGTGGCCCTTGAGCGGATGCACACGATGGCCGACGGGATCGCGGTGGGGAGCTGCAGCGAACTGACGCTGCACCATGTGCAGGCCTACGTGGATGAGGTGGTCACCGTGGACGAAGAGGAGATCAGCAGGGCCATGCTGCTGCTCGTCGAGCGGGCCAAAGCGGTGGTGGAGCCCGCAGGGGCCACGGCGTTGGCGGCCGTCCTGGCTGGGCGGGTTCCCGGCCACGGGCCGGCGGTCGCCCTCCTCTCAGGAGGCAATGTCGACCCGCTGCTGCTGACCAAGCTGATCGAGCACGGGCTCTCGGCCGCCGGGCGCTACCTGGTGCTAAGGGTGGTGATGGCGGACCGCCCGGGCGCGTTGGCCAATCTGACGGGAAAGTTGGCGGAGATGCGGCTCAACGTCCTCGACGTGGAGCACCATCGCAGCGGCATCGGCCTGGGCGTCGACCAGGTCGAGGTGGCCATCACCCTCGAGACACGCAACGTGGCGCACCACAGCGAGATCATCGACGTGCTGAGCACAGAGGGCTACTTGGTGGACCGGGTGTAGCCCACTTCCCACAAGCACAGCCCGTGCGGTGGAGCGGGTTGGCCGGCTGCGCTGCGCTGGCGCGCCGCCACGATGCCCGACATCTCCCCCGCCCTGCGCCGGCCAAGACCGATCTCCACCATGGTGCCGACCACAGCGCGCACCATCTGATGACAGAAGGACGAGGCTTCGATCTCGAAGCGCAACAGGTCGGGTCCCTGCACCGACCAGTCGGCGAAGCGCACCTTGCGCACCAGCGAGGTTTCGGGCGCCCCCCGGGGCCGGCGGCAAAAGCTGGAGAAGTCGTGCTCGCCGTACAGGGGATCGCAGGCCAGCCGCATGGCTCGTAGATCCAGGGGAGCCGCCACATGCCAGGAGACGGCGGCCTGAAAAGGATCGGGCACCGGGGTGTTCAGGACCCGGTAGTAGTACCGGCGGCCCGTGGCGGAACGGCGGGCGTCGAAGTCGGCCTCCGCCACCTCAACGCTGCGCACCACGACGGAGGGGCGCAGCGCCTTGTTGAGCGAGCGTTGCAGACTCAGGGGGTCGACGTCGGCCCGGGCGTCGAAGCTGACGACCTGGCCCCAGGCGTGGACGCCCGCGTCAGTGCGCCCCGCACAGGTCAACTGCACGGGGTGACGCAGGTAGCGCTCGAGGGCCGCGCTCAATGCTCCGGCCACGGTTGGCTGACCGGGTTGGAGTGCGAAACCCCGGAACGGTGAACCCAGATAGGCCACGACGAGGCGGAGCCTCGCCGTTTCGCCTACCTCAGTTTCCACGGGAAGGGAATCAGACGAATTCGATGCGCGCCATGGGGGCGTTGTCCCCGTGGCGCGGGCCCAGCTTCAAGATGCGGGTATAGCCACCGGGCCGGGTCTCATAACGAGGACCGATGTCGGCGAAGAGCTTGTGGGCCATGTCCTTGTCCCGGATGAAGGCCACCACCTGGCGATGACGGTGCACCCCACCCTTTTTGGCCTTGGTCACGCATTTTTCGACGACGGGGCGCAGAGCCTTGGCCTTCGCCTCAGTGGTCACGATGCTCTCGGCAGCGATGAGGGAGGCCACCAGGTTGCCCAGCATGGCTTTGTGGTGGGCTGCATCCCCGCCGAAGCGGGGGCCCTTCTTGGGGCGAGCGGGAACGCCGGACATGAGATCAGCCTTCCTTGCCGCGCAGGGACAGGCCCCGCTCGTCGAGCTTCTGGAGGACCTCGTCCAGCGACTTCTGGCCGAAGTTGGTGATGGCCAGGAGGTCGTCCTCGGTCTTTTGGATGAGCTCGCCCACCGTGTTGACCTGCGCCCGCTTCAGGCAGTTGCGGGGCCGCTCGGAAAGGTCCAGGTCCTCGATGGGGAGATCGAGGTCCGGCGAGGACGAGGTGGACAGGCCGACCTCACCCAACTCCAGGCCCTGGGGAGCATCGCTCATGTCGGCCACCAGCCCGACCAGCGAACGCAGCGTGTCGCCTGCAGAGGCCAGCGCCTCGCGCGGCGAGATGGACCCGTCGGTCGTGATGTCGAGCACCAGCCGATCGAAGTTCGTCGACTGCTCCACCCGCGTGGGCTCCACCGCGAAGGCCACCAGCCGGATGGGGCTGAAGATCGAATCCACGGGGATGACCCCGATCGACGTCGACTTTTTATTGCGGTCGGCGGACACGTAGCCACGCCCCCGCTCCACGGTGATGTCCGCGGCCAGGCGGCCCTTGGCGTTGAGGGTGGCGATCACCAGCTCGGGGTTGAGCACTTCGACATCCGCGGTCAGCGCGATGTCCGCCGCGGTGACCGAGGTGGGGCCACGCACGTCGAGGCGCAGAGTTACCGACTCGTCGGTAGCCACCCGCAGCACGATGTCCTTCAGGTTCAGGATGATGTCGGTGACATCTTCCTTGACGCCCGGCAAGGTGGTGAACTCGTGCAGGGCGTCATCGAAGCGCACCTGCGTTACCGCGGCGCCGGGAATGGAACTGAGCAGGGTGCGGCGGAGGGCGACGCCGATGGTGTGGCCGAAGCCCGGTTCGAGAGGGCCGATGGCGAACCGCTGGCGGTTGCCTTCCTCCTCCCCGAGGGCCTCGACGGTGGGACGTTGGATGATCAGCATGCAGTGCTTCCTAGGTGGAGGAGGGGGTTCCTACTTGGAGTACAACTCGACGATGAGTGACTCGCGCACGGGCACATCGATGTGCTCGCGCTGCGGTACCTCGCGCACGGTCACTTCGTGACCCTCGGCGCCGGTCTCGAGCCAGGCTGGGACCTGACGCTCCAACGTGTCGAGGTTGTGACGGATAACGATCATGTCCCGAGACTTGCTCTTGAGCGACACGACGTCGCCCTTGCGGGTCCGGTAGCTCGGGATGTTCACCCGCTTGCCGTTGACCAGCACATGGCCGTGACGGACGAATTGGCGGGCCTGGGACCGTGAGGCACCCCAGCCGGCCCGGAAGGCCACGTTGTCGAGGCGCAACTCCAGCATGCGGAGCAGGTTCTCGCCGGTGATCCCGCTTTGGCGGTTGGCCTCTTGGTAGAGGTTGTGGAACTGCTTTTCCAGCACCCCGTAGATACGGCGCGCCTTCTGCTTCTCACGCAGCTGCGACAGGTACTCGGAACCCTGGCGCATCCGGTCCCGGCCATGCTCCCCGGGGGGGTAGGGCCGACGCTCGATCGGGCACTTCATCGAGTCGCACTTGGGACCCTTGAGGAACAGCTTCATCTTTTCCCGGCGGCACAGTCGGCACACCGGGCCCGTATAACGCGCCACGCTTAGACCCTCCGCCGCTTCTTGGGGCGGCAACCGTTATGGGGAATGGGGGTGACGTCTTTTATACCCGCCACCTCGATCCCCGTGTTCTGCAGTGAACGAATCGCCGTCTCCCGACCGGAGCCGGGACCCTTGACCATGACATCGACCTTGCGCACCCCGTGCTCCATGGCCCGGCGGGCACACTGCTCGGCGGCCAGCTGGGCTGCGAAGGGGGTGGACTTGCGACTGCCCTTGAACCCCACATTGCCGGCCGAGGCCCAGGCCAGGACGTTGCCGTCGGGGTCGCTGATCGACACGATGGTGTTGTTGAACGAGCTCTTGATATGCGCCACCCCGTAGGCGACGTTCTTGCGTTCCTTGCGACGGGGGCGACGCCCTCCGGGCTTCGGCTTGGCCATTACTTGCGCACCTTCTTCTTCCCGGCGACGGTCTTCTTCGGACCCTTACGGGTCCGGGCGTTGGTGTGGGTCCGCTGCCCCCGCACCGGGAGACCCCGGCGGTGGCGGATCCCCTGGTAGGAGCCGATCTCCATCTTGCGCTTGATGTCTTGGGAGATGTCACGGCGCAGATCACCCTCGACCTTGAGGTTGGCCTCGATCCAGGTACGGAGTCGGGTCACCTCTTCGTCGGTCAGGTCGCGGACCCGCGTGCTCGGGTCGATCTCGGTACCGGCGCACACCTGGTTGGCCAGCGTACGGCCGACCCCGAAGATGTACGTAAGAGAAATCTCGAGGCGCTTTTCCCGAGGGATGTCGACGCCGGCGATTCTTGCCAATTAACGCTCCTAGCCCTGGCGTTGCTTGTGACGGGGATTAGAACCGCAGATGACCATCACGCGCCCGTGGCGGCGGATGACCTTGCAGTGCTCACAGATCGGTTTGACAGACGGACGGACTTTCACGACTTCGCTCCTGGCCGACGGGACACGGCCGCTAGGGGGGGCGCCCCAGGCCGCGCCAGAGCGCGTCAGGGCCGGTCGTTCAGCATAGTGCATGCTCGGCCGTTGGTCCACCGCGAGCCGGCCACCGTTTGCTAAAGGTGCGGGAGCTGCTGGCCACCATCGCCCGCTAGTCCGGGAGGGTGAAGACCTCCGGGCCATCATCGGTCACGGCGATGGTGTGTTCGAAATGGGCCGACAGCGAACCGTCGGCGGTCACCACCCCCCAGCCATCGGGCAGCAGAAGGGTCTCCGGTCCACCGGCGTTGACCATGGGTTCGACGGCGAAGACCATGCCGCTGCGCAGCTTGGGACCGGGCGTCCCCGGCCAGTAGTTGGGGACCTGTGGGTCTTCGTGCATGGCGGTCCCGATGGCGTGGCCCACGTACTCCCGCACCACACTGAAACCGGCCCCTTCGGCCACTGTCTGGACGGCGAGGCCGATGTCGTGGAGGCGGTTGCCGCTCCGCATCTGGGCGATACCCGCCCAGAGAGACTCCTCGGTGACCCGGAGGAGCTTTTCGGCCTCGGGGCTGACGTCGCCCACCGGCGCCGTGTAGGCGGCATCGCCGTGGTAGCCCTCGATGATGGCGCCGCAGTCGATGGAGATGATGTCGCCGTCCTCCAGGCGCACCTCAGCGGGGATCCCGTGCACGATCATGGCGTTGGGGGAGGCACAGATCACCGCTGGGAATCCGTGGTAGTTGAGGAAGTTCGAGCGGGCGCCTCGCCGCTCCAGAACGTCCCGGGCCACCCGGTCGAGTTCAGCCGTGGTCACGCCGGGACGCAGCGCGGCCCGGGTGGCTGCGTGCATCTCCGCCACCACTCGGCCGGCACGGCGCATCTTGGCAAGTTCGTCGCTTCGCCGTCGCATGGTGGTTACAACACCCCGGGACAGTAATTCACTCCCACCCCAGGACTACTGGAAGCGCTGCTTACGACGGTCGATTTCGGCCACACAACGCTCGGTGACCTCGTCGACCTGGCCCAGCGCATCGATCTGGCCGAGGATCCCCTGGTCGCGGTACCAAGCGATCAGAGGTGCCGTTTCACGCTCGTACAACTCGAGCCGGCGCCGGATGGCGGCTTCGGTATCGTCCGCCCGCTGCACCACCTCGCCGCCACAGTTGTCGCAGATACCCCGGGTGCGCGGCGGGTTGTCCACCACGCTGTAGTTGGCTCCGCAGTCGCTGCACACCCGGCGCGAGGCCAGGCGGGTCATGACATGCGCCGTCTCGATCTCCAGGTCGAGCGCCACGTCAAGCGCATGCTGAGGAGCGAGGATGGAAACCAGGCACTCGGCCTGATTCACCGTGCGTGGGAACCCGTCGAGAATGAAGCCCCGGTGCGTGGTGTCGTCGTGGGTCAGCCGCTCCTCGACGACCCCGATCACCACTTCGTCGGGCACCAGGTCCCCCGCGTCGAGGTACTCCTTGGCCTTCTTGCCGAACTCGGAGCCCGAGCGCACGGCAGACCGGAACACGTCCCCCGTCGAGATGTGGGGAACGACGTAGTGGCGCGACAGTCGCAGTGCCTGTGTCCCTTTGCCCGCCCCCTGCTTCCCAAGGACGATGAGCCTTGCTCCGGGGACCACTTAGGGCCGCCGCAGGTTCACTAGCTGAGAAAGCCCTCGTAGTTGCGCAACATCAGCTGACTGTCTACCTGCTTCATGGTCTCGAGGGCCACCCCGACGGCGATGAGCAGGGTCGTCCCGGCAAAGGGGTAGTTGCTGATGTGGAGCACCGACAGCATGATCGAGGGAATCAGAGCGATGAAAGCAAGGAAGATGGCCCCGGGGAGGGTTATCCGGTTGAGGATATTCTGCAGGTGCCGTTCAGTCGGCGGCCCGGGTCTGATACCCGGAATGTACCCGCCCTGTTTTCGTATCACGTCGGCCTGTTGATGAGGGTCGAAGGTTATTGCTGCGTAGAAGTACGCGAACCCCAGGATCAGCAACCCGTACAGGGCGATGTACCAATAACTGTTCGGCGTTTCCAGGTTGGTACTCACCCAGGTCTGCACCTGTAGCCACGTCCCGTGCGAGGGCAGCACGTTGGAGATGAGGACGGGAAAGTAAAGCACGGAGCTGGCGAAGATGATGGGCACGACGCCCCCGGTGTTGACCTTCATCGGGATGTAGGTGGTCTGTCCGCCGTACATCCGGGGACCCACGACGCGCTTGGCGAAGGTCACCGGCACCCGGCGCTGGCCTTGCTCGATGAACACGATGGCCACCAGCAGGCCGATCGAGATGATGAGGATGGCGATGAACTTGCCCCATCCCGCCTGCTGCTTGATCTCGTCACCACCTGATGGCATGGTCGCCACCACGTTGGTGAAGATCAACACCGACATCCCCTGGCCCACCCCGCGCTGGGTGATGAGCTCGCCCAGCCACATGACCACCACGGTGCCGGCGGTCATGGTCAACACGATGAGGAGCACCCGGGGAATGGTGAAATGGGGGATGAGATCGATCCCGGTGGCGGAGGAACCAGCCCCGAAAAGCCCGGCGCCGCCGGTGTGGAACTCGTAGGCCAGACCGGCGGACTGCATGACCGCCAACGCGATGGTCAGGTAGCGGGTGACCTGGGTCAGCTTCTTGGTCCCCGTCGGGCCCTCGTCGTACCACTGCTCGAACTTGGGGATCACCACGCGCAGCAACTGCACGATGATCGAGCTGGTGATGAAGGGCATGATGCCCAGCCCGAACACCGCGAACTTGGTGAGGGCACCACCCGAGAGCAAGTTGAGAAAGCCCAACGACCCGCCGGATTTGGCCTCTTGGGTGAGGACCTGCACCTGGGAGAAGTCGATCCCCGGGCAGGGGATGTTGGCCCCCAGCCGGTAGATGATGATGACCGACAGGGTGAATAGCACCTTGTTCCGCAAATCGGGAACGCGGAACATATTGCTCAGATTGGAAAGGGTGCTGCGCATCGATCTTCTTCCCGCGGTCGGTGCTGCCTGCCAGAAAGCTACTCGGCGAACCCCCAGGAACGGGGGGCGCCGCTCAGTTACTGCCGGAGGCTACCGGTTGGTGAGTGCATTTCCCTTGGCGGGCGGCCGGCCGTTACCGAAGGGAGGCGGCAGCACACTGGTCCGCCCACCTGCCGCCTCGATGGCCCTGACGGCCGACGCGGAGAACGCGTGGGCCGTGACATCGAGGGCCCGGGTGAGTTCGCCCCGGCCCAGAACCTTGACCAGGCCGTGCTTGTGGACCAGGCCGACGGCACGCAACGTCTCAGGATTGACCGTATCGCCCTCGAACGCCTCGAGCGCATCGAGATTGACCACGGTGTACTCCACCCGGAAAGGGTTCTTGAAGCCCTTGAGCTTGGGAATCCGCTGCTTCAAAGGGAGTTGGCCGCCCTCGAAGCCGGGCTTGATGTTGTTGCGCGCGCCTTGGCCCTTGGTGCCACGGCCGGCGGTCTTGCCACCCTTGCCGGCGATACCGCGCCCGACACGGCGACGCGGATGGGTCGACCCGGGGGCCGGTTGGAGGTCATGGACCTTCATCTATGAACTCACCTCTTCTACGGTGATCAAGTGGGGGACCCGGGCGATCATGCCCCGGATCTCTGGGCGGTCGGGCAGCGTATTGGAGCGTCCGATGCGACCGAGACCGAGGGCGCGCAAGGTGCCCCGGTGCTTGGGCTTGCTACCGATTCCTGATTTGACCTGGGTCACGACCAGCGACGCGCCTTCGGGGGTGAACTTGGCCATCAAGCCACCTCGTGAGGGACATGGGGGCCGCGCTGGCTCTCCTGATAGGCGAGCCACACGCCCCGCGGCGTGACTTCCTCCGGCGACTTGCCCCGCAGGCGGGCGATTTCGTCGGGGCGCTTGAGGGCCCGCAGCCCTGCCACGGTGGCCTGCGCCACGTTGATGCTGTTGGAGGAGCCGAGGGACTTGGCCAGGATGTCGTGGATGCCGGCCATCTCCAAGATGGCCCGAGCCGCGCCACCGGCGATGACCCCGGTACCCGGAGCCGCCGGTTTGAGCAGCACCCGGCCGGCGCCCGCTTCCCCAAGGATCGGGTGGGTGATGGTGGAGCCGGCCAACGGCACGTTGAAGAGGTTCTTCTTGGCCTCCTCAATGCCCTTTTGGACGGCCAAGCCGGCTTCCTTGGCCTTGCCGTAGCCCAAGCCCACGTTGCCCTGCCCGTCCCCGATGACCATCAGGGCGGCAAACGAGAACCGGCGGCCGCCTTTGACCACTTTGGCCACCCGGTTGACTTTGATCGTGCGATCTTCGTACTGCTGGTCTGCCATTAGAACTCCAGTCCGGCTGCTCGGGCCGCGTCAGCAACGGCGGCCACCCGGCCGTGGTAGAGGAAGCCGCCTCGATCGAAGGTGACCTTGGTGACCCCGGCTGCCTTGGCCCGCTCGGCCACCAGCCGGCCGATGGCACCCGCGGCGTCCTTGTTGCCGGTCGCCGTGGTGCGCAGGTCCTTCTCGGTGGTCGCGGCAGCCGCCAGGGTGCGCCCGGCCCGGTCGTCGATCACCTGGGCGATGATGTGGCGATTCGAACGGAACACAGCCAGGCGGGGGCGCTCGGCGCTGCCCGACACCTTCTTGCGGACCCGGTGGTGGCGCCGGGCCAGAGCCAGCTGCTTGTCCTTGGTGGTGGTACTCATCAGTCTCTCGCTTACTTGGCGGCTCGGAGGCCGAGCGTCACTTGGCGGCCTTGCCGGCTTTGCGGATAACCCGCTCGCCGGCGTAGCGAACGCCCTTGCCCTTGTAGGGCTCAGGCTTGCGAATCTTGCGGATGTTGGCCGCTGTCTGGCCCACCAACTCCTTGTCGATACCGCGCACGCTGATACGCGTGGGGCTCGACAACTCGAAGGTGACGCCATCGGGGGCATCGAAAAACACGGGATGGCTGAAGCCGAGCGCCAACTCCAAGGAGCCGGCACTCTTGGCCGTGGCCCGATAGCCCACGCCCACAATCTCCAGGTCCTTGTTGAACCCTTGAGTAACTCCCACGACCATGTTGTTGACCAGGCTGCGGGTCAGGCCGTGCAGCGCCCGGTTCAGGCGCTCGTCGTCGGGCCGCTCGACGAGCAGGGTCTCGCCGTCGTGGCGCACGCTGATCTCGCCCGGCAACTGGCGCGACAAGGTGCCCCGGGGGCCCTTGACGGTAACCAGCCGCTCAGCGAGCGTCACCTCGACACCGGAGGGAACGGGTACCGGATTACGTCCGATTCTTGACATGTCGCTCCTTCCTCACCACACGTAGCAGAGGACTTCGCCGCCCATGCGGCGACGATGCGCCTCACGGTCCGACATCAGCCCCTGGCTGGTGGATAGAACAGCCACACCCAGGCCGCCGAGCACCCGGGGCAGCTTGTCCGCCCCAAGGTAGACACGCAGACCCGGTTTGGACACCCGCTTCACACCGGAGATGGTCCGGGCGCGCTCGGGGGAGTACTTCATGCGGATCTCGAGGACACGACCGGGGCGGTCTGTGGCGTTGTTCACGCTGTAGCCCTCGATATAGCCCTCGGCCACCAGTACTTCGGCCAGGGATTCCTTGAGCTTGGACGAGGGCATGCGCACCGTGTCGTGCATTGCCACGTTGGCGTTGCGGATACGGGTGAGCATGTCCGCAATGGGATCGGTCATCGTCATCGGGCCAACCTCCTACCAGCTCGCCTTGGTCACGCCCGGCACTTCGCCGGCATGCGCCAGCTCGCGCAGGCAGATGCGGCACAGGCCGAACTTGCGGAAGACCGAGTGGGGGCGACCGCAACGACGGCAACGGGTGTATGCCCGCACCTTGAACTTCGGCTTGCGCTGCTGCTTGATGATGAGCGCTTTCTTGGCCATCTGAGTGTCTGCTGCCTTCCTAGAACGCGGACCGGGGGCTCATTGCTGGCCCTCTCGACGAAACGGGAAACCAAAAGCGTCGAGCAACGCCCGGCCCTCGGCATTGGTGCGGGCCGTGGTGACGATGGTGACGTCCATGCCCCGCGGGGTGTCGACCTTGTCGTAGTCGATTTCGGGGAAAATGAGCTGCTCGGCGATACCGAACGTGTAGTTGCCCCGGCCATCGAATCCCTTGGGGGGCAGGCCACGGAAGTCGCGGATGCGGGGGATGGCCAGGCTGACCAGGCGATCGAAGAATTCCCACATCCGGTCGCCGCGCAAGGTGACCTTGGCGCCGATGGACTGTCCTTCGCGCAGCTTGAAACCGGCGATGGACTTCTTGGCCGTGGTGACCAGCGGCTTCTGGCCGGTGATGGCGGTCAGATCTCGTACTGCTCCCTCGAGCAACGACGGCTGCTGGGTGGCTCGGCCTACGCCCATGTTGATGACGATCTTCTCGAAGCGCGGCACGAGCATGATGTTGGACAGGCCGAGATCGCTCTTGAGTTGCTCGCGCACCTCGGCGTCGTAGCGCACCCGCATGCGGGGACGCTCGCTGGCGGTGGCGGTGGCGGCCGGCATTACAACTCCTCCCGGCACTTGTTGCACACCCGGATCTTCTTGCCGTCCGAGTTGACGTCAAAGGCGACGCGGGTGGGACCGTCCTTGGGGCACACGATGGCCACCGCGGACGCTGCGATCGGCATGTCCTTGTCAATGATGCCGCCCTTGATGCGGACCTGGGTCTGTCGCTGATGGCGCTTGGCCACGTTGACCCCGTCCACGATCACTTTGTTGACCTTGGGCAGCACGCGCATGATGGTGCCGGTTTGCCCACGGTCCTTACCTGAAAGGACCTGGACCCGGTCGCCCTTGCGCAGCTTCATTTTTACGGGCTTGGGGGCGGGGCGAGCCCCGCGAGTAGACGCCATTACAAGACCTCCGGGGCCAGCGACACGATGCGCATGAAACGCTTGTCGCGCAGCTCGCGTCCCACCGGGCCGAAGATGCGGGTCCCGCGGGGTTGCTGTTGATCGTTGATGAGCACAGCGGCGTTCTCATCGAAACGGATATAGCTACCGTCCGGACGCCGCTTTTCTTTCTTGGTGCGGACGACGACGCACTTGACGACGTCGCCCTTCTTGACGTTGGCGCCGGGGATGGCGTCTTTGACGGTCGCTACGAAGATGTCGCCGATCGAGGCGTAACGACGGCGCGAGCCACCGAGCACCTTGATGCACAGCACCTCTTTGGCGCCGGAGTTGTCAGCCACGCGCAGCCTGCTCTCTTGCTGGATCATGACCGTCTCCTACTTCGCTCGCTCGAGCACTTCGACGATGCGCCACCGCTTCAGCTTGGACAGCGGGCGGGTCTCGGCCAAGCGCACCCGGTCGCCGACGCGGGCCTCGCTATCGGGGTCGTGGGCGTAGAAACGCTTGGTGCGCTGCACCGTCTTGACGTACCGGGGGTGGCGTACACGCTCGACGACCGCAACTACTGCGGTCTTGTCCATCTTGGTGGAGACCACCAGGCCCTCGCGGACCTTGCGGGGATTCGGTCGGCCCGTTTCTCCGGGGTCGGACTCGGATACCTCGGCGGCTGCCTCGGGCTCGGAGGCCACAACGACCTCGCTCTGTTCGGACATCAGATCTTCACCTCACTGGACGCCGCGAGCGCTTCAGCGGCGTCGATTTCACGGGAGCGCAGCAGGGTCTCGGCCCGGGCGATGGTGCGTCGGGCCCTCCCTACTTGCGCCGAGTTGCTCTGCTTGCCGGTGGCCAGCTGGAAACGCAGGTTGAAGATTTCCGCCTTGGACTCCGCGATGCGGATAAGCAGTTCGTCGTCGTTCAACTCGCTAAGTTCATGGATCTCTCGGGCCATCAGACCTGCACCTCCTCTTGGGCGCTGCGCACGACGAAGCGGGCGCGGATAGGCAGCTTTTGGATCGCCCGCTCCATGGCTGCCCGACCCAGGGCCTCGTTGACCCCACCCAACTCGAAGAGGATGCGGCCCGGCTTGACCACGGCAACCCAGAACTCGGGGTTGCCCTTTCCCGATCCCATGCGGGTCTCGGCCGGCTTGGCGGTGATCGGCTTATCCGGGAACACACGGATCCACACCTTCCCACCACGTTTGACGTGGCGGGTCATGGCGATACGGGCGGCCTCGATCTGGCGTGCCGTGATCCATCCCGGCTCGAGGGCCTGGATCCCATAGTCACCGAAGTTGACCATGGTCCCACCTTTGGCCTGGCCACTGAGGCGACCGCGCTGCTGCTTGCGGTGTTTGACCTTGCGGGGCATCAACATGGCTCAGGCGTCCTTCGGGAAGTGCGGCGCCTCGTGGTGGTCGCCCCGTGTGCGGCGCTCGATCTCTTCTTCTTCCGCGAGAAGGCGTTCGAGTTCGGGGTTGGAGTCCACCAACGGACGGTTCTCTTCGGGAACGTCGACGAGACCCTCGACAGGATTCGTGGCGTCAATGGTCGGGCTGGAACCGGGCTCGCCCATCTCGGCCCGACGGCGCCCACCGCCGGCGGAAACCACGCGACGGGGACGGCGGTCACCCGAGGTCTCACCGACGGCCATGGCGGCCTCCCGGGTGATCTTTTCCTCGGTCGACACTTTGTAGGGGAGGATGTCGCCTTTGTAGATCCACACCTTGACACCGATGCGCCCATAGGTGGTCTTGGCTTCGCGGAAGCCGTAGTCGATGTCGGCCCGCAGGGTGTGCAGGGGGACCCGGCCTTCGCGGTAGAACTCGCGGCGGCTCATCTCGGAGCCACCGAGGCGACCGGCGCACTGCACGCGGATGCCGAGGGCGCCGGCCTTCTGCACGGTCTGCACGGTCCGTTTCATGGCCCGGCGGAAGCTGACCCGACCGGCCAGCTGATCGGCGATACCTTGCGCCATCAGCGCGGCATCGAGCTCCGGCTGCTTGATCTCCTGGATGTTCAGCTGGACCTTGGGGTTCTTGGTGATCTCGGCCAGCTTGGTGCGCAGGCGGTCAGCTTCCGCCCCCCGGCGGCCGATGACGATCCCCGGACGCGCCGTGTGGACGTCAATGCGGAGGCGGTCACGCGTCCGCTCGATCTCGATGCGGCTGACTGCGGCGCGCTCGAGTTGGCTCATGAGGTAGTGGCGGATTTCCCAGTCCTCGATCAGGTAGTCCTGATACGAGCGGTCGTTGAACCACCGAGATTTCCAGTCGGTGGTGACGCCGAGGCGGAACCCGTAGGGGTTGACCTTCTGACCCATCTAGTTACTCGCTCTCCTTGTCGGCGACCGCGTCGGGGTCTGCCGTCGCTACGGCGGACTCCCCTGCGGCCTCGGACTCGTCGTTGCCGGAGACCTCGGCGTCCGCCAGTTCTTCCTCGAGGGCGTCGTCGTCGGTCGCTTGGCCCTCACCTTCGGGGGCTTCTTCGGTCTCGTCGATCACTTCGCTGTCCTCAATGACCTCGGTGTCGACGGGTTCGGTGATCTCCTCGGGCAGTGCAGCATCCTCGCCGCCACGACGCCGGCTACGCCGGGTCGCCCTGCTTTCGGTGGGGTCGCCTTCTGCGCCGCGGCGCCGGGCGCCGGCCACCCGGCGGGCCCGCTGGGCAATCACTTCTGCGCGGCGGCGAGCCACCAGGCGATCGATCTGATCCTGGGGCAACCTGCTCACGATGACTGTGATGTGGCTGGTCCGCTTCCGGATGCGAGTAGCCCGTCCACGAGCCCGGGGACGCCACCGCTTGATCGTCGTGCCCTCGTCTGCGAAGCAGGCCGACACGAACAGTTCTTCAGGGTCGAGTTCGTCGTTGTGCTGGGCATTGGCCACTGCCGACTGCAGGACCTTGGCCACCAGCTGGGCGGGGTCGCGCTCGGAGAACCGCAGGATGTCGAGGGCGTCGGCCACCGGCTTGTTGCGGATGAGGTCGAGAACTTCGCGCACCTTGTTGGGGGCCACGCGGGCGTGGCGGTGGATGGCGCGGGTGCCGGGGCGCTCGTTGGTCTTGGGACCGGTCATTTATCGCCTCCCGGCCCGCTCTTGGCCGGCGTGGTAGCGGAAGGTTCGCGTGGGAGCGAACTCGCCCAGCTTGTGGCCGACCATCGACTCGGTGATGTATACGGGCACGTGCTTGCGGCCGTCATGGACGGCGATGGTGTGGCCGACCATGTCGGGGATAATGGTCGAACGGCGGGACCATGTCTTGATGACCCGCTTCTCATTGCGAGAGTTGAGGTCGTCCACCTTCTTGAGGAGATGGTCGTCGACAAAGGGGCCCTTTTTCAGGCTGCGCGGCATACAACTACCTCCGGGCGCCGCGGGTGCGCCGGCGGCGGACGATGAGTTTTTCGGACGGCTTCGTGCGGTCGCGGGTGCGGCCTTCGGGCTTGCCCCACGGCGACACCGGATGGCGTCCGCCGGAGGTCTTGCCCTCGCCACCACCGAGCGGGTGGTCCACGGGGTTCATGGCGACGCCGCGGGTCTGGGGGCGGACGCCCTTCCAACGGTTTCGGCCTGCCTTGCCGATACTGATCAGCTCAGCTTCAGCGTTACCCACCTCGCCGAGGGTGGCCCGGCAGTCGATGGGGACACGGCGCATTTCGGTGGAGGGGAGGCGCAAGGTGGCGAACGCGCCCTCCTTGGCCACTAACTGCACGCTCATCCCGGCGCCGCGGGCGATCTTGCCACCACCGCCCGGCTTGAGCTCTACGTTGTGGACGACGGAGCCGACGGGGATGTAGCGCATCGGGAGGGCGTTGCCGGGCCGGATGTCGGCGCCCTGGCCGCTCTGCACCATGTCGCCGACTTTCACTCGGGCCGGCGCCAGGATATAGCGCTTCTCGCCGTCGTGATAGTGCAGCAGCGCGATGCGGGCGTTGCGGTTGGGGTCGTACTCGATGGCCGCAACGGTGGCCGGTACCCCGTCCTTGGTGCGACGGAAATCGACAATGCGGTACTGCTGCTTGTGGCCTCCACCTTTGTGCCGGGCGGTCTTGCGCCCGTAGGAGTTTCGGCCACCGGTGCTCGGCTTGGGGGCGAGCAGTGACTTCTCGGGTCGGGTCTTGGTGATCTCAGAGAAATCAGAGACGCTCTGGAAACGGCGCCCGGCGCTGGTTGGCTTGCGCTTGCGAAGCGGCATCAGTCGGCTCCTTTCCTAGTTCTCGGAGAACAGGGCGATCTCTTGGCCCGCGGCCAGGGTCACGACTGCTCGTTTGGTGGTGGTGCGCTCGGTGAAAGTGGCCTTGCCACGGTTCCGTTTGCGCTTGCCTTTACGGTTGAGGGTGGTGACCTTGATCACCTCGACGCCGAAGATCGACTCCACGGCGTGGCGGATTTCCGCCTTGTTGGACTTGGGGGCTACGACAAAGGTGTATGCCCGGCGGTCGGGGTGCAAATCGACCAAGCCGAGGCTCTTTTCTGACACCACCGGCCGCAGGATCACATCGCGGGGATCACTCATCGCCGGCCTCCTCGGCTGCGGTTGTTTCGTCGTCGTCCTGCGCGCTGGCCTCGTCTGCAGCTGCGGCGGTCGCCGGTTCGTCGGTTATAGGCTCGTCGGTTACGGGCTCGTCGGTTGCTGCGTTCTCAACTTCGACGGTGTCGCCGGGGAGGGTGTCGCGAGAAAACACGATCCAGTCGTTCACCAAGATGTCGTAGGCGTTGAGCTCTCCGACCCGGAGGAGTTGCACCTCGGGGAGATTGCGGAAGCTCTTCGTCGTGGTGTCGTCGTCGGGCGCCACCACGATCAGGATCCGTCCGTCGAGCCCCAGCGCTCCGAGGGCGCCCCGGGCCGAACGGGTGCTCGGAATCTCCCAGTCCCAGCTGGAGACGACTTTCACCTTGCCTTCGGACGCCCGGTCTGACAGGGCGGAGCGCAGGGCCAAGGCGATCATCTTGCGAGGGGTGCGCTGGCGATAGCTACGGGGCTTGGGACCCAGGGCAATGCCACCGCCGGTGAACTGCGGGGCCCGCTCGGAGCCCTGGCGGGCCCGGCCGGTGCCCTTCTGCTTGAACGGCTTTTTGCCGCCGCCGGATACCTCGGCCCGAGTCTTGGTGCTCTGGGTCCCCCGGCGCGCTGCGGCGAGCTGCGCGGTGACCACCTGGTGCAGCACGGGCACGTTGGGCTGGATGCCGAAGACGGCCTCGTCGAGTTGGACGGCACCCTTGCGGGTCCCGTCGGTAGCGGCGACGTCGACAGTGACGGCCATCTACTTGCCTCCCTTGATCGCGTCGCGGATCAGGACCACGCCGCCTCTCGGTCCGGGAACGGCGCCTTTGAGCAGCAGCAGGCTGCGCTCGGCATCCGCCTGAACGACCTCGAGGTTGAGGGTCGTGACCTTCTGGTCGCCCATCTGACCGGCCATCCTTGTGCCTTTGAACACCCTGGCCGGGGTGGCGCATGCCCCCACGGAGCCGGGCGCCCGGTGATGCTTGTGGTTGCCGTGGCTGGCGCCCTGGCCCTTGAAGTTGTGGCGCTTCATCCCGCCGGCGAAGCCCTTGCCCTTGCTCACCGCGGTGACGTCGACCTTGTCGCCGGTGGCCAGGATGTCCGCCGCCAACTCCTGGCCGATGGTGTAGGCACCGGAGTCGTCGACCCGCAGCTCCACCAACCGGCGGCCCGGGTCCACATCGGCTTTGGCGTAGTGGCCGAGCACGGGCTTGGTCAGGGTCCGCGGGTTGTGGGTGCCGTAGGTGACCTGGACGGCTGAGTAGCCGTCGCGCTCCGGCGTTTTCAGTTGGACGACACGTGCCGGCGTAACCCGAACGACAGTGACCGCGATCGCGCGGTTCTGATCGTCCCAAACCTGGGTCATGCCGACTTTCTCGCCGACGATCGCTTTTGTTGACACAGAACTGTTTCCCTTCACGTGGCGGAGGACACCGCGCCCGGAGACTGACCGGAGACCTCACACGCGGAGGCTCCGCCCGGGCTAGCCCGAGCGGAGCGCTCGTTCGGATTTTGCCACGGGGTCTCTGAGCGGTCCTTGACCTTCAGACACCCGCGGACATCGATTTGATGACAGCTGAGGAGTATACACGGTGACCATGGCACTGGCACACGAGCCCCCGGCAACCGACCTCGACGGGGGCGTCCACGCCATCCCCGTCGATGTGCAGCGTATCGAAGCGGAGCTGCATTTCGACGTGGCCAGCCCCCATGCTCGGGGACGTGCGCGGGTGTGGTTCACCGCCTCCAGCAGCGGGCATCCGGTACTTGACCTGCGCCAACAACCGGGGGATGTCAGCCTCGACGGCCGACCGCTGGGCGCCGAAGCGCTCCCCCACCGCAACCTCGGCGGTGGCCCTGACGCCCGGATGCGGGTCCTGGCCGTCCCCGTGGCTCCGGGACCGCACCTGCTGGAGGTGGACTATCCCATCGACACCCCCGACTGCGAAGGGGCTCGGCCTATCGGTTGGATCCCCGAAGGGGTGCACTTCGACCTGTGGATGTCGGACCTGCACCCGGGCCGCTATCTGGAGATGTGGATCCCGGCCAACCTGTGCCATGACCGCTTCGAGCTGCAGCTGAGTGTCTCGATCACGGGCACCGATCGCCCGCACAGCGTGGTGGCCAACGGCCGCGTACGGACGCTCGATGAGGGCCTGAGCTTCCTGATTAGCTACCCCGCGACCTACACGGCGCTGTCGCCCATGCTGGTCATCGCGCCCGCCGACGAACTGGCGAGCCAGCGCTCACGGGTGGCGCTGCGCGGCCGGGTCGAGCCGCTGCGGGTCGTCGTGGCCCGCCACACCTCGGTCGATGCCGACCTCGACGCCGTCGAGGCCGACATCGCTTCTTGGCTGGTGCAGCTGGCCGAACGCTATGGCCCGTGGGTCCACGGCGACACGTTTCGAGCGGTCGTGTGGGAACCGGGCCGGGGCATGGAGTACGACGGCGCCACCACCGCAGCGCTCGGAGCCATGGAGCACGAGGTGTTCCACAGCTGGTTCGGGCGGGGGGTGAAACCTGCGACCTCGCGCGACGGGTGGATCGACGAGGCCTTTACCAGCTGGGCTACCGCCTCGCGGCGGCGGGAGGGGCCGCGCTTTAGCGAGGAGCCGCTTTCTTTGTCGTCGGCGCCGGTGGTGCTGTACCCGGAGCACCCCTGGAGCCGATTCACCCCGGTCGCGTCCTACAGCGCCGGCGCGGCTTTCTTCGGTGGCCTGGCCGCCCTGTTGGGCGACGCCGGCCGCCTACGCTCCGCTATGGGCGCCTGGTACCGGGCGTACGCTGGCGAACTCGTTACCACCGGGGGGCTGGCCACGTTTCTTGCCTCGTGGGCCGGAGTGGATGTCGCCCCCTGGTTCGACCGTTTCGTCTACGGCCGGGAGTAGACCACATTCGCCCGGGTGAGGCGGGACCGTCGACGCGGCACCCGGGTCGGGCGCGGGCCGGCGATGACAACCGAGGTGAGTTCGGTCCTTGGGAACATGCTCAGGGGCGAGTTACTGCCCAGCGGCTGTCCGTTTATGCGGTTTGGATCTTGATTTCGATGTCGACGCCGGCCGGCAGCTCGATGCGCTGCAGGCTGTCGACCGTCTTGGGGGTGTGGTCCACGATGTCGAGGAGCCGCTTGTGTACCCGCATCTCGAAATGCTCCCGGCTGTCCTTGTATTTGTGAGGCGACCGGATGACCGTGTAACGGCTCTTCTCGGTGGGCAAGGGCACCGGACCCCGGACCTTGGCCTGGGTGCGCAGGACCGTCTCGACAATCTTCTTGGTCGACTGATCGATGATCTCGTGGTCGTAGGCCTTCAGGCGGATACGGATCCGCTGCTTGTTACTGGCTTCAGCCACGGATGGAACCTGGACGTACTGCGCTCATGGCGTGCTCACTCTCGGGTGCAAAGGGTTCAAAAGATACGGGTTGTCAAAGGTCTCTACATCAAGAAAGGGGGGCCGAAAGCCCCCCTTCCCGACATGAAGCGTACTACTTGATGATCTTGGTGACGTAGCCGGAGGCCACCGTGCGACCGCCTTCACGGATGGCGAAGCGCAGACCTTCGTCCATGGCGATGGGCTTCTGCAGTTCCACCTTGATGTTGGTGTTATCACCGGGCATGACCATCTCAGTCCCCTCGGCGAGGGTGATCGAGCCGGTCACGTCGGTGGTCCGGAAGTAGAACTGCGGTCGGTAGTTGTTGAAGAACGGCTTGTGGCGGCCGCCGTCCTCCTTGGACAACACATAGACGGTGCCCTCGAAGTCGGTGTGGGGCGTGATCGAGCCGGGCTTGCACAGCACCTGGCCACGCTCGACCTCTTCCTTCTTGGTGCCACGGAGCAGGGCGCCGATGTTGTCGCCGGCCTCGCCCTGGTCGAGGATCTTGCGGAACATTTCCACGCCGGTGCACACCGTCTTCTGGGTGGGACGGAGGCCGACGATCTCGACTTCCTCACCGATCTTGATGCGACCCGCCTCAACCTTGCCGGTCACCACGGTGCCACGGCCCTGGATGGTGAACACGTCCTCGATAGGCATGAGGAAGGGCTTGTCCAGGTCACGGACGGGCTCGGGCACGAAGGAGTCCACCGCGTCCATCAACTCGATGATCTTCTCTTCCCACTCGGGGTCGCCTTCGAGCGCCTTGAGGGCGGAGACCCGGATGACGGGGGTGTCGTCGCCGTTGAAGTCGAACGAGTCGAGCAGCTCCCGTACTTCGAGCTCCACCAGGTCGAGCAGCTCCTCGTCATCAACCAGGTCGGCCTTGTTCAGGGCAACGACAATGGAAGGCACACCGACCTGGCGGGCCAGGAGCACATGCTCACGGGTCTGGGCCATGGGGCCGTCAGCGGCTGAGACCACCAGGATGGCCCCGTCCACCTGGGCGGCGCCGGTGATCATGTTCTTGATGTAGTCGGCGTGACCGGGCATGTCGACGTGCGCGTAGTGCCGATTGGGTGTCTGGTACTCAACGTGCGAGATATTGATGGTGATGCCCCGTTGGCGCTCCTCGGGGGCGTTGTCGATCTGATCGAACGCGACGAACGACGTCACCGAGGGATCTCGTTGCGACAACACCTTGGTGATCGCCGCGGTGAGCGTGGTCTTGCCGTGGTCGACGTGTCCCATCGTTCCGATGTTGAGGTGGGGTTTCGTCCGCTCGAACTTCTTCTTGGCCATTTGGGGAAAACACTCCTATACATTCCGGCCGCGCTGGCCGGGTTACGCGGTGGGACAGCTTATCGGGTGCAAACCGCTGGTCGATCTGGGTATTGCCGGACCAGCGCTTACTCGCCCCGGACCCGAGCGACGATCTCCTGGGAGACCGACGCCGGCACTTCCTGGTACGAGTTGAACTGCATGGTGTACGTGGCTCGCCCCTGAGTGCGCGACCGCAGGTCGGTAGCGTAACCGAACATCTCGGCCAGGGGCACTTGGGCCCGCACAACCTGTGCGTTGCCCTGCTGCTCCATGCCCTCGACCTTCCCCCGGCGGGAGGAAAGATCCCCGATGACGTCACCCATGTAGTCGTCGGGAGTTACCACCTCGACGCTCATGATGGGCTCGAGGAGGATGGGGGTGGCCAGCCGGGCGGCCTTCTTGAAGCAGATGGAGCCGGCGATCTTGAACGCCATCTCCGAGGAGTCGACGTCGTGGTACGAGCCGTAGGTGAGGATGGCCCGCACGTCGACCACCGGATAGCCGGCGAGCACGCCGGAATGCATGGCGTCTTGGATGCCGGCATCTACCGACGGGATGTACTCGCGGGGGATCACACCACCGGTGATCTTGTCCACGAACTCGTAGCCGCCGCCGGGGCCGGTGGGCTCCAGGGTCAGCACGACGTGCCCGTACTGGCCACGGCCACCGGTCTGGCGCACGTAGCGCTCTTCCACCTTTTCGACCTTGGCTTTGACGGTCTCGCGGTAGGCCACCTGAGGCTTGCCCACGTTGGCGTCCACCCGGAACTCGCGCAGCATCCGGTCCACCAACACCTCGAGGTGGAGTTCGCCCATCCCGCCGATGACCGTCTGACCCGTTTCCTCGTCGCTCCGGACGTGGAACGTCGGATCTTCTTCGGACAGCGACTGGAGGGCCTTGGACAGCTTGTCCTGGTCGTTCTTGGTCTTGGGCTCCACCGCCACGTGGATCACCGGCTCGGGGAAGTCCAGGGACTCGAGCACGATGGGGGCGGTGGGATCGCACAGAGTGTCGCCGGTGGTCGTGCCCTTCATCCCGACGATGGCGATGATGTCGCCGGCAAACGCGGCGTCGCGTGGTTCGCGGTGGTTGGCGTGCATCTGCATGATGCGGCCGATCCGCTCTTTGCGGTCCTTGGTGGAGTTGAGAATGGCGTCGCCCTGAGCGATCGTGCCGGAGTAGATCCGGGCGAACGTGAGCTTGCCCAGGTGCTGGTCGGACATGATTTTGAAGGCCAGCGCGGAGAACGGCGCATTGTCGTCGGCGGGACGCTCGAGCTCCTCGATCCCTTTGAGGTCGAGGCCCTTGGTGGGGGGGATGTCGAGCGGCGACGGGAGGAAGTCGACGACCGCGTCGAGCATGGGCTGGACGCCCTTGTTTTTGAAGGCTGAGCCACACAGGACGGGCACGGCTTGTCCGGCGATGGTGGCACGGCGCAGCGCAGAACGGAGATCGTCGGCGGTGATCTCCTCTTCGCCGAGGAACTTCTCGGTGATGGTGTCGTCGAAGTTGGAGAGCACATCGACCAGCCGGGCGTGCCACGTCTCGGCCTCGGCCTGCAGGTTGGCCGGAATGTCGACCACGTCGAACTTCTCGCCCTTGGACGCCTCCTCGGGCCACACCATCGCGCGCATGTTGATGAGGTCGATGACCCCGCGGAACTCGCTTTCGGATCCGATGGGCAACTGAACGACGGCCACCGTGGCCGCCAGACGGTCGATGATCATGTCCACGCAGCGGTAGAAGTCGGCGCCGATGCGGTCCATCTTGTTGATGAAGCACATGCGAGGAACGCCGTACTTGTCGGCTTGGCGCCACACCGTCTCGGTCTGGGGCTCCACGCCGGCCACCGCGTCGAACACGGCGACTGCGCCGTCGAGGACGCGCAACGAGCGCTCTACCTCGACGGTGAAGTCCACGTGGCCGGGGGTGTCGATGATGTTGATCCGGTTGCCGTCCCACTCGCACGTGGTGGCCGCCGAGGTGATGGTGATGCCCCGTTCCTGCTCCTGGACCATCCAGTCCATGGTGGCGGCGCCTTCATGGACTTCGCCGATCTTGTAGTTGATGCCGGTGTAGAACAAGATCCGCTCGGTCGTCGTGGTCTTGCCCGCGTCGATATGGGCCATGATCCCGATGTTGCGGGTCTTGGCCAGGGGAAAGGCTCGGGTACTGGTTGCTTCTGCCATTGCTCACTCTCGGTGCTTCGCCGGTCGCTGGGATCGGGATACTGCGCGCTTGCCGTGCCCCACCGGAACCGGACGCGCTCACCGGCTTCGGGTTAATTCGACGGATGGCGAGCGGGAGACGGCGTCCCCGGAGACCATTTCAAGTTGTGGTTGTCAGGCGGCAACTACCAGCGGTAGTGAGCGAACGCCTTGTTGGATTCGGCCATCTTGTGCATGTCTTCCCGGCGTTTGACCGCGGCGCCGACGCCGTTGGAGGCGTCGAGCAGTTCGTTGGCTAGGCGCTGGGCCATGGTCTTTTCCCGGCGCTGCCGGGAGTAGCCGACCAGCCACCGGATCGACAGGGTGGTGGCCCGGCGCGGACGCACCTCGACGGGCACCTGGTAGGTCGCGCCTCCGACCCGGCGGGACTTGACTTCGAGTTGGGGCTTCGTGTTCTCCATGGCCCGCTTCAGCGTGGCGATGGGCTCGGCGCCCGACTTGTCCTTGATGATGTCCAGCGCGTCGTACACGATGCGCTCGGCCAGGCTTCGCTTGCCTCGGGAAAGGACCTTGTTGACAATTTGAGTGACCAGGACCGACCGGTAGATGGGGTCGGGGAGCAGGTCTCGACGGGGAGCGGGTCCCTTGCGCGGCATCGGCCTCAGCCCTTCTTGGCGCCGTAGCGGCTACGGGCCTGCTTGCGGTCACGCACACCCGAGGTGTCGAGCGTGCCCCGAATGATCTTGTAGCGGACCCCGGGCAGGTCCTTTACTCGGCCGCCACGGACCAGGACGATGGAGTGCTCCTGCAGGTTGTGGCCGACACCGGGAATGTACGCCGTGACCTCGACGCCGCTGGTCAGACGCACGCGAGCAACCTTTCGCAGCGCCGAGTTGGGCTTCTTGGGGGTGGTCGTGTACACGCGGGTGCACACCCCCCGGCGCTGAGGAGCGCCGCGCAGAGCGGGCGTCTTGGTCTTGTCGGGTTTTGTCTCGCGGCCCTTGCGGACCAGTTGTGCAATCGTGGGCAACGCAACCTCTTCTCGGGGAACCGCCTTCGGATGCCAGCGCGCGCGGCGCGCCAGGCCCCGAGGCCAGGGGACCATCGTAGCGCGCTTCGCCGGGGTTGGGAAAAGGTAAACGTCGCCCCGCACCCCCAAGGAAAGCGGTCACTGTCCTGAGATAACCTCCCGCTCACGAGCGAGGGGGACCAATGGCCTACACACACGAAGAAATCGCCGCGGCGTTCGAGCGCTACAAGGTAGCCGCGGCCGAGGCGGGAGCAACCGGGAACTGGCGTCCCTGGGTGGAATGCTTCGTGCCCGATGTCCGCTACATCGAGCACTACTACGGCGAGTTCGAGGGCCGGGAGACCGTCTACGAGTGGATCAGTTCCACCATGGGCAAGTGGCCCTTCACCCATATGACGGAGTTCCCCTGGGACTGGGCGACAATTGACGCCGAGCAAGGCTGGGTGGTGGGCCAGCTGCAGAATCGTTTCGCGGACCCGGGGGACGGCAAGGTCTACCAGGAGGCCAACTGGACCCGCCTGGTTTACGCGGGCGACGGGCTTTTCGCCTCGGAGGAGGACGTCTACAACCCGGCGAAAATGGCGCCGGTGGTGACCGAATGGCTCGCCGCGTGGAAGGCCCATCACCCCGACAAACCCAAAGGCTGATCCGGAGACACCAGTGATTATCCGAGGGCCTGGTACACGTCCGCGGAGATCTGCTCGATGGTGTCGATTCCGTAGCTCTCGGTGGGGTTGTCGCGGCTCAGCACGGCGATGACGTAGTTGTGGCCATCGCCGTCGATCCAGCCCACGCTGTTGACCTGCCAGAGTCCGTTGACCGGCAGCCAACCGTTTTTGAGGGCAACAGAGACACCGGCGGGCACGCCGCCGGTCACCCCCCAACGTTGGTCGCTCTCGATGTTCTCCATGAGCCGGAGGGCGAGTTGCTGCGACGCCGAGTTCAGTAACCCACCCGGGTAGGCCAAGGCCTTGACCATGGCCACCTGGTCCTGGGCGCTGGTAGTGGTCAGACCCCACCCGGGGAGGTCGGTCCCCGGGATGTATTCCTCCGAAGAGGGGGAAGTTTGGGTCAGCCCGAGTTCCCGGTCGAAGTTGCTCAGCCCGGGGGCTCCCCCCACCTCGTTCCACAACGCGGTGGCGCTGTCGTTGTCGCTGTTTTCGATCATTGTGGTCATCAGGCTGCTCTGCTCCGCCGTCAGCGGCTGCCCGTCCAACTCGGCGCTGTAGAGCAACGCTCCCATGATCTGCAGCTTCACGATGCTGGCCGTGTACTCCACCAGCCCGGAGTTCAACGTGTACCCATAGTCGTTTGCGGCGTTGAAGACGGCCACCGTCGTCTGTCCCTGCCGTCCGGCCAGATACGCCGGGATGGTTTCCGTTGGGATAGAACGGACGGGGACCGAGGTGGTGGGCGCCGCCGTCGGGGGGCTGGCCGTGGCGGCGGGCGAGACGGTGGTGGGCGAGACGGCGGTGGGCGAGACGGTGGTGGGCGATGCCTCGGTGGTTGCCGGGTCAGCGGTGGCCTTGGAAGTGGACGCCGGCGCCGAGGTCGTCGAGGCGCCGGCTGCCGGCTTGCCGGCGCCGCATCCCGCCGCCACCAACCCCAGGCTGGCCCAGCAACAAAGGAGAACGAGCCGAGGCCGCGCCAGGCGACCCCCCTCACGCGAGCTCGTCATATCTGCTTCGGGGTCACCGTCGGCAGATCGAACCTGGATACGCCAGGTTCTACGCATCCACGAAGGCTTCCCTGGCCTTGGTGGAGGGGATATCGGCCTGCTCCGCGTGCATTCCCGGCGTTGATCAAGTCGCTGTGGATGGTAGGGCCGTCGGGAAGCAAAGGGTGCCCGCCTTACGGGTCGGGATCCGCATCGACGCCTACTTCGCCCGCCGGCAAGGAAGCGGGGGCCGGCGACGAAGCCAGGGCTCGGGCCCCCGCGTTGATGCATGCGGCGGCGGGCACGGCGATGATGGCCCCGAACACACCGAGCAGGAGGCCGCCGCTGGCCAGAGCCAAGACCGTCACCAGGGGATGGATATGGACGTAGCGCCCCACTACGAATGGCTGAAGCAGGTGAGCCTCCACCTGATTGTCGACGATCAACACGATGAGGATGACCGCCGCCCCCACCCAACCGTTGGTCAGGCCGGCCACGGCTACCGCCACGGCACCGGCGATCACTGAACCTACGAGCGGGATGAAGGCGCCCAAAGCGACTAACAGTGCCAGGGGAGCGACCAGCGGGACGCCCAGAATCGTCAGGGCGATGGCGATGACGACCCCGTGGAAGACGGCGACGATGAGCGTGCCTCGGATGTAGTTGGACAGGGTGCGCCATACCGCGACGCCCGCCGCGTCGACCCGGTCACGGGCTTCAGCGGGGAAGAGGTGAACCATGAATCGCCACACCCGCTCCCCGTCGTAGAGCAGGAACACCAGCACGAACAGCCCCAGCACGATGCCGGCCAGCACGGAGATAACGGTCTTTCCGGTGCTGATGGCGGAGGAGGCGATCGAGGAACTGTTCTTGCTGATCTCGTTGGAGATCGTGTTCGACAGGTTGTTGACCCGGTCGGCGTTGACATGCAGCGGGCCGTTGATCAGCCAGTGCTTCACGTGGGGTATCAGCTTGTTGACCTGGTCGCCCAGGGCAGGGAAGTCCTGGATCCCGCGGATGATGACAAATGTCAGGATCCCGCCCACCACCACGAAGGCGAACAGCAGAGTGGCCAGGGTGGCAACGCCTCGCGACACCCCCCGTCGCCGGAGGCGGCCGGTGACCGGGTACAGCAAGGCGGTCACCAGCAGGGCGGCGACCACCACCACGATCACCTCGTAGATGGGCGAGAGAATCCTGGCAATGACGTACCCCGCGCCTGCCAGGACCAGGAACCGCCATCCGTAGTCTGATGCCATCTTCAGCGCTCTGCCCGGATGTCGCGGACTCTCGGGCGTCATCGCCCCAGCCTGCCCCACCAGCCAGCGCCGACGGTGGCTTTACCCGGCGGCGCGGGACAAGGGGGTCGCTACTGCCCGGCCAGCAGGTGGCGCTTTAACTCCGCGAGCTCCTCAGCGCTGATGCCGCCCTGGGCGTGCTGGCTGGCTAGCTGCTGCAGCTGAGCAAGCGTCCCCGGGTCGGCCAGATGGGCCAGTCCGGGCGGCGGCTGGTTACCGTTCGCCGCCATACGGCCCAACACTTCTTGGGCCTTGGCCAGCGCAGCTTGGAGTTGCTCGGGGGAAGCGTTGCCGAACACCTCGACGTTGGTTTGGCCGCCCAGCCCCAGCCCGGCCATCGGGTTGGGATCTCCCTCACCTCCGTAGGAGACGCCCTGGGACACCCCGCCGCTCGGAGGCTCGAACTGGCCGGCTTGGACCTCAGCCATTAGCGCAGCCGCCTCGGCAGTCTGCTTCGCCCCCTTGTTACGTCCGAACATTGAACCGCGCCCCTCTCGTTGTCGTGCTTCTTTGTACGCCCGGACCTGCGCTTCAGCAAGGAAAAGGTTGCTGTCAGGCCTAGGGTCGCGACATGGTCACCACCGCTCCCTACGGTTCATGGCGCTCCCCCGTCACCCCAGCTTTGCTCGTCGACCAAGCGGTGGGGTTGTCGTCCACCGGCACCATCGCGGGGCGCCCCGCATGGGTCGAGTCGCGGGCTACCGAAGGTGGCCGCCAGGTGCTGGTGGCCATAGACGCTGAAGGTGCCGCCTCCGATGTCATCCCCGCCGGCTTCTCGGTGCGCAGTTCTCTCCACGAGTACGGAGGGCGATGCTGGGCCCCCCTGGCCGGCGGCGCGGTCTTCACCAACTGGCAGGATCAGCGCCTCTACCGGGTGGTGCCGGGATCGGCGCCCGAGGCGCTCACGCCGGAACCGCCCTCAGCCCGTTCCGTGCGCTACGCGGACCTCGAGGTCAGCCCGGACGGAAGTTGGCTGGTGGCGGCCAGGGAACGCCACGGTGACGCGAGTGGCGACGCTGCGGTAGTCAACGAGATTGTCGCGCTGGACCTGACCGGTCCCTTCCCTGCGGAGCCACGTTTGCTGGCCGGAGGGCACGATTTCGCAGCCTCACCCCGCATCTCGCCCGACGGAGCGCAACTGGCCTGGTGCACGTGGGATCACCCGGATATGCCATGGGACCACACGGAGCTGTGGCTGGGCCGCTTCGGCAACGACCCCGCAACCGGTGGACCGCTGCTCGATGTCCGGCGGGTGGCGGGAGCCGACGAAGAGTCGGTCACGCAGCCCCGGTGGTCACCAGAGGGGCGTCTGCACTACATCTCGGACCGCAGTGGCTGGTGGAATCTCTACGACGTCGATGGCCACGCCCTCGCCCCCCTCGACGCGGAGTTTGCAGACCCCGACTGGGTGGTGGGCGAGTCGAGCTACGCCTTCCTGGCCGACGGCCGTCTGGTGGCCACGTGGTCTGGTGGCCACCTCGGCCTGGTGAGCGGCGGCCAGACGCACGCTCTGGATCTGCCGTACACCTCATATCACTCCTTGTGGGCGGAGGGGGACGCCATCGTGGCGGTCGCCGCCTCCCCCACCGAGCCGGCGGCCGTGATCCGAATCGACCCCGCCGACCCGACGTTCTCCGTCGTCCGCCGTTCGCGCCCGGCTTTGCTCGACGCGTCGTACGTGTCGGTACCCGAAGCCATCGAGTTCCCCAGCACTGACGGCCGCACGGCCCACGCCTATTGGTATCCGCCGACCAATCCCGATTACGTCGCACCCTCCGGAGAAGCCCCGCCGCTGGTGGTCATGATTCACGGCGGTCCGACCTCAGCTGCGGTGACCGAGCTCAACTACGCGAAGCAGTTCTGGACAACCCGAGGGTTCGGGGTGGTCGATGTGGACTACGGCGGGAGCAGCGGATACGGCCGCCAGTACCGCAACCTGCTGCGGGACCAGTGGGGCGTCGTGGACGTCGACGACTGCGCGGCCGCCGCGTTATGGCTCGCCGCGACCGGTCGCGTCGACCGTGACCGCCTGGTCATCCGGGGGGGCAGCGCCGGCGGCTACACCACCCTCGCCGCGTTGGCCTTCCGGGACGTCTTCGCCGCCGGAGCGAGCCACTACGGGGTCGCCGATCTCGAGTTGCTGGCCCGCGACACCCACAAGTTTGAGTCCCGCTACCTCGACGGGCTGATCGGCCCCTACCCGGCCGCGCTGGAGGTGTACCGGGCTCGCTCCCCTATCCACCATCTCGAGGACTTGACCCGCCCCATCATCCTCTTCCAAGGCCTGGAAGACGCCGTAGTGCCACCGGCCCAGGCCCAGTTGATGGCCGACGCCCTCATCGAGCGGGGGATCCCGGTCGCCCATCTGAGCTTCGAGGGCGAACAGCACGGCTTCCGCCAAGCCTCCACCATCACCCGGGTGATCGTGACCGAACTTGCCTTCTACGGTCGCGTCCTGGGGTTCACTCCGGCCGACGTCATCGAGCCGTTCACTATCCACAACGAGGAAGCCCTCACCGCCCACTGACCGCTGATCAATGGTGGTGCGGCTCAATGGTGGTGCAACGCCCGTGCCAGGTACGGCACCGCGACTTCGGCCCACTGGTCGACCACCGTGTCGAGCTCCGCCAGTTGGGACTCGACCACGTAGAGGCCCCGGGTCGGGAGCGAGGCCCCGAGCTCCACCAGCAGCGGACGCAGATGTACTTCAGGGGCCAGCGCGTGTGACGGGTTGCCGCCGGTCATCACCGTCACGGCGACGGTCCCCGCCAACCCGTTGTTCCCGTAGCGGTCGAGGAAGGCCTTGAGCATCCCGGTGTAGGTCGCCTTGTAGGTCGGTGACGCCACCACGACGACATCACTCGACGCCACTTGGGCGTTGAGAGCGCTGACCTCCTCGGCTCCCCAGTCGAAGAGCCGGCCGGCGTGCTCCGCCAAATCGACCACCAGGCGCTCGGCTCCGCCCCTTTCCCCCACCCCCAACCCGGAAGCCACGGCATCGGCCACCGCGTTGGCCACTCCGAGGGTCCGCGATCCTGGCTTCGGGTTCCCGACGACTACCGCAATACGCATCCCCGGACGTTAGCGAAGGCTTAGGCACCCGCCGAGCCCGCTGATGTGTCACGCTTTGGGTCCATGACCGACGTCGAAACTCGAATCGCCTGTAAATGGTGCAAGGCGCAGAGCCCGGCGACCATGCGCACCTGCGACCGCTGCGGCGCCCCGCTCGACCTGCGGGACGCGGTCACCGACTCGGGTTGGCGCCAAACCCCGCGCCTGCGTGACCTCACCGAGTTGCACTGGTCGGGGAGCAGCTGCCAACTCGACACGGGCGTAACCCCGGTGGCCGAGGTGACGCTCGGCGCGGGCGACACCGTGTTCTTCGAGCATCACGTGATGCTGTGGAAGGACGAGACAGTGGCCATGTCGGTCATGAACACCCAGGGGGGAGCCAAGCGCCTCCTGTCGGGCATGCCCTTCGTCCTCAGCGTTGCTCACGGCCCCGGCCACGTCGCGTTCTCCCGCGACGCCCCCGGCGAGTTGGTTGTGCTCCCCATCGACCCGGGCGTCGAGCTCGACGTGCGCGAGCACGGCTTGATCATGGCCAGCGGCACGTTGTCCTACAGCTTCGAGAAACTGCCGGGCATCCGGGCCATGCTCATGGCGGGGACCGGCATGTACCTCGACCGCTACGTCGCCCAGAGCGGGCCCGGAGTACTGATCCTGCACGGGTTCGGCAACGTTTTTCAACGCACACTGGGCGACGGCGAGGTCATCCAGGTGGACCCCGGGGCGTTCCTCTACAAGGACTCCTCAGTGCGGCTCGAAGTGCAAAACATCCCCCTCAAAGGGGGCGAACCGCCGGCCCCGACAGCGGCCGCGGACCCCGAAGCCCCGGCCGACGAAGGTGGTGGCGGCGGTCGATTCGGGAAGGGCCTCAAGGGGCTCAAGGCTGCTCGTTCCGCGCTGAGCGGCGCGGCGCTGGCCCAAGCGGCCGGCAACCTGCGCGCCGGGGGCGGCATCGGAGGAGTGGCGGCCGGGTTGGCCGGCGGCGGCGGCATCCCCGTCATGCGAATGGTCGGCCCGGGGCGTGTCGGGATCCAGTCGATGTACCAGGACTACAAGTCGGAGTAACGGGAGCCATGACCGACACCGCACAAACCTCATACACCTGCCCGTACTGCCGGCAGACGTCCGCCGGGGCCGGCACCAGCTGCCCTGCGTGCGGCGCGCCCGTCAACGTCACCTTGCGGGTGACCAAGTCCGGATGGACCGAGCTACCGCCCATCGCCGACATGGCCCGGATCCAGTTCGGCCAGTCGACGGCGCAGATCCAAGGCTCGATCGTTCCCGCCGCCGAGTTGAAGCTGGCGGCCGGTGCGTGGGTCTATTTCACGCACAACATGCTGCTGTGGATGGAACCGGAGGTCCAGATCCAGGCCATGAACCTGGGCGGCGCCTGGAAACGTCACCGTGCCGGGCTTCCCGTGGTCATGATGCAGGCCGCCGGCCCGGGACGCATCGCCCTGTCACATGAGGCGGCCGGCGAACTGATCGCCATCCCCCTGCAGCCGGGAACGTCGGTGGATGTTCGCGAGCACGCGCTGTTGGCCGCCACCGGCAACGTCGGCTACCAATGGCTTTCCTCCGACGTGTGGTACGTCACCCGGGGCGACGGCACCAAGGCCGACGCTCCAGCCGGGATGAAGCTGCTCAAGATGGGCCTGCAGGTGGCCGGCGCGCCGGGAGGCGGCGACAGTCGCCGCGAAGAACGCCAGGACCAGCCGGTGTGGCACTACCCGGTGGGACAGTTCGTCGACCGTTTCACCACCGGCGATCAGCCGGGCCTGGTCCTGGTCCAATCCGGGGGCAACGCCTACACCCGGGAGCTGGCCGAAGGACAGTCGATCCTGGTCAAGCCCCCGTCGCTGCTGTTCAAGGACCCCTCGGTGCAGATGCAGCTCCACGTGGAATACCCGGCGGCGGGCATGAAACTGTGGAAGTCCTGGGGGAACCGCTACCTGTGGCTGCGCCTGTGGGGGCCCGGGCGCGTCGGTCTGCAGTCGTGCTACGAGCGGCTGGACGACCCCGGAACCGACTTCCACGACATCTCCCAGCACACCGACCACATCTGGCGGGCGCCGGCATAAGTCCGACAGGGGCTGCGGAGCCGGTACGGTCGGGGAACACGGCGAAACATTGTCGTCGCTAGCCACAGGAGGCTCCATGGGCATCGCCACCACCGCACTTCGCGTCACTCTCGGCGGAGTGATGGCCGGGCACGGCCTGCAGAAGCTCGCCGGCAAGTTCGGAGGGCCGGGCCTGGAGGCCACCGCGGCCGGTTTCGAACACATCGGATTTCGTCCGGGAAAGCCCTATGCCACCGCCGCCGCCCTGAGCGAGACCATCGGCGGCGGACTGCTGGCCGCCGGCGCACTGACCCCGGTCGGCGCGTCGATGGTGACGGGCACCATGGGTGTCGCCATCGCCAAAGTCCACGGCCGCAACGGTCTGTGGGTCACCGCGGGCGGCTACGAATACAACCTGATACTCATCGCCGGCGCCTTCGCTCTCACCGAGATGGGGCCCGGGCACCTGGCCCTCGATGGCATCCTGTTCAAGCGGCGCCACGGTTTGGGCTGGGCCCTGGCAGAACTGGCGGCTGGTTTGGCCGGGGCCGCTCTGGTGGTCAAACTGGCTGGTCGGGGTGCCGAGAGCGCGGCGGCCTCCGGAACCTCACCAGCGGACGCCAACGGAGCCTCGTCGGATGTCGTCACGGCTGACGACGACGCACCGAACGACGTGGTGAGCGAGGCCGAGGCCGATGTCGAGGCCGAAGACTCAGCGGCCGCGACGCCGGCACCCGCGTCCGCCTAGCCCTCCCCGCCACCCACCACGACGCGAAAGAGCCGCCCCCGGAAAGGGGCGGCTCTTTACATGCACAACCGAGAAGCAGTGCTAGCTGACTTCCTCGCCACCCTCGTTGTAGGCAATGGGCGACTCGAACACCGGCGGCAGGTCCGTGACCGGGGCCAGAGCACCGACCCCTTCGGACCCATCGCCGGATTCCGCGGTGCCGATGGACGCCAACCAGGCGGCCAGGTCCTCGGTGGCGGCTCCTTCCTCGTCATCAGATGACCAAAAGCCCATGTGCTCAGCTTCGGGGGCATCCATGATGAGGTCGCGGTAGCGGGTCATTCCGGTGCCGGCAGGGATCAGCTTGCCGATGATGATGTTCTCCTTGAGGCCGAACAAGCGGTCCGACTTGCCCTCGATGGCCGCCTCGGTCAACACCCGGGTGGTCTCTTGGAACGACGCGGCCGAGAGCCACGAGTCAGTAGCCAAGGAGGCCTTGGTGATTCCCATCAGCTCGGGACGGCCTTCAGCGGGGCGCTTGCCCTCCTGCACCAAGAGGCGGTTGGCCTCCGCGTACAGGCGGGAATCGACCCGCTCGCCCGGCAGGAACAACGACTCGCCCTGCTCGGCCACCAGCACGCGGCGGAGCATCTGGCGCACGATGAGCTCGATGTGCTTGTCGTGGATGGATACGCCCTGGTCCCGGTACACGGTCTGCACCTCGTTGACCAGGTACTGCTGCGTCTCCCGGATGCCTTTGATGTCGAGGAGCTGCTTGGGGTCCTTGGGGCCGTCGACGATGGCGTCGCCGGCCACGATCTCCGCACCTTCGCGGATCCCTTCGGACAACTTGGCCCGGAGGCTGGTGTTGTACACGTCCTCCACGCCGTCGTCGGACACCACGGTGATACGCCGGGCGTTGTCCTCCTCCACGATGCGCACCACGCCCGATGTCCGAGCGAGGACCGCTGCCCCCTTGGGGGTGCGGGCCTCGAACAGCTCGACGACGCGCGGTAGGCCGTGGGTGATGTCCTCACCGGCGATACCACCGGTGTGGAAGGTCCGCATGGTTAGCTGCGTCCCCGGTTCCCCGATGGACTGCGCGGCGATGACACCCACCGCCTCGCCCAGCTCGATGGGCAGGTTGGTGGCCAGTGACCGGCCGTAACAGGTGGCGCACACGCCATGCTCTGCTTCGCAGGTCAATACGGAGCGGGCCATGACCTCCGTCACCTGCATGTCGTCACGGAGTCGGGCCAGCAGCACCGGATCAATGGAGGTACCGGGCTCGAGCACGGTGCCGTCATCGAGGGTGACTTCCCGGACCAGGGCCCGACCGTCGAGGCGGGTCTCGAGGTAGGAGCGCTCATTGGCCGAGTCGGGGCGGATGCCCCGGATCCACGCGCCACGGGTGGTGCCGCAGTCGATCTCCCGGATGATGAGCTCCTGGGCCACGTCGACGAGGCGGCGGGTCAGGTAACCGGAGTCGGCGGTGCGCAGGGCGGTGTCAGCCAAGCCCTTGCGGGCGCCGTGGGTTGAGATGAAGTACTCCAGCACCGACAGTCCCTCACGGAAGGAGCTGAGGATGGGCCGGGGGATCATCTCGCCTCGGGGGTTGGACACCAGGCCCTTCATCCCGGCGATCTGGCGAACCTGCTGGGGGTTACCGCGAGCGCCGGAGTCCACCATCATGTCGAGAGGGTTGAACGGGATGGAATGGAGGTTGTCCTCCATGGCCTTGCCCACCTCGGAGTTAGCCGCCGTCCAGATTTCGATTTCCTTCTGGCGCCGTTCGTCGTCGGTGATGATGCCCCGCTTGAACTGGGTCTCCGCCTTCTGTGCATCAGCCTCGTGGCGGGCCACGATGTCGGCCTTGGTCAGCGGGGTCACCACGTCGTTGATGGAGATGGTGAGACCCGATTGGGCTGCGTAGCGGAAGGTCAGGTCTTTGATGTTGTCGAGGCTGGCCCCCACGATGTTGCGGGGATACATCTCGGCCAGCACCTCGACGATGGACCCGATGGACCGGTTGCGCTTGCCGACGATGTCGTTGACGAAGGGGAAGTCCTCGGGCAGCGCCGTGTTGAAGATGATCCGCCCCGGCGTCGTCTCGATGGTTTCGTACTCGACGGCACTGAAGCCATCGGCGTCGAGGGGACCGTCAGCGAGCACCGCGACGGGCCGGCGCCAGGTGACCTTGGCGTGCAGATCCACGTCGTGAGCGTCGAGAGCCCGGGCCACCTCGTGGATGTGCCGGAACACCCGGCCCTCCCCGGCCATGTCGTCTTTGACCAGCGTCAAGTAGTAGGCGCCGAAGACCATGTCCTGGGTGGGGGTGACGATCGGGCGGCCATCGGATGGCGACCGGATGTTGTTGGCCGAGAGCATCAGGATGCGGGCCTCGGCCTGCGCCTCGGCCGACAGGGGCAGATGGACGGCCATCTGGTCGCCGTCGAAGTCGGCGTTGAACGCGGTGCACACCAGGGGATGGATCTGGATGGCTTTGCCGTCGACCAGGACCGGCTCGAAGGCCTGGATGCCCAGGCGGTGCAGCGTGGGGGCCCGGTTGAGGAACACGGGGTGTTCCTTGATGACCTCCGAGAGCACGTCCCACACCTGGGGTCGGCGCCGCTCCACCATGCGCTTGGCCGACTTGATGTTTTGCGCCAGCTCCAAGTCGACGAGCCGCTTCATGACGAAGGGCTTGAACAACTCCAGGGCCATCTGCTTGGGCAGCCCGCACTGGTGCAGCTTGAGCGAGGGGCCGACCACGATGACGGAGCGGCCCGAGTAGTCGACCCGCTTGCCCAGCAGGTTCTGGCGGAACCGGCCCTGCTTGCCTTTGAGCATGTCCGACAACGACTTGAGGGGACGGTTGCCCGGCCCCGTGACGGGGCGGCCGCGGCGGCCGTTGTCAAAGAGGGCGTCGACCGCTTCTTGCAGCATCCGCTTCTCGTTGTTGACGATGATTTCGGGGGCGCCGAGGTCGAGCAGGCGCTTCAAGCGGTTGTTGCGGTTGATGACCCGGCGGTACAGGTCGTTGAGGTCCGAGGTGGCAAAACGGCCACCGTCGAGTTGCACCATAGGCCGCAGTTCCGGCGGGATCACCGGGACCGCGTCGAGGATCATGGCCCGAGGGTCGTTGACCCGCCGTCCGTGGTCGTCACGGCGGTTGAAGGCGGAGACGATCTTCAGTCGCTTGATGGCCTTCTGCTTGCGCTGCACCGACAGCGGCCGGCGCCCGTCGACAGGGTCGATGGCCTCGCGCAGCTTGACCTCTTCTTCGTCGAGGTCGAGCTCTGCGATGAGCTGCGCGATGGCTTCGGCGCCCATCCCGCCTCGGAAGAAGTCCCCGAAGCGGTCTTTGAGCTCACGCCACAGCAGCTCGTCTTCGATGATCTTGCGGCTGTGCAGGTCGCGGAACTCGTCGAAGGAGCGCCGCACCAGGTCGAGCTCGGACTCGGCCCGCTCGCGGATCCCGGTCAGCTCCTTGTCCACTTGGCGCTGACGGGCTTTGAGCTCTGAGTCCTTGGACCCGCCGGCCTCCAACTTGGCCAGCTCATCCTCCAGCGCCTTGAACCGCCGGTCCAGCTCCAGATCGCGGGCCCGCTCGATCTCGCCCAGTTCTTCGAGCATTTCCGCTTCGAGGTTGGGCAGCTCGGCGTGGCGCTTTTCCTCGTCCACGAAGGTGACCAGGTTGGCCGCGAAGTAGATGACCTTCTCCAGCTGCTTGGCCTTGAGCTCCTCGCGGGCCTCGGTGCCCATGAGCAGGTAGGCCAGCCAGCTGCGGGTGCCGCGCAGGTACCAGATGTGGACCACGGGAGCGGCCAGTTCGATGTGGCCCATCCGCTCGCGCCGCACCTTGGAGCGGGTGACTTCGACCCCGCAGCGCTCGCAGATGATGCCCCGGAACCGGACCCGCTTGTACTTGCCGCAGTAGCACTCCCAGTCCTTGGTGGGCCCGAAGATCTTCTCGCAGAACAGGCCGTCCTTCTCGGGACGCAGGGTGCGGTAGTTGATGGTCTCGGGCTTTTTGACTTCACCGTTGGACCAGGTGCGGATGGCGTCAGCGGTAGCCAAGCCGATACGAAGCTGTTCGAAGTTATTGACGTCAATCATTTAGAAACCCCTCTCGCTGGCGCGACGGGCGTCTTCCTCGTCGGATCCCCGCTCCGGGCGGCTGATGTCGATACCGAGCTCCTCGGCCGTGCGGAACACGTCCTCGTCGAGCTCACGCATCTCGATCTGCTCACCAGCGTGGGAGAGGACCTCGACGTTGAGACACAGGCTCTGCATCTCCTTGATGAGAACCTTGAAACTCTCCGGAATTCCGGGCTCGGGGATGTTTTCCCCCTTGACGATCGCCTCGTAGACCTTCACGCGGCCCAAGACGTCGTCGGACTTGATGGTCAGCAGTTCCTGCAGCGCGTACGCCGCGCCGTAGGCCTCCAGGGCCCAGACCTCCATCTCCCCGAAGCGCTGCCCACCGAACTGGGCCTTACCGCCGAGGGGCTGCTGGGTGATCATGGAGTAGGGGCCGGTGGAGCGGGCGTGGATCTTGTCGTCCACCAGGTGGGCCAGTTTCAAGATGTACACGTAGCCGACGCTGATCGGGTTGTCGTAGGGCTCGCCGGTCCGCCCGTTGTAGAGCGTGGCCTTACCGTCGCGCCCGACCAAGCGCCCCTCGTTGCCGTAGGTGGTGCCGGGTGCCTCAGGAGTCAGCTCATCGAAGATTTGCTGCATGGTCAGGTGGCGGCCCGCTTCTTCGACCTCGTCCCAGTGGGCGCCGTCGAAGACGGGGGTGGCGATGTGCACCGACGGCTCGCCCACCGTGCGCGTCTTGCGCTCGGTCCCCCGCTTGGGCACGGTAGCCAGGGGATTGGACTTCCATCCCCAGCGGGCGGCCCAGCCCAGACTGGACTCGAGGATCTGGCCCACGTTCATGCGGGAAGGCACGCCCAGGGGGTTCAGGATGATGTCGACGGGGGTTCCGTCGGCCAGGAAGGGCATGTCCTCGACCGGAAGGATCTTGGAGATGACGCCCTTGTTGCCGTGACGGCCGGCCAGCTTGTCGCCCTCGGAGATCTTGCGGCGCTGGGCCACGTACACCCGGACCAGCTGATTCACGCCGGGCGGCAACTCGTGGGCATCCTCACGGGAGAAGACCCGGACGTCGATGACCTTGCCCGACTCGCCGTGGGGCACCTTGAGCGAGGTATCGCGCACCTCACGGGCTTTCTCACCGAAGATGGCCCGCAGCAGGCGCTCCTCGGGGGTCAGCTCTGTCTCGCCCTTCGGCGTGACCTTGCCCACCAGCACGTCGCCCGCTTCTACCTCGGCTCCGATGCGGATGATCCCCCGCTCGTCGAGGTCCTTGAGGATCTCCTCCGACAGGTTGGGGATGTCCCGGGTGATTTCCTCGGCCCCGAGCTTGGTGTCGCGGGCGTCGACCTCGTGCTCCTCGATGTGGATCGAGGTGAGGACGTCGTCGCGCACCAGCCGGGAGGACAGGATGATGGCGTCCTCGTAGTTGTAGCCCTCCCACGGCATGAAGGCCACCAGCAGGTTCTTGCCCAGGCCGAGTTCGCCTTGTTCGGTGGAGGGGCCGTCGGCCAGCACGTCGCCCTTGATCACGTCCGCGCCCTCATCCACGATTATGCGCTGGTTGAGGCTGGTGTTCTGGTTGGAGCGGCGGAACTTCGACAGCCGGTAGATCTTCCGGCCGAGCGGGCGGCCCTGCCAGTCGCTCTGTCCGGGCTCGTAGTCCACGATCACGTGCTCGCCCGACACTTCGACGACTTTGCCCGTGCCTTCGGCCATGGACACGTCGCCGGCGTCGCGCGCGGCGCGGGCCTCGACCCCGGTCCCGATGAACGGGGCCTCCGGCTTGAGCAGCGGGACTGCCTGCTTCTGCATGTTGGCGCCCATCAGGGCCCGGTTGGCGTCGTCGTGCTCGATGAAGGGGATAAGCGCGGTGGAGATCGACACGATCTGCTTGGGCGAGACGTCCATCAGATCCACCTCGGCCGGGGGCACGAAGTCAACCTCCGAGGTCGACCCGTAGCTCGTGCCGGCGGCACCGACCCGCACCCCGGGACCCTGCGGGGCTCGACGCACCAGGACGCGGTCGTCGGTCAGCAAGCCGTCGGGGCTCAACTTGGCGTTGGCCTGGGCGATGACGAACTGCTCTTCTTCGTCGGCGGCCAGATACACGATCTCCCGGGTGACCTGGCCTTCGGTGACCTTGCGGTACGGGGTCTCGATGAACCCGTAGTCGTTGATCCGGCCGTAGGAAGCAAGGTGGCCGATCAGGCCGATGTTGGGCCCTTCCGGGGTCTCGATGGGGCACATGCGCCCGTAGTGGGAGGTGTGGACGTCGCGGACCTCGAACCCGGCTCGCTCACGGGACAGGCCGCCGGGGCCCATGGCCGACAGACGCCGCTTGTGGGTGAGACCCGACAGCGGGTTGGTCTGGTCCATGAACTGGCTGAGCTGCGAAGTCCCGAAGAACTCCTTGATGGCCGCCACCACGGGGCGGATGTTGATCAGGGTCTGGGGAGTGATGGCCTCCACGTCCTGGGTGGTCATGCGCTCGCGCACGACCCGCTCCATACGCGACAGGCCGACCCGGACCTGGTTTTGGATCAGCTCGCCCACCGACCGGATACGGCGGTTGGCGAAGTGGTCCTGGTCGTCGAGGCGGTAGCCCGACTCTCCCTGGGCCAGGTGCAACAGGTAGGTGCAGGCCGCCAGGATTTCGGACCGGGACAGGACGCCCTGGCCTTCCTCGGGCCGGTCCAGCTCGATGTCGAAGAGCTGGGAGGCCTTGGTGATCTCAGGGCCGAGCTTGCGGTCGAGCTTGTAGCGGCCGACGCGGGTGAGGTCGTAACGCTTGGGGTTGAAGAAGGCGTTCTCGAAGTAGACGCGTGCCGATTCCACCGACGGTGGCTCACCGGGACGCGCCCGCTTGTAGATCTCGAGCAGCGCCTCTTCCTGGGTAGGGGCGAGGTCGCGCTCCTTCTCCCATTGCCCTTCGAGGAACTCGAAGTGGCGCACAAAACGTTCGAGGAAGGCTTCGTCGGTGTAGCCGAGGGCCCGCAGGAGCACGAACAAGCTCAGGCGACGCTTGCGGGCAACCCGCGACCCGGCGGTGATGTCCTTGCCGGGTTTGGCTTCCACGTCGAACTCGATCCATTCCCCGCGGTAGGGATGGATCGTGCCGGTGACGATGGTCTTGACGTCCCGGCCGGGCTGGAAGATGACACCGGGCGAACGGACGAGCTGCGACACCACGACACGCTCGGTGCCGTTGATGATGAACGTGCCTTTGTCCGTCATCATCGGGAAGTCCCCCATGAAGACGGTCTGCTCTTTGATTTCGCCGGTGTTGGCGTTTTGGAACTGGGCCCGCACGAAGATCGGTGCAGCGAAGGTCATGTCCTTCTCTTTGCACTCCTCCACCGTGAACTTGGGCGGCGGGCGTAGGTCCTGATCTGTGGGATCGAACTCCAGAATCAGCTTGAGCGAACCAGAGAAGTCCTCGATGGGGCTGATGTCGCGGAAGGTGTCCGCCAACCCCCGATCGAGGAACCACTGGAACGAGTCGCGCTGTATGGAGATGAGATCCGGAAGGGGCAGGACCTCCTCGTGGTTGGCGAAGGAGAAGCGCTCCCGGGTGGCGGGACGAGAAGACAAGGACTACTCCTCGGTGGAGACGGGGGTGGACGCCGTCAAGGCGCGCGTGTCCCTACGCGAGAGGAGAAGCGGGAGACAGCGGGCGGCCACGGCAACTGCCCATCATAGGCCGTACGGCGTCGCTGAGCAAGCGCCTTTTCGGCGCGTTGCGGGGATGTAGCGAAGGGTAAGACAAGTAACGGTCTCGGTCAAGCTTTTCCCTTCACGATAGGGTGAAGCGATGGCCGGAAAACCCCAAGCCCTACGGCGCTGGGCGGTCCAGGTCGGCGCCTTGGCCGTGCTTGCTGTGGTCGTGGTGTTCCTGGTGGTGCCCCAGATGCGCACCGCGGTCGGGTACCTGGGGGTCCTTGGCCGCCCCCGGACCGGCTGGGTGGTGCTGGGGATCGCCTTGGAGGCGGCCTCCTTCGTGGCCTACGGGCTTCTGACCCGCAGTCTGCTGCCCGAAAGGGGGCGGCCGAGCTGGCACTGGCTCCTGCGTCTCGATGTCCTGGGGGCCGGCCTGACCCACATCCTGCCCGGCGGGGGGGCCACGGCCAGCGGGTTGCGTTTCAAGCTCCTCAAGGACAACGGGGTGGCCGGGACCGACGCCGCCCTCGCCTCGGTGGTCCAGGGCCTGGGCTCTGCCATCGTGGTCAACGTCCTGCTCCTGGCCGGGATACTGGTGGTCCTGCCGGAGCGGGGAGGTAACCCCCGCTACGTGACGGGGGCCATCACCGCGGCGGTCCTTTTGGGCATCGCGGTGGTCGGATGTATGGCCCTGACCCGGGCCGAGGACGCCGTGGTCCGCCTGGTCCGCCGTCTGGGTAAACGCCGTGGGTGGTCGGATCGCCTGGAAGCGACGGTGCGCCGCAGTTCCCAGCGTATGTCGGAGCTCACGGCGCAGCCCGCCGTGCTGTTGCGGGCAACGGGGTGGGCGGCGGCCAACTGGCTACTCGACGCCGCCAGCCTGTGGGTCTTTCTCATTGCCTTCGGCTACCGGGTCGATCTGGGGGCCATTCTGGTGGCTTTCGGTTTGGCCAATACGCTGGCCATCCTGCCCATCACCCCTGGTGGCCTGGGCGTCATCGAAGGAGTGCTGGTCCCCGCGCTGGTCGGCTTCGGTACCCCGCAAGGGATGGCGTTGCTCGGCGTGTTGACCTGGCGGCTGTTCAACTTCTGGGCACCGATCCCTGCCGCGGGGGCTTCGTGGCTGTCGATACGCCTCGCTGGGCGACGCAAGGCCCGGCTGGCCCCGGCCACCGTCAGTCTCCCGGTGCCAGCCGGCGCCTAGGTGGCGTTCCGCGCTCAGCGGGGCCAGTTCGGCGGTCGCTTCTCCAAGAACGCGGCCATCCCCTCGCGCATCTCGTCGGAGCGGACGCCAGCCATGAACAGTCCCACGTCATGGGGTGGCAGGCGGCTGTTCAGGTCGCGTTTGATGGCGGCGCGCGATGCCGGCCCGGTCAACGCAATGCGCTCGAGGACCCAGGCCACCTGACGGTCCAGATCCTCGTGCGGGACAACTTTTCCGACCAGGCCCATCGACAACGCCTCGCTGGCGCTGATCTCCTCGGCCGTGAAAAACAGGTAGCGCGCCCGGGCCAATCCCACCACCTGAGCCAGCCGGGCCGACATGAACGGGTCGGGGATCCCACGTAGCAGTTCGGGTACCCGGAAGCGGGCCCGGTCGGAAGCGACGACCACATCGCAATGCAGGATCAGGTCCATACCCCCGGCGTGGCACAGTCCGTTGACGCGAGCCACCCACAGGGCCCGGCAGCGTTCGATGTGACGGAAGGGGAACTGGTCCGTCGCATCCCATTCGACGGCCAGCCCCTCGGGGTCCTCGGTCCGCCCTGACATGTCGCCCCCCGCCCCGAACCATTCGTCGGTCCCCGTGAGGCAGACGGCGTCGATCTCGGGATGGTCGTTGGCCCAGATGGCCGCACGCTTGAGGCCCCGGTAGATGTCCTGGGTGAACGAGTTGCGGCGCTCGGTGCGGTCGATGCGCAGGTGCAGGACCTGGCCATCGAGGCGGGTGACGAGATGACGACTCCCGAGCTGCGGGACCGCCAGCTCGCTCAACGCACCTGGTACAGGCGCGCCGCGGTGGTATGCAACACCTTTTCGGCAACCTCTTGGTCGAGCGCCCCGAGTATCCGGGTGGCGTAGTCGCGGGGTCGCTGCGCCGGGGTGGCCGGACCGGGGTGCTGGCATGTCGGGTGCGGGTAGTCCGACTCGAACAGCAAGTTGTCGGGAAAGCGGGCGATGGCGTCGATGGCAGAGCCTTCCTCGAACCAGAAGCAGCCGTAGATCTGGCGCCGGAAATACTCGCTGGGGAGCAGCTCGTACTCTGGGTGTTCCTCGGGCACGCCGTTGTTGCGCCACTGCCAGTCGAATGCCTCGAGGGCCCCGGGCAGCCATCCCACACCGGACTCCACGGATACGAAATCGAGGTCGGGGAAACGGTGGCATACGCCACCGAAGATCAAGTCGGCGATGCAGCGCATGTTGTCGAGGAAGATCATCGACGAGACCTTGGCGAAGTTGGTGCCCACACCGATGCCGGCCGTGTCGTCCATGAGGGTTCCCATGCCGCCGCCGCCCACATGGAAGCTGATGGGGACCCCGGCTTCCTGAGCCACCGCCCAGATGGGATCCCAGTGGCGGTCGGCCAGCTCGGGCAGGCCGTAGAACTGGGGCTGGTTACAGAAGTTGACGGCCCGGTGCCCGTTGTCGAGGCAGCGGTGCAACTCCGACACCGCCAGGTCGAGATCCCAAAAGGGGAGCGCGCAGATGGCCACCAGCCGGTCAGGGTCGACGCTGCACCACTCGGTCAGGAAGTCGTTGTAGGCGCGCACGCACATGGCCACCACTTCGCGGTCGCCGAGTCGCAGAAAGTATCCGTTGCCGAAGCCGCCGACGTTCGGGTACAGGACCTGCGCGTAGATTCCCTCTTGGTCAAGGAACTCGAGCCGGGCTTTGGGGTCGTACATCGACGGCGCGATGTCGTCGTAGGTCTGGGGGCTCGACAACGGGAGGTGGCCGTTGAACCCGGCCATCGAATACGCGCCGGGGGCCCCGATGCGCTGGTCCCCTGCGAACCACAGATCGCGTCCGTCGACGCGCACGATGTGCGGTACCTGATCGCGCAACGCGGCGGGCACCCGTGCCGTCCAGGTGTCTGCCGGCTCCGTGAGATGCGTGTCGACGTCAATGACCCGTACCCGGTCGAACAAGTCAGTCATATGGGCTCCTTCCCCCTGGAATCAAATACTAGTTCCCAGGCCCGCACTACACCCCGAGGGGCCGGCACTACACCCCGAGGGGCCAGGTTCCGATCACTCCTGCTGCTTCCAATGCTGCCAACTCCTCCGGCGAGCAGCCCAGCCACTCGCCCAAGACCTCCTCATTGTGCTGACCGACGGTGGGGGCGGGCCGGCGCACCCAGCGCGGCGCGCCAGTCGAGAAGGGCAGCGTCTGGACGGGGAGGGGGCCTGCCACCGGATGATCCACCGGCTCGTAGTAGCGGCGGGCGACGAACTGCGGGTGGTCATGCGAGCTGCGCACGTCGGCTACCGCAGCGGCCGGCACCCCTGCGGCGAGGAGTTGCCCGGCGGCCTCGGCCGGGTCGCGTTCGCCGGCCCAGGCCGCCAGGACCTTGTCCAGTTCGTCGTGGGCGGCGCGCCGGCCGGCGCGCTCAGCCAGTGCCGGGTCCTCGGCCAGATCCGGCCGCCCCAAGGTTTGGGCCAGGGCCACCCACTGCGCGTCGGTGTCCACCGCGACCGCCAGCCAGCGTTCGCGACCGGCCCCTTGGTAGACGCCTTGGGGCGCCGCCCAAGGACTTCGGTTGCCGTCCCGGGCCACGATGTTGCCGTAGGCCGTCCACTCCATGACGGGCTCTGCGGCAACGGCCAGTGCGCTCTCGATCATGGGGGACTCCACCATGCATCCCTGCCCGGTGGCATCGCGCCGGGCCAGGCCGACGAGCGCCGCGATGGCCGCGTGTACACCCCCGTTGGGGTCACACGGACCGCGCTGGATCCGGGGTTGGTCTCCGGTGAAGCCGGTGATCCAGGCCAGGCCGGTCAGCTGTTCCATGGTCTGAGCGAAACCGGGGCGATCGCGCCACGGCCCGTCGAGACCGAACGCGGGCATGCGCACCAACACGGCTCGGGGATTGGTGGCATGGATGACATCCCATCCCAGGCCGAAACCTTCGGTGACCCGGGGCGTGAAGTTTTCGACGACCAGGTCGGCCCACCCGACAAGGCGCAAAGCCAGGTCCCGCCCCGCTGGATGATCGAGGGCCAGGGTGATGCCGCGTTTGTTGAGGTTGGCCTGCAGGAAGAAGCAGCTGAGCTCCCACCACTGCGGACGATCGGCGAACATCCCGCCGGCCATGCGCATGCCGTCGAGCCGGGCCGTCGATTCGACATGGAGCACCTCGGCCCCCAGGGAAGCCATGAGCCCGGTGGCCGACGGTCCCGCCCACCAGGCCGTGAGATCGAGAACGCGAAGCCCGGCCAAGGGCTGTACAGGTCCCCGGCCGGCGCCGCTGGCCGGCCCCGGGTCGGCCTCGGCTTTCCCTGCGCCGGGCACACTGAGCGCGCCGTGCTCTCCCAGGGCGGGCGCCGGCTTGGGCGGCGGAGGCTGCTCCCCGTCGATCATCCATGGGCGCCGGGGCATGCGGAAGGTGCCGGTGGGGTCGTCCACGAAGACGCCGCGCTGCACCAGATGATCGATCTCGGTCACCGTCTTTCCGTTGCCTACCGGAGCGACCGGGATACGAAGCAGCGCGGCGCGCTCGACGATTTCGGCGGTGGTGTGGCGCGACGTCCATTCGTGCACCAGGTCGTTCCATTCCTGCCACCGGCCGGAGCGGGCGCCGGCCAGGCCCCACTCCCCGCCCTCGATCAGTTCGGGGTGCTCGATGAGCAGCAGGAACGCGTCGAGTTGGGGGCGGGTGTTGGTATTGAACCCGACGTACCCGTCTGCGGTGGGCTCGATCGACGGTGTCTCGAAGTTCCGGGCAGGGGGCAGGCTCTCGAGCGGCGGGCTGCCCCGCAGGACGTGGGCAATCGAGAAGAAGTTGGTGGCTGTCAGGTTGGCCACCTCGCAGCGCGACAGGTCGATGAGCGCTCCCGACCCGCCCCGCAAGGTGGCCAACGCGCCGAACGCGGCGTACGCCCCGGCCACCCATTCCACGATGCGCCCCGCCGCCTGCAGCGGAGGGTTCGGGGGTCGTCCGCGCACGTCGAGGCCGCCGCTTTCGGCCTGCACGGTCAACTCCGACGCCGGTCGCTCAGCGTAAGGTCCCGACAATCCGTACGCCGTGATGGCTACCACGACGACATCGGGATGGCGCCGGGCCAGTGCGGCGGGCCGGCGGTGGTCGCCGTCGTCGGCGCAGATGACGACGGCGTAGTCGCCGGCGGTGGCGGCGAGGGCGGCGTCATAGTCGGCGGGGTCCTGCGGAGCGAGCATCGAGCGCTGTCCGTGGTGCAGGTACCGGAACACCACGCCGTCCTCGCCGGGCGCCGGCCGGCCGTCGCTCATCGACCACCGGCGCAAGGGGTCACCCCCCGGTGGTTCGAGGTGGGTGACTTCGGCTCCGGCGTCACCGAGCAGTTTGGCGCAGTAGCCGCCGGCGATATCGGCTGAGCAGTCCAGCACCTTCCACATCGGCCCCATACCCAGCGAGTGTAAAGCTGCCGGGGGACGCCGGGTCAGCTGATGGGGCGGTCCCCGGCGGTGGAGGCGGCGGTCGACGCCTGCAGGGTGCGCGGTCCGAGCAGCTTCGCCATCAGGTGATCGCCGGCCAGCACCGGAGGGTAACGGGGTGGGTTGTCGGCGGTGGTACACGTCGGGAGGCATTCGACGAGCGCGTCGTAGTCACCGTCGTGAAAGAAGGCGACGCTGCGGCGCTGGGCACGGCCCGTCACGGAGCGCTCGGGCGGCACGACGCGGTGCAGGGTGGAACGCCACCGGTCGTTGGTCCACTGCGAGAGTTGGTCGCCCAGGTTCACCAGGAAGGCGCCTTCGGTGGGGACCACGTCATGCCAGCGGTCATCGGGCCCGACGATCTGCAGGCCGGGAACCGGATCGGCGTACAGGACCGTGACGATTCCGTAGTCGGTGTGAGCACCCATCCGCTGCTGGCCTTGCGACGGTTCCGCTTCGCCGGGGGCCCGTTCGTAGTTGAGTACCCGCATGGTCTGCACGGGATGGCGGGACCGCTCCACGAAGAACTCGGCATCGAGGTCCAGGGCCAAGGCGAACAGCGAGATGAGGCGGTCGGTCAAGCGTTCCATCTCGGCGAAGTAGGCCACCAGAGCGGGGCGCAGCGCCTCCGGTTGCTCTGGCCAGATATTGGCGGCAAAGAGGCGGTGGCGCTCAGCCTCGTAGGCCGGGTCGCCCTCGGGCAGCGCGTCGGGGCCGATATTGAACGCCTCGAAGAGGTCCGGGGGGCTGGCGTCCACCCCCAGGCTGTAACTCAGGCCTTCGCTGCCTTTGGCCGCGTAGCCCCGGTTGATCTCCGGGCCGTCGGGATGCAGGGCCAGCTTGGCCTCCATGGACAGCCCGAAAAACTGCTCGCTGGCCGAGCGCATGGCGTCGATGACCGCGGACGGCACTGCGTGGTTGACGATGGACAAAAAGCCGACGCTCCGGCACGCGGCATCGATGAGAGCCGGCGCATCGTGGTCGTAAAGGTCGATCACCGGGACCAGCTCCGCACCCATGTCCGCGACGCTAGCGAGCCGATGTTTCCGCAAGGTCAACGCATGGTGCGGTCGACTCACGGCGTCGGCGACGACCTCCACCCGCGCTTGAATGGAAGACGCCACGTAGCCGGCGCGATCAGATCGTTGATGGCATCAGGACCCCAACCGCCCGGTGCGTAGGGCAGCACGGGCGGGGGATCTTCGAGCAGCGGCGTGGAGACCTCCCACAGGCGCTCGATGCCTTCAGCCGTGGTGAACAGGGTGTGGTCACCGATCATGGCGTCGTGGATGAGCCGTTCGTACGCCTCGAGGACGTCGGACTCGTGCCCCGTCTCGTGCAGAGCGAACTGCAGGCTGAGCTTGTCGAGGGTCATCCCCGGACCGGGACGCTTGCCGTAGAACGACAGCGACAGGCGCGACGAGTCGGCCAGGTCGAAGGTGAGGTGGTCGGGCCCCTGCGCCCCCACACCGGACCCGGGAGGGAACATCGACTTGGGCGGCTCGCGAAAAGCGATCGAGATGATGCGGGCGCCTTCCGCCATCTGCTTGCCCGTCCGTAGGAAAAACGGCACCCCCGCCCAGCGCCAGTTGTCGATTTCGGCTCTGAGGGCCACGAACGTCTCGGTCGTCGAATCGGGGGCAACGCCGGGAGTGTCCCGGTACCCGTCGTATTGGCCCCGGACCACATGGGCCACGTCCAACGGCCGCATGGACCGAAACACCTTGTTTTTCTCTTCGGAGATGGCCCGGGGCTCCAGCGCGGTGGGAGGTTCCATGGCCATGAAGGCCAGGATCTGGAACAGGTGGGTGACCACCATGTCGCGAAAGGACCCCGTCGTCTCGTAGAAGCCGCCCCGGGTGCCCACGGAGAGCGTTTCGGGCACGTCGATCTGGACGTGGTCGATGTGGTCCCGGTTCCAGATCGGTTCGAAAAGACCATTGGCGAAACGGAAGGCCAGGATGTTCTGGGCCGCTTCCTTCCCCAGGAAATGGTCGATACGGAAGACCTGCTCCTCACGGAATACCTCATGCACGCTGGCATTGAGCGCCTCTGCGCTCACCAGATCGGTGCCGAAGGGTTTCTCCATGATGATCCGGGCCCGGTCCACCAGGCCGGCCTGGCCCAGGGTCCGAACCACCGCTCCCGCAGCCGTGGGCGGAACGCTGAGGTAGTGGAGCCGTCGGGGTTCGCCCCCCAGCGCGGCTTCCAACCCGGCCACCTTGCGAGCCAGGCCCTCGGCTCCTGCGCTGATGGGGACGTAGCTCAAACGGTTGGCGAAGGCCTCCCACTGTTCGTCGCTCACCCCGCCCCAGGCGCAGAAATGGTCGGCGGCCACCTTGGCGAACGAGCGCCAACCCTCGTCGTTCAAATCGTCGAGGGACGTACCGACCACTCTGAAGTCCGGCAACAGGCCCTCAATAGAAAGGTGGAGCAATGCGGGGAGCAGCTTGCGCTGTGCCAGGTCGCCCGTCGCCCCGAACAGGACGATGAGATGAGGCTGCAGCGGGGTCGCTGCGACCTGAGTGGGTGTCGAGGTCGGTGCGACCCCGGTCGTTGCTGGCGACTGCGCCGTCATCCGCGCTCCTCCTATGAGAACGCTCAGAGGCTAGCGAGTCGGCAAAGTACGCTGGCTATTCCCCCATGACCACCACATTCCGTTACCTCCCTGCGGTAATCGACCGAGGCACCGGGACTGTCTCGTGTTGTTACGCCGACAACCAGCGCAGTTACGTGGAGCACATCCGGGTCGATTCGGGTGGCCCGTGGTCGGGTGTGGCGGACGCCGCGGCCCGGATCACCCACCTGCTGGCCGGGGTGTCGTATTACAAAGCCACGGCGGCGAACGTCATTGACCTCTCTGCGGTCCACAGCCAACCGGGTGACGGCGAGTTCCTTCGCCACTTCGTGGTCGAGGGACTCGGGGAGTTCGCGTACCGCAACGATCTCGACCTCGACGGCGTGACGGTGATCGGAGCTCCGCCCGCCCGCGGCGCGGGCCCGACCACCGCAGTGCGCGCCACCACGGCGAACCGCCCAACACCTGTCCGCCCGCTTATCCCCTTTGGCGGCGGCCTCGACTCGATCGTCACCGTGGAACTGCTGGCGTCCCGTTTCCCAGACGCCGCCCTTTTCATCCTCAACCGGCCCGGTGATCGCTTCGCCGCCATCGAAGCCGCCGCGGAGGTCACCGGACTGCCCGTCGTGCGCGCCGAGCGCGAGCTCGATGCGCAGATCCTCCGCTCCGCGGAGTTAGGCCTGCTCAACGGCCACGTGCCCATCACCGGTGTGCTCTCCGCGGTTGCCGTGCTGGCCGCCGCGGCCGGCGGCTACGACGCCGTGGTCATGTCCAACGAGCACTCGGCTTCGGCCGGCAATGTGCAACATTCAGGGCGCGAAATCAACCACCAGTGGTCCAAGAGCCTGGACTTCGAGGAACGGTTCGCGACCCTGGTGGACGGCGCGCTCGACGGCGCCGTACGATATTTCTCGGAGCTGCGGGCGTGCTCCGAGTTGTGGATCGCGCAGCAGTTCGCCGCATTGGGGCAATACCACCTGTCGTTTCGCAGCTGTAACCGGGCCTTCGCTCAGGATCCCTCGCGGCGTGCCGAGCAATGGTGCGGCCGCTGCGACAAGTGTTGCTTCATCGACCTCATCCTTGCTCCGTTCCTCGCCCCGGAGCAGTTGCAGGACATCTTCGGCGGCCATGAGCCACTCCACGAGCCTGCGCTGGCCGACCGCTTCCGCACGCTCGTCGCCCTTTCGCCCGACCTCAAGCCTTGGGAGTGCGTGGGCGACGTCGCCGAGTGCCGGGCCGCGCTGGTCCTAGCCGCTGATCGCTCCGACCGGGCGACGACCCCGCTGCTCGCTCGCCTGGTCGGCGAACTCGGCGCAGCCGCCGGTGCGGCGCGCGCCGCGGTGCCTTCGCTCCTGTCCCCACGGGGCCGACACCACGTACCAGATGCCTACTCCCCCGCCTCGTAGCTGGGCCGACCTGGCTGGCCGCCGCGTCGGGATCTGGGGCTGGGGCATCGAAGGCCGGCTGGCCCAGCACCTGCTCCGCGCCCGCGGGGTGGACCCGGTGATCGTCGATGACGCGTCCGGCACCGCCGGGGCGCTGCCCCTGGCCGACGGCGGCCTCGAAGCACTCGAAGCGTGCGAGGTCATCGTGAAGAGCCCGGGCGTGAGCCGCTACCGGCCCGAAGTGGCCGAACTCGAGCGTCGCGGGGTGCAGGTGGCCGGCGGGCTCGGCTTGTGGATGGAAGGAGTGGACCGTTCCCGGGTCCTGTGCGTGACGGGGACCAAGGGCAAGAGCACGACGGTCTCGATCATCGGCCATCTCATGGATGGGCTCAGCCAGCGCTGCTTTATCGGCGGCAACCTCGGGATCCCCCCCTACGATCCGGCAGCACGCCGCGACGTCGACTGGTGGGTCATCGAGACCTCCAGTTACCAGGTGACCGACCTGTGGTCGGCGCCCCCCACGGTGGCCGTCACGTCGCTGCATCCCGACCATCTCGACTGGCACGGGGGCCTCGAGCGCTACTACGCCGACAAGTTGTCGCTGTGCCGGCTGCCCGGCGTGCGCCGCACGGTGGCCAACGGGACCGATGCGGTGCTGCGCGCCAACCGCGAAGCGCTGGGCCCGAACGTGGAATGGATCTCCCCGCCGCCGGGGGCCACCCCGCGGTGGGTCGAGCGCCTCGGCCTGCTCGGTTCCCACAACGTGACCAACGCGCTCATCGCCCGGGCGTGCCTGGTGGCGCTGGGTGTGCCGGGGGCCGACGACGACGCACGTCTGGCCGAGGCGGCCGCCGGTTTCGTGGGATTGCCGGCCCGGCTGAGGACCGTGGGCAGCGTCGATGGCGTCCGCTTCGTCGACGACGGCTTGTCCACCAATGTGCTGCCCACCGTGGCTGCCCTGGCCGCCTTCGCCGGCGAGCACGTCGCCCTCATCGTCGGCGGTTTCGATCGGGGAATCGACTACACCGAGTTGGGCGTGACCATCGCGGCACGTCCCACCCCGACTCTCGTGCTCACCGTGCCTGACGTCGGCCCTCGCATCGCCGAGGCCATCGCCCGGGCCCACCCCCCGACGCACGTCAGCGTGGTGGCCTGTGCCGACGAGGGCGAAGCGGCCCGTCAGGGTTGGCAATGGGCCAAGCCGGCCGGAGTGGTGCTGCTCTCCCCTGCGGCGTCGAGCTATGGGCGCTACCACGATTACACGGAGCGGTCAGCAGTGTTCGCGGCGGCCGTCGAGCACTGTCGATGAGGGGACGGCGGACCCCTCCCCCAATTCCCTGAAAAACCGATTGGCATAGTCGGGTTTTGTGATTACCATCGTGACGTGTCGGTCATTTCACAGATCAGCCGCTCCCCCGTCAACCTCGCCCCCGCCCCCGTGACCCCGCCGCCGCCCGTACCGCTCACCGCGATGAGCGACATCGCAGCGGGACTGGGGCATATCGAGCGCAGCGTCCCGCTCGGCGGCGAAGACCCTGACGTCCCCCGTTCCATGCGGCTCATCGCCACCCCGGATTACGACGTGTGGCTGATCACCTGGCCTCCCGGTGCCAGGATCGGGGCCCACGATCATGCCGGGGCAACCAGCGTGATCCGGGTCGTGCAGGGGGCGCTGGTCGAGATCGTGGATCGCCAGCATCGGGTCCTCGAGCCGGGTGTCTCGGTGGTCTCCGCCCCCTACACTCCGCACCAGATCCACAATCCCGCCCCGGTGGAGGCCACCAGCGTGCACGTGTACTCCCCGCCGTTGGCCGCCGTTACCTACCTTGATCCCAGTCCGGGGAAGGCTTTGCATCCCGCGCAGGGTGACCGACGACCTCGCTCGACGCCCGTCCGTCCCCGCCCCGCGGAAGCGACGAGCGACTAGCAGCGGATTCGTTTGGCCAAACGCCACGTCGAAGGGCAGACCGCCGGTCGCCCTATCGAGGGTCCCCGTCGCACCGGCTTCCCCCCGAGCCGGTGCGCGGCGGACCCCATTTCGCGCCGCTACGCCGTAGGCCTAGCCTCGACGGGCCACCACGAATATCCGGCGGAAAGGGAAAACCGTCCGACCCTGCTCGTCGCTGGGGTAGGCCTCAGCGAGTGCCACCCGGTACTGCTCGGAGAACTCCATGGCCGAGGCGTGATCAAGCACGGCCAGATAGGGGCGTAGCGCGGTGCCGGTGACCCACTCGAATACCGGATCGGGACCGGACAAAACCTGCTGGTAGGTGGTTTCCCAGGCGTCGACGGTGGCCCCGAGGGCGTGCAGCCGATCGAGGTAGCGGCCCGGGTCGAGGACCCCGGGAACGTCGCGGGCACCACCGAGGCGTTCTGCCCATCGGGGGGAGGAGACGACATCGCGCAGCAAGGTGTGACTGGGAGCGTCGAAGTTGCCGGGTACCGAAAAGCCGAAGACGCCATCGGGGCCGAGGCTGCTCAACCAGCCTTCGAAAAGACCGACGTGTCCGGGCACCCACTGCAACGCGGCGTTGGACACGATCACATCGGGCGCTGCCGTGGGTTTCCAGGTCCGCAGGTCATCCTGTACGAACGACAGCCGTCCGGGTACAGCGAGCGCGCCCGCCCGCTCGATCATGGGCGCGGAGTTGTCCACACCGACGATAACCGCCTCAGGCCAACGATCGCAGAGGCCGACGGTGGCCGTCCCGGGACCGCAGCCCAAGTCCACCACCAGCCGGGGCTTCGCGTGGGGGATGCGATTGACGAGTTCCCAAAACGGGCGCTCCCGCTCCCCCGCGAACTGCAGGTAGACCCTCGGATCCCACACACTCATGCTGGACCTCCTGTTGGGGTCCCGGCCCGGTCAGGTCGCCGGGCCGGGGTCCACGTGCAGGGTTACTTGATTTCGACGGTGGCGCCGGCGGCCTCGAGCTGAGCCTTGGCCTTCTCGGCGTCGTCCTTGGTCACCTTCTCGACAACGGGCTTGGGGGCGCCGTCGACCAGATCCTTGGCCTCCTTGAGACCGAGGCTGGTGAGCGAACGCACCTCTTTGATGACCTGGATCTTCTTGTCGCCGACAGCGGCGAGGACGACGTCGAACTCCGTCTGCTCCTCGGCTGCCTCTTCTTCGGCCGCCGCACCGCCGGCGGCGGCCCCGGCCACAGCCACGGGGGCTGCGGCGGTGACGCCGAACTTCTCCTCGAAGTCCTTGAGCAGTTCGCTCAACTCGAGGACGGTCATGCTGGCGATGGAATCGAGGATTTCTGCTTTGGTTGCCATGTTCGTGTGCTCCTGGGGGTTGCTCAGAGGTTGGGGAAAGAAAACTTGTCGACGTCAGCCGGCGGAATCGTCACCGGCAGCCGGCTCTGCTTCGGCGGTCGGCTCGGGCGCCGCTTCTGCTTCCGCGGTCGGCTCGGGGGGCGCTTCTGCTTCGGCGGTCGGCTCGGGGGGCGCCGCAGACTCCTCGACGGCCGGCGCGCTAGCAGCCGGCGCGGTCGCGCCACCGGGGGCTCCACCCTGATCGATGAGGGCTTTCAGGCCGTAGGCGAAGTTGCGGGGCAGGGCCTGGAGGAGGCCGGCGAAGCGCTGCATGGGGGCGGCCAGACCGCCGGCCAACCGGGCCAGCAGAACCTCACGGGAGGGCAGGTCCGCTAACGCCGAGGTCTCGCCGGCGGAGAGCACGGTGGTCCCGAGAACGCCGCCTTTGACGATCAAGATCGGATTGGCCCGGGCGAAGTCGCGCAGCGCCTTGGCTACCGCCGCGGCGTCGCCGTCGACGAAAGCGATGGCCGTGGGGCCTTCCAAAAGGCTGTCGAGGCCCTCGATGCCCAGGTCCCGGGCGGCGAAGCGCACGAGTGTGTTCTTGTAGATCTTGTAGGTACCGCCGATGGGGCGCAGGGCGTCGCGCAGCTTGGCGACGTCCTTGACCGTCAGGCCGCGGTATTCGGTCAAGATTGCCGCGTTGGAGGCATCGAGGCGGGCTCGCACCTCGTCGACCACCGCCACCTTCTCGGCTCTCGGGTTGTCCATCGATACCTTCTTCTTCTCGCTCAAGCGACGAAAGCGCGAGCCACTTCAGAAGGAGAAGATGGCGCCCGCCTCGTCAGGTCGGACCCGACAGGGCCCGTTTCAGCGCCCTCAGGGGCGCACCGGATGTCTACGGCTTCGGCTGAATTGTAACTACGGCTACTGCAAGCGGCGAACAGCCTAACTGATCGCGGCCAGGTCTTCGTCGGTCACCCGCAGGGCATTGGTGTCGATGTCCACGCCCGGGCCCATCGTGGACGACAGGGCCACGGACTTGAGGTACTTGCCCTTGGCGGCCGCAGGCTTGACCCGGTTGACCTCGTCGAGCACGGCACGGAAGTTCTGCAGAAGCGCCGAAGGAGGGAAGCTGACTTTCCCGATGGGAACCTGGACGACTCCCCGGCTGCGGGTATCGGCCCGGTACTCGACACGACCACCCTTGAACTCGGCCACGGCTTTGCCCACGTCCATGGTCACCGTGCCCGTCTTGGGGTTCGGCATGAGGCCGCGTGGCCCGAGCTTGCGGCCCAAGCGCCCCACCTGCCCCATGAGGTCGGGGGTGGCGATCGCCACATCGAAATCCATGAACCCGCCGTCCACCTGGGCCACCAGGTCGTCCGCACCCACGATGTCGGCACCTGCGACCCTGGCCGCCTCGGCTGCGGGACCGGCGGCAAAGACCGCTACCCGGACGTTTTTGCCCGTACCGGCGGGCAGCGCGACAGTGCCCCGGATGACCTGGTCGGCCTTGCGGGGATCCACACCGAGGCGAAGCGACATCTCGACGGTCTCATCGAAACCGGCCCGAGCCAGGCTCTTGATCAGCTCGACGGCCTCGATCGGGGCGTACGACCGCTCGCGGTCATAGCGCTTCGCGGCGTCAACGTACTTCTTTCCATGCTTCGGCACAGTTGCCTCCCTCATCGTTGTTTACGGCCCAGGCGAGGTTGTTCTGGCGCACGTAATCGGTTGACCCCGCGGGAATCCGTGGGGACACAGCCTGGTAGGCTACACGGCTGTCGTTGGCTTCAGCTCTGACCTACGGTCGGGCAGTTGCCCAGGCAGCGGGCTGGACAATACCAGCGACCGAGGCCATACCTACCAGCAGCACCAGACTTGATACGAGGAACATCACCATGGCAGCACGGCCGGCCAAGAAGATCACGCGGGTTATCCGCATCGAGCTCGAGGGTGGAAAAGCCAGCCCCGCCGACCTCGGGAAGGCGCTCGGCCCAGCCGGCGTCAACCTGGGCGAGGTACTCAACCGCTACAACCAGATGACCGCGGACGCCCGGGGCGACATCATCCCCGTGGACGTCACCATCTTCGAGGACCGCAGTGTCGACCTGACCCTGCGCACGCCCCCGACCTCCTTCCTCGTCCGCAAGGCCCTGGGCATCGACAAGGGGTCATCCAAGCCCGGTGCCGAGAAGGTGGCCACGTTGAGCAAGGCCCAGCTTCGCGAGTTGGCCCAGACGAAGTTGGCCGACCTCAACACCGACGACATCGAGCTGGCGGAAAAGATCGTGGCCGGCACGGCCCGTTCCATGGGCGTGCAACTCGCCGACGCCTGACGCAAGCACTGCGGGCGTGTGCCTGCAACGAACAACAACGCCCATCACTTCGCTGAGCGAAGCGGTGGGCGTTGTTGTTTCTGAATGCGGTGAAAGGCTGGTTAGAGCTTGGCCACCTGGGCAAAGTCGAGTTCGACGGGCGTCTCGCGGCCAAAGATGTTGACCAGCACTTTCAACTTCAGCTGATCCTCGTTGATTTCTGAGATCGTGCCGCTGAAGTCGGCGAACGGGCCTTCCTTGACGCGCACCGACTCGCCTTCCTCGTACTGCAGCCGGGGCCGTGTCTTGGTCGGTGTGACGGTACCTTCGGCCTTGACCTGGAGGATCGACTCGACTTCTTTGCGCGACAGGGGGGTGGGGCGGGCGCCCAAGCCGACGAACCCGGTGACCCCCGGTGTATTGCGCACGACGTACCACGAGTCGTCGTCGAGGGCCACCCGCACCATCAGGTACCCCGGGAACACCTTCTTCGACACGACCTGTTTTTTGCCGTTCTTGAACTCGATGACGTCCTCCATGGGGATGACGACTTCGAAAATGCGCTCCTCCATGTTCATGGAGGCGATCCGGCTCTCGAGGTTGGACTTCACCTTGTTTTCGTAGCCGGAGTAGGAGTGAACGACGTACCAGGAGCCTGGACGGTCATAGGGGCTCTCGACAGGGACGAACGCCTCCTCCTCGGGGTGGCCGAGGAGCGCGTCCTCGACGACTACAGGGTCGTCGGGCGCCGGGGCGTCGTCATCGAAGGAATCGGGGCTGTTGATTTCGGTATCCGACATCTGCTCGCTACTTGAAGAGGAAAAGGGCCAGCTTAGAGAACGCAAGGTCGAGACCGAAGATGAGGGCCATCAAAATTGCCAGGGTCACCAGCACGACGACCGAGTAGTTGATAGTGGTCTCACGGGTGGGCCACGCCACCTTGCGCATCTCCACGTTGACTTCGTGGAGGAACTGACGGGGTCCGGTGCGCCGGTTGCTGGTACCGCTCGACCCGGCGGACGATGCACCGGTGCTGCGCCGGGGAGGAATGGCGCCGCCACGGCCACCTGTCGCTTCCTTGGCGGAACCCCCGACGGCAACCGAGTCGAGGTCGAGTTCGCCCGCGACCAACTGACCGTCCTGGTCCTCACCATCAAACTGGCGGCTCATGCTCACTTGTGTGACCTTCCCACGACCGACCTTGGGGAGCAGGGCAGGAGGGACTCGAACCCCCAACCGCCGGTTTTGGAGACCGGTGCTCTGCCAAATTGAGCTACTGCCCTTCGCAGGCCGGGATGGTCCGGCCCAGTCGCGACCCTAGCACCGCTGTGCGCCGCCCCTTCGGGCGGGTCCCGCCGCGCTTTAGGAGGCAAGTGCCATTCGCCGCCTGGTCGCCCACACAAGCATGCCCGCAGCACTCGCCGCGGTGGCCACTACAGCCCCGCCGATGTAGGCCACCGCCACAACCCGCCGGCCGGAGAGGCGAGCTGGCTCAACCTCGGCCAGAGCCTCGAGGGTGACCCGCAGCGACCCGGGCCCCGGCACGATCCGCTCGCCGCGCAGGGCATGCAAGGAGCGCAGGAGCTGACGGTAGCGGGCCACTTCGGCCTGGCAGCGCAAGCAGGTACGGGTGTGCTCCCATACCTCAGGGGCCAGTGCCGCCCCGGCATCGGGGACGTTCGCAAGCGCACCGGCATCGACGATGGCGGGCAGGCAATCTGCCACGTCGGAGCAGGTCAGGGGCGACATCGGCTCAACCCGCGTCGGCCCGGCGCTCTGCGCGTAGCCCGGAGTCGGCGGCCCAAAGACCCGAGTCGGCCGACTCGCCCAGACCGGGGGCACCCGACGCCGCCCAGTCCTCCCGCAGCCGGCGCCGGGCCCGGTGGAGGCGGACCTTGGCCGCCGCCTCGGTGATCCCGAGTTCTTCGGCGATGGCCTGGTGGGACAGGTCGTAGATGTCGCGGAGCACGATCACCTGGCGGAGACGCCAGGGCAGGCGCGACAGGGCAACCGAGATGGCCACCCGGCTTTCGGCGTGCGCCGCGCGGATCTCGGGGTTGTGGTGCTCAGAAAGGTCGATGACCGGATGATCGTCGTCGAGCACCTCGTGGCGGTGGCGGGCTCTGCGGACCATCAGGTTCGACGCGCAGTTGGCCGTCACGCGGTACATCCAGGTGCTGAAACGGGCCTCCCCCCGGAACCGGCGCAGGCTGCGGAACGCTCGCAGGTAGGCCTCTTGGGCCACGTCCCGAGCGTCGTCCTCGTTCCCGGTGAGCCGGAACGCCAGCGTGTAGGTGTCGGCGTAGGTGCGCCGCACGATCTCGCTGAAGGCGTCACGGTCGCCGTGGCGCGCCGCGGCGACCAGGTCCGCCATCGTCGCCGCGACCGCCGCGCCGGGAGAAGCTGCTCCCCTTTGGCGGCCGCTGTGCACCGAGGTACCTACCGGGTCTCTTTGTGCAGCGTGTGCTGGCGCTCCCAGCTGCAGTACTTCTTCATCTCGATGCGCTCGCGGTCGTTGTTCTTATTTTTCATGGTGATGTAATTGCGCCGCTTACACACATCGCAGGCAAGTGTCACCTTGACCCGCTTCTCATTCTTTGCCACGGTGACTTCTCCTCAGTCGTTCCTGCGGGTGGTAGCGGCGGTCGGACTTGAACCGACGACAACTCGATTATGAGCCGAGTGCTCTAACCAGCTGAGCTACGCCGCCGAGCCCCCTGTCGGAATCGAACCGACGACCTCATCCTTACCATGGATGCGCTCTGCCGTCTGAGCTAAGGGGGCGCGCCCCAGCCGGAGCTGGTAGCCGCAGCATTCTAGCCCCGCCCGACCCCGGGCAGCCACCGGCTCTACCCTGGAGGCGTGGAACCCGCCGCCGCGTCCGACACGATCGGCACCCGATTGGCCCGCTCCAGCGACGCGGAGGCCATCCGGACGATCTACAACGCCGAGGTGACCGGCTCTACGGTGACGTTCGATATGGTGCCCCGCACGCTCGAAGAACAGCTGGCCTGGCTGGCTTCTCACGACGGGGCCCACCCCGCAATCGTCGCTACTGGGACAGGAGGCAGAGTGGTCGGATTCGGGTCTTTGTCGCCGTACCGTCCCCGTCCCGCGTACCGCACGACGGTGGAAGATTCGGTATATGTCGATCATGGACTGCGGGGCCAAGGGGTGGGTCGGCTGCTGCTGGCCGAGCTGGTCAGCCTGGCCCAGCTCCACGGTTTCCATGCGGTGATAGCCCGAATCGTAGGCGGTCACGAGGCGTCGATCAGCCTGCACCGCTCCTGCGGCTTCGAGTTGGTCGGGATCGAACGCGAAGTCGGGCGCAAGTTCGCCAAGTGGCTCGACGTCGCACTCATGCAGCGGCTGATCTAGATGAAAGGGCGCTTCTGGTTGATCATTGGCACCGCATTGGGGGTGGCTATCTCGATCGGTCGTGTGCCGTATGTGGCCGGCGCCGCCCGATCATTGGCCAACACCGCGCAGCGCCTCATGGCGTCGGCCGGCCACGACGTCATCAAGGCGGCGGCCGGCCACGGTGCACCCGAACGCGTCGTGCTCGGCATCAGCGCTCTGCTGGCCCTGCTGATCCCCGGGGCGACCGCCCTGGCCTTGGTGGTAGCGGCCAAAGGCACGCTCCTGCTCCGACGCATCGTGGCCCTGCTGCTGGCCGCCTTGGGAGCCGCGGCCTTCTTTTACCAGCCCCATGGCACGGCGTTGGGCGCCCTGGTCCTGGCTCTGGGCATCGCCGGGTTGGCGGTGGCGTTGAGCGGACCGCTCGTGGTGGCTCCCCTGTGCGCGCTCGCCGGGTTGATCGGCGGCGAGTACCTTCCCCACCTGGTCAGCAGCCATCCGACCGTCCCTAATGCGGTGGTCCGCGATCTACACGAGGCCCTTTTCGCCAACCCTGGAGCCCCTGCATGGATGCGGGTGGTGGCGCTGATCGTGGCCGTGGCTCCCTTCGCGCTTGGCCTGCGCCTCGTGCTCAGCCGGTAAAAGCTGTGCTCAGCAGGCAAATCGCCACGGCGAAAGCTAGGGTCGGCTCATGCAGCCAGGCGACCTCGCACCAAGCTTCGAACTCCCCGACGACAAGGGGAACGTCCAGTCACTCGACGCCTTGCTCGCTGAGGGACCGGTGGTGCTGTACTTCTACCCGGCAGCCATGACCCCTGGCTGCACCAAGGAGGGCTGCCACTTCCGCGACCTGGGCGACGAGTTCACCAAACTCGGTGCGCAGCGGGTGGGGATCAGCCTCGACAAGGTCGAAAAGCAGCGGGACTTCTCCGAGAAGTACACCTTTGACTTCCCGCTGCTGGCCGACACCGACGGCACGGTGGCCAAGGCCTTCGGAGTGAAGCGGGCCTTCGGGCCGCTTAAGGTCAAGCGGTCCACGTTTGTCATCGACACCGACAAGAAGGTCCTCGAAGTGATCAACTCGGAGTTCGGTTTCAACAAACACGCCGACCGGGCCCTCGAAGTGCTGCGCCAGCGAGCGGCGACGGCCAGCTGAGCCTCCCAGGTGCTGCGTTTCTACGACGAGTATCGGTCGCCGAGGCGCTGCAGCGTGCGCAATGTGCGCAACGTCCCCGGCTGACCCAGGGCGCGGCCGAACGCTGCGGTCGACAGAGGCGAGTCGCTGATCCGGCCTTGGCGACGCCACCAGATCTCGCGGCCCCGTGCCTCGAGCTGATCCTCCGGGGTGGCCAGGCCCTTCAGGACCTTGAGCGCACCGGCGGTGGGTGCTGCCCGCAGGAACCCGACGTGGACGGCAACACCCTCGCCAGACTCGAACACCGGCTTGGCCGCCATCGCGGCGACCTCTGCCAGGGAGCGCACAAAGGTCTCCACCCGATATCCCAACCCGGCTTCGAGCGCCGCCTCCACCAGGGTCTCGATTTCTGCGGGTGCCCCCGCCGGACCCTGAAACAGCACGTTACCGCTGGCCAGGAAGGTGGACACCGTCCCCAGGCGAGGGTGCTCGAGGATTGAGCACAGCTGCTCCTTGGTCACCGTGCGGCCACCGACGTTGACCGCACGCAAGAACCCCACCGAGTAGGAGCCGTCGCTCATGGGGTCCAGCAAAGCAGAACATCCATGGACCACTAGCTTGCCCGGGAGCACCCGCCCACCCCCAGGAGATCCTCGTTGCAACCGGCACACCTCGAGACCCGTGGCCCGCTCGAGGTCATGGCGTGGTCCGCCTTCGCCGGACTGGGCGTCGATGCGGTGGTCACCACGAGGGGCGGCGGGGTGTCGACGGGTCCGTACGACTCGCTCAACCTGGGTCTGCACGTGGGCGACGATGACGCAGCGGTCGTCGAAAACCGGCGGCGGGCGGCCCGGGCGCTGGGACTCGAACTCGACGAACTGGTCTTTTGCGACCAGACCCACGGCGCGCGGGTGGCCGTCGTGGGCCCCGGGGACCGGGGACGGGGCGCGTACCGCCTCGACGACGCGCTCGCCGCCACTGATGCGCTCGTCACCTCCACCCCGGGGGTGGGCCTGGTGGTCATGGCGGCCGACTGCACCCCGATCGTCCTCTACGATCCCGAGGTGCGGGTGCTGGGCTGCGTCCACGCGGGCTGGCGGGGCACGACCGCGCAGGTGGTGGTGGCCGCTCTCGAGGCCATGGCGGCCCTCGGGGCGTCCCCCGCTCGGGTACTGGCCGGACTGGGACCCGCGGTGGCCGCGTCGGGCTACCAGGTAGGCGCGGAGGTGGCCGAGGCGGTCGAGGCCGCGCTGCCCGCACCTTCGGAGTGCCTGCGGCCCGACCATGAGGGTCGCTGGCGGCTTGATCTGTGGGCCGCCAACCGGCAACTGCTGAGCGCCGCTGGTGTGCCCGCGGCGCAGATCTACACGTCACCGTGGCCGACCGGAGGCGACCTGTTCTTCAGCGACCGCGCCGTGCGACCCTGTGGGCGAATCGCGGTGATCGCGGCACTCCGGTAGTAACCCAGGTCGATGACTACGTTCGCGGTCATGGCCGAGCCCGCGGCGAGCGCCGCAACCCCCGTGATCATCGAAGCAGCGATCAACGGGGTGACCACCCGGGACAAGAACCCGCACGTCCCCATCGGGCCGAAGGACATTGCCGCGGACATCGTGGCCTGCGTGGAAGCCGGCGCCGCGGTCATTCATAGCCATATCGATCAGCGGGGCCTCGACATCAACGAGGCCGCAGCCCGCTACCTCGAGGGCTGGCGCCCTGCGCTGGCCGAGCGGCCCGACGCGCTCGTCTACCCGACCATCCACGTCGGTCCGCCCCGCAGCTACGAGCACCTTGTGCCGCTGGCTGAGAGCGGTCTGGCACGCATCGGGATCGTGGATCCGGGCTCGCTCAACCTGGGCGGGACGGACGCCGACGGGGTACCGGCCGGGGGGATCGTCTACGACAACTCCTTCGACACCATCGCCCGGGCCTTCCAAATCTGCTCGGAGCAGGGCCTGGGCCCCAGCCTGGCCATCTACGAGCCGGGCTTCCTGCAAACCACGGTGGCTTGGTGGCGGGCGGGGCGCCTGCCCGCGGGGGCCATGATCAAGCTGTACTTCTCCGCCCCGCAGGGCTATTTCGGTGCGCCCTTCGGCCTGCCCCCCACCCCGACTGCGCTCAACGCGTATTTGGAGGTGCTGGGGGAATGCGATGTGCCATGGGCCATATCGGTAGTCGGGGGCGATGTCACCTCGGCTCCCGTCACCCGGCTGGCTCTCGAGCGCGGCGGACACCTCCATCTGGGTCTGGAGTTTTACGGGGGACCGGAGACGCCGACCAACGAGGAGCTGGTCACCCGGGCGGTAGCCCTGTGCGCGGCGGTCGGCCGCCCGGTGGCCACACCAGACGAAGCGGCCGCCCTCCTCGGCCTACCCCGGCCGGCCCCCACCCGGGAGCAGGTCGCCCGCTCCTAGCCGGTGAGCGCAGCTTGCGGGGGGGTACGTTCGCGTTCTGTGACCGACACCAACAGTTCCCAGCAGAACACCACCTTTCCCAGCAACGGCGGCCAGGCCCACGGCTACCTCGCCCTCCCGCCCGGTGGCCGCGGCCCGGGCCTCATCGTGATCCAGGAATGGTGGGGCCTGACCGCCCACATCGCGTCGCTGGCCGATCGCTTCGCGGCGGCGGGCTTCGTGGCGCTGGCTCCCGATCTCTACGGCGGGGCCACCACCCACAACGCCGACGAAGCGGGCAAGCTCATGAGCGAGCTGCCGGTCGAGCGCGCCGCGCAGGACCTGGCCGGCGCGGTGGACTATCTGCTGGGTCGCGACGAGGTAACCGGTGCCGCAGTGGGGGTGGTGGGCTTTTGCATGGGAGGAGGGTTTGCCCTGACACTGGCCGCCCAGCAAGGGGCACGCATCGCCGCGGCAGTGGCGTTCTACGGCGTGGGCGAGTTGCCCGAGGCCGCATCGATCACCGCTGCGGTGCAGGGCCATTACGGCTTGGAGGACGCCTTCATCCCGGCCGACAACGCCCGCGCGCTGGAGGCGCAGATCGCCGCGGAGACCGGACAGGCACCAGAGTTCCACTACTACCCGGCAGGCCATGCCTTCTTGAATGACGAGAATCTGCTCGGCACCTATGACCCCGAACAGGCCAAGCTGGCGTGGGACCGGGCGGTGGACTTCCTCCGAACGCACGTGCAGTGAGCTCCATGGCTGGCCCAGGTGGGATTTCGCTAAGGAGCGCCTAAATATCTCGGGGTGACGGCGGACACATTGTGAGCTAGAACGACTGCATGCAGCAGCTCAGCGGACTCGACGCGGCGTTCTTGGCCATGGAAACCCCCTCGGTCTTTGGGCACGTCGGGAGTTTGTGTTGCATCGATCCCAGCACGGCGACCCACCCCTTCGACATCGCCTACCTGACGGAGCTCATCCAGTCCCGCATCCACCTCATCCCCCCGTTCCGGCGCCGCCTGGTCGAGGTCCCGCTGGGATTGGACCAGCCCTATTGGATCGAAGACCCCGATTTCGACATCGAGTACCACGTCCGGGCATTGGCCCTGCCCGCCCCCGGCGACGGCCATCAACTGGCCGATCAGGTGGCCCGCCTGCATGCCAGGCCCCTGGATCGCCGGCGCCCCCTGTGGGAGCTCTACCTGCTGGAGGGACTACAAGGCGCCAGGCTTGGGATCTACACCAAAGTCCACCACGCAGCGATCGACGGGGTCTCCGGCAATGACATCCTGGCAGCGCTGCTCGACCTGGACCCCGACGGACGGCTAATGGAGACGCCGCCCCCCTGGTGCGGCGAGAACGCCCCGGGGCCTTTGGAGATGCTGACTCGCAGCGCCGTCTCCCTGGCCCAGAATCCGGTTCGGGCCGCGCGTATCAGCTACGGCCTGGCCCGCTCCCTGCCCCGCCTGGCGGCGTCGCCGGTACGGCCCCGCCTCCCTTTCGTCGACCGCCTGCTCGGCAGGGACGCCCGGGTCACGCTGGCCGGCCCCCGCCTGCGCGCCCCAACCACCCCGTTCAATCGTTCCATCACGGCACACCGCCGCTGGTCCTTTGTCAGCCTCCCCCTGGACCAGGTCAAAGCCATCAAATCCCGTGCGGGCTGCACGGTGAACGATGTCGTGATGGCGCTGTGCGCGGGAGCTCTGCGCCGATGGTTGCTCGACCACGAGGCGCTCCCCGAAGAGTCGCTGGTGGCAGCCGTCCCCGTGTCGGTACGTACCGACGAGCAGAAGGGGGGCTACGGCAACCGGGTCTCGATGATGTTCGCCGCGCTCCCCACACAACTGGCGCTGGCCGAGGACCGCCTCGCCGCAGTGGCCGATGCCATGAGCGTGGCCAAGGAGCGCCACGGCGCGCTGCCCGCGGCGCTGCTGGCCGACGTCACCCAGTTCGCCATGCCCGCTCTGGCCGGGCAGGCAAACCGGCTTTCGGCTCGCCTGAAGCTGCTGGAGCGGCTCAGCCCTTTCAACCTCATCATCTCGAATGTGCCCGGACCCAATGTGCCGCTGTACTTCGGCGGCGGCCGGTTGTTGAGCTACTACCCGCTGTCTGCCCTGACCGACGGCCAAGGCCTCAACATCACGGTCATGTCGTACGGCGGACAACTGCATTTCGGGTCGATCGCCTGCCGGGAGTTGGTGCCCGACATCGAGAACCTGAGTTGCTATCTGCGCCAGGAACTGGAGCTGCTGGTGGCCACGGTCCTCGACCCCGTCGGCGCCTGATAGAACCGTGGGCACACGACCTACAGGAGGGCAGCGATGAGCGAATGGGGACCACTGACCGGTTTGATCGGCGACTGGGAGGCTCCCGGTGGCCTGGACCGGGCTTTCTCCCACTCCAAAGGTGAGGTCCTGGCCACCCCCTACTTGGAGAAGGTCACCTTCAAGCCCTTCGGCCCGGTCGACAACGGAGCCCAATCTCTCTATGGGCTCGACTACAAGACGGCCATGTGGCGCGACGACGAAGCCAACCCCTTCCACACCGAAGTCGGGTACTGGCTGTGGGATGCCGCAGTGGGAGAAGTCCTGCGCGGCTTCGTGGTCCCCCGAGGCATCACGGTGCTGGCCGGCGCCACCGGCATCGCGCCGGACGCCACCTCCTTCACCCTCACCGCCAAGCTGGGCGATCCCCGCTACGGCATCTCGGAGAACACGTACCTGGGCGAGAAGGCCAGCTCCAAGAGCTACGAGGTGACCATCACCATCAACGATGACGGCACCTGGTCCTACGCCGAGGAGACCACCTTGGCCATGGCCGAGTTCGAGGAGCCGTTCCTCCACAGCGACCACAACACCTTGCACAAAGCGGGCTGATCGGGGGTAGATACCCTTTTCACCGTGCCCAGCCCCGCGAGTCCGGCGATCCTGGTCGAGTCGCTCGTTAAAACCTTCAAAGGGAACATTCGGGCCCTCGACGGCGTGAGCTTCTCCGTCCCCGCGGGGACGGTGCTCGGCCTGCTCGGCCCCAACGGGGCGGGCAAGACCACCGCGGTGCGGGTGCTCACCACCCTGCTACGTCCGGACTCGGGCCGGGCCGAGGTGGCCGGGGTCGATGTCTTGGCCAACCCCGCCCGGGCCCGGACGCTCATGGGGTTGGCCGGACAGTACGCCGCTGTCGACGAGCGTCTGACGGGCGCCGAAAACCTGCTGCTGATGGGCAAGCTCACCCACATGCCCAGAGCGGACCGCCGGGCCCGCGCCGATCAGCTCCTGGACCAGTTCGGATTGGCGGATGCCGGCCGCCGGACGGTCAAGACGTATTCGGGAGGGATGCGCCGGCGCCTCGACCTCGCGGCAGCGTTGGTGTCGCGGCCCCCGGTGTTGTTTCTCGACGAGCCGACCACCGGTCTCGACCCCCGGAGCCGGAGTGATCTGTGGGCGGTAATCGAGGGTCTGGTGGCCGACGGTGTGACGCTGCTGTTGACGACCCAGTACCTGGAGGAGGCAGACCGTCTGGCGAACCGCATTTGCGTGGTCGACCACGGACGGGTCATCGCAGAAGGCACCGCCGACGAACTCAAGTCCAAGCTGGGCGGCACGGCAGTCGAGGTGGTCCTGGCCGACGAAGCCACCGCCGCGCAGGCCGGCGACGCGCTCGACCACGTGGGGAACGAAGCGCCAGTCGTTGACGGCACGACGGTGCGCATCAGTACCACGACCGGGTTGGCCACCACCGCCGAGGTGGTACGGCGACTCGAGCACAGCGGACTTCCGGTCATCTCCTTGCAGTTACGCCAACCGAGTCTCGACGAGGTGTTCCTGGCCCTGACCGGACACGGGGACCTCGAATGAGTGTGGCCGCCCAATCCCGATTCCATTTCACCCAGGCGGTGGCCGACAGCGTGTCCATGGCCGGGCGCAATGTGCGACGCCTGAGCCGAGCCCCGGATCAGGTGATGTTCACCCTGGTATCGCCGGTCATGTTCACGCTGCTGTTCCGCTACGTCTTCGGCGGCGCTATCAACGGCCTGGGCGATATCAACTACGTCAACTACCTCATCCCGGGGATCGCCGTGCAGACCGCCATCTTCACCTCGGGTAACAGCGGTTTTGCCCTGGCCGAAGACCGCAGCAGCGGCTTCGTGGACCGGCTCCGCTCCCTGCCCATGGCCCGGGGCGCCGTGCTCGCGGGCCGGGTGGCCGCCGACTCACTGAGCAACGCCGTCGGCCTGGTCATCATCATCGCCGTCGGCCTGGCTGTCGGCTTCCGCCCCCACAGCATCCCCGGCCTGCTGCTGGGCTTCACCGTCCTGCTGGCCTTCACCTTGTCGACATCGTTTCTGTTCGCGCTGGTCGGCCTCTACGCCAGCAGCTCACAAGCCGTCAACGCCGCCACCTTCCCCCTCATCTTTCCCCTCACCTTCGCCAGCAGTGCGTTCGTCCCGACGAGCACCATGCCGGGGTGGCTGCGGGCCTTCGCCAACCACCAGCCAGTCACCTTGGTCATCGACGCGGTCCGGGATCTGACGCTGGGCAACGTCACCGCGTCGCAGCGCCATCAACTTTTTGCCGGTCAGTCCACTACGGCGCTGGTGGTGCAGTCACTGGTGTGGACTGCGGGGATTGGCCTGGTGTTCGGTTTTCTGGCGGTTCGTCGGTACAACTCGACGACGTCGTAGGCGCCCCCGGCGCCGGGCGGCGGCGGGTGGAGAGGACCGATCCGCCGAGAATGAGCACGAAACCGGCCGCGGTGGCCGGGCCGAACGACTCATGGAGAAAAGCCACGCCGAGCACCACGGCCACTGCCGGGTTGACGTAGGTGACGACGGTGGCCCGGACCGGCCCCGCTTCGCCGATCAGCGCAAAAAACAGCACGAAGGCCAGCGCGGTGCACACCACGCCAAGAACGACGACGGCAGCCAGCACCCGGGGGGACGGCATGCGGCCGGGTAACTCGGTCAGCCCGAAAGGGGCGTAGGCCAGCGCGCAGACCAGCAACGAGACCGACACCACGCCGAGCGCCGGCAGGTCCGCCAAACGGCGCGACAAGATGAGCGGCCCGATGGCATAGCCCAGTACCACCACGGCGAGCAGGGCCACGGATGGACCGTCGGTGACCGACACATCGAAACCGACCAGTACACCCACGCCCACCAAACCCACCACGAGCCCGGCCAGGGCGCGTCCCCCCAGCGGGTCAGGGTCGCCTCGGCGGCGCAGCGCCCAACCCAGCACCGCCCCCACCAGCGGCACGGCGGCCACCAACAACCCGGTGAGCGAGCTCGGTAGCCGCCGCTCGGCGTCGGACAGCAATACCCAGGGAACGGCCAACTCGGCCACCGTGTAGCCCAGCAACGGACGCCAGCGGGCCAACACCGGGCGCAGTTCATGACGTGCTGCGGCGAGCGGGACCAGCAGCAGAGCTCCGATCGAGGTGCGGCACAGCACCAGCAACGCAGGACTGAGGTCGCGCACCGCGACTTTGATGAGGAGGTAGGGGATACCCCACAGCACGCCCATCGCGGCAAAGAGCAACCACCCCCGTCTGGACACGGCCAATCATGCTACGACCGACCCCCGGCGGCGGCCCCCGTTTAATGCACCGGGTTTAATGCAACGGTGTCTGCACCCGATCATCACATCCGGCGCATCGATCCCGGCGATGTCACCGCCGTCGTCGGGCTTGTCCACGACTTGGCCGACTATGAACGTGCTGGGGCCGAGTGCTCGTTGAGCGAAGCCCAGTTGCATCAGGCGCTCTTCGGTGAGCGTGCGGCCCTGTTCGGCCATGTGGCCCAGACCGAGGGGACGGTAGTGGGCTGCGCGCTGTGGTTCCTCAACTTCTCGACCTGGCGGGGGGTGCACGGCATCTATCTGGAAGACCTTTACGTGCAGCCCGAATATCGTGGGCACGGACTCGGGCGGGCCCTGCTCGTCGAGTTGGCCCGCGAGTGCCGGCGGGAGGGATACGCCCGTTTGGAATGGAGCGTGCTCGACTGGAACACCCCGTCGATCGGTTTCTACCGGTCACTCGGGGCCACATCCCAAGACGAGTGGTCGATCTTCCGCCTCACCGACGAAGCCCTGGCCACCCTGGGCCAGTAACGCCCCGGCCAGCCGATGCCCGGGCCCGGAGCGGCGCCGCCCGTTAGCGTGGGGACGTGACCGACCCCACGATCCGCGCTTGGCAGGTGACGAGCTACGGGCGCCCCTCTGTAGCGCTCGAGCTCAAGTCCGTACCCGCCCCCACCCCCGGACCGCAGGAAATCCTGGTGCGCACGACGACATCAGTGTGCAACTACAACGAAGTCGACGGGTGCCACGGCCGCTACCTCACCATCAATCCGCCGTTGCCCTACACGTTGGGGATGGAGTTCGTGGGCGAAGTGATCGGCGCTGGGGAGGGCGCCGAATCCTGGCTCGGTCGCCGGGTGATGGCAACGGGGACAGGGGCCACGGGCGCGCACGCCGAGCAGGTGGTCGCCCCCGTCGACATGGCTTTCGACGTACCCGACGAGCTCGACGACATCGAGGCCGCCGCCTTCTACTACCCGTTTCATCTGGCTCATCTGGGTTTGTTTGAACGCGGCGGGCTGCGAGAAGGCGAGACGGTACTGGTGCATGCGGCGGCCGGCGGGGTGGGCTCTGCGGCCGTGCAACTCGCGGTGGCGGCCGGGGCCCGGGTCATCGCCACTGCGGGGGCCCCCGAAAAACTGGAGGTGGCCCGCAATCTCGGAGCCGACGTGGCCATCGACTACCGCGACGGTGGTTTCGCCGCAGCGGTCCTCGACGCAACCGCCGGCCGTGGCGTCGACGTGTGCTTCGACGGCGTCGGAGGCGCCACGATGACCGAGTCGCTGCGCTGTCTGGCCCGCAACGGCCGCCACCTGGTGGTCGGTTTCGCCAGCGGCATCGAAGCCGAGGAGGTCCCCATGGTCAACGGGCGGACTCTGTGTTTCGGCAACATCTCGCTGATGGGCGTCATCCTCAGCTACCGCGACCCGGCGCTCATGCCACCGGGATCGGGGTTCAATCCGACGCCCCGGGAAATCGGCGATGAGGTCCACGCCCATTTGCTGGAGTTGCTGCGGGCGGGGCGCATTCACCCCTTAGTGGGAAAGACCGTAACCTTCGAAGAGCTGCCGGCAGCCCTCGAGGAGATGGAAGCTCGCGCCACCATCGGGCGTGTGGTGGTGCAGATCAGCTGATTACCGGGCCGCCCCGGCGTCGATCAACAGTCCGGCCGCGATCATCTCGTCGAGTTCGCTCTCGGAGTAGCCGAGGATGGACCCGCCGATGTCCCTGGTGTGCTGTCCGAGCAGCGGGGCAGGGCGGGTGATGGGCTCGGGGAGACCCGTCGCTCGGAAAGCGGCGCCTTCGAGGAGGATGGGACCGATGCCCGGTTGCTCGATCTCGAGCACATAGCCCCTCGCCTGGAACTGCGGGTCCTGGGGCTGGTCGCTCATGCGCATCATCATCCCGGCGGGGACGCCGTGCGCCTGCAGCAGGTTCATCACGTCGCGGTCTCGGTGTGACTGCGTCCATTCCGACAGCCGGCGGTCAATCTCGTCGTGGGCGCCGCGGCGTTGGGCCACGGTGGCGAAGTCATTCGAGCGCGCCCATTCGGGGTCACCCATGGCCGCCACCAGCCCCTGCCACTCGGCGTCGCTACGACAGGTGATGACACACCACCGCTGCTCGCCGGCGCACTGGTACACCCCCCACGGGGCGCCCCGGGGGGACCGGTTGCCCTGGGGCTTCACCGATCCGGGCTCCAACGATTCTTTGAGCAGCAAATCGGCCAACAGGTTCAAGGCCATCTCGGCTTGGACGATCTCCACGTGGTGAAACGGGGCTACCCCGTTGGTCCCCCCGACGAGGTGGGCCGCCACGACCAGCGCGCCCAGGCGACCGACGATGTGGTCGGGGAACGCCACGTTTTGGGGTACCGGGGCCGGCGCATCAGGGAAACTCCAAAGCCAGCTCATACCGCCCGGCAACTGCGTGTTGGAGCCATATCCCCGCCAATGGGACCACGGCCCTCGCCTGCCCATGGTCTGGGAGGAGATCAACAATGCCGACGGGTTAGCGGCTTGTAGCGCGTCGGCGCCCAACCCGAAGCGTTCCAGGGTGCCGGGCGGGAGGTTTTCCAGCACGACATCCGCGGTGGCGATCAATGCCTTGACCACATCTGCGCCGGCGGGTTGCGTGAAGTCGACGCCGAGGCTGCGTGTGGTGCGGTTGGAGGAGGCAAATACGCTCCCCATCCCGCCGGGGCCACCGAGTTGGCGGAAGATGTCGAGGCGTTTGGGGCTCTCGACCCGGATGGCGTCCGCCCCGTATTCGGCGAGCAGCCGCGCCATTTCGGGCACCGCCCCGGCCACCCCGAACTCCACAACCCGCAGACCCGCATAGGGGCGGCCCGGCTCGGTGGCACCGTTGCCGGGCACGGGGGTGCGGGGCTCCCATACCGGGGCGTCGGCGCTGTCGCGGGGTTGCGGTGCCGGCGTGCGGTAACCGATGCGCCTGCCGTCGGCCACAAAGAACCCGCTCGCCACCTGGCCGCACACCCCAGGGGCGACCTCGCCCTCCACAAACGAGCCCAGCGCCTCGAACTGCTCGGCTTGGAGGACGTCGGCCGGCGTCAGCATCGGTGTTATCGGGATGCCGCGACGCTGTCCTTCTTTGGACAGATCGAGCATGGTCTTGTCTTTGAAGAAGTCGATGAAGGCCGGCTCGAGCAGGTCCTCGTACAGCTCGATACGGATGCGCTGGTCGTCCCAGTCATCCTGGTCCACCACTTCGGAGTGGGTGGGGCTCAACCATTCGCGCAGCTTGCGCCATTCGGCCACGGTGACCATGGCTGGGCGTACGAACCCGTCGAGGCACGCCACGATGGGATAGGCCTTCCCGCCTCCGTCGCGGACCTCACCGTAGATGCCCATCTTGCTCAGCACGCTGTAGCTGGTGAGGCCCCAGTCGGTGAGCTGCGCCACCGCTTCCATGACGCTCATGTCGATGTACTGGCCCCGCCCGGTGCTCACACGGTCCAAGTAGGCGGTGAGTGCCGCGAAGGCCGCGCCCACTCCCACCATGTCGTAAGCCAGCGTGCCCGGCGGCAGCACCGGCGGAAGTTCGGGTACCCCGGCCCGAAACAGCATCCACGACAATGCCTCCATCACCGCGTCGGTGGCGACGAAGTCGCGGTAAGGACCGGTCTGACCGAAGTCGGTGACCGAGATGACAATCAAGTTGGGAAAGCGGCCGGCCACCTCGGCGGGATCGAGCCCCAGAACCGCCAGCACTCCAGGGCGGGTGGTCTCCACCCAGATGTCCGCCCATTGGAGCATCTGCAGGAACTCGTTGCGTCCCGCGGGGGCGGACAGGTCGAGCGTCCGGCCCCGTTTGTTGGCGTTACGCACTGCGAAGAAAAGGCTGTTGCCGCCATGAAGCGGTCCCAGGCGGCGCGACGGGGAACCCTCCGGCGGTTCCAGGCGGACGACATCAGCGCCGAGGTCGGCCAGGAGCCGGCCACACAACTCGGCCTTTTCGTCGGCCATGTCCACGACACGGAGTCCTTCTAACGGCAGGTGTGTTTCTCCCTGGCCCGAAGTGGGCTTCGGCGCAGTCGCCAACGTCAATCTCCTCTGCAGCGGTCAGTCCAGGTCGAAACGGAGTGTCGGCCCCCCGCCGTCCACGACCTTACCGGTCCGCCCCACCATTTCCTGGGCCTCGAGTTCGGCCAGGACATCGGCGTCGGATGCAGTGTTGGCCACGAACCGCGTGCCGTCGCCGAAGGAGCCGACGACCATCCCGCGCTCGGGTTGTCCCGCACGGTCGTGCGCCACCGTGTAGCTGTCGATGCGCCCCGAGCCACTCCCCCGGCGTATCGGCACGGGCTGCGCCTGCTTGGCCCCCTCCTCGTCGAGTTCGGGGGTGTCCGCGCAAGGCCGGACCGCTCTCGGGGGGTCGGTGGAGAAGATGGCCGCCGAGTGTTTGGTGAGATACCAACCGTTGCCGGTGACCATTCCGATTTCGTGGGGGGACCGGCGCAGTTGCGTGTACATAGCGGCCAGGGAATGCACGGTGTAGGCGCTCCCCGGGCCGCCGGCGTAGGGCAGGCCGCCGGTGACGGTGTAACCGCGGCTGTCCGCCGGGTCGAGGTCCATCACCCGCAGCGCCATCTCGACCGGCGCCGGAAAACAGCTGTAGAAGTCGAACTTGGCGATGTCGTCCACACCGACCTGTGCGTTGCGCAGCGCCGCGTGGTGCGACTGCGCCATGGCCGGGCAGTAGGCGAGGTCTGGCCGCTGCGAAACGAACCAGGCCGCTTCGGTTGCCGCGCCGCCGCCCCACCAGTGCACCCATCCGTCGGGATTGACCCGGGCCGAAGTGGCCGTGTCGGAACCGAGCATCACCACCGCGGCGGCCTGGTCGGTCGACAGGATGGCGTTGAGCAACTTGGTGTACGGAAATCCGATAATTCGATTGTCCGGGGTGGGGTCGGCCAGTTCCTCCGAAGACCGTTGCGTGGGGAACCAGGCGTAGGGGTTGTCGGCGGCCACCGCAGTGAACCTGGTGAAGAGGTCGCCCATGAAGCGCCGATGCTCGGCCAGGGACTGGCCCCGCCAGGCCCGCAGCGCGTTTTCGATCACCGGGTAGATGTACACGGGGCGATCGAGGCCGACCTCGTTTTCTTGGGGCGAGCTACCGTCCGATCGCCATTTCCCGACGATCTCCGGTTCTGGATGGCTGCCGCCCGCGAACTCCAACTCGACGCCTCGCCGTTGCGCCAGATCGAAAGAGCGGTTGACGTTCGCCCCGACGAGCAGGGCCCCTTTGGATCGTCCCGCGGCGATCTCTTGAGCCATCCAGTTGAGGGCGACCACCCCGATGTCGCCACCGGGCGTCGTTTGCACGGTACGTGATGCGGTGATGCCGAGCGCCGAGGCCAACTCCGCAGCGGGATTATTTGACTGCCAATGCTGGATCGGCACGGCAACCACCGTGTCGATGTGCTGGAGCACGTGGCTGCCGCCCGCATCTTGGGCGGCAGCCACGGCCGCCTCGACCAATAACTCCAAGGGCCCCGGGGGAGAATCGGACCCGCCTCGTCGCGAGCTCAGTTGACCTGAGCCCACGACCACAGCGACCTGCGGCTGCGAGGCATGTGGCATGGCTACACCAGCTCCAGAACTCCCTTGAGGAGCGCGTCATTGGGGTTCTCCGGCAGACGGTCGAGCGGAACGGCCAGTTCTTCGACGGTCGGGCCGAACTTCTTGGCCAACGGCGCGAGCGCAGCCAGGTCGAAGTCGTAGAGCGCTGCTGCGTTTTCAGCCAGGATCTTTTGCATCTCCGACGGCGTCCGGCCCGGGAACACCTGGCGCAGATGCTCACGAGTGAAGGGGTGCGTCCCTTCGTCGTGGGGATAATCCGATCCCCACATGAACCGCTCGAGTCCCACGGTCTCCAAGGCTGCGGCGTCGCCGGGTCCGGGCTGGCTGACCCCCATCCACACGTTCTGTGCGAAGTATTCGCTGGCCAGATGGTTCAGCTTGTGGGAGTCGTCGTAGCGGATCTCACCGGTCTGCCCGCTGGTGCGGATCTGGTCGATGGTGCGATCGAGGTTCTTGAGCAGACCCGGCACCCAGGAGCAACCGGTCTCGGTCACCACGAACTTGAGACGCGGGAAGCGTTCGAAGACGCCTCCCAGGATGAAGTGCACCAACGGCCGCTGCGAATAGAAACCCACCTCGTTGATGTACATCAACATGTAAAAGGGGTAGTTGCCGTAGTCGGGAGCGCCGGTCCCTCCGTGCACGTTGATGGGGATCTCCAGGTCCTGGATGACCTCCCACAGCCGGTCATACTCCGGGTCGTAGAGAGGCTTGACCCATTTGGCGTCGGGCGGGATGTTGGGCAGCAGAAGCCCGCCGCGCAGGCCGTGCTCCTTGATCCAGTGCACATCGGCGATGGCGTCGTCGATGTCATTGAGGAAGATCTGGCCGATGCCGGCGCGCTTTTCGGGGTACTGCGCGCAGAAGTCGACGAGCCAACGGTTGTGGGTGCGGACGCCCTCGAGGCGGTGCTGGTACTCCTCGGGCTTGGGCGGTGCGGCGAAGAGCACGAAGGTGGGAAAGAACGGCGGCACCGTATTGGGGAAGATCACCTCGCCAACCACCCCGTCGGCTTCCTGCTGACCGTTGCGCATCTCGTTGTCCCAGTTACGGAAACGGCGCTGATCCCCCAGGTCCTTGTAGGGATTGCGATACTTGCCCCGCCAGGCGTCGAAATCCTCGTGATACTTGGGATCGAGGTATTCGCGGTAGGCCGCGTGGCTGCCCCCGGCGTGGCTGTCAGCCGTGATGATGGTGTAGTGACCGTTCGCCCGGTCGATCGTCTCGTTGCCTATGGTCATCAGAATTCTCCACTCCCGAAGGTTGTCGCAAGACGAATTTATGGATTCTCATTCTACTTGTCAAGCGTGAGGCCTGCGACAAGCGGCACATGTGACCGGTGTCGTCCTTGAAACGCGATTCCTCCCCGCTCGTCGCTCAGCTAGCTTTGAGGGCATTGACGCATCTTTGAGCAACCAGGCCCCTCCGCATCCGGCGACCATGACTCCTCGCCAACGCGCCCGGAGGGATCGACTGGTCGAGGCGGCGCTTGTCCTACTCGAGTCCAACAACTACGAGCGCATCCAGGTAAAAGATGTCGCCGACGAGGCCGGCGTCTCCCTCGGCACGCTGTACAACTACTTCTCTTCCAAGGACCACCTTTTCGCTGAGGTGCTGGTGCGTTGGGCCGACAACTTGCCGACCAACATCCGCAACCGCCCACTGCGCCAGGGAACCCCGGTCGACCGGCTGGCGGAAGCCGTGCATCGGGCGCTGCGGGCCTTTGAGCGGCGACCGCAGATGGCCCGGCTGGTCAACGTCTTGGTGATGTCGAATGATCCGCTGGCCGTGGACCTTCTGGGACGCCTCAACCAGGCCACCTCCGACGCCTACATGCATGCGCTGGGCGCTATCGACCCGGGGATCGCCCGGCGAACGGTGGAGGTCATCAACGCGGTGTTCAGCATGGCCCTGCGCGAATGGTCGCAGGGCAGAATGACGATCGGCGAGGTCCACGATCGAGTCGACTCGGCGTTGGGCCTGCTGGGCCCCCACTGAGCTCGACCGGACGGGGCAACCCCGCAGGCCGAGGCGGGGCCAACCGCCTCTGACCTGCAAGTTTTTGTTGGTGGGCCGGGAAGGATTTGAACCTCCGTAGGCTGTGCCGGCAGATTTACAGTCTGCTCCCTTTGGCCACTCGGGCACCGACCCAGGAGCCGTGAATGATACTCAGCAGGGAGGCCGGGGGCGAGTCGACTTCGGCAGGACGACTGCGGCGGGCGGTACCCTGAAGCCCATGCCCACCTTTGATGTGGTCTCCGAGGTCGATATGCAAGAGGTCCGCAACGCTGTGGACCAGGCACAGCGCGAGCTGGCCAACCGCTTCGACTTCAAAGGGACCGACTCCACGGTAGAGCTCAACGACAAAGTGCTGCGCCTCGGTTCGTCCACCGAGGACCGCCTCAAAGCCGTAGTGCAGGTAATCGAGGAGAAGTTGGTCAAGCGCAAGGTGTCGCTCAAAACCCTCGACTACGGGAAGGTGGTCGAGGGATCGCGGGGCACCGTCCACCAAGAGGTGACCCTCAAGGTGGGCCTGAGTTCGGACAACGCCAAAGCCATCAACCGATTCATCAAGGACAAGGCGCCCAAGGGCGTGTCGTCAACCACCCAGGGCGAGCAGGTCCGGGTCACCGGCAAAAAGCGGGACGATCTCCAGGCGGTGATCTCGGTCCTGCGCGACGAGGACTTCGGCATCCCCTTGCAGTTCGAAAACTTCCGGGACTGACCGCCTGGATGGCTCCGCTACGTCGGGCGGTGCAGCGTATCGTTGATCCGCTGGCCAGGACCGACCCAGGGTTCGCCCGGCTGCTGTCCGCGGTGCGCGCGGTGGCCGGCGTGGTCGCTGTAATGGGTGCCGAGATCCTGCTTCTCGATACCACGGGCGCCTTGCAGGTCTCGGTGGGCCCCCAGGTGACCGCCCCCCAAGCGGGAGCGCAGCATCACCAGGTCCTGGTCATCGCCATCTTGCTCAACGGGGTGATCGCCATGGTGTCGGGCCTCTCGATCAACGACGCCACCTTGCGCCAGCAGGTCGTCAACGTGAGCCTGCTCCCCGTGTTCGTGCTCCCGGCGCTCACCTTGGGCCTGGCCATCGGAGGCTACCGGGGGTGGGCGCTCGCCTCCTTCCCTCTCGTGCTGGCCGGCGGTGGCTACCTCCGTCGCTTCGGCCCCCGGGCCGCCACTGCCGGGTCGCTGCTGTTCATCGGTGAGTTCATCGGATTCTTGCTTCACGGCTCGCTGGCCGTGGGCGACATCGGGTGGCTGGCGGCCGAGGTGGCGGTGGCCACCGCGGTGCTCATCGCGCTGCGCGTCGCCATCTTCCGTCCCGACCGCCGGCGCACGTTGCGCTGGCTACGCCGTTCCCTGCAGGCCCGCATCGCCCGGGTGATCGAGGTGGCGCTGGACTACCTGGAGCATCCCAGCGCCACCAACCAGCGGCGCCTGGCCTCCAACTTGGCGCACCTTACGGAGACCGCGATGCTCATCGACGCCCAGTTGCCACCCGACGGCGGACCGCTGCACCAATGCCTTTTCGACATGGAACTGGCGGTCACCAACATCGCCCGTTTCACGCAGTTCATGGCGGACGGGGAGCTGCCCCGCCCGGCCTACGTGGCGCTGCGCCGGGCACTCCTGGCCGTCCCGGACAACGATGTCGTCGCCCTGGGTGGCGCAGCTGACGAGGTCCTCGAACAACTGCAGCACAGCGCGACGCGGGGGTTTGACCGCATCGTGCCTCGGCGTTTCGCTTCTTCGCTGCGGGCCTATGGGCAAGCCCAGACGGTGTGGGAGGGACTCGACTGGGACACCGGCGACGGCGGCACATTTGTCTCGGCGGTGACCGTCAACTCGGGATGGTTGCCTGGTTCGGCCGCGGTCAGCGCCGAAGCAGCCAAAGAAGAGCACGCAGGCGTCGGCCGCTTTCAGCTTGCCCTCGATCTGCGCACCGCCATTCAGATGGGCGTTTCGGTCGGTGTGGCCGTGGTGGTGGGCGACGCCATCTCCCCCCGTCGCTTCTATTGGGCGGTGCTCGCCGCATCCGTGGCCTTCATCGGCACCAACTATGTGGCGGAGCAGGTCCGAAAAGCGATGCACCGGGTGGCGGGCACCCTGGCCGGGATCGTCGTGGGCTCCGGCCTCGTCCGGCTCATCGGTTCGCGAACGGCGCTTTCGCTGGCCGTGGCGCTTGTCGCCATCTTTTTCGGGGTCTACTTCTTTCGTATCAGCTATTCCTTCATGGTCGTCGGAGTGACCGTCGCCATCTCCCAGGTCTACGTCGAACTCGACGAATACTCAGTGCACCTCCTGCTTGTCCGCCTCGCGGAAACCGCCGTGGGGTCCGCAGCGGCGTTGGCCGTGGTCACCCTGGTCTTTCCTTTGCGTCGCTCCCAGGTATTGCAAGTGGCCATCGCCGGCCAGCTGCGGGCCATCGACCACCTGATCGGGGATGTCACCGAGCATTTGACCGATCCCCATGCGCAGGAACAGCTTCGGACCGACGGGCGGGAGCTCGACGCCGCCCATCATGCGGTGCTCAGCACGCTGGCACCGTTGCGCTGGGCAACATTAGGCGACGTCAACCGTCGTCTGGTGGCCCTACGGGCGGCCGCCACCGCAGCGAGAAACTACGGTCGCAACCTTGTGGCCGATGCCGGTGCTGCCGTCTCCCTCGACGGCCAAGCGGCCGACGACCTCTTCTTGGCCACCACCGCAATGACCAACTCGCTCCAAGCGCTGGCGGCTGCCGTCGCAGGGGAATCGGGTTGTACCTATGTGCGCTCCGGGGCGCTGTTCGAACAGGTCCAGGCCGACCTGTCCAACGATCAGTCCGATCCCCGGGCGCTAGCCGTGCGCGATCTGACGCTCCTCGACGGCGCCCTGGCCTCCCTGGCGCCCTACTTCGGGTGCGCTTTGGTCGGTCTGGACACCGGCGAGGAGCATCCGGGGCAGCCCCCGCGTCGCCAGTCAGGGCCGCCGGCCGGAAAAGGCCACCAGCCGATCGATTCCGGGCGCGTCGGGCCCGAGGGGGCTCACCTCGCCAAAGGGGGCGGAGGGGCGGTGCTCAGGCGGCAGTTGCGCAACCTGACGTTCGAACTCGGCTAGACGACCTTCGCCCGGAAGCACCTGGCGCATCGCGGCCTCCCCCAGGGCCACCACCTCGTCATCCCACGAAGGCTCTTGACCGGTCGCTCGTGCCAGGTCCCAGGTGTGCAACGTGACCTCACCGGTGTAGACGGCCAGTGCCTGCGCCCCGGGGAACTGCCCGAAAGGAAGGGTGAGTGTGCGCTCGAGCACCCCGTCGTCGCGCCACACCGCCTCGATATCATGGGCTCCTGCGCTCCATTGGGCCACCAACCCGCTGTCGGGCACGCCCTCGACGGCGAATTGCGGGAGCATCGGAGGCAGGCCCCGGCCGACGCCGGCCACCCGGCGCAGCACCGTGACCATGTGGGTCATCAGGTCGCGCACCGTGAACGCCGAGCAGGGCGTCGGGTCATCCATTTGGCCGGGTCCCACAGCGGCCATGACTCGGCCTCCGATGCGCACAGCGGTGGCAAAGGCGGGACGGGGATCGTTGCTGTACAGGTTGGTTGTCATGGGAGGCATCATCTTCCCCATAACCGGCCATCTGGTGTCCTGTTTTTGGCAGAATGCTGAGGGATGCGCGCCGACCGGTTGGTTGCCACTCTCCTGCTGCTCCAAGCCCGCCAACAGGTCACCGCGGCCGAGGTGGCAGAGGAGCTCGAGGTGTCGGAGCGCACAGCGCGCCGGGACCTCGAGGCGTTGGGGATGGCTGGGCTTCCCGTCTATTCGCTGCAGGGTCGCCACGGCGGATGGCGCTTGGCGGGACGGGGCACCACCGACCTGACGGGGCTGACCGCCCCAGAGGCCCGAGCCCTGTTCCTGGTAGCCGGGCCGGCTTCGGCCACTCCGGAGGTTCGCGCCGCGCTGCGCAAGCTCGTACGGGCGCTGCCCGAACCGTTCCGCCATGAGGCCGAGGCCGCCACCGAAGCCGTGGTGGTCGATCCCAGCAGCTGGGGCCGAAGCGCCTCGCCGCGCCCGGCTCCCACCCATCTCGACGCCTTGCAGCACGCTGTGGTGTCCGGAGCTCAGGTCAACCTGGGCTACATCGACCGCCAAGGGATAACCACTTCACGCGTCGTGGACCCGCTGGGCCTGGCCACCAAGGGTTCTACGTGGTACCTGGTGGGCGGCACCGAGGCAGGGCAGCGGACGTTCCGGGTGGACCGGGTCAAGAGCGTGGAGCACACCGGCGCCCGGGTGGCGCGCCCGGAGAACTTCGACCTGGCCGAGGCTTGGCGGCTGATCACCGCGGAGATTGACGAGCGGCGCCTTCCTGTCCGGGCCCGGGCCTGGGCGCAGCGCGATGCGGTGAGCCTGTGCCGCTACCTGTTCGGTCCCGGCTTGCGTATCGGGCCGGCGGGGACCGACGGCCGCATCGAAGTGGAGTTGCGCGGCGCCTCGGTGGCCGCCCTGGCCGGCCAGTTGGCCGGGCTGGGCGCCGTGGTGGAGATCGTCGACCCGCCGGAGGTACGAGCCCGGCTGGCCGAAATCGGGGCACAACTCCTCGGCCTCTACGCGTAAGCGCCGGGGCCGTAAGCCCGCGTCTTACAGGCCGGTGTGCGCCCACTCCCGAGAGCGCAGGCGGGCGATGCGCTCGGCGGTCGGCGGGTGATCGGCGAACCACTTCTTGGCCACCACCCGCCGGCCGAAGAGGGGGCTCACGATGTACATGGGCGCCATCTCGGGCCGCACCCCAGGCATCGGCACCTGCTGGGAGACCTGGTCCAGTTTGCTCAGGGCCCGGGCCAAGGGCTCACCGTCGCCGATGAGGCGGGCCCCCGAGCGGTCGGCTTCGAACTCCCGGCTGCGGGACAGGGCCAGCTGCAAGACGGTGGCGGCCAGCGGGGCGAGGATGAGCGCGGCCAGCAGGGCGAAGATGTTTTCTCCCTCGTCCCGGCTGTTGTTGCCGCCCAGAAACAGGCCGCCCCACGCCGCCATCCGCGCCATGAAGGTGATCGCCATGGCAATGGATGCGGCCACCGACGAGATGAGAATGTCGCGATTGCCGACGTGGCTGATCTCATGCGCCAGCACACCGCGCAGCTCGTCCCAGGTGCAGATCTGCAAGATGCCGGCGGTCACCGCAACGGCCGCGTGACGAGGGTTGCGGCCTGTGGCGAAGGCGTTGGGCTGCAGGTCGTCGGTGACATACAGCTTGGGCATAGGCATCCCGGCGCGCTGGGTGAGCTCGCGCACGACGGCGTAGTACTGCGGCATTTCCGCTTCGCTCACCGGATGGGCGCGTGCCGCCTTGATGGCGATGGTGTCGGAAAACCAGTAGGAGCCGCCGACGAACACCAGGCCCACGATCAGGCCGATGATGAGGCCGGTCTGCGATCCGATGGCGCCACCCACGACGATGAACAACGCCCCCAAGGTGGCCAGGAGAACGGTGGTCTTTATGGTGTTGCGGCTCATCTGAGCTCTCGATTCCTTCCTCAGGCACGTGCCTACGGCCCGTACAACACCGGATCGCCACCCAAGATGCCCGAGCCGGCTGAGGACAAGCTGAGACTCAGCCGGCCGGCGTCCCCAGCGCAGCGCTCAGCGCGGCGGAGGCCAACTGCAGCGTGGCGCCGGTAACGCGGGTGGGTGCCAGGTCGTAGCCGTGGAAGGTTCCCGGGAACAGGTGTAACTCGACGGGTACCCGGGCTTCCAACAGGCGCTGGGCGTAGGCCAGACCCTCGTCGCGGAGCGGGTCGTACTGGCAGGTCAACACGAATGCCGGGGGTTGGCCGACCAGGTCTCGGGCCCGGGCGGGGGCTGCGGTGGGGGGTACTTCGCCTTCCCAGTCGCCCAGGTAGAGGGGCCACATCTGATGGGTGGCGTGACCGGTCCACAACGGCACGCCGGAGTGAAACTCCTTGACGGACCACGACGACACCTCGTTGTCGATCACCGGATACAGCAGCAACTGGTAGGCCAGCGCGGGCCCTCCACGCTCGGCCGCCGCCAGGCTCACCGCGGCGGCCAGGTTGCCGCCGGCACTCGCTCCGCCCACCCCGACGCGGCGGAGATCGACGCCTAGCGCACTGACCTGCGCGGCTGTCCACACCAGCGCCGCGTAGCAGTCCTCGAAGCCCGCCGGGTAGGGAAACTCGGGGGCTAGCCGGTACTCCACGTCGACCACCACGATCCCTGCCTCGCGGGCGAAACGAGCGCAGGTGGGCAACGTCGACTCGGCGTCGCCGAGCACGAAGGCGCCCCCGTGGATATACACCAAACACCCGCGCCCGCCTGCAGGGACCGGACCGTCAGGGGTCACCACGTGCACAGGAACGGGGGGCGCCCCCGCTGGCCCGGGCGCCTCGTGTAAGGCGATGCTGACACCGTCGGCCCACCCCTCGGGCAGGCTGACCCCTCGGGCCTCGCGCATGGCATCCATCTGGGCCCGGACGGCATGGACGTCGGCCAGATCGAGGGCAGGCAGGAAGTCGAGAACGGCTTCGTATTCGGGATCGATCTTCACATCCGCTTGCTTAGCAAACTGCGGATCCGGCTGCCGGGTTCAGTCGTAATAACCGGAGTGGATGTACACGCAGGGCACGCCTTCGGAGTGGAACATGTCCACGTTGCGCCGATCGTCCTCGAAGGCCAGTCGCAACTCGAAGCCGTGGTCACGCAACTCGTGCACCGAACGCCGTTTGAACTGCGAGGCGGCCAGGTAGTCGCCGTAGTCGCGCATGACCAACAGGTCCCAACGCAAGCGATAGCGCTGCAACCAGGCCAGCGTTTGGGGTCGCACCCGCAGCGGCCGGGCGGTGAGCAGGACCACCCCCAGCTTTTCGTCGAGCAACGACAACAGCCGGGCCACTTCTTCGATCAGATCGTCGTCGCCGCAGGCCTCGAAGAAGGCGTCCCAATCGCGCCAACGCCCCTCGAGGAAATGCTGGCGGCTCGCCGCGTCGGACAGAACCCCGTCCAGATCGAACACCACAGCGGGCCCGGCTACCTGCTCGGCTCGCCAACGCCAGTTTTCCCAAACCGGAACAGCCACCGAGGGCCTACTCCTCGGTCGGCGCGGACGTCGCCCGGGAGCGGATTTCTTCCACCACAGCCGGATCGGCGAGGGTGGTGGTGTCACCAAGGTCACGGCCCTCCGCCACGTCGCGCAGCAACCGGCGCATGATTTTGCCGGAACGGGTTTTGGGCAGGTCGTCGGTGAAAATGACCGTCTTGGGCCGACCGAAGCGACCGATGCGCTCGGCCACATGGGTGCGCAGGGCCTCGCCGTGCGCGTCGTCGGCGACTGAGCCCCCTTTGAGGGTCACGAAGGCCACGATGGCCTGTCCGCTGGTGCTGTCGCTGGCCCCTACCACCGCGGCCTCGGCCACCGTCGGGTGGTCGACCAGGGCGGACTCCACTTCGGTGGTGGAAACCCGGTGGCCCGACACATTCATCACGTCGTCCACCCGACCGAGCAACCACAGGTAGCCCTGCTCGTCGAGCTTGGCTCCGTCGCCCGCGAAATACCGCCCCGGAAAGCGGGACCAGTAGGTCTCCTGGTAGCGGGCGGGATCGCCGTAAATGCCCCGCAGCATGGCCGGCCACGGCCTGGTCAGCGTGAGATACCCCCCGCCGACGGTGACGGTCCGGCCGGCGTCATCGACCAGTTCGGCACCGATTCCGGGAAGGGGAAAAGTTGCCGAACCCGGCTTGGTGGTGGTGGCCCCCGGCAACGGGGAGATCATGATGGCGCCGGTCTCGGTCTGCCACCAGGTGTCGACCACGGGGCAGCGCTCGCCGCCGATATTGGTGTGATACCACATCCAGGCTTCGGGGTTGATGGGTTCGCCCACCGAGCCCAGCACCCGCAGGCTGGACAGGTCATGGCCCTGCGGGTACTCGACGCCCCACTTCATGCACGCCCGGATCGCGGTAGGCGCGCAGTAGAGGATCGACACCTTGTAGCGCTCGACGATGTCCCACCACCGGTCCTTGTCCGGATGGTCGGGGGCGCCTTCGTAGAGCACGCTCGTCGTGGCATTCGACAGTGGTCCGTAGACGATGTAGCTGTGGCCGGTGACCCAGCCGATATCGGCTGCGCACCAGTAGATGTCGGTGTCGGGGTGCAGGTCGAACACGTAGCGGTGGGTGTAAGTGACCTGGGTCAGGTACCCCCCGGAGGTGTGCATGATCCCTTTGGGCTTCGCGGTGGTCCCGCTGGTGTAGAGGAGGTAGAGCAGGTCCTCGCTGGCCATGCGCTCCGGTTCGCAGTGCTCGCCCGCACCGGCCATCAGATCGTGGAACCAGTGGTCGCGACCCTCGACCATGGTCACGTCGTTTTCGGCCCGGCGTACCACGACCACATCGGTGATCGACGGTGTCTGCTCCAAGGCGGCGTCCGCCGCCGGTTTGAGCGGGTTGACCCGACCTTTGCGCCACCCGCCGTCGGCGGTGACTAACACTTTGGCCTGAGCGTCGTTGATCCGGTCTCTCAGGGCATCGGCCGAGAACCCACCGAACACCACGCTGTGGGCCGCGCCGATCCGGGCGCAGGCCAGCATGGCCACCGGGAGCTCGGGGATCATGGGCAGGTAGATGTTGACGATGTCGCCTTTTTTGACACCGAGATCCTTGAGGACGTTGGCGAAGCGCTCGACGTCGGCCAGCAGTTCGCGGTAGGTAATGGTCCGGGTGTCGCCCGGTTCACCCTCCCAGTAGAAGGCCACGCGATCGCCCAGACCGGCTTCCACGTGGCGGTCCAGGCAGTTGTACGACACGTTCAGCTCGCCGCCCACGAACCATTTGGCGAAAGGCAGGTCCCACTCCAAGATGGTGTCCCAGTCCTTGTACCAATCGACGAGCGCGGCGGCTTGGCGGGCCCAGTACCCGGCCCAATCCCGCTCCGCCTCGTCGTAGACGGAGGCCTCGGTGATCAAGGCATCGGCCTTGAATGCGGCCGGCGGCGGGAAGCTGCGGTTCTCCAAGTAGAGCGCTTCGATGGTGGCACCCGCTTCGGCGGGCGTGTCCCCGTTGGTGTTGTCCGGCATGGCCGGAGCCTACGCCGTCGCGCTGTCACCTTTCGGGGGCGACCACCTTGTAGGTTCGGAACAGCCGATGACCGAGTCAATCCACGAGCTGTTGCACGTCGAAATACCTCTAGGGGCGAGGGTCATGATCTTCGCCGACCTGCACTTGAGCGCCGCCACCACCCCGGGCTGCGCCGAGGCCTGCGACGAGCTGATCCGGGCCATCGACGCTTGGAGCGGCCCTGGGGTCCTGGTATGTAATGGCGGTCTCTTCGACGGAGCCTGCGACGTGGATGACGTCTTGGCCGCCCACCCCCGATTCGCGGCCTCCCTGGCGGCCTTCGCCGCCGGACCGGCCCGCCGCCTCATTGTGCTGCCCGGCTTCCGCGACCCCGAACTCGCCTGGTCGGCCGACCTGCGCGGCGCACTGTGGCGCCGCGTCGGAGCCGAGATCGCCCTCAGCGTGGACCTCGAGGTGGTCACCGCGGCCGGTGTATCGCGGGTTCGCGTCGATCCCGGCGCCCGCTACGACCCGATGGCGGTACGCCACTACCCCACCAACCCGGCCGAAGTACCACTGGCCACCCACCTGCGCAACCAGGCGGCAGCCCGGGTGCCCACCGGAGCGGCGACCGCCAAGCGGGAACGTTGGCTGGCGGGCATCGACGAACTCGACGATCCCGGAGCGGTCCCCCGGTTCATCGCGTCGCGTCTCGTCTATCGCAAGTTGGCCAAACGCGCCTGGCTGATACTGCTCCTGGCCATCCCCGCCCTGGCCCTGCGGATCCCATTGGCTCTGTTGGACCGGGCCAAGAGCGGGATCTCAGATGCGTCGCGCCTGGAGCTCGGGGCGGCCCTGACACTGCTGGAACTGGTAGTCCTCGTCGTGCTCGCCGCGGTTGCCGTACACCAGACATGGACAGCTCTGGCCAGCATCACCCCCAGCCGAGACTCCGAGGACGCAAACGCGACCCCGCGCTCTGCGGCCCGCGCCCTCGTCGGTACCGGCTACCGGGGGCTGATCTCCTCCCACACCAGCCACCCCGAGCTCACCACCCTGGCCGACGGCTTCTACTGCAACACCGGCGGCACAGGGGCGACGGTCACTGAGGTGCGCAGCCGGCTGCGTTCACTGGGCCTGCCGTCGGTATTCATCGCCGCTCGCCAGGTCGGATGGGTAGAACTCGAGGCGGGCAACGAACTGCACGCTCGCCTCATCTACGGCCGCCGCTCCGTGGGCGACGCCACCTGGCTGGAGCGCATCGCCGCGGGCGGCGACGCCACAGCGCCCGCCCAGGGCGCCAAGACCCTCCACCTCGACGTGGTCGCTGTTTTCCCCCACGGCGAATCGTGGCCCCCACCGGTCAGCTCGGGACGCCAGCGGGCCTGGATTCGGCGCCTGGCGGCCACCGGCGTCGCCGCAGCCGGCTTCTTGTCGCTGATCTCTGCGCTGTCCGAGCCCTTCCGGGATCGCTTGAACGTGGTGCGTGACGTGGTGCCGATCGTCGTGCCCGAAGCAGCCACCGCGCTGACCGCGCTGGGGGCCCTCGCCCTCCTGCTGCTGGCCCGGGGCATTCGCCGTGGGCAGCGGCGGGCCTGGGCCATCTGCCTGGGACTGCTGCTCGCCATTGCCGTCCTCCACCTGGTCAAGGGGGTCAACTTCGAGGAGTCGCTGGTAGCCCTGGCCGCCGCCGCCTTCTTGTGGATCAACCGCCAGTCCTTCGCGGCAGCCAGCGATTTCCCCCCTATCCGGCGCGGTCTGTCGACCGTGGTGGGCTGCGGCATGCTGGTCGTGGTGGCCGCCGCCCTGGGTTTGGAGTTCGGCTCGTGGTACAGCATCGCCAGCCACCATGTAGTCGAGAGCCGCCTGTCGTGGGCGCAGGCATTCCAGGCGGCCACCGAGCGGATGGTCGGCGTCGACCATGTCCGGCTGCCCACCCGCCTGGCCGAGTTTTTCAACCCTGCCATGGCGACCGTGGGTATCGGCCTCGGTGTCGCCTTGGCCTGGCTGCTGTTGCGCCCTGTGGTCTCGCGCCGGGCCCCGGGGGTAACGGCGGCCTCCTCGTCCGCTTCGGACCCAGACGCCATGGCCCGGGCCCGGGACATCCTGGCCCGGCACGCTTCGGGGACCCTTGACTACTTCGCCCTGCGCTCCGATAAGGAATTCTTCTTTTGGGGCAACACACTGGTGGCCTACGCCGTCTACAACGGCACCTGTCTGGTGTCGCCCGACCCGGTGGGGCCGCCCACGGAAGCCGAAGAGGCTTGGCGGCAGTTCCGCGCCTTCGCCGATACGCAGGGTTGGGCTCTCAGCGTGCTCGGCGCGGGCGAGGACTGGCTACCGATCTACCGCTCGACGGGCATGCACGACCTCTACGTGGGCGACGAAGGGGTGGTCCGAATCGAGCGTTTCACTCTCGAGGGAGGCCGGTTCAAGGGCCTGCGACAAGCCGTCAACCGGGTGGCCAAATACGGCTACACCATCAGCTTCCATGATCCGGCGACGCTCGACGGGGCGCTGCGCAACGAGCTCGAAGAGGTGATGACCAAGAGCCGCCGGGGGGACGTGGAGCGAGGCTTCTCGATGACGCTGGGCCGGGTGTTCCAGCCCGAGGACCAAGGCCTGCTGCTCGCCGTGGTCCACGGGCCAGTCGATTCCTCCTCCCCCGACGCCCCCTCCGCCGAGGAGCGGGGGCCGGCTGTGGCCTTCTGCCAGTACGTGCCGGCGCCGGGCATCGGGGGCTACTCGCTCGACCTCATGCGCCGCGACGACGGCGAACACCCCAACGGGCTCATCGACTATGCCGTGGTGGAGACCATCCGGTATCTCAAACAGCAAGGCAAAAAGGGCCTGGGCCTCAACTTCGCCACCATGCGCGCCGTGCTGGCCGGTGAGGCAGGCGAGGGCCTGAGCGCCAAGGTGCAGGCGTGGATGCTGCGGCGCATGGGGGACTCCATGCAGATCGAGTCGCTGTGGAAGTTCAACGCCAAGTTCGACCCGGACTGGCAGCCTCGCTACGCCATTTACGACGCCCCCGAAAACGCCCTCTCGACCGCGATCGCGGTAGCACGAGCCGAATCGTTCTGGGAGTTGCCGGTGATCGGGCGGTTCCTGGTTCCGTCGACAGAGCGGGGGGCGGCGGGGAACGGGGCGGCGGCCGCGGCCGGAAACGGGGCGGAAGGAAACGGGGCGGCGGCCGAAGGGAGCGTGGCTGGTTCCGGGGCGAATAATAGCCCGCCGCTTGTCGCTACCTCACCTCCGAGCAAAAGCGGGCCGACCTAACTCACCTTGGCCGATCGCCACCGAGGCGGCGGCCAACGGTTCCCATTGGTCGCCAGGCGCCCCGGCCAAAGCCCACGCACCTCGTCGCACCCGGCGAAGCCACCCCCGCTCCTCGAGATGCATCAGACTGCGCACGTCGATTCCAATGGCGGCTGCCGCGGATGTGGCGAACAGACCCCTACGAGTCTCGGCGAACGCCCTCAGCGCCCGTACCTCCACCTTGTCGACTATTACAGCACATTCTATGGTATTTCCATCCAGCAGCGGCCGAAGCGGCTCCGGGGCGACTATCGGCGCGGCCGGCGGCCGGCGCACTGCGCGGTGATAAACCGACAGGCGGCGGTCACCTACTCACCCCTGTACGAGTACGAGCCCCAGGCAGCGAGTCACGCGGCCCCGACCAACCCGGCGGGCTCCGCCCCAGCCCCCGGACCCACCGGACGGTGGTCCTGCCCTGCCGTCAGAACAGCGTCGTGGCGTGACGAGCGAAGTCGATCACCGGGTTGCTGACCCCGGCGAAGATGGTAAACGCCACGCACACCACAAGGGCGATACTCACGGTGAGCGGAATCTCGACCTTGGCATCCGACGGCGGTTCCAAGGTGCCCGCCACAGACGCCCCCACCGGAGCGGCGCCACCGGCCGCCGCAACCGCCCCAGGCCCAGGCGAGAGCCCGGCCCCAGTCGGCTCGAGCCCCGCCACCGCCGCCGAATCGATGGGTTCGAGCGCATCGGGATCAGCAGGCGACTCCGATGAGCCAAGACCCGACCCATCGGCGATCCCTCCGACCCCGCCGCCCGAAGGCGAGACTGCGCCGTCGCCATGCACGGGCAGGTACATGAGAAGGCCGACCCGCAAGTAGAAGAAGGCGGCGATGGCCGCGGCCAACATGGCGATGACAGCGAGTGGGTACTGGCCTCGCTGGATGACCGCAGAAATCACGTAGAACTTGGCCAGGAATCCGCTGGTGAACGGCACACCCGCTTGGGCCAGCAAAAAGATGAGCATCGCCGCGGCCAACCGGGGGCTGCGACGGGACAGCCCGCGAATGGCACCGAGGTCGTTGCGGACCTCCCCTTCCTCCTGGATCACACTGATCACCGCAAAACTGCCCATCACGATGAACACGTAGGTCAGCAGGTAAAAGAGGGTGGACGCCGTGCCCGCCGGGTTGCCCGCCTGCACGCCGACCAGGACGTAGCCGGCCTGGCTGATCGACGAGTAGGCCAACATCCGCTTGAGGTCCTTTTGGACCAGGGCCAGCACCGACCCGACGACGAGGCTGAGCACCGCCAACACCCAGATGATGGGGCGCCAGTTGGCTTCCTGGGACGGCAGGGCTTCGTTCAAGACTCGTAGGAGGCCGGCGAAGCCGCCCGCTTTGGCTACCGCCGCCATGTATGCGGTGAAAGGAGTGGGGGCGCCTTGATAGACGTCGGGCGTCCAGAAATGGAACGGCACAGCTGCCACTTTGAATCCGAGTCCGACAATGACCAGTGCCATGCCGGCCAGGAGAATGCCGTTGTGGACCAGTGCGTTGCTGGCCAGGAAGGCACCGATCTCCCCGAACTGGGTGGAACCTGTCGCGCCGTAGAGCAGCGCCGCCCCGTACAAGAAGATGGCAGAGGAAAACGAACCCAGGATGAAGTACTTGAGCCCCGCTTCGCCTGATTGCACCCGCCGGCGGTGATAGGCGGACATGACGTAGAGGGCGATGGACAGGATTTCCAGGCCGAGGAAGAGCATGACCAACCCGGCGGACCCGGCCATGAGCATGCCCCCGAGGCCGGACAGGATCATCAATGCGTACGCTTCCGGCCCGTCCAAACCCTCACGCTGTAGGTAACTGTCGGAGAGCAGCGCTCCGAGCACGGTGGCCGAGCCGATGAGGATCTCGAAAAACACCGTGAAGTGGTCGTAGAGGATCTGCTGGCCGATGGTGGCCCCAGCGTGGCTGTGATAGTTCGACAGGTCCACCCAGTTCCCGATGGCGACGATGGTCGCCACGGCTCCGATGATCAGGGTCAGGGCCGGCCACAGGCCGGGCCACTGACGCTTCGGGAGTACCGCCGACACAGCCAGGATGACCAGGGCACCGATGCCCATGACCAACATGGGCGCAATGCTCAGGTAGGACACCGAGATGTGCAGCGAAGCTCGCACACCGCAGAAGCCCGCATTGGTGGTCGTCGCCCCGCTGGGAGAGACACAGCTGCTGAGCAAACCGACGGCCGAGTGGAGCGCGGTCACTTTCCACCTCCGGTTGCAGCTGAAGCGGTGATCGAAGCGGCAGCGGCCGGCGCCGGCCCGTCAACCACCTGGCCTGCGGGCACGCGGGCTGCGGTCAAGTTGCCGACGCCTTTAGCGGGGATATGGAAACTGGGGTCGGCTGCTTGCACATGGGCGATGAGGTGGTCGACGGAGGGGTTGATCCGGTCGAGCACCGGGCGGGGATACAGCCCTAGGAAGACGATCCCGGCGATCAGCGGCGCCAACGACGCCTTCTCCCGCCAGCTGAGGTCCCGCACGGCGGCGTTGGCGGCGCTGGCCGGACCTTGGAAAACCCGCTGGTAGGCCCACAACAGGTAGACAGCCCCGAGGACGACGCCCGAGGTGCCCACCACCGCCCACCACCGGTGGGTGATGAAGGTGCCCACCAGCACCAGGAACTCGCCGATGAACCCGTTGAGCCCGGGCAGGCCGATGGCTGCCATGATCACCACGATGAACGCCCAACCGAGCAGGGGGGCCGCCTTCTGCAGGCCGCCCAGCTCAGCGATTTTGTAGGTGCGCCGGCGTTCCCACACCATCCCCACCAGAAGGAACATGGCACCGGTAATGAGTCCGTGGTTGATCATCTCGAATACGGCCCCGGAGATGCCCTGGCTGGTGAACGCGAAGACCCCGAGCACGATGAAGCCGACATCCGCGATGGAACCGTAAGCCACCAGGCGTTTCAGGTCTTTCTGGACGGCGGCCACGATGAATCCGTACACAATTCCCACCACAGCCATGGTCAACAGCAACGGAGCCAGGTCGATGGCGGCGTGGGGGAAGATGAACACCCCGAAGCGCAGAATGCCGTAGGCGCCCAGCTTGAACAGGATGCCGCCCAGCACCATGGACCCTGCGGTGGGCGCCTCGGTGTAGGCATCGGGTAGCCACGTATGGAACGGCACCAGCGGGATCTTCACGGCGAAGGCTGCGACAAACGACAGCAGGATCCACTTCTGGTCAGCCAGCGGCAGGTGGCTGGCCGTGCGGGTCAGGTCGATGAGGTCGAAGTTGTACTGCCCGGTCCGGCGGCCCACCAGGTACCACAGCGACAAGATCCCGACCAGGAGGAATGCGGAGCCGGCGAAGGTGTAAATAAAAAACTTGAATGCGGCGTAGCTTCGCCGAAGACCCCTCCCCCATCCGGCAATGAGGAAGTAGCCGGGTACGAGGGTGACCTCGAACATGATGAAGAAGACAAACAGGTCGATGGCCACGAACGTGGCCACGCAGGCCGCCTCCAATAGCAGCATCCACACCATGAAAGCCCGGGCATCGCCGATGATGGGCGGTCCGGCCATGGCCACAAGGAACACCAGCGTGGTGATCCCCACCAGGAACAGAGAGATCCCGTCGACGCCCAGGTGCCAGGAGATCCCGAGCGTCGGAATCCAGCTCTGGTCGGTGACGAACTGGAATCCGGCAGTGTTCGATTTGAACCCGATGATCAGGGCTATGGCCAGAGCCAGCTCGACCAGGCCCACCAACATGCCGAAGTTCTTGGCCTGCTCGGTCTGATCCTTGGGGATGAGGAGGGCGACCAGCGCGCCGCCGGCCGGGAGGAAAATGAGGGCGTTGAGTATCCAGGGTCCCACGGTCAGCTCCCCATCCGTAGGGCCACGTAGAACAGCACGATGATGGTGCCGACCCCGATGCCGAGGGCGTAGTTGCGGACATAGCCCGTCTGTAGGCGGCGCAACACTTGTCCTCCGCGGGTCGCCGCACTGGCCACACCATTGACCAGTCCGTCGATGCCTTTGGCGTCGACGTCGTAGGCCAGGACTTCTGCCCCACCTTCGATGGGCCCACTCACTGTGGCGGCCAGCGCCTCATCGAGATACCAACCGTGACGCAGCACGGCGGGCTCCAGGGCCGGGTGCTCGGCGGTACCCCAGGCCAGTAGCCCGGCCACCAGGCCCAGCACGCAAAGGCCGGTGACGATGACGGCCAACACCACCTTGGTGCCCGTGGATACGTGGATGGGCGGCACGATCGATGCGGGGAAGATGGGCCCGAGCCACCGGTCCAATGTGTTGAACGGTTTGAACGGGAGGTTGATGATGCCACCCACCGCAGCAAGGAAGGCCAGTACCACCAGGGGGAACCTCATCACCCAGGGGGATTCGTGAGGATCGCCGTGCATCCCGCTGTCCTCGCCGCCGCTGGCGGAACCGTGCGACCCGTGGCCGCCTGCGGACACCGCATTTTCCTTCCAACGGGCTTGGCCGAAAAAGACCAGCCGGACCTGGCGGCTCATGTAATAGGCAGTCAACCCGGCGGTCACGGCCCCTACCGCCCACAGACCCTTGTTCATGTGCCAGGCCGCGTCGAGGATGTCGTCTTTGGACCAGAACCCGGCGAACGGTGGAATCCCCGAGATAGCCAGCCACCCGATCAGAAAAGCGACCGAGGTGACCGGAAGGTATTTGCGCAAGGCGCCCATCTTCTTCATGTTCTGCTCGTCGTGCATCCCATGGATAACCGACCCGGCGGCCAAGAAGAGCAGGGCCTTGAAGAAGGCGTGGGTCACCGTGTGAAAGAGGCCGTCGGTCTCGCCGCCGGCGCCGACCGCCAAGAACATGTAGCCCAACTGCGACAGCGTCGAATAGGCAAGTACCCGTTTGATGTCGTCTTGGGCGCAGGCGATCGTCGCCGCGAACAGGGCGGTGAAAGCTCCCACGATGGCGACGGTCCACTGCGCGGCGTGGCCGTAATGCAGCAGTGGGGCGGCACGGCACATCAGGTACACGCCGGCGGTGACCATGGTGGCGGCATGGATGAGGGCGGAGACCGGCGTGGGGCCTTCCATGGCGTCGGGAAGCCACATGTACAACGGTCCCTGAGCCGACTTACCGGCGGCGCCCAGCAACAACAGCAGGGAGATGGCGGTCGCGGTGCCCCCCGAGATAGCCCCGACGTGTCCCGCCAGCAGACCGGTGGCCACCCCGTTTTGGTAGTGGCCGAGCACGACGGCGAAGTTCAATGAGCCGAAGTGGTTGAACATCAGGAAGATGGCCAGCAGGAAACCGAAGTCGCCGACCCGGTTGGACACGAACGCCTTCTTGGCGGCCACCGCCGCACTGTTGCGCTCGAACCAGAATCCCACCAAGCCGTAGGAGCAGTAACCGACGCCTTCCCAGCCCAGGAACAGGAAGAGGAAGTTGTCGGCCAGGACCAGCACCAGCATCGACAGCAGGAACAGGTTCAGGTAGACGAAGAACCGGGGGAAGCCGCTGTCGCCCTTCATGTACCCGATGGAGTAGAGGTGGATGAGGCCGCCCACGCCGGTGACGAACAGGGCCATGAGGATGGACAACTGGTCCAACTGCAGGCCGAAGTTGACGTGCAAGCCGGCGACCGGGAACCACGTGAAGATGTTCTTGTCGACGCTGCGGTGGAACTGGTTGCGGCCCAGCAGCGTGAAATAGACGATCACGGTGGCCACGAAGGCTCCCGCGGCGGCGATCGTTCCGATCCACCCGGAGAGGGGATCTGCCAGCTTGCGCCCGAAGACCAGGTTGATCAGGAACCCGGCAAGGGGCAGCGCGACGATGAAATAGGCGGCGGTCAGTGCACTCAGCCCTTCAGGATATGAACGTCGTCGGCCGACGCACCTTTACGGCGCCGGAAGATGGCCACGATCAGACCCAGGCCCACCACGACTTCGGCTGCTGCGACCACCAGCACGAAGAAGACGGTTGCCTGCCCGCCGATGTCGTTGAGCATCCGGGCGAAGGTCACGAAGGTCAGGTTGACCGCGTTGAGCATCAGCTCCACGCACATGAACATGATCAGCACATTGCGCCGCACCAGCAGCCCGAAGGCACCGACGGTGAAGAGCACTGCGGCCAGGATGAGGTACCAAGCTCCGGGAACGCTCATTGGGCACCTGCCTCTTCGAAGTCCCCAGACCCCATGGCACGGCGCTGCGCTTGATCGCTGCGGGCCAGTTCCCCGGCGACCCGCTCGCGGCTGCGAGCAAGCACGACGGCGGCAATGACCGCTATGACCAGCAGAGCGGAAGTCATTTCGAATGGCAGCAGGTAGCGGGTGTAGATGGCCTGACCCAGGGCCTGCACATTTTCCGCGGTGACCGTGTGGCCGTGGGAGGTGACCGGCACGTTGTCCGGGCCCAGGATCGGGGGGTTGAGCGGACCTGCCACCGAGGGCTTGCCGGACGTCCAGTTCTGCACCCGCGACAAGGCCCAGATCTCGGCGAAAAGGGCGACGCCCACGAGGATGGCCAAAGGACGCTGGATCCGGAACGGTTCTCGGCCGATCGTGTCTTTGCGATCGACGCCGAGAAACATGATCACAAACAGGAACAGGATCACGATGGCGCCGGCGTAAACGATGATCTGCACCGCCGCCAGGAAGTCGGCGGCCTGATTGACGAACTCCACCGCCACACCGAACAGGGTGGTGACCAACATCAGTGCACAGTGCACCGGGTTGCGCAGCAGAATCACCCCGAATGCTCCGACCAGGATGAGCACCGCGCCGACGACAAAGACCGCCCAAGCCGACGCATGGGCCAAATGCACGGCCGCCTTGCCACCGATAGGAGCGGCGGCCAGCAGCGAGGCGATCATTGCGCACCGCCAGCGGGCCGTTGGTCGACCGGCGCCGGCGACAGGGACCGGACCGTCCGCACGGTGCGGACGCCAACCCCCTCGAGCGCAGCGGCATTCATTTCCCGCAACGACATGTCGCCGTCCGCAGGCACGTCGGCCGATTGGGAATCGGACTGGCCGGGCTGAGCCGGACGAACGCCGTAACCCAACTCCCCCGACCACAGCGGCCGGCCTTCCATAGCTGCCGCCCCGCCGGGGGCGGTGGCCCGAACCCACGCCGACGTGTTGTGGTCGTCGCCCGGATTCCAATCCTCCCAGGGCAGCACCTGCGGGAGGCCTGCGTCGTCGACTACCAACTCCGATTTCGTGTAGATGGCGTCCTCCCGGTTAGTGAAGGAGAACTCGAACATCTTGGACTCGGTGATGGCCTCAGTGGGGCAGGCTTCGACGCACATGTCACAGTGGATGCAGCGCAGGAAGTTGATTTCGTAGACGAAGCCGTAGCGCTCGCCAGGCGAGACCGGCTCATCGGGCGGGTTGTCGGCGCCACGCACGTAGATGCAGCGGGCCGGACAAACCCCGGCGCACAGTTCGCATCCGATGCATTTCTCCATGCCGTCCTCGTAGCGGTTGAGGACGTGGCGGCCATGGAAACGCTCAGGCTTCAGCCGCTTTTCCTCGGGGTACTGAACGGTGACCCGGGGCATGAACGGCTGACGCCCGGTGACGATGAATCCCTTGAAGAAGTTGAGGAAACTCATGGTGTCGACTCCTGCTGCCGGCGCTTCGCAGTGGACGATCGGGCTGCGTCAGCCCGGGCCGCCTCGGCGGTGGCCTCGACCGCGGCCGCCCCCTTGCCTACTTCGATGGCCCTCCACAACAGGATGGCGCCGAGAACGCAACCGCCGAAGGCCACGGCACCCCACGCCCGGCTGACTTGGAAGGCGGCCACGATCATGAGCCACGCCAGGGCGATGGGGATCAGTCGTTTCCAACCGAGGTCCATCAACTGGTCGTAGCGCAGCCGGGGCAGGGTGGCCCTGATCCACACGAAGATGTAGAGGATGATCAGCAGTTTGAGCACGAACCAGAAGGGCCCGATGCTGACGTGGTCGATCTGGGGTCCGTCCGGCCCGCCGAGCCACAAGGTGACGATGAAGGCCGAGTTGGTGACCAACGCGGCATACTCCGCCAAATAGAAGAGAGCGAAACTGATCGACGAGTACTCCAGGTTGTAGCCACCGGAGATCTCCTCTTCTGCCTCCACCAGGTCGAAAGGCGCCCGGGTCATCTCCGCGGTGATGGCGATGGAGAACACGATGAAGGGCACGATTCCTGCGTGGAGGATGTTCCACTTGGCGATGAAGCTGAAGAACCCCGAGTATCCCGGCTTCTGAGCGGCGGTGATGGCGCTGGTATGCAGGGAACCAGTGAGCAGGACGACGGTGGCCACCGTGAGCCCGACCGCCGATTCATACGACACCATCTGAGCACTGGCACGGACCGAGCCGAGCAGCGGGTACTTCGAGCCCGACGCCCATCCGGCCAGGATCACCCCGTAAACGCCAAGCCCCGAGCACATCAACATGACCAAGATGCCCCACGGCGGATCAGCTAGCTGCAGCTCCGTGTTGAGGTTGTGGCCCAGGTGGATGGTCCCCCCGACAGGCACAACCGAGAAGGCCACGATGGTCGGCACCAAGAGCATGTAGGGCGCCAGCTTGTAGACGACCTTGTCGGCGTGGGCCGGGGTGAAGGCCTCTTTCATGAACAACTTGGTGCCATCGGCCAGGGACTGCAACCAGCCGCCGGGACCGGTCCGGTTGGGTCCAGGCCGGTTCCCCAAAAAGGCCACCTGTTTGCGCTCGTACATGACCATGAACAGCACCGATACCAACACGATGACGAACACGGCCAGGGCCTTCACGATGAGGGTGATCCATACAGCCAGGGTCAGGCCCTGGTCGAATATCGGGTCGCCCATCAGGCTGCCCCTCCTGCCTCGAGCACGATTTCGACGTCGGTCACCGCGGCGCTGAGGTCGATGAGCGCGGTGGCGCTGGCCCCCGCCAGGTTGCAGCCGACGGCAACGGTGCCGGGCGCCAAGCCGGGGTCGGCTATCAAGCGGAGACCGACCAGAACCCCTTTCGGGGATCGGATCGTGACCTCGTCGCCGCCAAAGAGGCCTCGCGCTTCGAGCTCGGTGGGGTGCAGCCCGGCGACCGGCTCGGGGGCCAGGGGCGCCAGGTTGGGGGAATGGGCCAGCGTGGTGCCTGCGTCCCACATGGTGCGGGTCGCCACCAAACGCAACGTGCCGACCGACGGGGCCTCGGGAATGCCCGCGGGTCCCGCTGCCGCAGGGTCGGCGGGGGCCAGGGGAAACACCAGTCGCGGCGGGATGTCGGCGCCGTCGTTGGGCGCTGTCGGGGTCACGCCGGCACCCATCCGGGCCGCCAAAAGTGATTCAGAGGGGATCTCGTGGATTTCGGCGCTGGCAATCCCGGGGTCGGCCATCGGATCGAGAGGACGGGGCGCGCTCGGAGCCACCCCACCGGACACGCCGACAACCACTCCGTCACGCCCGGCGCTGCTGCCCAGCAGGATGTTGCGCACCCCGGCGTGGAGAGGCGACACGGTTTCGATCTCTTCCCAGATCTCTTCGACGTTGGCGAAGCCGACGTCGGCCCCGAGCCGGGCGCCGAGTTCCCCTGCAATCATCCAGTCCGGCCAGGCCACTCCTGGCGGAGTGACTTTCTGACCGAGCCAGCTGATGCGACCCTCCAGATTGGTGAACGTCCCCCGCCGCTCGGCGTAGCCCGCGGCGGGCAGGAGGACATCAGCGTGACGGTTGGAATCGTTGAGGAAGCAGTCGACAGCGACCACGAACTGCGCGCCGGACAGGCCGGCGGAGGCAACCTGGGCCGAAGGGAAATCGGCGACGGGGTCAGCGCCCACCAATATCAGAGCCGGAAGATCGCCGGCAGCCGCGGCGGCCAGCATGCCTGCGCTGTCGAGTCCCGCTTCGGCAGGAAGGGGAGCACCCCAATGGGACTCGAACCAGCTGCGGCCCTCCGTGAGCCCCACGCGGCCGGGCAGGACCCCGGGCGCCAGACCGAGGTCCAACGCGCCATGCACGTTGGAGCGGCGCAGCCCGGAAAGGAAGGCCACGCCCGGCAGGCCGCCGAGGACCTGGGCCGCTTCGACCACACCGTCGGCCGATTCGGCGATGGTGGGGCGGCCCAGGATGACCACGATGGAAGGGGTCCCCGGACGTCCGGCGGCCAAGGCGGCAGCCACCCGCTGGCGCACGGCGTTGACGTTCGCCGCAGGCACCCCCGCCACGTCGTTGTCCACATCGGCTCCACCAGCGATGGCCCTGGCCAGCGTCGCCACCGACCCCGGCTGGTAGAGCAACGACTCGCCGGCGTAGGGCGACATCCCGCCGCGGCGCGGTGTGAGCTCGACGATCTGCAGCTTGTCCTCCAGGGCTGCGTGACGCAGCCGCAGGTAGAGGATGGGCAGCTCTTCTTTGATGTCGGGACCCAGGGTGAGCACCAAGGGCGCTTCAACGGCCTGGTTGATGGTTGCCCGAGGCAGGCCCAGCACCACCGAGGCCGGCAAGCCGTCGCCCAACTGAGCGTCCACGTTGTCGGTGCCCAAAACCACCCGTGCCACCTTGGACCACGTGTAGGCATCCTCATTGGGGAGCCGGGCACCGCCGATCACTCCGATGCGCCGGCCGTCCCAGCGAGTGGTGGGCTCTCCTTCAACCTGCTCATCTTCGGGCACCGCGACAGTGGCCGCGGCCCGTAGACCGCTCGCCGCGGCGGCCAGGGCCTCGGCCCAAGTCACTTCGACCAGCTCGTCGCCTCGACGCACCATGGGCACCGAAAGGCGCGACGGCGAGTTGACCGCCTGGAAATCGAAGCGACCCTTGTCGCATAGCCAGCCCCAGTTGACCGGGTCGTTGTCGATACCGATGTAACGAGTTACCTCGTCGCTGCTCGACTGCACCGCGACACGGCAGCCCACCGAACACGAGGTGCAGCTGCTTTCCACCTGTTCGAGATCCCAGGGGCGGGCCCGGAACCGGTAGGGGGTCGAGGTGAGCGCACCCACCGGACAAATTTGCACGATGTTGCCGGAGAAGTTGGAGCTGAACGGTTCGTCGGGGAAGATGGCGACCTCGGTGCCGTCCCCGCGGCCCAAGAAGTCGATGAGGGGATCCCCGGCCACTTCCTCCGCGAAGCGGGTGCAACGGGCGCATTGGATGCAGCGCTCGCGGTCCAACTGGATCAGCGGAGAGATGGGGATCGGCTTGTCCCAATGGCGCTTTTCCTCGACGAAGCGGGTCTCTCCCGGCCCGTAGGCCAGCGTCTGGTCCTGAAGGGGGCACTCCCCGCCCTTGTCGCACACGGGGCAATCGAGGGGGTGGTTGACCAACAGGAACTCCAGGATCCCGTCCTGGGCCTTCTTGACCTTCTCCGAGTTGGTGATGATCTTCTGTCCCTCGGCGACCGGGGTGAAGCACGCCGGTGTGAGGGTGGCGCCCCGAGGGCCTTCCACGTCCACCAGACACATGCGACACATCCCCACAGGCTTCATGCGGGGGTGGTAACAGAACCGGGGGATATAGGTGCCGGCCCGGTCGGCCGCAGTGATCATCAGTTCACCTTTGTGGGCGGCGAACTCGCGCCCGTCAATGGTGATGTTCACGGTGCCTTCCGCCGGCGGCGGCGTTGCTTGATCAGACACTGACACTCCCGGCGATGCGGATCCGGTCGGGGGGGAAAGGGCAACGTCCCTGGCGGATGTGGGCCAGGAACTCATCGCGGAACAACCGGATTCCCCAGGCCACCGAGGAGGGAATGGATGGACCGAGGACGCAGATGGTGGTCTGCGCGGGCGGCCACGCCACTCCGGGGGAGATGCCGTCGCACACGTCCATCAGGAGGTCCAGGTCTGATTCGCGACCAGCACCGTGCTCGATGCGTTCCATGATCTTTTCCACCCAGCCGCTGCCCTCCCGGCACGGTGTGCACTGGCCGCAGGACTCGCGGTGGAAGAAGCGACTGATCCGCCACGCAGCTCGCACCATGCAACGAGTGTGGTCCATTGGTGTGACGGCGCCGGAGCCGGCCATGGAACCATGGGCCGCGATGTCTTCGTTGGCCAAGGTCACGTCGAGCATGTCGGTCCCGAACCAGGGGGCCGACACGCCGCCGGGAATGATGCATTTGAGGTCGTTGCCGTCCCGGATGCCGCCGCCGAGCTGCGGATCGAACAGCAGGTCGCGGAAGGTGACCTTGGCGAACTCCAACTCGTAGTTGCCGGGGCGAACGACATCGCCCGACAGCGCCAACAGTTTGGTGCCCTTGGAGCGGCCCTCCCCCAAAGCAGCGAAGGCGTCGCCTCCTTCCAGGGTGACCCAGGGCAGGTTGGCCACCGTCTCTACGTTGTTGACGATGGTGGGCGCCCCGTAGAGGCCGATAGCGGCGGGGAAAAAGGGCGGCTTGATGCGCGGAAAGCCTCGCTTGCCCTCCAGGCTTTCCAGCAGCGCCGTCTCCTCGCCGCAGATATAGGCGCCGGCACCGGGGTGGACCACCACGTCGATGGACCAACCGCTGCCGAAGATGTCGCGGCCCACCGCTCCATGGGCGTAGGCCTCGTTGAGCGCGGAGGAGACCCGTTCGAGTCCGAGGGCGAACTCGCCCCGGATGAAGAGGAACACCTGATCGGCGCGCACGGCATAGGCGCAGATCAAGGCCCCTTCGATGAGCTGGTGGGGGTCTTCCTCGATGAGCATGTGATCTTTGAAAGTGGCCGGCTCGCTCTCGTCGCCGTTGATCACCAGGTAGACGGGGTCGGACTTGGCCAGCATCCCCCATTTGCGCCCGGCCTCGAAGCCGGCGCCGCCCCGGCCCAGCAGGTTGGCCGTATTGACCTGGTCATGCACCTGCTCGGGGGTCATGGTCAGGGCTTTGCGCAGCCCCTTGTACCCGTCGTTGGCCAGGTAGGACTCAAGGGTCCAAGAACGCTCGAGGCCGATCCGGCGGGTGACGATCTTGGGGGCGTCGGTGACGGTCACGCGGTCTCTCCTACCGAACGCCGTGGCGTCGGGCGCTCTTCTAACGGGTGGTCGCCGGCCGCGAGGATCCCGTCGGCAGGGATGGCACCCCCGGGCGACGCAGGGTGCGCGGTCGCCCCGCTCGCTTGGAGCCCCACGCTGCGCTGCACCCGATTGAGTGTGCCGTGGGCGGGGACCTGTTCGACGAGGTTTCCGGCGACCAGGTCGTCCACGATCCGATCGAAGCGGGCAGTGTCGACGTCCCCGAAGAACCGCCAGTTCACCGTCAGGCACGGGGCGTTGCCGCACAGAGCCAGGCATTCGGCGTCCTCGAGAGTGAAGTTGCCGTCGGCCGTGGTCCCGCCGGGCGCCACACCTAAGCGCTCCTCGGCGTGCTCCAGTAACTCGTAGGCCCCGCTGAGCATGCAGGCGATGTTGGTGCACACGGCGACGACGTAGCGGCCCACCGGTTCGGTGTGGAACATGTCGTAGAAGCTGGCCGTCCCCCGCACCTCAGCGGTGGTCAAGCCCACCAACTGCCCTGCATGGGCCATGCCGTCAGCGGTCAAGTAGCCGTCCTGTTCCTGCAGTAAATGCAGCAGAGGAATTAGCGCGCTGCGTCGCACGGGGTAGAGCGCGATGAGCTGCCGTGCCCGCTGCTCGTTTTCGGGAGTTAGGCGCGCCACGTCAGGGCATCCTTGCCGAGGCGGGGGCCGGAGGTCCAAATCGCTGGGTGCTGTGCCGTCTCACTCCCGCTGTGCTCAACGATCGACATCTCCGAGCACGGGGTCGATAGTGGCGATGATGGCAATGGCGTCGGCCAGCAGGGCATGGTGCATCATGGGCGGCATCACCTGCAGGTTGGTGAAACTGGGGGTGCGCATGTGCAGCCGGTATGGCCGCGAGGTGCCATCGGACACCACGAAGCACCCAACCTCGCCTCGCGGCGACTCGATGGGGACATAAGCCTCGCCCGGCTCTACCTTGAACCCCTCGGTGTACAGCTTGAAGTGGTGGATGAGAGCTTCCATCGACTCGTCGATGCGACCGCGAGGGGGCGGGGTGACCTTCTTGTCCTGCACCCGGTAGTCACCCGGCGGCATCAGGTCACAGATCTGGCGGCAGATCTTGACCGACTCCCGGATCTCGTTGAAGCGGATGGCGAAACGGTCCCAGCAGTCCCCGTAGGAACCGATGATCACGTCGAAGTCGACCTGGTCATAGGCCAGGTACGGTTGGTCGCGGCGCAGGTCCCAGGCCACACCCGTGGAGCGCAGCAGGGGCCCGGTGACGCCCAGGCCGATCATGGTGTCCGCGTCGACGGCACCGACTCCTTCGGTCCGTTCCTGGAGGATGGGCTGCCCGGTGAGCAGGTTGTCGTACTCGTCCATGCGCTTGGGGATGGCCTCGCAGATGGCCAGAACATCGTCGCGCCACCCATCCGGCAGGTCGGCCGCCACCCCACCGGGCCGGAAATAGTTGTGGTTCATGCGCAGGCCGGTGACTTTTTCGAAGAACGAGAGCAGGACCTCGCGCTCACGCCATCCGTAGACCAGCATGTTGATGGCCCCGATATCAGCGCAGCCGGTGGCCAAAAACAGCAGGTGGGAACTGATGCGGTTGAGCTCCAGCATGAGCATGCGAATCCACACCGCCCGGGGCGGTATCTCGATACCTAGCAACTGTTCGACCGACATACAGAATGAGGCCTCGTTCGAGAACGGCGCGAGGTAGTCCATGCGGGTGACGTTGGTCGACCCCTGGTGGTACATCAGCTCCTCGCCGGTCTTCTCCATGCCGGTGTGCAGATAGCCGATGACCGGCTTGCACCGCAGGATCTCCTCGCCGCGCAACTCCAGCATTACCCGCAGCACCCCATGGGTGGAGGGGTGGGCAGGGCCGAGGTTGAGAATCATCGTCTCGTCGTCGGGGACATCGATGTCGATGTCGCCGGGGTCGGCGTCGACGCCTTCGGGGAGCCGCAGGACGCCACCGAGTTCGCGGCGCAGTTCCTCCGAACGCGTCTTGGCCCGCGACGTCAACTCCTGAGCGCCCTCGGAGGTTTTCGATTGCAGCAGGTCGCCGAACTGTTCGGTGGTCATTGATTCACTTCCGGTAGGGAAAGGGCCCCGCCGGGGGCCACGAGAGCGTTGTCGCCGGGTTGCGCCCGGTGGCGAAGGTCATCGCCCGCTGGGTGCCTCCTTGAACTGCACGGGGACGTGACCGATGGCGTAGTCCTTGCGCAACGGGTGACCTTCCCAGTCCTCCGGCATGAGGATCCGCGTCATATCCGGGTGGTCGTCGAACACCACCCCGAACATGTCGTACACCTCGCGCTCGTGCGCTTCGGACCCTGGCCACAGGTCGAACAGCGTCGGCAGCCGGGTGTCGCCGTCGGGCACCTGAACCCGCACGCGCACACGGTGGCGCCGGACCAACGACAGGAGCTCGACCACGACTTCGAAGCGCTCAGGGGTGATGCCCTCGGGCAGCGACCGTCCGGGGTGGGTCAGGTAATCAACCCCGGACACGCCGATGATCATGGCGTAGCCGTCGCCCTTTAGGGCCTGGCACAGCTCGAGGTACCCGTCACGTCCGGTGTGCACGATGGTCGTGCCGTGCGATTCCTCGGTGGGCTTGCCGTACAGCAGGCCGTCGGAGACGGGTACCGGCTCCCGGCTCACGGACTCGTCGGGAGCTGCGGCCTGCGGCACGGCACCGGGGGCGACGGGGGTGTCGGGCTGGTCGGCGGCCGCGCCCCCTTTCTCCTCTGGATTCGGAGCGGTCGGCTCGGCCATCAGTCGGCCGCTGTCGGAGCAGGCGACAGGCTGAGACGGGTCATGGGACGGGTCGAGCTGGCGTCAAGGCGGATGCCCAGGCCGACGCCGTCGGCCACCCGCCGGGTCAGGTGCCCGGTGCGGATCTTCTCGTGGAGGGTGATGATGGAGTGGATGAGCGTCTCGGGGCCCGGAGGGCAACCGGGCGCGTAGACGTCGACGGGGACGATCTGATCAACGCCTTGGACGATGGCGTAGTTGTTGAACATGCCGCCGGTGGAGGCGCACACCCCCATCGAGATCACCCACTTGGGTTCCATCATCTGGTCGTACACCTGACGCAGCACGGGCGCCATCTTCTGGCTCACCCGCCCCGCCACGATCATGACGTCGGCCTGGCGGGGGGAGGCCCGGAAGACCTCCATACCGAAACGAGCCAGGTCGAAGTTGGCCGCGCCGGCCGCCATCATCTCGATTGCGCAGCAGGCCAACCCGAAGTTGGCCGCCCACGAACTGCCGGCGCGGGCCCACTTGATCAGCTCCTCCAACGACCCGGTCAGGAAGTTGTGGTTGAGTTTCTCGAGACCCATTCATTCCTCCTCACCCCGAACGGTACGGCCCGAGCGGGTGTGTTCACCAAACCAGGCGTTGGATGCCGCTCAGCGAGGTCAGGAACCTGTCGTGGTCTCGACGGGTCGCTCGCCTGGTTGCTCCCCCGCTTCGTCCGCGATGGGCTGGGGGCTGACGCTGTAGATGAGGTCGGCTGGGCGCTGAACCCGCTTCACCGTAGCCATGCTCGAGCGCGATTGGTCGATGGTCGAGGTCCGGCCGCGGTGCTTGGCGGGCCCCCATTCGAGCGCTCCGTTGGAGAGGAGGTAGGCAAAGGACACGAATACCACGAGCACGAAGGTCGCCATCTCGGCCAGGCCGAACGTGTTCAGCGACACGTAGTCGACGGCCCAAGGGTAGAGGAACACGACCTCGATGTCGAAGATGATGAAGATCATCCCGACCACGTAGAACTTGACCGGGAACCGGGTGACGTTGCCGAACTTGGGGACAATCCCGGACTCGTAGGCCCCTTCCTTGGCCGTCGTGCGGCGTTTGGGGCCGGCCAGGCCCGACGCGGCGAAGGACCCAGCGGCGAATCCGATGGCGATCACCATCAGCAGGACGAGGGGTAGGTACTGGTCCATCAGCGTCCATTCCTACCCGTTCTGAGGCCCTTCGCGCCAACCTGCATGGGGATACCTCAGTAACAGTGGGGTCCCTTCGCCGGCTGGTCGGTGGTCCGCGTCCCTGGCGGGGGCCCCAGGTAGGTGGTCGAGGTGTCCACTTCGACTTCGCCGGCCACCTCACGCAGCGCGAAGCGGTCGAGGCCGCGGGGCGCAGGGCCCCGCTCTAGTTCGCCCACCGCGTTGTAGCGCGAACCGTGACACGGACACTCAAACCACCCCGACGACTTGCACCATTTGACGGTGCATCCCAGGTGTGGACACTTCTGGGAGAGGGCTACGAGGCCCAGTTCCATGGCCTCGAGCTGGGGGACGGGATACGCCTTCTTGGCCGCTGGCAGGTCCTGCGCCGGGTACTCGGCTACGTAGAACCGCCCGGAGATGTCGTAGTAGGGCTTACCCCCTTGGGCTGCGATGCGGCTGTTCACCGCTTGGCGCGAACCGACGCGGAATCGGCCGCCGGTGCTGCCCGTCACGCTGGGCCACACATAATCGATGGCGGAGGCGACCACACCGGCCAGGGCCGCCACGAACAGCGCGATCATCCCTCGCTGTACGAGCTGGCGGCGGCCCTGGTCGGGGGCGAAGGCGGTGCCCGTCCCCTGCGTTCCGGGCGCTCGACGGGTTCGGTAGAGGGCGGCCACGGTGGCGAAGCCGGCGACCGCCACGATGACGGCGACGATGATGCCCAGGACGCTCCAGCTGCTCAGCACGACCAGGCAGCTTGGCCGCTTCTGCTCCCCGCCGGGGGGCGGGCAAAAGGCGAGGCTTCGGGTATCGGGCGCGTCGATTGGCGCAAGCGGCGTCTGGGCGTCGAATTACGGGCTGGGCGTAGTTCTGGCGACCCAGTCGCGAAAACGAGCCCACCTCGCGCCAGCGTGATCCGACAACGTGCCGCCACGGCGTAGATTTCACCCATGGAACCGCCCCGCAGTTGTGAGGTCCTGGTCATCGGAGGAGGACCGTCGGGGGCTGCCGCCGCCTATTGGCTGGCCGGCGCGGGTCACGACGTGATCCTGGTTGAACGCAAGGCGTATCCACGCGAGAAGACGTGCGGCGATGGCCTCACTCCTCGTTCGGTACGCCAACTCGAAGACATGGGTCTCGGCGACGAGCTGGCTGAGCACCATCGCTTCGAAGGCCTCCGGTCCCACGCGTTCGGCCGGACCCTGGAGCTGAACTGGCCAACCCATCCCGACTACCCGAGCTACGGCTACGTGATCACCCGGAAGGACCTGGACCATCTGGTGGCCCAGCGGGCTTCCAAGGCGGGTGCTGAGGTGTGGGAGAAGTCGGAGGCGACAGAACCGCTGGTGGAAGGGGGGCTGGTACGGGGTGCCCGAATCGTGCGCAAGTCATCGGGCGAGACGATTGACGTACGGTCCCGTTACACCGTGATCGCCGATGGGGCGAACTCCCGACTCGGCCGCCAGCTAGGCACGTCGCGCAACCGCTCGTACCCCTTGGGCATGGCGATCCGTGGCTATTTCACCTCGCCGCGCCACGACGAGCCGTGGATCGACAGCTGGCTCGATGTCCGCGACAAGGCCGGCAACGTGCTCCCCGGCTACGGCTGGATCTTTCCTCTTGGCGACGGCCGCATCAACGTGGGGGTGGGGCTGCTGTCAACCTTCAACCAGTGGAAGGCCGTCAACACAACCCACCTCTTCGAGAGCTTCGTGGAGTACGCCCCCGAGTCGTGGGGCATGTCGGCCGACACCCGTTGCGGTCCCCCCACCGGCGGACGCCTCCCCATGGGAATGTCGGTAGGGCCCCGCGTAGGACCGACCTACGTCGTGGTCGGAGACGCCGGCGGCAGCATCAACCCGTTCAACGGCGAAGGCATCGCCTATGCGTACGAGACGGGACGCATGGCCGCGGAAGCCGTGCACGTAGCCCTGGCGTCGGGCGACGGGATGGCGCTGCACGGTTACGCCGATCGCATGGAGGAGATCTACGGGCTCTACTTCAAAGTGGCACGAGCATTTGTCCACATCATCGGCCGACCTGACCTGATGCGCCTGCTTGTCTCGACGGGTATCCGCAGTCGCACCTTGATGGAGTGGGTGCTGCGGATCATGTCCAACATGCTCCGACCCGACGAGTTGGGTGCTGCGGAAGCGGCGTACAAAGCGGTAGCGGCCATCGCTCGCTTGGCTCCGAGCAGCGCGGCCGCCTGATATCTAGCCGGTAATAACCGCCTGCAACTGGCGGACCGGAAACGCGGCAATGACTCCCTGGGTGTGCAGCTGCTGAAGCGTTCCCGCCGCTGCGCCGAGATGCCACGTCGCCGTCCAAGTTTCGTTGACGGTGACGGTGTAAGTCCCGACATTGTCATAGGTGTGGGCGATGTTTCCGTTCGGATAAGCCACGCCCTCGGCGGCGAATGGTCCGGTGACCGTTCCGTCGCCCCAGTTCACCTCGTACGTCCCCTTTGCGCTGACATTGAGCGCACCGACCACGGTTTGCTGACTAAAAGCCGGTGGCGCAACCTGTCCGCCAGTGACCAAGTACGCCGGCTTTCCTGTAATCGCATACCCGGGAGGGACCTTCGGTTTTGGCGCCGGTAACGGAATCGTTTCCCAAAACCGCGTTGCCAATACGACTGGGCTCACCGCAACTGCTGCCGGGACAGTAGCGGCAGGGCAAAGTCCATACGTCCCCACCAGACTTACAGTCAGCCCGTTCACAGAGTCCTGTTGTGTCGCCGTTGGTGGCGCGCCAAGGGTCTGCTGGCCGAATCCGATACATGCCTTTCCATCGACGCTCTCGAGAACCGGAATC
>Ga0182030_10000160_pt1 | contig 113820 bp, 96 predicted proteins | sample 812S3MmetaG_FD_121299 | JGI IMG/M metagenome (GOLD analysis project Ga0182030, IMG submission 121299) | Permafrost microbial communities from Stordalen Mire, Sweden - 812S3M metaG (Illumina Assembly) | ecosystem: Environmental > Terrestrial > Soil > Wetlands > Permafrost | place: Sweden...
CCAAATTGCTTCCGTCGGAACCATACATATAGTTGACGCCGCAAGCCGTTCCACGGGCTCCGGAAGCTCAGTTCCACCGTAATGCGACATTTTGCTGGCCAGCAAAAAAAACGGTTCCTTCTGATTGGAGAGTGCGCCGGGGGAAATACGAACACAATCACGCAAAGGCGCTAAGGCGCATAGAAGAAAGGGAATAAAAAATTTGTTTAACTGGCGATGGGGCCGTCGCCGGCGGAGAGGGCGGTGATCATCTGCTCTTTGAGTCGCTCGGCGGCTTCGACGGCGGACTGGAGCGCGATGCGGTACACGATAATTGCGACGACCGCGTCGAAGGCGAGGACCAGGAAAAACGCGACTTCGCTATCGAAGGCCCAGCGCGCCAGGTATGCCAGGCCCGCGGGGATCGAGGCGACGGGATAAATGACGAACAGCATGGCCTGCACGCGCCCGGCGGCTCCGGTGCGGAAGGACGTGGCTGGATTTACGGCGCGCGCCTGATGGACAGAGAGCAGATTTCCCGCGCCGAGCAAAAAAATCGTCAGAACGGCGGCCACCGAGTACGCTTCGGCCAGGCGCACGGGGTTCAGAGGCATGCCGAGGCAGGCGCAGACAATAGTCACGGCCGAGATTTCGACCAGGATGAAAAACACGGCGCTCAGATTTTTGCCGACCAGGACGCGCCAGAACGGCACTGGCGCTAGAAAATAAAATTGCGCGGCGGAACGGTCGAAGCCGAACGAATTCCAGAAGCACACTTCGCTTAGCAGCAAAAGGGAATAGACGCTGACCACGGTGAGATAATTCGTACCCAGCAGGGATTTCGAGAGGCCACTCTTCCCGAGCGCGAGCGGCAGCCAGATCACCAGTCCGAACGTGAATCCCATCAGGAACACCAGGCGGAAGCGCGGCGAACGAACTAAAAACCGGATTTCTTTTTCGATCAGGGCGGCCAGAGGATCGCGGAACAGCAGCGAGGGGAGGCGGAAGAATCGCTCCACCAAACCGTCGCGGCGCGAGGAACGGACTTCCGTGGCGGAGGCGGCCTCGGCATCGAACGTTAAGGACGTTCTGAACTGCCAGTAGCCGAAGATCGCGGCGGCAAGCGCCCAGGCGAGCACGATGGCGAAAGATTGCGCTATCGATCTGTTCTGGATCAGATTCGCGGTGGCGGCCCACGGCCACGCGATGGACGTGTCGCCGAAAAAAGCGCGCGGGCCTTTCCCGCCCACCGAGCCGCGCAGCATCAGCAACTGCGGCAGGCCGGCGCAGACGACAAGAAGGAGAAACGCGACCTCGCGGATTCTTTTGTGGGCCAGAATGCGCGCGACCAGATCGCGCAGGCCGACGGCCAGAAACAGGTTGAAAAAAACATAAGGGACGAGCATCAACGCGGCCCACTTCGGCAGGGCCGGGTTGAACAGGATCCCCAGCGCCAGTCCGGCGAGGATGAAGATCATTTCCACGGCGGCGGTGACGCGCAGCATCACTTCGATGGAGAAAAGTTGCGCAGGGGGGATGGGATAGACCTGGAGTTTGCGCAGTTCGAGCGACGCGCCGGTGGCAGCCATCAGCAGAGGCACCACCTGCCAGTACAAAAAGACCAGCAGCAACCCTCCGGTGAGGGCGGCTTTCATCAGGCCGAGATTCGACGGGTTCGACGCGAGGCGCGCGGTGGCGATGGCGGCGAGCAGCCAGAAGCCGTACCATCCGAGGCCGATGACGGCGGTCCAGGCGACACCTCCGCGGGGATAGAAATTGCGCAGGGTTCGCCACTGCGCCCAGAGGATTGCGCGAGCCTGGTTCATGAGTTAGAGCCGCCCGGTGGGCGGCTGCGGGCCGATGCCCCGCCCCACACGGGGATCTGGTGTTTGATCATAACCAGTCTAAGGTTTCGGTGGTGCGATCGACGCCGACGGCGCGGACGAAAGCGTCTTCCAAAGTTTCGGTGGCGCCGCGCAGTTCGTCCATCGATCCCTGGACGACCACTTTCCCTTCGTTGATAATCGCCACGTGATCGCAGAGCCGCTCCACCACTTCGAGGACATGCGAGGTTAGAAAAATGGTCGCGCCGTGGCGGACCTGTTCGAGAAGGATATCCTTCATCATGCGCGCGCCGACCGCGTCGACGCCTTCGAAGGGCTCGTCCATCAGGAACAGGCGGGGGCGGTGGATCAGGGCGGCGGCCATGGCGACGCGCTTGCGCATGCCTTTCGAATACTCGGCGATGAGTTTTTTCCGGCTGCCGTCGAGCTCGAACAGTTCCAGCAATTCCACCGAGCGGTCGCGCGCGATTTTCTGGTCGAGGCCGTACATGCGGCCGACGAATTCGACAAATTCGCCGCCGGTGAGATGGTCGAATAGGAGCGATTCATCGGGCACCAGGCCGATCATTTTCTTAATCTCGAGCCCTTGTTCTGGCATGGCCAGACCCATCAGACGGATGCTGCCGGACGTGGGCGGGGCGAGGCCCATCAGCATCTTAATCGTGGTGGTTTTCCCCGCGCCGTTCGGTCCCAGGAAGCCGAAAAAGCTGCCCTGGGCAACGGTCAGGCTGAGCCCGTCGACGGCCGCCTTGTTGCCATAGACTTTGCGAAGATTCAGGACCTCGACGGCGGGAGGAAGCTCGGGCATGCGCTCCCTCTATCGTAGCGGAGTGGTTTTGGTGCGTGCGGGTGGGCGCATTTTGTTTTCACCCTGTCCGCATGCTGACGCATGGCGGTTCCTTGGCACCCCGGATTGGCAGGCACCATCGCAAATCAGGCAGTTCCAGCCAGGTGGGGATTCAATAGGTACAGCTCATTGGCTGGTAGGCTTCGGGGGCGACCGGGGGCGTCGCGGGAACGGCCGTCTTCCAACCTTCGAGCAGCGTCGAAAGAAGCCGCTCGACTTCGGCCAGAGGCTCATCGATCTGGCGGGCGTTGGCCTCGATCAGGCGCGTCCGCATATAGGCGTACAGGTCGCGCAGGGAACGGCTGATCTCATATTGGGGATCGAGCGCGCGGGTGAGCTCCCGCAGGATCTCCACGGCGCGCATAATTTCGCGCGAGCGTTCGCGGATCTGGCGACCCTTCAGGTGACGCCGCGCCGCGCCGATCGCTTCCATCGCGCCGCGATAGAGCATGCAGACCAGCTTCACGGGGTCCGCGCTGTAGACTTCAGTTTCCAGATACTTGCCGTAGTTCGAGTGAGCCATCTTACCTTCCGCTACTCTCTTCGGCCAACTTCAGCACTTGTTCGTTGGGAATTTGCTGAACCAGCGCGCCCGTTTTTTTATTGACGATGCGCACCACGGCGATGCCCGCCGCGCGGTCGATCTTGAAGGTGAGTTCGTTTTCCTGGCCGAACATTTCAGAGGCATTGACCGCCTTTACGGCCTGGATCAACGCTTTTTGATCCTCGGTAGGTTTCGGCGGCGCAGTTTGCGCGGCCGTCGTCAGGTGAGACGAAAGACTGCTGATTGACGAAATATTCATATCGCCGCCCCTGGCAGTTTACAACTGCCGTCATTCAGCTCATCGGCGGGCAACTCGCGAATATGAGGAGGGAGTGTTCGCGTGGGATTGCAGCGCAACCGGTTAAGGGAGCGTTAGGCCAGATTCAGGACTTTGCCGACCGAGTTCGTATCGAGCTCGATTTTCTTCTGCAGCATGGTGATGGCGTAAATCAGCTGCTCCGGCCGCGGAGGGCAGCCCGGGACGTAGACGTCGATCGGGATCACCTGGTTCACCGGCACCAAAGCGTAGTTGGAGAATACGCCGGTGGAAGTGGCGCAGGCGCCCATGGAGATGACCCACTTCGGCTCCGGCATCTGCTCATACAGGCGGCGAATGACGGGAGCCATCTTGTTGGACACGCGGCCGGCGATGATCATGAGGTCGCTCTGCCGCGGCGATCCGCGCATGACTTCGGCGCCGAAGCGCGAAATATCGTAGCGGGAGCCGATCATCGACATCATTTCAATGGCGCAGCAGGCGAGGCCAAAGCTCATCGGCCAGATCGAGTTTTTGCGCGCCCAGTTGATGGCCATGCTGACGGTGGTGGTGACGATGGACTCGCCGAATTCGTCGGGTTCGGCTTCCTGGTCGATCCGGGCGAACAACTCCGGGGGCTGGCTCAAATGAAACTTGGTATCGGGTACGTCCACATTTGGATTATCTCACGGCTGTGGCTCAAGGGCACCCTTGGCTGCTTTCATCCAGCCGCCTGAAAGGGCGGCTGCCGGCTCAATAGCCGGCCCCACATAGGTTACACGCGCTGGATGCGGCGCAGCGTGTACAACTCCGGATTCACATTCGAATTGGTCAGCTTTTTCCAGTTATCCTCGACGTGGAGCAGACGGCCGGTGATGTGGTTCGATTGCTCCGAGGCCAGAAAAACGGCCAGCTCCACCTGACGCTCCGCGGTCACTCCTCCGGTCATCCTCACTTGTTGAGCATCTTCGATTTCCCGCCATCCGGCGCGTTCACCAGCGGCCAGGATCTGGTCCGTCATGTGGGTATAAGAGCCACCCGGCGACAGGCAGTTGATCTGCACGTTATGAGGGCTGACCTCTTCGGCCACGCTTTCGACAAAACGAACCAAAGCGGTTTTGGTGGCCGCGTAGAGCGAGAAATTGGGACGTCCCTGGCGGGCTCCTCCGCCGGCGAGGACGATGATTTTTCCGCCACGGCGCTCGATCATTTGCGGCAGCACGGCGCGGCAGCAGTTCATGACGCCGGTAAGGTTGGTCTCGATGGTTTCCTGCCACGCTTTGGGCTGCGTTTCGACAAATGGCCCGATGGGGCCCTGGACGGCGGCGGCGCAGACCAGCACGTCGATGCCGCCGAGGTCGATGCGCATCTGGTGCATGACCGCGGTCATCCGTTCATAGTCGCGAACGTCGGCCAGGATTTTCGAAGCCGAGCCGCCGGCATGGCCGATTTCGAGATGGCACAGATCGATTTCGGCTTTGCTACGGGCCAGCAATCCGACCTTGGCTCCGCGCGTGGCGAAGCCGATGGCCAGACGCTTTCCGATGCCGCGCCCGGCTCCGGTAACCAGAACCGATGCTTTGTTCAAGGTATGCACTTCCTCACGTTACTGCATTGCGAGGAGATGCGGCGCGACCAGTCCGGCCTCGACGCCGATCTCGGCCGACTCGCCGTTGTCGAGCGCGTATTTTCCGGCAATCCAGGGCACAACCTGGTCGGTGCGCGTGAGCGCGATTTCCGGCGCGCCTTTGAACAGCACCAGAAATTCACGATCGGTCCAGCGGCAGATCAGATCCTGATGGCGGAAGTGCGAAGTAAGGCGCGCGGCGACCTGTTGCGCGACTTCGTCGCGGATCTCGCCGGTCAACTCGAAGACCAGAATGACGGGTTCCTCGCCGGAAGTCTTGCGCTGATCGATCTGGCGCTCCATTTCGCGGCGATTCATGAGGCCGGTCAATGGATCGGTAACTTCCGACTCTTTCAAGCGGTCCGAAACGTCGCTCAGTTCGGTCCGCATACGCGATAGCAGGGACTGAGTGTCGTGGCCCATACTCTCGACGCAGCCCAGCAGACCGACCGCCTGTAGGGCCACCACTTCGGAGAGATGCTCGGGATCGGAAGGATAAGGCGTGGTCTGCATCTGCTCGGCGAACTGGCGCAGGCGGGCGCCGTAGAAGTCCTGGCGCTGGGCAAGCGCCCTGACAATGGTTTCGAGCGCATCAATCGCCCGGCGCAGTTCGACGGCATGTTGGGCGATGTAGTGGGAGGTTTTCTTCGAATAGTCTTTTAACTCGCGCTCGACGACAACGGTGCTTTCGACGATGGCTTCGGGCGTGGTGTCGTAGGCCAGACGGGAGCGCAGGCGGCCCAGGCGATTACGATACGGGCCTCCGATTTCCGGACAGGCCTCGCCGATGCATTCCGACACGGCGAGCAATGTCGTGAGGTAGCTATTGACCGCGGTCTGGAGAGCGTTCAATTGCTCGGTTTCTGTCATCTGGCTCCGCTAACGTTATTTATCGGCAGAGGTAGAGCAAGCTTAGATCGGGGGAAAGCCTTAGAGGAATCCGACATTATATGACCGTTGAAATCGCGCGTGGCGCACTGACGCATCGACACTCGTTTTTTGGATGCGCCTCGGCGCACCAATCGGGATGAAAACGCTTCGTGTATCCCCATGCGTCAGCTTGGGGCTATTTCGGTCACCGGAAATAGCCCCAAGCTGACGCATGGGGCTGGTCTCGATGCTAGGGGACCGCTCCCATGTTTTCGAGAGTGTCGATGCTTGATTATTGTTTTCATCGCCTGGAGACGTGCGTCGAGATGAGTCTCGACGCGGCACGCACGAGTGCGTACGCCACATACCGGCCGTACACTACGGACTAAAGCGTTCGGATTTTCCTTGCGATCAAAATTACCGCCTTTTCGACGAAGAGAGAGATGTGAAGCTACGCTTTCTTTCATTTTTCTTTGCGGCGTTGATAGCAGCGGGACAAAGTTCGATCTTGACGCCGACATCCGCTTCTTTATCATTTACCTGGATTACAGGAGGAGCGCTGCCGGCGGCGCAGAGCATCGCGATCAAGGCGGGCAGCAGCAAAGCGGCCTACACGACGGCGATCGCGCCGCTGGGGACGCAATGGATCACGATCACGCCCGACACGGGCACTCTGCCGGCCGCGTTGAGCGTGCTGGTGAACCCGAGCGGGCTGCCCATCGGGACCTACGTTGCCAATATTCAATTTACGGCGGTGGGATTCTCGAGCACACTGTCGATCCCCTTGACGCTGACCGTGGAACCCGCGCTGCCGACACTCGTGGTGAGCGCGACGACGCTGAACTTCGCCACTCCCCCGAATCCTCCGGCGACACAGACGCTGACGCTGTCCACCACCGGAGGGCCAGTGCCGTTCACCGCATCGGGAGGGAGTTCGGCCTGGCTCACGGTCGCACCCACCAGCGGCGTGGTGCTGCCCGGTTTCCCGGTGACGTTGACGGTGGGCGTGAACAGCACCGGGTTCGACCCGAATTCGACGGCTTATTCGGGAAAAATCACGATTGTGGGGACGGGAGTGCCCAGCAACAACGCGACGCAGACGGTGGCCGTGGCGATGCTGGTGAATGCGCTGACGCCCACCATTACGAACCTGTATCCATCGGCCGCGCTGGTCGGTTCGCCGGCGCTGACGGTGACGATTACGGGCACAGGCTTTTATAAAGGAACGACGGCGATCGCGGCGTCTTCGCCGACGCCCTTGAAGACCACATTCGTGAACTCGACCACGCTTTGGGCCATACTGCCGGCCAGCGCCATGGCTTCGGCCGGACCGGTGAACGTCCAGGCGGTGAATCCGGCGCCGGGAGGAAACTCGGTGGCGGCGGTGTTCACGGTCTCGGCGACGCCGGTGGTGCAGGCGATATTGAGCTCGGCCAGTTACGCGGCCGGCGGCGTTTCACCGGGAGAATTCGTGGTGCTGTTCGGAACCGGCATCGGTCCGGCGACGCCGGCCGGCATGTCGATTATCGGCGGCTACGCGACGCTGGTGTTGCAAAGCGTTTCCGTGGCCATCGACGGCCAGAATGCCGCAATGATTTACGTCAGTGCAAACCAGATCACCGCGCAGGTGCCGTACACGGTAACGCTAGGGCCGGGAAAAGTGGTGGTGGTGAATAACAACGGCGTCATCACCACGACTACAGTGACGACGGTGGCGACGGCGCCAGGGCTGTTCACGCTGACAGAAAATGGGCTGGGGCAATGCGCGGCCCTGACGTTCAGCATGAAGAGCGGGACGTTCTCCGTGAACGGGACGACGAGCCCGGCGGCCATCGGCGACATTATGGTGTTTTACCTGACGGGCGAAGGGATCTATGACCTGGCGCCATCGCCGGCGACGGGATACATTATTCCGGCGAATCAGAATCCAATGCCACAGCTGAGCCCGGCTCCGGCGGTGACCATCGGAGGCGCGGCGGCAACGGTGCAATATGCGGGTCCGGTAGCGGGAGGGTTGCTGGGGCTGCTACAAATCAACGCGGTGGTGCCGGCGGCGGCGGCTACGGGGAATGCAGTGCCGGTGTCGATCACCATCGGGACGGGGACGACGCAGGCGGGAGCGACGATTGTGGTCAAGTGAGGAAGAAGTAGCCAGGAGCCAGGAGCCAGGAGCCAGAAGAAACACCCAACCCATCCTCGACACGATGTCGACCAAGTGAGGATAATTAAGAATATGATCCTCGAAGCGACCATGCCGTCGACACTCGAAACTGAATTTAATCCGAAAATATCCGCCGAAGTGCGGTTTGACGAAGCCGCTGGCCGGTTGGGCCTGGATGAAGGAATGCAGAAGGTTCTGCGGACGCCTTCCCGGGAGATGATCGTCCACATTCCGGTGCAGCTCGATGACGGACGCATCGAAGTATTCGAGGGCTACCGCGTGCAGCACTCGATCGCCAGGGGGCCGGCCAAGGGAGGCATCCGCTACGCGCCGGACGTTTCGCTCGATGAAGTGCGCGCGCTGGCTGCCTGGATGACCTGGAAGTGCGCCGTCGTCGGCCTGCCGTTCGGCGGCGCAAAAGGCGGCGTGATTTGCGAGCCCAGTCTGATGTCTCCCGGCGAACTGGAGCGCATCACGCGCCGCTACACCGCCGCGCTGGGCGATTTTATCGGACCCGAAATCGACGTACCCGCGCCGGACATGAACACCAACGAGCAGACCATGGCCTGGATCATGGACACCTATTCCATGCACGCGCGCCAGGCGCAGACGGCGGTGGTCACCGGCAAACCGATCCACCTGGGCGGGTCGAAAGGTCGCGCCGAGGCCACCGGACGGGGATGCATGATCGTCACCGAGCAGGCGCTGCGCAAGCTGGGCCTGGAGCGATCCTCGACGCGCGTGGTGATTCAGGGATTCGGAAACGTGGGCGGTATGGCGGCCAAGCTGATGGCGCGGGCGGGGTTCAAAATCGTCTGCATTATTGAATATGACGGGGCGGTTTATAACGCCCAAGGATTGGATATTCCGGCGCTGACGAGGTATCGCAACGAAACCGGATCCATCAACGGATTCGCGGGCGGCGAAGCGATCGACAAAACCGAAGCGATGTTTCTCGAAACCGACGTGCTGCTGCCGGCGGCGAAAGAGAACGTCATTACGTCGGAGAATGCGCACCGGCTGCGGACGAAGATTCTGTGCGAAGGCGCCAACGGGCCGACGACGCATGTGGCGGATTCGGTCCTTTCGGAAAAAGGGATTTTCGTGATTCCGGATATTCTGGCCAACGCGGGCGGCGTGACGGTATCGTATTTCGAGTGGGTGCAGGACCGGCAGGGCTACTTCTGGAATGAGCAGATGGTCAACGATCGCCTGGAAGAAATCATGGTCAACAGCTTCCAGGACGTGGCGGCGTTCGCCGAAAAGCACGGCGTGAACAATCGCACCGCGGCCTATATGCTGGCGCTGGAACGGGTCGCCTATGCCATCAAGATGCGGGGAATTTACGCCTAGTGGCCTGCGTGAAACGTCGGCTTGGACCGCTCCTGCTAGTCGCGGCTCTGAAACGGAGACACGACCCGCAGGAGCGGTCACACGGTAGCGGCTCTTCCTGAGATGACGCCGACACCCGAAACGCCGCTGATGCGGCAGTATCACGGCATTAAGCAGCAGGTCCCCAACGCCCTGCTGCTGTTCCGCCTGGGCGATTTTTACGAGCTGTTTTTCGACGACGCGGTGACTGCGGCGCGCGAGCTGGAGATCACGCTGACCGCCCGCAATAAGGAAAAGGGCCAGCCGATTCCGATGTGCGGCGTGCCGTATCATGCGTCGGAAGGCTACATCGCGCGGCTGATTCAGAAGGGCTATCGCGTGGCCATCTGCGATCAGATGGAGGAGGCCGGCGCGGGCAAGAAACTGGTCCGGCGCGAGGTGACCAAAATCATCACGCCGGGCACCGCGATGAACGCGGGCGTCCTGCGGTCGCATGAGAATAATTACCTGGCCGCGGTGTTCGCCGATGCGACGCGCGCGGGCGTGGCGCATGTGGATGTATCAACCGGAGAATTTCGGGCGACGGAAATCGATGTGGGTGAGATCGGGCCGGCGCTCGAAACGCTGAACACCAAGGAGGCGCTGGCGCCCACTGGCTCGCCGCTGAAACTGCCGTGCCTCAAGACCGATGTCGAGCCGTGGGTGTTCGGGGCGGATTACGCGGCGCGCAGCTTGTGCGACCATTTTCATCTTCTGTCGCTCGATGGATGCGGGTTGGAGCATCGTCCGCTGGCGACGGGAGCAGCGGCGGCGCTGCTACATTACCTGCGCGAGACGCAGCGCGCGGCGCTCGATCATTTGGAACGGCCCGCGTTTTACAATCGCGCCGACGCGCTGGTGCTGGACGCGACGACGGTCCGCAACCTGGAACTGGTGGAGCCTCTGTTCGCGGGCGAATCGAAGGAATCGACACTGCTCTACGTTCTGGACCGGACGCGGACGGGAATGGGAGGGCGGTTGCTGCGCCGGCGAATGCTGGCGCCGTCGATCGATGTTTTGGAAATTAACGCGAGGCTCGATGCGGTGACGGAGATGCACGCGACGCCGATCCTGCGGTCTGGCCTGGCCGGTGATCTGGCATCGATTCTCGATTTAGAGCGGCTGCTTTCGAAACTGGCTCTGGCGACGGCGGGCCCTCGCGACCTGGCGGCGCTGGCACGCTCGCTGGCGGTGGTTCCGTCGCTCAAAAAATGCCTGAAAGGCGCGAAATCGCAAAATCTGGAGCTCGACGAAATTGCGGAAGTTCGCGACCCTGTTTTGGCGGCACTGGCCGACGAGGCTCCGGTCAATTTAGCCGACCTGGGCGTGATCCGCGACGGCTACGATCCGCGTTTGGATGAGCTGCGCGACATCTCGAAGAACAGCAAGACGTACCTGGCGCAGATTGAGACGCGCGAGCGGAGCCGCACCAACATCGGATCTCTGAAAGTGCGCTTCAACAACGTTTTCGGCTATTACATCGAGATTTCGAAAGCGAACCTGCATCTCGCCCCACCCGATTACGAGCGGAAGCAGACGCTGGTGAACGCGGAGCGCTTTACGACGCCGGAATTGAAGGAGCTGGAAGTAAAGATTCTGGAAGCCGAAGAGAAGATGCTGGTCATCGAGCGGGAGATCTTCGAGGCCCTCCGAGCCCTTTCGGCTGCGCACGCCACGAGAATAAAGTCGACGGCCGCAGCGATTGCCGAGCTTGATGTTACGGTCGCGCTGGCTGAGGTCGCGGCTGAAAATCGCTATACGCGGCCGCGTTTCGATGCCGATGGTGAGATGCGGGTTGTGGCCGGTCGCCATCCGGTGATCGAGAAACTGGCGGCGAAGGATGCGCAGCGGTTCATCCCCAACGACCTCTACTTCCACCCTGAGAACGAATTTATCGCGGTCATCACCGGGCCCAATATGGGCGGCAAGTCGACGTATCTGCGGCAGGCTGCGTTGTTGACAATCCTGGCGCAGATGGGTTCGTTCGTTCCCGCCGAATCGGCGCTGCTGCCGATTGTCGACCGCGTGTTCACGCGTATCGGCGCGGCCGACAACCTGGCGCGCGGACGTTCTACGTTTATGGTGGAGATGACGGAGACCGCGGTCATTCTGAATACGGCGACGTCCCGAAGCCTGGTCGTCCTCGACGAAATCGGACGCGGCACGTCCACTTACGATGGCCTGGCGCTGGCTTGGGCCGTGGTCGAGCACATTCACCGGAACATTCGCGCGAAGACTCTGTTCGCGACGCATTATCACGAACTGACGGAACTGGCCGAGACGCTGCCTGGCGTGCGGAATTTGCATGTCTCGGTGAAAGAATCGGGCGACCAGATTCTATTCCTGCGCAAAGTCGAACCGGGGGCGGCGGACAAGAGTTACGGCATCGAAGTGGCGCGACTGGCCGCGCTGCCCATGTCGGTGATCGAACGCGCGCGCCAGATTCTGGCGCATCACGAAGATTTCGTGCCGAAGAATGCGCCGGTGCAGATCCGGCTATTCGAGCCGATTAATCATGACATCGCGGATCGCATCCGCGAATTAAAGATCGACGAACTACGGCCGATTGAGGCGTTGCAGTTGCTGTCGGAATTGCAAAGGGATCTGAAGTCATGAGGGTTGTGGGGCTGATGTCCGGCACTTCGCTGGATGGCATCGACGTCGCGATTGTCGATATCGGCGGTAAGAAGATTGATTGCCGGGCCTTTTATTCCGTCCCGTACCCGAAGGCGGTTCGCGAGGCGCTGCTTTCGGTCTCGAACAGCATCACGCACACCGCGACCATTTCGCGGCTCAACTTTTTGCTGGGGGCGCTGTATGCTGACGCGATTCACGAGACCTGCCGGCGCTGCCGGGTGAAGATCGGGACGATCGAGTTGTGCGGCCTCCATGGACAGACGATTTTTCATGAAGGACAACCGGTCGAGTATCTCGGAATGCGCGTCGCCAGCACTCTTCAAATCGGCGAAGCCGCGGTGGTCGCCGAGCGGACGGGCATCCGCACGATTTCCAATTTTCGGGAACGCGATATTGCGGCCGGGGGCCGGGGCGCGCCGCTGGTTCCGTGTGTCGACTATCTTCTTTTCCGGCACGCCCGAATTGGGCGGATAGCGCTGAACATCGGAGGGATCGCGAACATTACCGTGATTCCCGCCGGGGCCAAACCGGCGGACATCATTGCTTTCGACACCGGTCCGGGCAACATGATTATCGACGCCTTGGTAGCGCACAAAACTCTAGGCCGCCAGCGCTACGATCGCAACGGCCGCATCGCGCGCGTCTCGAAAATTCATCCGCGCATGCTGGAGGCGATGCTGGGCGATCCTTACTTCGCGCTCGATCCACCGAAATCCGCCGGCCGCGAACAGTTCGGCCACGAATTCGCGAGCGGCCTGATCGCGACGGGACTTTTTATTGACGACCTGATCGCCACAGCAACCGAATTTACAGCACAATCGATCGCGAGGGCGATCGAGCGCTACAAAAATATTAGCGGGGTCATCGCCTCCGGTGGAGGGATTCACAACCGGCAGATCATGCGGAGGCTCGGCGAACTGCTGCCGTCGCTGAAGATCTCGACGACCGCCGACCACGGCATCGACCCGGACGCCAAGGAAGCGATCGCGTTCGCGGTGCTAGCCCACGAGTTCGTGCGGGCGCGGCCGGCCAATGTTCCGTCGGCTACGGGGGCGCGGCATTCGGCGATGTTGGGGAAGAGCTCGCCGGCGTGACTTTCTTCCTGTCTGTCCGCATGCTTACGCATGGCGGTTCTGCCGGGTCGAGGCTTTGAGTTATTCGAAAAGTCCCCAGGCTCACGCCAGGGTTATAAGCCGGGATTTTGCGACTTGTGCACTAGGAGTTGGTTTGGAGGCGTTCGCTCTCGAAGGCCTGATAATCCAACTGTTTCACTTTTTCTTCGGCGTTGTTGGATAGCACCTGATTCGACAGATCGCCGGACGGAGGCGTCAGGTCCGCCACCGATTCCTTGCTTTTCTGCACAGGCGGAACAAAATCCTTGTTCGCCTTGGGATGTTTCAGATCGTCGATCATCTCGCGAATATGTTTCTTCATGCCCGATGTTTGCGCGAATTGCGCGGGGTTTTGGAAACGCACGCTTCTAAGCCATTGAAGGAATGTGACAATTTCAAGTTTTTGCGTCGTGACCGGGCCCGGGCGCATCTGGAAATTATGCGCGTTGCACAAGTCACGGCCGCCAGCGGCCCTATTGAGGTTGTCGAACGTCCGATCCCCGATCCGGGTCCTGGAAAAGTCCGTGTGAAGGTGGCGGCCTGCGGGCTTTGCTTTAGCGACCATCTGACTAAGGACGGCCTTTGGCCGGGTCTCAGTTTCCCCCGCGTGCCGGGCCACGAAATCGCCGGCATCGTCGATAAACTGGGCGAAGGCGTCACGAACTGGAAGGTCGGCCAGCGGGTCGGCGTCGGTTGGGTGGGAGGACACTGCACGGTCTGCCAGCCCTGCCGGAAGGGGAAATTCGCTACTTGCGAGCGGATGCAAATCCCTGGCATTGTTTACGACGGAGGCTACCAGGAGTACCTGGTTACGTCGGCCCAGGGCCTGGCCGCCATCCCCGACGCGTTGAGTTTCGAAGAAGCGGCTCCGCTGCTTTGCGCCGGCATCACGACGTTTAACGCTCTGCGTCATAGCGGCGCGATGCCGGGCGATGTGGTCGCCATTCAAGGGCTGGGCGGACTGGGGCATCTGGGCATTCAGTATGCCAACAAGATGGGCTTCGAAACGGTGGCCATCGGCCGGGGCGAAGATAAGAAAGAGTTCGCGACAAAACTGGGCGCGCATCATTACATCGATACGAACGCCCAGAATGCGGCCGAAACGCTGCAAAAGCTGGGCGGAGCGACGACCATCCTGGCGACTGCGCCAGACTCCAAATCGATGTCGCCTCTGGTGGGTGGGCTCGGGGTGGACGGAACGCTGGTGGTGGTCGGAGTGGGTCCGGGGAATATCGAAGTGTCGCCAATGCAGATCGTCGGTGGGCGGCGTTCGGTGAAAGGCTGGCCGTCAGGCACGGCGACGGATTCGGAAGATGCAATGCGGCTGGCGGCGTTGAGCGGAATTCGCCCGATGATTGAGACGTTTCCGCTGGCGGAGGCCGCGGCGGCGTATGAGCGAATGGCGAGCGGCAAGGCGCGGTTTCGCGTTGTGCTAAAAATGAATTGAGCCGGCGGTCGCGGGCGTCGAGACGAGTCTCGACGCGGCACGCTGGAGTGTCGCCTTGCCCAGCGACTGGGCAACGATAGCGTGGGGCGGGCTACCAGCCCGCAGCCGCCTACCAGGCGGCTTTGTTGGCGAACGACGTGCCAGCCCCACTGGATCTGCGGTGTTTTCGAGGGTCAGTCTGATTCGCGATTCGAACGAGCGATTTGCTTCCACACCACGCCCATCACCATCGCGATGCCTCGGGCGGCGCTGACGACGGCCGAAAGAATCGCCACGAAACAGAAGAGAAGGAAGACTTCGATCATGCGGGTTAACTTTTTTCAAATTAGCACGGTATGATCCTCTCATGGCACCTATTCCTCAGAACCAGCAACGTGCGCTGGTGGAGCGTTTGATCCAGGCGTGCGGCGGAGGGTATTCGCCGGAGACGCGGCGGAAGTATTACATCTCCGGTCCGCAATGGGCGGCGGCTTATGAAGGGCACGCTCTGTTCCACGCGCCGACGCGCGAGCCGGTGGGATTTGAGAAGGTCGTCGAAGAATACGCGAAGATCGGCATCGGGTATTGGGCGACGCACGATACCGACGTGATTCCGACTGCGGGGCTTTTTAAGGACGAGCAGGAGGAAATTGTCGGGCGGATCGGCGCGTCTCTTCAATCAAATGGCTTGAAATGCTCGATGGTGACGACCGAGACGTTTCATCATGCGGTGTGGGCGGCCAGCCCGGCGGCGGAGGCTCCCGAAGTGCGGGCGTATGCGGCTCGCAGGCTGGCGAATACGGTCAAGATCGGGCATCAACTGGGCGCGGAGTTTGCTGTCTATTGGCCGGGGTCGCTGGGCTATTTCGTGCAGGGCGCGGTGGAGGAAACGGAGACGCTGCGCTGGTACGCGGAGGGGCTCAATGCGGCTTGCGAGGCGGATATAAAACTCGCGAAGGAGTTCGGGCGGCCGACGCTGAAGCATTGCATGGAAGCAAAGCCATTCGAGCCGCAGGCGGAAATATTGTTGCCCACCAGCGACGCCATGCTGGCGTTCATTTCGTCGGGATTGTTGACGCATCCGGAGATGGTGGGGTTGAATCCGGAGTATTTACATGAACTGATGTGGGGTGCGGCGCCGAGGGCGGCGCTGGCGCGCGCGCTGCTGTGCGGGAAGTTGTGGCATTTCGACATCAATGACGGATATCGATTGAAGCATGACGTGGATATCGCTGTCGGGCTGGTGAATCCGCTCGATTGGTTGAACGTGCTGGTGCTGTTGCGGAGCCACAAGTATTCGGGTCCGTTCAATCTGGATTACAAGCCTCCGCGCACGACCAGCAACTGGGGCGTGTTCGCGTTGAGCTTCCCGACAGCGGTGGACCGGTTCATTACGCTTTGGGAGATGGCGGGCGATGTGATTGCGGATCCGGTGATCTCGGAAGCCTCGGCGGCGTTGCGAGCGGGCGGAGGGCCGAGCGACCCGCTCGACGTCGACGCGATCGTGGCGGCGAACCGGGAGTTGCTGACGCTGCATGAATTAATTGCGCATAGGATGGTGCAGATCCTGATTGGGCAGCATCGGGGCAGGACTTACTCGGCTTAGGAAACCTGGCCCAATCCCCTCCATTACTATCGGGGTTCCATTAGTCACAGTCGCCCTGTCGGGCGGCCGGCTGTTCCTGATCGTTGAAAAGCCCGCTCAAAGCAGGCTGCAGCCAAAATTGGCCGCCCTACAAGAGGCAAGGCAACGGCATGCTAACGAACTCTAATGGACGGCGCCGAGATTTTCCAAAGGCCAGTAGACGAAGACGGCTTTGCCGTAGATATACTGCCGCGGCACCATGCCCCAACTGCGGCTGTCGTTGGAGGAACTGCGATGGTCGCCGAGGACGAAGTACTGGTCGGGCGGCACAGCCTTGCGGGCGTACGGAATGCGGTCCCGATAATCTTCGGCAACGTAGGGTTCCGAAAGCGGCTGGCCATTGACGACAACCGTTCCGTCCTGGATTTCGACGGTGTCGCCGGGGACGCCGATCACGCGCTTGATGTAGGACTTCGTCGGGTCGCCGGGATAGAGAAAAACGACAGTGTCGCCGCGCCCGATGTCGGAGATGCCGAAGCGGTAGACAAACTTATTGATAAAAATACGTTCGTCGTTTTGAAGGGACGGCATCATGCTGGTGCCCTCGACCTTTACCGGCTGGTAGAGGAACAGAATGACGACGATGGCGATCAGAACGCTGAGCGAGAGATCCCGGAACCAGGAGAGAGTGACGCCAGCTGCGGAGCGGGGGTGCTCTTCATGCTCGGGGATGGGATTGGTGGCGCCCTCGTCCATATCTCTACAAAATTATAGACGAGCGTGACGCGAATTGGTTGCGCGCGCGGCGGGTATAATCGGTTCATGTTCCAGATTACTCGCAGCGCCCCCGTCTACGACGTTGTCATCATCGGATCCGGCGCGGGTGGCGGCACGGTTACCAAGGTCCTGGCCGATCTTGGCATTAGCGTGGTGCTTCTCGAAGCCGGGCCGCAACTTCACCCGGAAAAAGATTTCAAGATGCTGAAATGGCCGTACGAATACCCGCATCGCGGCGCGGAAGATGGCGGGGCGAGCTATTTTGGCCACGGCAGGCCCTTCGGATTCTTTTCGGCGCACGCGGGCGGCTGGCAATTGGCCGGCGAACCGTACACGGTGGCCGAGGGGTCGAAATTCAACTGGTTCCGGTCGCGCATCGTGGGCGGAAGGACCAATCACTACGGGCGCATTTCACTGCGCTACGCCGATTACGACTTGAAGCCCTATTCGCGCGACGGGATCGGGACGGACTGGCCGATTTCCTACGAGGACATCGCTCCTTATTACGACAAGGCCGAGAGCTTCATCGGCGTGACCGGATCGAAAGAAGGGATCCGCAGCGCGCCGGACGGAGTTTTTCAAAAATGCCCGCCGCCGCGGGTGCATGAAGTCTTAATCAAGAAAGCGGCGGACAAGCTGGGCATCCCTTGCATTCCGAATCGCCTCGCGGTGATCACGCAGCCGACCAACGGGCGTCCGGCCTGCCACTATTGCGGCGAGTGCGGACGCGGATGCATTCCGGCATCGAATTATTCTTCGAGCCAGGTGCAGGTTTTCCCGGCGATGAAGACCGGCAGGGTCACGCTGCTTACCGACGCGATGGCGCGCGAGCTGATTACGAACGACGAGGGCAAAGTAACCGCCGTATCCTATATCGACAAAACGACGCGGACGGAGAAACAGATCAAGTGCCGCACGGTGGTTCTGGCGGCGAGTTGCTGCGAGTCGACCAGATTGCTGCTGAACTCGAAGGGGAAGGGGCACGAAAACGGACTGGCGAACTCCTCGGGGACGGTAGGCAAGTATCTGACCGACAACACCGGATTCGGCCTGGGCGCGCGGATTCCGGCGCTGGAGGGAATGCCCCGTCACAATTCCGACGGCATGGGCGGCGCGCATTTATACATGCCTTGGTGGCTGTGGGACAAGAAGACCGATTTCCCGCGCGGGTATCACGTGGAACTGGGCGGAGGCCACAACATGCCCGGTATCGGCAGCTTCGCCGGCGTTTGCGCGCAGCATGAAGGCTACGGCGATTCGCTCAAGAAAGCGATTTACGAGGACTTCGGGACGCACGTGAGTTTCGCCGGACGCGGCGAGATGATCCCGAACAAGGACACTTTCTGCGAGATCGACCCGAACGTGGTCGACAAGTACGGCATCCCGGTGCTGAAATTCCACTTCAAGTGGACCGACGCCGAATACAAGCAGGTCGAGCACATGGAGAAGACGTTTACGGACCTGATCGAGACCATGGGCGGGACGGTGGTGAAGCGGAATCGCCCGGTGGAGGATAAAATCTCGGTCGGCGGGGACATCATTCACGAAGTGGGCGCCATCCGCATGGGAGACGATCCGAAGACCTCGCCGTTGAACAAGTATTGCCAGTCGAACGACGTGAAGAACGTGTTCGTGGCGGACGCTGCGCCGTTCGTGACGAATCCGGACAAGAATCCGACGCTGACGATTGTCGCGCTGGCGTGGCGCACGGCCGAGTATCTGGCGGATGAGATGCGAAAGGGGAACGTATAGACATGTCGATTTCACGGAGAGACGTTCTAGCGCAAATCGCCGCGGCGGCGATGGTGGGTCCGGTTGGTTTGGAGGCGGCGCAGCAAGTTCACGAAGCGGCAGCTGTAGCGACCACAACCGCGGGCGGAGTGTACAAGCCGAAGGCGCTGACGCAGCACGAATTCGACACGCTGAAAACGCTGTGCGAAATTATCGTGCCCAACGCATCGAAGGGTGGCGCGGCTGAATTCGTGGATGTGCTTTCGAGCCAGAATCCGGAGATGCTGGCGATCTACACCGGCGGAATCGCCTGGCTGGATGAGGCGATGAAGCATGAGCATCGTGTGGATTTTCTGACGGCGACCGCGCAGCAGAGAACGGAGATGCTGGACCGGATCGCGTACCGTAAGAACCGGACTCCGGAACTGGCTCCGGGCATCACGTTCTTCAACTGGGCGCGGCGGATGACGGTGGACGCCTACTATACGAGCGCGGCGGGCATCAAAGAGGTCGGCTACATGGGCAATCGCGCGATCAAGGAGTTCAAGGTGCCGCACGAGGCCATCGACTACGCCGTCAAGCGGAGTCCCTTCGCCTAAGGCTTTTGACACGCTCCGCCGATTCATGGGATACTGGCCAGTTCAACAGGTAATCCTGGTCGGGGCGGTTTTCCTAAGATGAAGCACCTATTGTTGGGGCTGACGTTTACTGCGCTTGCGCTGGCTCAACATACAAATGTATCCCAGTGCTTCAAGGTCCACGAGTTACTGCGTGCGGACGAGGCGCATTACTGGGCCACCTGGACCAATAGCTGCCCGTACACCATCGATTCGGTTTACGTACTGGTGAAGTTCGCGGACCGCTCGGCGAAGGATGTCGCCGACGGCGTGTGGAGTCTGCACTTTATCTCGCCGGGCGCACACCGGACGATGCGGTTTTCGGCACCGGGGAAGCTCGCGGATTTCGCGTCCGTGCGGCAGCAGAAAATCACAGGCGATATTTATGAGGCGTTCGGGCGGGAGAAGCCGGCGTTATCCTCCGTCGAACTGGCCGCGGTTTCCGCCTATCGCGAAGCAATCGGGGCAAGTGCAAAACCGCGCGGCACGACGGTCTCTACAGTTATCACCGATTCGGGCGAAGGCGCCTATCGACAAACCAGCGAGGAAAAAGCGGCTGGTTCCGCTATCCTCAAAGAAGTGTTGGCGGCCACCAGCGTCGCCCAGGCGGCTCCAGCCGCGCCTCGCCCAATGACGGTGGGGGACCCGGGAGAAGGTTCCTTCCGCACCGACTATCCCGACGCCTGGCGAGCGGTGTTGTCGCCGCAGGAATCCTCAGTCTCGCCAGCGCCCAAAGCGTCCTTTGTGCGATTCGTTTCGGAAGAAAAACCGCTGTTTCAATAAGTATTGGATGGCGACGTGCTAAGTAGACAAGGCGGCCAGCTAGTGGCCGCGGAGAAACCGTTACCGTGATGTCCCCTCCATGACTGTCGGGGTTCTGTGAAGGAGGGGATAGCGACAGGCCATTAGAGTTGGCCGCGAATCAACACGTTTGCCGGCGATACTATGTCGTCCTGTCACATCATACGAGTCGTTGCGGTTCAGACTCTTTCCGCGGCGGTAATGCTCGGTGTCTCCACTTCTCCAGCGACGGTGGTCGTGTCCAATGAAACCGTGCCGCCCGGCGCGACTGTTCAACTGAAGTTCTTTCTCTCCAGGCCGGCGCTGGTTGCCACGGGCGAGTTGGTGATGCAACTCGATCCGACGGTGTTCGCTTCCGTTACCACGGCATGTGCGTTCAGCGCGAATGGCGACGCTTACGGCTTCGCGAGGATTAGCGGGCTCAACGTCGATCTAGTGTTCGGCTCACAAAGTGGCGGAGTAGGGCAGTTGGTTGGGATGCCTATCGTCACCGTCACGGCGGTGGTGCTTTCCACCGCCACATTGGGCCAAACGGCGAGCGTCATGCCAACTCCCACTCTCTACGGGTGGGCCGACCCGCAAGGAAACGCCTACGCTGTCACCGCCAGTGCGGGAACCGTAACCGTGGGAGGATCGCTCTCGATTGCCAGTGTCACGCCGGGCGGAGGCATTCTGCCGAGTGGCACCTCGATCGAGATTGACGGAACCGGGTTCAACAGCGCGGCGACGGTGCAGATCGATGGCGCGAGTATCGCCTCGGCGCAGGTTTCGAATCCGGGCAAGATTCTGGTGACGCTGGGAGGCGCGACGGAGTTGACCGGCAAGCGGGTCCGGATTACCAATCCCGACGGTTCTGAAGTGGTTGCGTTTTCGTCCTTGCTCCGTGTTCCCGTCAGCTCGACCGGCACTGATTTCGATGGCGTCGTTCCGATTATGCCGCTTCAGACCTACACCGTGGCAACTGTTTTTGTGGGCGGCAATGGTGTCGGTGGCATGGCGATCCGAAATCCGAATCCGGTGGCGGTGCAACTCGTTGTCGATACGACGAACCCGCAGACAGGTTTCTTGGGCGAGCAGGCTCTTTCGATCCCCGCGGCAGGGTCGGCCCTCGTACGACTGAATAGCAGTTCCGATTTTTTCCTAATGATCGCATCCGCACCGGTGCAGGTCGTTCAGATCACTCAAAGCCCCTATGTGCCAAGCTTATTCTCAGCCGCGCCGCTGAGCGCGACGACCGTTCCAGCACTCCAGGTCACCACGGGACTCCAAAGCGGGGCGCTGAGCTGGATATGGCAGACGGGAAGCGCAGCGCCGCAGCCGCAGCCTGTTTCCGTATTCTTGCCAAGAGGACTGCCTCCGGCGAACGTTGCCATTTCCGTCGCGACATCTTCGGGAGGGAGCTGGCTCTCCGCGACGCCGGCCGGAGTCATCGCCTGTACGCCCAGCTCGTGCAGTTCTTTCCAGGTATCGGTAAATCCCGCGGGATTGCTCCCCGGGATTTACCGCGGAACCGTGATGCTGACGCCGGTGGCGACGCCTTTTTATACGGTTGTCGTGCCGGTGGTGATTCCCGTCGCGATCACGGTAACCGCCTCGCCCTTCGGGCAGACGGTGATTGCGGCGACCTACCTGAACCCGAACGAATTGACCGCGCCTGTGACCATCCCTCCGGGCTTGTTTTCCGGATCCTTCTCCCTCAGTATCGTCACTGACAGCGGAGGCAACTGGCTTTCCGCGATACCCAACGCCGGAAGCTCCCCGATGTCCATCATGGTTGCCGCGAATGCGGCCGGCTTTGGGGTTGGAGAGTACACGGGTGAAGTTGTCCTCTCAGGTTCGGGGAATATCCTGGTCGTGCCGGTTCACTTCGTGGTGGATGGTTCGATTCGACTCAGGGGGTACGTGCCAAGTACGCTCGCATCTGTCGATTCGTTGAATTTTGCCGCGCAAACGGGATCTGGAGTGCTGCCGGGACAACTGGTAAGCGCCGGAAATGAAGATTGTTCGCTCACGTCTGGATGCGTGAACGCGTCTCCGGACCTCAGTTCGCTGGCGGCGTCCGCCGCCACTCACTCTGGAGGCAACTGGCTGAGCGCCAGCGTTTCGAACGGGTCGGTTCTGGTGGGAGCGAACGCAACGGGGCTCAGTGCGGGAGTCTATTTGGGAGCGATCACGCTGACCGCGAATGGCGTGGCTTCGGGCCAATTCCCGGTCGTGCTGGTGATTGAGACAGGAACAACACCGGCACTGGTTGCGGGACCGGGACTGATGTCCTTTAACGTTATGACGGGCAACACTGCCGTTTACGGCCCCTATTCAGGTGGCTTCTGCGTCAGCTCCGGCTCCGTTCCCCTTGCACTGAGTGCGCAGACTTCGACCAGTGACGGCGGGAGCTGGCTGCACGTGAACGGTGCAGTTGGCACAACACCCGCGTGCTTCGCGGTGACCGTGGACGCCGCCATGCTCCCGCCTGGTCCGTACAGCGGGAACATCGTCGTCACCGGCGGCCAGCAGTCGGTGACGATCCCGGTAGCCGTGACCGTGACGACAGATGGACCGGTCCAGCCGATGCTGCTCGGCTCGGTTGCGAGTGCGGCGTCGGAGTTTCCGGCGGCGGTTTCTCCGGGAGAAATTATCGCGATTCACGGACAGAATCTTGGTCCGACGGTGCCTGCCGGACCTTCGGTCACCAACGGACAGTTCTCAACTACCGTGGCCAGGGTCCGTGTTCTGATCGGCGGCGTTCCGGCTCCGATCCTCTATGCGTCGCAAAACGAAATCAATATCGTGGTCCCGTATGAAGTTGCCGGACAGAGCGCGCTATCGGTCCAGGTGCAAAATACGAGCGGGTTCGCGCCAGCGTGGGACGTTCCCTCGGCTGCGAGCGCACCGGGGATTTTCACCGCCGATGGCACAGGCGTCGGTGGTGGAGCGATCCTCAACCAGGACAATTCCTTGAACACCAGCTCCAATCCGGCAGCCGCGGGAACGGTTATTCAGATCTTCGCAACAGGGGAAGGGCTCACCAATCCTCCGGGCGCAACCGGGAGCGTGGCACAGGAAACGCACCAGCCGGCGCTGCCCGTCTTCGTCACGATCGGCGGCATTCAGGCAAAGGTGGTTTATGCGGGCTCGGCGCCCTCGGAAATCGAAGGACTGTTCCAGGTCAATGCGGTCGTGCCGGCGGGAATCCTCACGAGTGACGCAGTACCTGTTGTTTTGAAGGTCGGGCAGATCCAGAGCCAGATGACGACGATTGCCATTCACTAACGCCGTTCCTGTTGGAAGATGGGGCGGCTGGTGGGATTTGAACCCACGACTTCCAGAATCACAATCTGGCGCTACTACCAGCTGAGCTACAGCCGCCGTGAGATTTCATTTTATCACTTTAGGCCGGCTCGCCTCCACATTTGGTCCACTCGCTTCAAAACATCGGCAGGCATGCGGATAACATCGGGCCAGGGGCGCGTGAAACCTTCCTCGGGCCACTTCTTCGTCGCGTCGACACCCATCTTCGAGCCGTAGTTTGCGAGCCGGCTGGCGTGGTCGAGCGAATCGACAGGGCCCATCACGAACTGAATGTCGCGTTCCGGGTCGATATTATTGAGGGCTTTCCAGGCCACTTCGCTGACGTTCTGCACGTCGACATCTTCGTCGACCACGACGATGACTTTCGAGAACATGGCCTGGCCAAGGCCCCAAATCGCGTGCATGACCTTACGCGCATGCCCCGGATACGATTTCCGGATGGCGACAAGAATCATATTGTGAAAAATCCCTTCGGCGGGCATGCAGATGTCGCGGACTTCGGGCAGTTGCAGGCGCATCAGGGGCAGAAAAATTCGCTCGATGGCCTTGCCCATGTAGAAATCTTCCATGGGGGGGGGGCCGACGATGGTGGTCGCATAGATCGGATTCTTGCGGTGCGTGATGCAGGTGAGGTGAAAGACGGGGTAATCGTCGTCGAGGGAATAAAAGCCCGTATGATCGCCGAAAGGCCCTTCGCGGCGCAACTCGCCCAGTTCCACGTGGCCTTCGAGCACGATCTCGGCTTGCGCGGGAACCTCGATATCGACGGTTTCGCACTTCACCATCTCGACCGGCTTCGAGCGGAGGAACCCGGCGATCATCATTTCATCGAGATCCGGAGGCAGAGGCAGGATCGCGGAATACATGGTCGCCGGATCGGCGCCGATGGCGACGGCGACTTCCATCCGCTTGGTGGTTCCGGCGGCGCGCAGACGGCGATAATGTTCGGCGCCCTGCTTGTGGGTCTGCCAGTGCATGCCGGTGGTTCGCGCATCGTAGACCTGCATGCGATAGCAGCCGCAGTTGCGCTTACCGGTGTCCGGATTTTTCGAAAAGACCATCGGCAGAGTAATGTACCGGCCTCCGTCCTGAGGCCAGCACTTGAGGATCGGGAATTCGTCGAGCGAGAAATCGTCGCGGCGAATGACGTCCTTGCACGGACCTCCGGAGACGATTTTCGGGAAAAACGCGCCGATTTCGCCCAGTTTCGGGAGCATTTTCAATTTGCCGATGATTCCTTCGGGCATGCGCATTTCCAGGAATTCGGAGATGCGCCCGGCAACTTCGTCGACCGAGGAAACTTCGAGTGCAATCTCCATCCGGCGCTTGCTGGCAAACGCGTTGATCAGCACGGGAACGCTGGAGTTCCCCGGCTTTTCGAACAGCAGGGCAGGGCCGCCGGATTTTACGCTGCGGTCGGCGAATTCGGTGATTTCAAGCTCGGGAGAAACCTCAAAGGGGATGCGCTTCAGTTCGCCCTGTTTTTCGAGTCCGCGGATGAAGTCTCTCAGGTCGGTGTAGGCCATAATCTAACTATGACAAACGTGGGGATCACTAAGACAGCATTTGTTTCGGGTGCCAGCCGTGGAATCGGCCTCGCTTGCGCCCGGGCTCTGGCGGAGACGGGTGTTCATGTGGTTCTGGCGGCCCGGGATGCGGCGAAACTGGAGGAGGCATCGCGCGGTATTCCAAACTCAACTTGGGTGACAGTCGATCTCTCTTCCGCCGAGTCGATCAAAGAGGCCTTCGCCAAGGCCGGAAAAATCGACATCCTGGTGAATAACGCGGCCGTCACCAAGGACGGGCTGGCGGTGCGGATGAAGAAAGAGGATTGGGATACGGTGATCTCCACCAATTTGACCGGAGCCTTTCTGGCGACGCAACAGGTTCTACAAAATATGATGAAGGCGCGGTGGGGACGCATCATTAATATTTCGTCGGTGGTGGGGGAATCCGGGAATCCCGGCCAGGCGAATTATGTTGCATCGAAGGCGGGACTGGTTGGGTTGACGAAATCGCTGGCGCAGGAGATGGCCAGCCGCAACATCACTGTCAACGCCGTCGCGCCGGGGTTTATCGACACTGACATGACAGCAGTGCTACCGCAGGAATTGAAGGACAAGATGATCGGCCACATTCCTTTGAAACGATTTGGCCGGGCCGAAGACGTCGCGGCCGCGGTTCGGTTTCTGGCGAGCGAAGAAGCGGGGTACATCACAGGAGCGGTTCTGAGCGTCAACGGCGGAATGTACATGTAATCGCGGCTCGCACCTGTTCGAGCACATTGGCGGAATCGCCACGAATCACCGTGCCATTGGGGCGCCAGCGCGCGAGCATCCGCTCGCTCGCAAATCCCCTAAAGATGCTGATCAACGGGACTCCGGCGGCAGACGCGACGTGCTGGCCGGCGGAATCGTAACCGACGTAAAGTTTGCTCCGCGCGATTTGCGCCGCGAAAGGCGCGAAAGCACCATCGTGGGTGCGCATTCCCGGGAGGATCGCGCGTTCGACCCGCTGGTGCTCCTCCTCGCTGCCGCCTTTGTCGACCAGCATTGAACCGCCGGTCTCGGCGAGGGCACGGAGCAGATCGCGCTCGAAATCGCCGTCGATGCGCTTGGCCGGATTTTCGCCGACGCCGAGGCTTACGGTAATATCCGCCGGCGCTTCGGTTGACGGAAGTGGCGCAACAAACGGCCGCGCAAAACGAACCTCAAAAACGTTCTCCGCCCACATCGACGCCAGGTCCGGCAGAGAGTGCGTGCTCCAATTTCCATAACCGCGACTTTCGAAGAAGAAATACCGATTCGGATCGCAGATAGAAATCAGCCCGAGCTGCGTAAGACGGGAATCCGGATCTAGTACGATCCCGTCGTCGAACCATAAAGCCGCGGAGGCGCGGAGCCGGTCAATCAAAGCTCCCGATCGCGCGTAAGGCGCGGAGAGATGACGGATGCGCGGATCGGCTTCAAACATTTCGTACGATTTCCGGGGACCGACAAAAACAATCTCCGCGTCCGGGTAGCGCCGCTTTGCGGCATCGAGCAAGACACTGGTTACGGCGACGTCCGCGCCGAGCGTGATTCGCGAGAGGACGTATACGCGAGTCGCCGTGTCCGGTGGGATCCGCGGCTCGGCGTTTCCGCGGAAGCGGGGAATCAGTTCCGGGCATACGCGCTCGATCACTTCTGTGAATAGTCGCTCGTAGGCGCGGCACAAGGGCGGCTCAAAGAGGTCGCCGAGCCGTTCGACGACGATCGAGAGGAGTGCGCGGCCTTCATCTTCGGCGATAGCCCGATCGAGCAAATCGGAAGTCCACGGCTCGTTGCGAAGACAATGAGCGAGCAGTCGGCGGCTATAGGTACTTTCCAACCAGCAGCTCCAGCTTCTTGCGCGTCGCGTCGGGGATGGTCTTGCGATCGGTAATCAGTGCGTGCGCCAGCGCCGATCCGCACTTGCATTCGCGAGCATCCGGCATGGTGCGGACGGCGTTCGCGACGACCTTCGCGGCGTTCTCGGCGTTTTTCGTCAGGTTGGCGATGATGTCGGTGACTGTGACCGCTTCGTGATCCGGATGCCAGCAATCGTAATCGGTGACCATCGCAATGGTGACGTAGCAGATTTCGGCTTCGCGGGCGAGCTTGGCCTCCTGAAGGTTGGTCATTCCGATGACGTCCATGCCCCAGCTGCGATAGAGATTCGACTCGGCAAAGGTCGAAAACGCCGGGCCTTCCATGCACAGGTATGTGCCGCCTAACTTCGCGGTGACTGCCGCCTGTTGCGCAGACGCGATGGCGACCTTCGATAACTGCGGGCAGATCGGATGAGAGAAGCCGACGTGCGCGACCAGCCCTTCGCCGAAAAATGTCGAGACGCGGCCGCGCGTGCGGTCGACGAATTGATCCGGGATCACAAAATCGAGAGGCTTGTGCTCTTCTTTGAGAGAACCCACCGCGCTGAGCGACAAAATCCGTTCGACGCCGAGCGACTTAAATCCGTAGATATTTGCGCGGAAATTCAATTCCGAGGGCGAGATCCGGTGCCCGCGTCCGTGGCGCGCGAGAAAGGCGACGTCCTTTCCAGCGAGCCTCCCGACGACGTAAGGATCGGACGGCGCGCCCCAAGGCGTCTCGATCGCGCGCTCTTCCTGCGCTTCAAATCCGGGCATGGAGTAAAGTCCGCTGCCGCCAATAATTCCAATCATAGGTTTCATTCTTGAATCAATTCCAAGAGCACTCCGCCGGTGGACGACGGATGCACGAACACATAAAGATGGCCGCCTGCGCCTACGCGAGGCTCGTTCAGCAGTCGAGCACCCGAGGAGCGAAGCTTTTCGACGGACGCGTTCAGGTCCGGCACTTTCAACGCGATGTGATGCAGCCCTTCTCCGCGCTTTTCGAGAAATTTTCCGATAACAGAGTCCGGCTCTGACGGCTCCAGCAGTTCGATGCGTGGCTCGCCCACGGGCAGCATCGCGACGTTCACTTTTTCCTGGGCAACGGTTTCCCGCATCGCGACGTTCAGCCCAAGCTGGTCGCGATAAAACCGCAGCGCCTGGTCGAGCGACCGGACGGCGATGCCCAGATGGTCGATTTTACAGCCGTTCAAGCCAGTCATTGAGTATCGAATAGGGATCGCGACGTTTCTCGGCCACGTCGCGACCTGCCGCTAGAAATTGTTCTTCCGGAAGGCGGTCGAGCAGCCGCTCGCGCAGCATCTCCTTCAGCCGCAGGCTCCAGATCTCCGCACCGTGCGACTTCCTCGCGCTCTGCGCATGATATTCGCGCGCCACTTCCAACGCCTCCGCGATCCCTTTGCCATCGTTGGCCACGGTGTGCACGATTTTCGGAGTCCAGCCGTCCGGCCGATGCGACAGGCCGAGGTAACTGTTTAGTTCGCGCTCCAATTTCTCGGCTCCCGGCAAATCGGATTTGTTGATGACGAACACGTCGGCGATTTCAATGATACCGGCTTTGATCGCCTGCACGTCGTCACCCATGCCAGGCACTAGCACCACCATCGTCACGCCCGCCAGCCGCGCGATCTCCACTTCGTCCTGACCGACACCGACGGTTTCTACGATCACGACATCGCGTCCGGCGGCGTCGAGCAGCATGGTCATTTCGGTTGTCGCGCGCGCCAGACCTCCCAGCCATCCGCGAGTCGCCATGGAGCGGATGAAAACGCCCTCATCGGCGTGATGTTGCTGCATGCGGATCCGGTCGCCCAGAATCGCGCCTCCGGTGTAGGGACTCGACGGATCCACAGCGATCACGCCTACGGTTTTCCCTTCGTTCCGTAAGGCACGGACGAGCTGATCGCAAAAGGTGCTCTTGCCCGCTCCCGGCGCGCCAGTGACGCCGAGGATCATCGCTCGACCGGTACGGGGAAACAGTTCGCGCAGTAACGCTTCCGCCTCGGGACGCCGGTCTTCAATCCAACTGGCGGCGCGGGCAAGGGCACGAATGTCGCCGCTGACAATTTTCTCCGCGGTCGTCATTCTACAAGTGGCTCTTCAGGAGCTGCCGTGCGATCACCAGCTTCTGGATTTCGCTGGTGCCTTCGCCGATGGTGCATAGTTTGACGTCGCGATAAAATTTCTCGACCGGGTAGTCTTTTATGAAGCCGTATCCGCCGTGGATTTGCAGCGCTTCGTTGGCTGCGCGAACCGCTGCTTCCGAGGCGTAAAGCTTGGCCATCGCCGATTCCTTGTTAACGCTGGCGCCTGAATCTTTCAGCCACGCGGCGCGTAACGTCAACAGGCGGGCGGCATCGATCTCCGTCGCCATGTCGGCCAACTTGTGCTGGATGGCCTGGAATTCGGAGATAAAGCGGCTGAATTGTTTCCGCTGCTTCGAGTATTTCAGCGCCGCTTCGTAGGCTCCTTGCGCCAGACCGACCGACAAGGCCGCGATGGAAATCCTTCCTCCGTCGAGAATTCGCAGGCTGTCGACAAAACCTTCGCCGCGCTTCCCGCACAACTGCTCGGCGGACAGACGGCAATCGGCAAACAGAACTTCGCCCGTCGGCGAACAGCGCATGCCAAGTTTATTCTCCTTCTTACCGACTTTGAATCCCGGCGTGCCTTCTTCCAGAATGAATGCCGAAATCCCGTGGGCCGACGCGCTGCGATCCGTCATGGCCATCGCCACGCAGACTTTAGCGACGTGCGCATTCGTCGTGAAGGTTTTTCCGCCGTTCAGCACCCAGGAATCGCCTTCAAGCACGGCCTTTGTTCGGGTGCCTCCGGCGTCAGAGCCGGCCTCGGGCTCGGTCAACGACCAGCAGCCGATCCATTCGCCCGAAGTGAGCTTTGGAAGGTAGCGATTCTTTTGCTCTTCACTTCCCGCAAGATAAATATGGTTCGAGCAGAGCGAAACGTGCGCCGCGACACTCAGCGCGATCGAGGGATCGACTAGGGCGATTTCCTCCATCACGATGGAATAATCGACATAACTGTAGCCCGCGCCGCCGAATTCCTCCGGAAAGACCGCGCCCAGCACCCCCAACTTGCCGAGGCGCCGGAACACGTCGAGAGGGAACTGCTGCGATTCGTCCCACTCCATGACGTGAGGCTTGATCTCCGCTTCGCAGAATTCGCGAATGGTTTTGCGTAGCTGCTGCTGCTCCGATGTGAAACCGAAATCCATCGATTATGAGAAGTCTTCCTTCTTCGCGTCCCAACGCACCGTGCGGCCGAAGCGATAGCTGTCGAGGGCCATCCGGCAGGCAATCGCCACGCGGTAGCCGAGGTCGAACGGGCAGTTCGGCTCCTTACCGGTGCGCACACAATCGAAGAAGTTCAGCATGTGCTCGTGCGGGACCGCCTTGGCGTTGCCGGTCATCTCGGTTCCCGTGGGGGAATTCATTTTTTGCGGCAAGTAGTGCAGTTGATTGGCACGCTGGATGGTCCCGTTATCGCCGAGAACATCCTCAGTGATGCCTAGCTGATTATTGCCGAAGCCCGACGCCCAGGTGATCAGCATTTCCTCCGGCTGCTCCACCGAAACGGTCATCGTATCCGGCACTTCCCGTCCGTCTTTCCACAAATAGATGCCGCCATTCATGGTGACGGCCTTGGGCACTTGCAGCTTCAGAGCTTTGTACCAGAAACTCATCTGGTGGCACATGTTCTCATAAACGTTGCCGCCCGAATAATCGAAAAAGAACCGCCAGTTCATGTAGCGATTGGGGTCGAAATCACGCGGGGGCGCGTCGCCCAGGAACGACTTCCACAAAATATTTTCGGGGTTCATGTCCGGCGTAATTCGCGCCGTGCGCGACCACTGCGGTTTGCCGTGCGGCGTGTTGCGGTACATGTGCATGTCGATGGCGGTGATCTTCCCCAGTTTTTGCGGATCGCTCAACCACTGCTGCGCGTCGATCATGTGGCCGGAGGAGCAGCTTTGATGGCCGATCTGCACGGTGTGCCTGCCGCCGTCCTTTTGAAACGCCGCGCGCATCTTCTTCGCGTGGTCGACGGTGAACGCCATCGTCTTTTCCTGATAGACATGCTTCTCCGCGCCAATGGAGGCGCAGAAATGCTCGGCATGCAGATGCTGCGGAGTTGCGATCACGACTACATCAATCGACTTGTCGTCGAGCAGCCGGCGATAGTCGAGATAGGTGGCCGCCGTTGGAACCAACCCCTTGGCGCGTTCCAGTTGCTTGGTGTAAATGTCGCAGAAGGCAACGACCTCGGTATTCGGGCAGAGCTTGATCCAGTTGAACAGGTCGGTGGCGCGATCTCCGAAGCCAATGAACCCGACCCGGACGCGTTCGTTCGCTCCGAGCACTTGTGACGGCACGGCAGCCAGCGTGCCCGCGATCCCGGTCGCGAATTTGCCAAGAAAATGGCGGCGTGAATCCATAATACGAGTGTACCAAGCCGTGTGTTCTACTTATGCTAGGCTCTGGTTTAGGTGCGATATGAGAACGGAACCTCGCCTCGCGAACAGGGACGCTCCCCATCCTTTACTGACTCTGGCAGGCGTCGCGATCGCCTTCGCGCTGGTCATTATTTCCCTTAAAACGACGCTGCTGCCCCGCTCCTACGCGACCGGCCTCGCGATCGGCTTCATCATCTTCTTCCGCTGGCTGAGCCGCCGGTCGGCCGGAGCGATGCGCGCACGTCGGGAGCGTGAACTGGAGAAGCTCCGCAGCACGCCGGTTCTGCATCTGAACGACTGACATTACTCCAGTTGCTTGTGGAATCGCAGCACGCTTAACCACAGGATCGTCACTCCGAAAACCGCCAGCGCCACCATCTGCGGCCACAGCGTGCTCATTCCCGTCCCTTGCAGGAAGATGCCGCGTACAATTTCCATGAAGTAGCGCACCGGATCGATATACGTCAGCATCTGCATGGAAATTGGCATGCTGCGGATGGGAAACGTGAAGCCGCTCAACATGAAGAACGGCTGGAAGATCAGTCCCATGGTCATCATCGCCTGCTGCTGGGTGCGGGAGATGGTGGATATGAACAACCCCGCGCCCAGGCTGGTCAATAGGAACAGCAGCGAGCACACCACTAACAATCCAAAATTCCCCGCAAACGGAATATGGAACACCAGCAGGGCCGCCCCCACTACCAACAGCATGTCCCAGAGTCCCACCAACACGAACGGCAGCGTCTTGCCAAGGATTAATTCTGTCGGCCGAATGGGCGTGACCATCAATTGCTCCATGGTGCCGATCTCTTTTTCGCGCACAATCGCCATCGCCGTCAACATCATCGTCACCAAGGTGATGATGTTCACCACAACGCCTGGGATAAAGTAATTGCGGCTCTTCAAATCGGGATTGAACCACACCCGGCTACGGGCGGTGATCCACGGTACCGCCGGATGAATCGCACCGCCCGACGCTTCCGTGCCGGCCACCATCTTCGACCTTTGCAATTGTGTCATCACCTCAGCTGAGTAGCGCGCGATCGTTTGCGCCGCGTAATTCGACACAATCGACGCGGTATTCGAATTCGTTCCATCGATCAGCACCTGCACGCTGGTAGGGCGTCCCCGCTCCACATCGCGCGCGAAGCCCGGCATCACGCGAATCACCGCATCCACGGTAGCCCGGTCCAGCAGGCGTTGCATCGCTTGATCCGAATCCGGCTCGGCGACAATCGCGAAGCGCCCCGAGCCCTGGAATTCCGACAGCAACTCCCGGCTCGCCGGACTATTGTCCTCGTCCATCCAGGCGATGCGCGCCGTATTCACATCCAGATTCGCCGCGTAGCCGAAGATCAATAATTGAATGAGCGGAGGCATAAACAGCATGGCCCGCATTCTCGGATCGCGGAGCGTTTGAAGAAATTCCTTGCGAATAATCCGCGATAAACGTTGCCGCATTTTTTAAGCCACCTTCTCCCGCAGCTTGCGCGTCGCAAAAAAGAACATGATCGCTCCGTAAGCCACCAACAGCAGAAAATTAAACCAGATCAGCGAGAACGCCACGCCCTTTAGAAAGAGCCCGTTCAGAATGTTAATGAAGTACCGTGCCGGCACGAACAGCGCGATCCCCTGAATGATCCACGGCATGTTCGAGATCGGGTAGATGAAGCCCGAAAGCAGAAACGCCGGCAGGAAGGACGTCAGGGTGCCCATCTGGTAGGCCATCAGTTGGCTGCGATTCGCCGCCGAGATTAGAATTCCGCAGGCCAGTCCCCCAAATAAAAAAACGCAGCTCGAAACCATCAGCGTGACGATGTTCCCTTTAAAGGGAACGTCGAAAATGAACACGCCGACGAACAGGCAGATCAACATGTCGAGCATCCCCAGAATGAAGTATGCCGACAATTTGCCAAGTGCGATCTCGGCCGGACGCACAGGGGTCGAGAGCAACTGCTCCATGGTGCCGTTCTCCCATTCTCTGGCGATCGTCAACGAGCTCAGGTTGGCCACGATGATCATTAGAATCACGGCGATCAATCCCGGCACAATGAAATTTCGCGACACCAGATCCGGGTTGTACCAGACGCGAATCCGCGCGTCGACGCCGCCCTGGATCACGCTTCCCGAGACCTGACGCTGTGCGCTCCGCTGGACTTTCTGTGAATATGCCGCGATCAGGCCCTCCGCGTATCCAAGGGCCGTGGTCGCCGTATTGGAATCGCTCCCGTCCAACAGAAGCTGCACCTGCGCCTCCTTGCCTAAGGCGATATTACGCGCGTAATCGTCTGGAATCACCACACCGATCAAGGCGCGGCGGGCGTCCATCTCGCGCTCGATCGGGCGGTAGCTGTTTGTCTGGCCGACGATGGTGAAATATCGCGACCCGCGAAACTCGCGAATCAGATCCTCGCTTTGAGAGGTGTGGTCGAGGTCGTAGATCATGGTCGGAATGCGGTCGACGTCCAGGCTCAGCGCGTAACCGAAAATCAGCAGCATGGTTAGCGGCGTCACGATGGCGGCCGCCAGGCTGCGTGGATCGCGCAGGATGTGCAGTACTTCTTTGCGAGCCATGGCAAGGGTGCGGCGGAAGTTCATGCAGCCGCCTTTTCCTGGGCTTCGATCAGGCTGACGAAAACGTCTTCCATTGACGGTGTGATTGGCTCCAGGTTCAGAATCTTGATGCCCGCGCCGTCCAAAGTCGCCCGAATCGTCGCGATGGCCGCAGCTTGCTGGTCGACTTTTACGTGCAGTCCACCGCCGAACACCGCGATATCCAGCAGTCCTGGCTTTCCCTCCAGAGCCGTCATGCTGGCCAGCAGGTCCGATGTTTCCAGATTCAATAAATGGCCGACTCCCAGCGAAGTTTTCAACTCAGCGGGCGAGCCGAGCGCGATCACCCTGCCTCCATACATCAGCGCGATGCGATGGCAATACTCGGCTTCATCCATGTAATGGGTGGTGACGAAAATCGTGTGCCCTGCTTCGGAAAGCTGGTAGATCAACTCCCAGAAACTGCGGCGCGCGATCGGATCGACGCCGGAGGTTGGCTCGTCTAAAAATAAAACCGGCGGTTCGTGTAAGATCGCGCAACCCAATGCCAGCCTTTGCTTCCACCCGCCCGCAAGGAGCCGCGTCATCATTTTTCGCTTGTCTTCGAGTTGCGCCATCTTCAGGACGTACTCCTCGCGTTCGGCCAGTTTCTGCGGCGTGACGCCATACACGCCGCCGAAGAATTCGATATTCTCCTCTACCGTCAGGTCGTCGTAGAGCGAGAATTTCTGCGACATATAGCCAATGTTTTTCTTGATGTCCTCCGATTGCGTGGCCACGTCGAATCCGGCCACCGTGGCTTTGCCCGATGTGGGCGCCATCAATCCGCAGAGGATGCGGATGGTCGTCGATTTCCCCGCGCCGTTCGGACCCAGGAATCCAAAAATCTCTCCCTGCCGGACTTCGATCGAGACGCGATCGACGGCGACGAAATCGCCGAAGCGCTTTGTCAGGTCGTCGATCCGGACAGCGGGAGCTTTGGAGTCAGGCTGCACGCGACCCTTCCTCTTTCCGGATTTGAGCGATAAACACATCTTCGAGCGACGGCAGAATTTCCTGCCATTCGAATCCCGCGGCCGCCGCCAGGGCTTCCACCGACGTTATTTTTCGATTCAGGAACAGGTGCAAATATGCGCCTGAGGGCTCCGCCGCCAGCACACCCGGCTCTTTCGCGAGCCGTTCGCGCAGTGCCCGGTTATCGCTGGACCGGATCTGATAACAGGTCTCTTGCAGCCCCTTCCGTAGTGCGGCCGGCGTGTCGCAGCTGATGATCCGCCCGTGATCCATGAACGCGACGCGATTGGCGCGCTCGGCTTCATCCAGGTAGGCCGTACTGACAAACACTGTCAGGCCGTTGCGCACCAGGTCGTAAAGAATGGCCCAAAAATCGCGACGGGAGACGGGATCGACTCCATTGGTCGGCTCATCGAGGAACAGAATGCGAGGCTTATGCAGCAAGGTGCACATCAATGCGAGCTTCTGTTTCATCCCGCCCGAGAGTTTTCCCGCTGGGCGCTTTTGAAACGGCTCCATGCGGGTCATGCGCAACAGCCTCGCCGTCAATTCGTCGCGCTCGCGCCCGGTGACGCCGAACAGATCGGAGTAGAAAATCATGTTCTCGGCGACGGTCAAGTCGCTATACAGGCCGAACCGCTGCGCCATGTATCCGATCTGATCTTTCACCGCGTCCAGTTCCAGTGAAACGTTGTGGCCGGCGACAATCGCCTTCCCCTCGGTGGGGTTCATCAGCCCGCACAGCATGCGCATGGTAGTTGTTTTCCCCGCGCCATCCGGTCCCACTAAACCGAAAATCTCTCCTTCGGCGATTTCGAGATTCAGGTGATCGACCGCCGTGAGCGCGCCGAATTTGCGCGTCAGATTTTCGGTGCGGATAATTCTCAAAGCACAATCTCCGCGTCCACCGGCATGTTGTTTTTTAAGTCGTGGCTGGAATTGTCGACGTCCACCTTGATCCGATACACCAGCTTCACGCGTTCCTCCTTAGTCTGGATTTGCTTCGGCGTGAATTCCGCCTCGGAAGCGATGAAGGACACCGTGCCCCAGTAGATTTTCCCCTTATAGGAATCGGTGGTCAGCTTCACTTTCTGTCCCAGTTTGACGCGGCCGAGGTCCGTTTCGTTGATGTAAGCGCGCAGCCACGGATGGTTCAGATCGCCAATCGTCACGATGGTGGTTCCCGCCGCAACCACTTCTCCCGCCTCAGCCGATTTCACCAGCACCACTCCATCGATCGGCGTCGCGATCACCGTGTCGTCGAGTTGCGATTGCGACATCCCTTCCTGCGCGCGGCTGCGGTTGATCTCCGCGTTCCTCTGCGATAGCTCCTGCTCCTTGCGCAGCAGTTCCAAGCGGTTCGCTTCGGCCGTTCTCAGAGACGCTTGCGCTCTGGCCAGCACGGCCCGCGCCCCGGCGATTTCTTCTTTGCGCGGACCTTCCTTCACCAACGCCAGCTTCTCCTCGGCCTGATGGACCTGTGCAGTGGCGCTATCGAACTTCATCCGCGATTGATCGAATTGCTGCTTGGAAATGTCTTCGTTTTTATAGAGCGCCTGCATTCGGGCCCAGTCCGACCGCGCGAACTCCAATTGCGCCCGCGCATCGGTCGCCGCCGCCTCCGCCTGCTGAATATCCTGCTTGCGGCTGCCGTTGAGCATTTCATCGAGCTTCGCCTGCGCCTCATTCACGTCCGCGCGCCGGGCCGCGACGTCGCTCTCCAGAGTCGCTTTTTGAAAAGCGATCGACGTTTCCATCTGCCGATAGGTCGATTCGGCGCTGATGACCGCAGCCTGATCGCGCAGCCGCTGCTGCTGAAGCTGCATTGGGTCTAGCTTCGCGATGATGTCGTTCTTCTTCACCCAGTCGCCCTCGCGGACATTCAGGTCCGTCATGCGGCCGGCGAGTTTGAACGAAAGATCCACCAGAGTCAGCTCCAGATTTCCGGACACGAGAATCCGATTCCCGTCGGTCGAGTGCGTGTCGCGCCACCACCAGATCCCTCCTCCGATGGCTGCCAGCAATATGATGATGGGAAAAAGTTTTTTCATTGATTTAAGTACTCCGCGATGCTCCCTGTTGCCGTCGCCAGATCCAGACGAGCCAGATTGTAGTTGTAAAGCGCGGCGATCTGATTGTCCCGGGCGCGATCGAGGCGCGTCTGCGCGTCGGTTACCTCGATGGAATTTGCGACACCGCCTTCATATCTGCGGCGCGCCTGCGCCAGTTCGTTTTCGGCCAGCGCCAGCCCTTCGCGCGCCGTCTCCACCTGGCTCGCTGCCGAACGGATGCTATCGAGCGCCAGCCGCACATCGAGTTCCACCTGCTGCTTCACGTCGCGCGACCGGATTTCCTGCTGCCGCAGTTCCGAAAGACTTTCCGCGCGCCGCGCATCTCTGCGTCCGCCATCGAACAAGGGAACCTTCACTGTGACGCCGACCGACCGCGTCGGCAGCGCACCGGCGCTCTCCGAGCCGATCGCGCCATAGTTCCCGAACGCACCGAGCGATGGCAGTCTTTCCGCTTTCACCGATCCATAATTCAATCGCGCGATCTCTTCGCGCTTCGCCTGCGCCTTCAGTTCGGCCCGCTCCTTGCGCGCTTTTTCGAGCGCCGCTTCCATCGGCCCCACATCCACGGGCTTGTACATCAGCTTGTCGGTGAACTCAATTCGGGCGTCCAGGTTCAAGCCGATCGCCCGCAATAGTTGCAGCGCGGCCTTACGGCGGTCGTTTTCGGCGACGATCAGGTTCTGACGGTCGTTCGCCAATTGCACTTGCGCCCGTGTGACTTCAATTGCGAGTCCCGTTCCGGCGGTTTTCTGCCGATTCGAGAGCTTCAACAGCGCGTCCGAGAGGTCGACATTCGCGCGTTCGGTTTCCAGCTTCGCGTCGGCGCGCAGACAGGCCAAATACGCTCGCGCTACTGTATCGCTCACCTGATTTCGCGTTGCCTCGGCATCGGCGCGGGTCGCCTCGACGGTTACCTTCGACGACTGGTATTTTCGGATCGAGCTCAAATCGAATACCGATTGCTGCGCGGTGGCGCGCGCGTCGAACACGGAGAACGGGCCCACAAACGACGGAATGGTTAATCCCAGCCCCGGCGGTAATTGAAAATTCAATCCGAAGCTCCTCAAGTTGACCGTCTCGCTCTGGTCCGTCACGGACGCTTCGATGTCGGGCAGGAACGCCGCGCGAGCCTGTGCCACGCCGGTCTGCGACTGCCTGATGGATTCCTCCGCCAGCGCCACGCGAGGGCTCCCCTCTGGCGTCAGCGCGATTTCCACCGCTCGCTTCAAGCTCAACGGCAGCGTGTCTTGCCCACACAAGAAAGCTGCCGACAGAAAAAAGACGAATCTCATATCAATATCCCCCGGGCGCGCGAAATCCCGCCGCAGCGAACCGTACGAGTCGTGCGATCAACTGCTGCCGGTCCTTGATGTCCAGTATTCCGCCAAAAAGATCGCGCATCACCGGCGCTCTTGTGACGGTGTGCGCCATCGCGCCTGCCGTAAAATGAAGCCGCCACATCCGCTCCGACGGCGAAAGTTCCGGCACAGCCTCAGCAATGGCGTCCGCAAAGCGCCGGCTCAGCGTCTCGATATGCTGCTTGAAAACTCTCTGCATGACTTCCGGCGAAGAGAGCACCCGCGCCATTAGCGGCGCCATCGGCTGGAAATCATACTCCAGCACCGGGCCGACGAACGCTTCCACAATTTGCTCTACGGTAGCTTTTGGACCGGCCGCCTCCAACATCGCGAGACGACGGTCATTCACCGGGCCCGCACTCCGCAAGATCACCGCTTCGATCAGGCTTTCCTTGGACTGAAAATGATAATTCACCGCCGCCAGGTTCACATCCGCTTCGCGGGTGATGTCGCGCAGGGAAGTCCCGTCGAAACCTTTCTCTCCAAACAACTTCTCGGCAGCATCCAAGATTCGGGTCTTGGTATCATGACGCGCAATCATACGTTTGATTGAATCATACGTATGAATTAAGCATTTGTCAATAGCCCGATTTATGTATGATAGAAACCGATGCCCGAATCCGCGACGCTCTTCCTGGCACGCCAAGTCGAGCGCCTCCGCCGCCTGCCCCGCAAACGCATCGTTTTTCCCGAAGGGGACGATCCGCGCATCCAAGCAGCGGCTGAGCGCCTTCATAGAGAATCGTTAGTGGACGTTATCCTGCTCAAAAATAACGTCACGGATTCCAAATATGCGGATCTTTACCACCAACGGCGCCGCGCGAAGGGCATTACTCAAATCGAAGCCGCGGAGGTCGCGCGCGAGCCTTTGTATCGCGCCGCGTTGATGGTCGCCGCGGGCGATGCCGACGGAGGCGTCGGAGGAGCGGTCAACACCACCGCTGAAACCGTACGCGCCGCACTGCACGCCATCGGGCCGCGACCCGGCGTCCACACTGTCTCCGGCGTTTTCTTGATGTGCGTGGAGGACCGCAAGCAAGGCCACGACGGGGTGCTCGCCTTCGCCGACGGCGCACTTGTGGTGGACCCGTGCGCGGTGGAGGTCGCCGAGATCGCCATCGCCACGGCGCACTCCGTGCAGACCATTGTCGGGGCTGAGCCCAAAGTCGCACTTCTGTCTTTCTCGACCAAAGGCAGCGCGCAGCATCCGCACGCCGAAAAAATGATCGAGGCGCTGCGCATCCTTCGCGAGCGCGCGCCGGAACTTAACGTCGATGGAGAAATGCAAGCGGACGCTGCATTGGTGCCGCACATCGGCGCCTCGAAGTCGCCAGGATCGCCGGTCGCCGGGCGCGCCAACACGCTCATCTTTCCCGACCTGGCGAGCGCCAACATCGGATACAAACTGGTGGAGCGCCTGGGAGGCGCGGTCGCGTACGGTCCCTTTTTGCAGGGCCTGGCAAAACCATTCAACGATTTGTCGCGGGGGTGTTCGGCCGACGATATTTACGGCACGGCCATCGTGACGGCTCTGCAATCCGCATGAAACTCATTTATCACGACGGGTACGATCTAAACCTTGGCGGGCACGTTTTCCCGTCGCAAAAGTACCGTCTCATTCGGGAGCGGCTCGCAAACGAAGGCCTGGAATTTCTAACGCCGGAGCCGGCCTCCTTTGAGGATCTGCTCCTGGTGCACGGCCGTGGCTGGATTACGCGACTGAAGCAAGGGACTCTGCATGAGGGCGAGTTGCAACGCCTGGAAATTCCGTGGTCGCAGCAAATGGCCGAGGCATTCTGCCTGGCCGCGGGAGGGACCACGCTGGCCGCGCGGTTCGCGTTGCGCGAAAACACGGCCTTCAACATCGGCGGCGGATTCCATCACGCTTTTGCCAACCACGGCGAAGGATTTTGCGCCATCCACGACGTTGCGGTCGCCATTCGCAAACTGCAGCAGGAGAAGTTGATCGAGCGTGCCCTTGTCGTGGACGTCGACGTTCACCATGGCAACGGCACGGCGGCGATCTTTTCGGGCGACGCATCGGTCTTCACGCTCTCGATTCACCAGTTTCACAACTATCCACAGTTCAAGCCGCCGTCGAATATCGATGTTCATCTCGAAGACGGGGTCGGCGACGAGGAGTATATCCAGCGCCTGGACCAAGCGGTCGAAAAAGCACTCAGCCAGTTCGAGCCGCAGCTTTTGATGTACGTCGCCGGTGCGGATCCGTATAAAGAGGACCAACTCGGCGGCCTGGCTTTAACGATCGACGGCCTGATGGAACGCGATCGTCTGGTGTTCAGCATCGCCCGTCATGCGAAGATTCCAGTTTGTGTTTCTCTCGCCGGCGGATACGCCAGGAATGTCGAAGATACGGTGACCATTCATTCGAACACCGCGAAGTGCCTGGCCTCGTTGCTGTGATATCCCCTCCATGACTGTCGGAGTTCCGTTTTGGAAACCAGGACAGTGACGATCTGGCTCCCGGTGGGGCCGCCAATCTTGGCGGCAGCCGCCCTTTCAAGGCGGCTCTGTGACAACACAAAACTCAGTTCCTGGTTTTGGCTAAAATCGCGCCCGCCAGAGCGCTCACCGGAATCACCGCCGTGTGCCACACCATCACATGCGGTGCGCTCAAATCGGGGCAATGAAATTCCAGCGTCGCGAGACCCGCTAGCCCTGAAAGCGTTCCCGCCGCCAATCCTGCACCGGCCGGATTCACTGCGAACCCGCGACGCAGCACCAGCCAACTGGCGATTCCAGTGGGAATCGCAACCACCAAGCCGGCGCTCAGACAAAGGAATCCCAGCGGCACAAACAAATAGCCAATGCGGTAATCGTGAAACAGAATCGCGTCCACAGCGATCCATCCGGCCACCACCACCAGCAGCAGAGTGGCCGGATTCCTCATCACCAATTCCATAATCCGAGGATTTTTCCAGCGTAAGCCCCCGGGAGTCATCGCGCCGACGCTCACCAGAGCGGCCAGCCAACTGAAAATCGCCAGGGCGGGAAAAATCGCTCCCGTCTCGGCGACGCTCAGTTTTCGGATTCCATACATACCAATCCATTTGGAGTCGGCAAGCGCGATACCCGCTGAAATCAAAAACAGGCAGGAGGCCAGCTTCCACGCTGGCGCCATCGGACGAACCGGCCGCAGCGAAGAGGTCACCCCCGTCATCACACGTCCGAGCAATGCAGGATCGACTTCGTGAGCTTCACCCCCCGCGCGTTCCAGCATCTTGTTGATTTCTCTATCGTTCACTTGTTGAACCCCACAGCCGTCAGCAGTTCCCTCAATTTTTCATACGCGCGATGCGCCTTCTGCTTTACCGATCCCACGCTCGACGACGTCGCCCGCGCGACTTCCTCCAGCGACATGCCGGAGATTTTCAGCATCGCCACGACTTCGCGCTGGCTCTCCGGCAACTGTGCCAGCAGCGCCTCGAGATCCGGCCCCCGATCCGTTTCCACCGCCGCGACCTCCGGCATTCGCTCCACCTGCTGCTCCCGATCCTCCACGCGCCTCGTTTTGCGATATTGATCGACGCGGATATTCCGCGCGATCGCGTACAACCACGGCAGCACCGGTTCGCCCGGGCGATAGGTGTGACGCACCTCGTGGATTCTCAGCCACGTTTCCTGGAGCAGGTCATCCGCGAACCTGCGACTGACGAATTGGACCATGAAAAACCGGTGCAGGGCTGGACTTAGCCGCGTGACCAGATCGCTCGCCGCGCGCGAATCGCCCTGCTGATAGCGGGCCATCAGCGCTTCCAGTTCGGGGTCGGCAGGCATGGGAGAGAGTCGCTCTCCCAATTATCACTAGAAATTCATTTACCGAAGTTCCTGCACGGCCGACCCCAGCACCGGCCCTCCCGATTCCGCCACGAATACGACGACCCGCATTCCCTCCGACTGCGCGGCCAGCGGAACGCGCACCGTCTTCTCGAATCCAGCGGCCTTGGTCACATTGCCGACCTTGCCCAGGCTGCGCACCACCGCGACATGATTCAGCGAGCGTCCCTTGTTTTCTCCACGCCTCACGCTCGATTGATCCCGGTCGTCGGCAACCGCGACCCACACGTCGGCTTTCGCAGAGGCCGCGCCGACCGCGATACTAACGACGGCCTCTTTATCGTCGAGCTTCGCCGACACGATCCGCACCGCCGTCTTGGGCCGCACAGCCGACTTCGCCACCGCCGTTTGAATTGCCTTTTCGTCGCTACCGAGAACTTCAGAACGCCCGTCGATCACGATCTGCGGGGTGTAGCTCTCCGCCATCAGGGCATGCGTGTACATCCCTTGCCTTTGCGTGAACTGCGCCGAGGAATACGGATCGCTCCAGCCCAGATAATTCCAATAATCGACATGCTCACTGAGGACGATGATCTGCGCGCCCGCCACAGGCTGCATTTTGTCGAGCTTCATCAGCAGAGCATCGGCCGGCGGACAACTGGAACAGCCTTCCGACGTGAATAACTCGGCCAGCACCGGGACGCGCGTGTTGGGCTCCGCAGCCCGAAGGCTCGCGGTTAGAATCATGACAAAAAGAAAGCTTCTCATTCGACCTCTAGAAAGCACTTCGCCTCCCGAATCGCAAAAGTTACGCTCTGGCGCTAGACTCGTAACCATGCGCCTGCTATTGCTCTATTCCATCCTATCCGCGACCTGCGCGTCGGCGGCCGCGCCCGAAATCCTCTGGGATAAGTACGGCGTGCCGCACATTTTCGCGGCCAACCGCGAATCGATGTTCTATGGCGAAGGTTGGGCGCAGGCACAGGCGCAGGGGAACCTGCTGCTCCTGCTGTATGGCGAATCGCGAGGCCGCGCCGCCGAATACTGGGGCCCGTCGCACCTGGCGCTCGACCGCTGGGTGCAACTGAACGGCGTGCCGGAGCGGGCCAAAGACTGGTATGACGCGCAGGATCCGACGTTCCGCAAATATGTGGACGCCTTCGCGCGCGGCATCAACGATTACGGCAAGGCTCACCCCGATTCGATCGGCGCCGAATACCGCGTCGTGCTGCCCGTCTCCGGCGTCGATGTGATCGGGCACTCGCTGCGCGCGGTGCATTACATGTACATGGGATCGATGGAACGCGCGCGCCGCGAAGTGACGGCGCACCTGCGCAGCCAGCAACTGGCGCGGACTGTTTTGCCCGAAATTCCGGACATCACGCCGGGCTCCAACACATGGGCCGTGGGGCCGCCACGCTCGGCCGGCGGAAAATCGATGCTGATCATCAATCCGCACCTCGCTTGGGGCGATACGTTTTATCGATACATGGAAGTGCATTTAGTCGGACCCGGATACGATTTATACGGCGCGCCGCAGATCGGTTTCCCTACCCCGGTAATTGGCTTCAACCGCCGAACCGGATGGGGCCGCACGGTCAACACCATCGACACGGTGGACTTCTACCGGCTCACGGTGAAAGGGGATCAATACGAGTTCGACGGCAAACTCCGGCCTTTCGAACACGAATCGAAAATCCTAAAAACCAAACAGCCGGACGGTTCCTTCGCCAGCGAAAAGCTGGAGATTATGCGCAGCATCCAGGGTCCGGTTGTTTTCAGCGAGCGGGGAGTACTCATCGCGATGCGGGTTGCCGGGCTCGACCGGCCGAAGATGCTCGAGCAATGGTTCCGGATGGGAGAGGCGAAAAACCTGGAGGAGTTCAAGAGCGCGCTCAAGATGATGGCCGTACCCATGTGGAACGCCAACTACGCCGATGCCGACGGGCACATCATGGAGGTCTACGACGGCCTGGTTCCCAGGCGCGCCACCGGCGACGTGAAGTATTGGGCCGGAGTGGTGCCAGGCGATACGTCGAAAACGACGTGGACCGACTATCTTTCGTTCGACGAACTGCCGAAATCGGTCGACCCTCCCTCCGGATTCAACCAGAACGTCAATGAGCCACCGTGGTTCATGACCATGCCAATGCTGGACATGTCGAAATACCCCGCCTATCTGTCGCCGCCCGACATCGGCGCGTCGCTGTTCCGCGCGAAGCGCTCGTACCGGTTGCTGACCGAGGCCTCGAAGATCAGCTACCAGCAATTCGTCGCGAACAAGTTGTCGACGCGAGTGGAAATGGCTGACGCCGTGCTGCCCGATTTATTGAAAGCAGCCGGCGACACGGAGGCCGCGCGCGTTCTCGCCAAGTGGGATCGCTTGACGGAAACCACCAGCCGCGGCGCGGTGTTGTTCAAGATGTTCACCGATAAATATCGTGTCGAGGACCATCTGCGCGTGAAGTTCGATCCGCAACATCCTGTGGATTCGGCCTATGGCCTGAACGATCCCGCCGGCGCCATGGCTGCGCTGAACGCGGCGGCCGAGGAGTGCAAGAAAGCCTACGGCTCGCTCGACATCGCGTGGGGAGATGTGAATCGCTACCTGAGCGGCAACGCGGACCTGCCCGGCGACGGCGGCAGCGGCCGGCTCGGCGTGTTCCGCACCATCGATTTCGGCCGGAAGGTGGGCAATAAGAACTACGCCACCCACGGAGAGACGTTCGTTTGCGGCATCGAATTTGCCGAAAAACAGAACGCGCAGTGCGCGCTCAGCTACGGGAATTTTTCGCAGCCTGGATCCAAGCATCTGGAGGATCAACTTCCGCTAATGGTGGAGAAGAAACTGCATCCGGTCTGGCGCGAACGCAAGGAAATCGAAGCTAACCTGGAGAAACGGGAAACCCTCACCGGAAAATGAAAAAGGCCGTTCAGGTTCGGGCGGCCCTTTTCCCATATTTGTTTACCTCGCGGAAACGAGGAGACTTTCTACGGACGGTTGACGTTTTCAGCTTGCAGGCCTTTCGGTCCGCGCTTCACCTCAAACTCAACCTCCGTGCCTTCCTCAAGCGTCCGGTAACCGGACATCTCGATTGCGGAGAAGTGGACAAATACATCTTCGCCACTGGAGCGCTGGATAAATCCATAGCCTTTGGCGGCATTAAACCATTTCACAAGACCCTTTTCTCTCACTACTGAATCTCCTCTTCCATTCCGTTTTCACGCGAGGCGCGCCAGTCAAAGCTCGCCTGAGCGTGATTAAAACTTTGGTTATTTTCTCACGGAAGATATCCCGTCGCAACCGCGGGCAACCTCTGTCGAACATTTGATTATGTGGATGCGTAGTAAACTCAAGGTCGACCCCAAAGGAGTGACATTTATGAAAACACAACTGGCTCTTTCCGCGCTCGCGATCACGGTTTTTTCGGGCTTGCCTGCCCTCGCCGCCGACGGCGGAACCCTCACCGATTCCGAGCGCACGTTCCTCATCGAACAGATGGAAATTTCCAAGAAAGCCTTCCTGGCGAGCATTGCCGGGATCAGCGAGGCACAGTGGACATTCAAGCCGGCTCCGAACGTCTGGAGCGTGCAGGAATGCGCCGAGCACATCGTGCTCTCCGAAACCTTCCTTTTCGATACGACGCAGCAGATCCTGAAGTCGCCGGCCGTGCCGAGGCCCGAGAAATCGAACGCCGCTTTCGATCAGCAGCTCGCCATTGGCGTGCAGGACCGCAGCCACAAAGCAACGGCGCCGGCGCCGATCGATCCGGTGGGAAGGGCCGCCACGCTCACTCCGTCCGACGCCGCTAAACAGTTTACTTCGAAACGGAACCAGAACGAGGAGTATGTGAAAACGACATCGGACGATCTGCGGACGCACGTCGCGCCTGGCCCGGCCGGCCCGATGGACGCCTACCAGTTCCTGGTGTTGATGGCCACGCACACCGCCCGTCACACCGCGCAGATTAAAGAAGTACAAGCCAACGCGAATTACCCGGCAAAGTAAAATCGAAAGGTGAACAAGCGTGGACTGGTCGCCGGTGCCGGGCTCCTGGCCGTAATGGCGATCGGGTTTGGTGTCGGGGTCAAACACTGGCCTCGGCCTGCACCGGCGAAGCCCGCAGCCGTTGTTTCGACGATCTTTGAGGGCTCGGAAATCACTCTCAGCGGGCGGCTCCAGGCCCAGAAAACCGAGCAGGTCGATGCGCCGATCGCTGGAGTCCTGGATCAATGGTTCGTCGATGAAGGCCAGGAGGTTTACGAAGACCAGCTTATCGGGCGCATTCGGAATGCCGACCTTGACAATGCGGTTCAGCAGGCCCAGTCGGTGCTTGATCGCGCCGAAATCCGCAACTCCCAGCTGGACGCGCAGACCGTAAATGCCCGGCTCGAAGAATCGAGAACGACCGCCGAACAAATTCGAGCGCGTAATGACCTGGATCGCATTGAAAAGGTCTACCAAAGGTACAAAAACTTGATGGATGCGGGTGCCATTGCGAGGCTCACCTTCGAAAAGACGGAGGATGACTACATCGCCGCGAAAGCCGAAGTGGAAAAACGCGAGGTTTCGGCAAAAGAGGCGCAGGACAAACTCGCGACCCTTCAGCGGGATTCCGAAGAGGCAAAGCATGCCGTCGCCGAGCAGACAGCGGCACTCGCAAAAGCGAAAGATGCCGTGGCTGGGGGCGACCTGCATTCTCCGGCCGACGGCGTCGTACTGGCGCGCAAGGTTCATCAAGGCGACCAGGTGGAAGACTCGGCCAAAGGATTGCTGACCGTCGCGACCGAGTTGACCAGGCTGGCGGTCTCCGTTACTCCGGATCCGGCGGTTCTCGCCCGCATCCATGCCGGCGAACACGCATTTGCACACACGGACGATGGCGAATTTCCGGGCGTCGTGAAAGATGTCCGCGGCACGGAAGTCATCGTCGAATTTTCGAGCGAAAAACCGGTGACAAAGCTCGGAGGCGCGGCACAAGTTAGAATTGTGTTCTAGCGGAACAGACTATGCATTTTTTAGAAGAAAGCCTCATCGAACTCATCACCCAGACCTCGACCAACCTGCCGCCCGACGTTCGTCAGGCCATGGGCATCGCCATCGGCGGGGAAACGCCAGGGACCCAGTCCTCCCAGGCGCTGAACATCATCGCATCGAATATCGATATGGCCGAGGAGGACGAAGGTCCCATCTGTCAGGACACCGGCATGCCAACGTTCGTAGTGCACACACCGGTGGGCGTCAACCAGATCGCGGTGAAGAAAGCGATCCGCAACGCCGTCGCGGAGGCAACCAAACGCGGGAAACTCCGCCCAAATTCTGTGGATTCCCTGACCGGGAAAAACAGTGGCAATAACCTCGGAACCGAAACGCCGGTCATGCACTTCGATCAGTGGGAGGAGAATGAGGTCGAGGTCAAGCTGATCCTCAAGGGCGGAGGCTGCGAAAACAAGAACATCCAGTATTCGCTGCCCTGCGAACTGGAACACCTTGGCCGCGCGGACCGCAATCTGGAAGGCGTCCGCAAGTGCCTGCTGCATGCCGTGTGGCAGGCGCAAGGCCAAGGCTGCGCGCCCGGAGCCCTCGGCGTGTGTATCGGGAGCGATCGCGCGCATGGCTACGACCTCGCCAAGGAGCAACTGTTCCGCACACTCGATGACACGAATCCGGTGCCGGAGTTGGCGAAGCTCGAAGCGGAGGTGCTGGAGGAGGCGAATCGCATCGGCGTCGGCGCGATGGGTTTCGGCGGCAAGGCATCGCTGATCGGATGCAAGGTCATGGCGGCGAATCGTCTGCCCGCCAGCTTCTTCGTCTCGGTCGCTTACGATTGCTGGGCGTATCGCAGATTGGGCGTGCGGCTCGATGCAGCGAGCGGCGCGATTACCAAGTGGCTCTATCGCGATCCCGCGCGGCCGGTCGAAAAAATGGCGCATGGCGAAGGGTTCCCATTGAGCGGTCGAGAAGTCGTGCTGCGCGCTCCCCTCAGCGAAGAGCAGGTTCGAGCGCTGAAGGTCGGCGACGTGGTTCTGATCAGCGGCGAGGTCTACACCGGACGCGATGCGGTGCACGCGTACCTGATGAAAAATCCTCCGCCGGTGGATCTGCACGGCGCGGTGCTCTATCACTGCGGACCGGTCATGTTGAAGAGCGGCGAAACCTGGACGGTGAAAGCCGCGGGCCCCACCACCAGTATCCGTGAAGAGCCGTATCAGGCTCACGTCATTCGCGAATATGGCGTTCGCGCGGTTATTGGCAAAGGCGGCATGGGCAAGAAAACTTTGGCGGCGCTGAAAGAGTGTGGCGCGGTTTACCTGAATGGCATCGGCGGCGCGGCGCAATATTACGCGCGATCCATTGAGAAGGTTCTGGGCGTGAATCTGATGGAGTTCGGGGTGCCTGAAGCCATGTGGCACCTCCAAGTGAACAACTTCATTGCGATCGTCACCATGGACGCGCACGGCAACAGCCTGCACGCCGATATCGAGAAAGAAACGGGCGAGCGTCTCGCCGAATTGCAGGTGAAATAAGATGAGATTCGTTGCTTTTCTTGCACTCGCCCTTTGTGCGCGCGGTGCGGATTTTTATCTGCACCCGAACGATACAGTGGTTTTCTACGGCGACAGCATTACCGATCAGCGTCTCTACACAACTTATGTGGAAACGTTTGTCGTCACGCGTTATCCGAAGCTTCCGGTGCGGTTCGTGCACTCCGGCTGGGGAGGCGACCGCGTCACCGGCGGAGGAGGCGGCCCGATCGACGACCGTCTGAAGCGCGACGTTCTCACGTACAAACCGACGGTCGTGACTATGATGCTGGGCATGAATGACGGCCGTTACCGTGCCTTCGACAATGAAACGTTTCGCATTTTCACCGACGGCTACGAACACATCGTCAAGTCGATGAAGGACGCAGTCCCCAATCTCCGAATCACCCTGATCGATCCCTCGCCTTACGACGACGTGACCCGCGCGCCGCTGTTCGAAGGCGGCTACAACGCAGTTCTTCTGAAATATGGCGAGTACCTCCGCACGCTCGCCGAGCGCAACCATCTCGAATTCGCCGACCTCAACACGCGCCTGGTAAAGACGCTGGAACGCGCGAATGTCAGCGATCCTGCGAACGCGCAAAAAATCGTCCCCGACCGCGTCCATCCACATCGCAGCGGTCATCTGATGATGGCCGCGTCGCTGCTGGAAGCTTGGGGCGTTTCGCCCACGGTCACGCGGGTCGAAATCGATGCCGGATCGGCGCAGGTAAAAGAACAGTCGTTCAACACGACAGTTTCCGACCTTGACACTACAGGCCCCATCCGCTGGACGCAAAAAGACGAAGCACTTCCCATGCCCTTGCCGATGAACGACCCGCTGATGGCACTCGCCGTGAAGTCGTCCGACTTCGTGGAAAAGTTCAACCGCGAGACGCTGCGCGTCACCGGACTCGAAGCGCCCTCTTATCAGCTAAAGATCAACGGCCGCCTGATCGGCGCGTTCAGCCGCGAAACGCTTGCATCGGGCATCAATCTGGCCGAGTTCGACACCCCGATGATGCAGCAGGCGGCGCAGGTTCACGACTTGACGTTGAAGCGCGCCGACATTCACAACATCCGCTGGCGGCAGGTGCAACTCCCCTTGCAAAACATGTTGCCGGCACGCGCCGCCGCCGTGGAGGATAATCTCGACGCGCTCGATAACGACCTGGCGGCGTTGCAGCGCGCTACCGCGCAGCCGGCGTCTTGCCTGTACGAGCTGATTCCGGTTCCGTAGGGGACGGTGTGGCTTCGATGCGCGTCAGATAAAGCGCGAACGGTGTAATCTCAAACGGCATTTTTTCTCGCGCCGACAACAGCGAAATCGGGCGCGTCTTCACCAGTACGATTTGGTTATTCCACGGATTCACCTTCACTCGCGACCCAAGCGGCAGCGCCGCGATCTGCTCGATTTTGTTTTCTTCGAGCTCCGGCGCGGTTGCGGTAAACGCCTCCAGCCGTTTCAGAGCGTCCACATTCGCGAACTGATTCCCCAGGTTCGCCTGCAATAACCGAGGCAGAGCCGACCCACGGCTGGCCAGTTCTTTCAGGAATAGCCCCGCGTTGGTCGTCTTCTGATAAGGTGACACTTTCATGATTTCGATCGTCTTTTTCCCGGCGTCCATCATCTCCTGGGGCGAACGCTGCAAGTGAAACTTCTGCAACAGCTCAGCGTCGCTCAGCATCGTCTGATTGTTGAAGGCAAACTGCGTTTGCGTGCGATGTCCGAGCGCGATGTGCGACAGTTCGTCGGCGATCACCATGGCCAGGCTCGCCTCATCCGGCAGAACGTCGATCAACCCGCGGCTGATCACGATGGTGTGGCCGATCGAAAACGTCTCGATCGGCGTGGTCAGCATCACACGGCAATGGGCCTCCACGTTGAGATTCGCGGACACGATCAAGTTATTGGCCACCGTGTTCAGCACTTCGTCCACGGGTCCCGCGGGCGCCAGCAGTCCTCCTTTTTCCAAACGCGCCAGAAGGTTTTCTTCCGCCTGTCTCTCCCACGAACGTTGGCTTTCAAGCGGGGAAGAGTCCTTCGACGCCTCCTGGTCCTTCACGGCCGATTCGCTGTCCATCAGAATGCTGGTCAGTTCATCCATTTTGTTCGCCGGCGCGGCGGCATAATCCCAAATCCGCGTTTGCGCCTTGAACCGCGGCGTGCCGGGCTTCCCGTCCTGTCCCGCCGCGCCTTCCTCTTCCACATAGATCTGCGCCGGAACCCACATCTGCGGTCCCACGTTCACGCGCCAGCTATCGAAATGAAAGTAGCGCTCCGCCGTCGCGCCCTTGGCGGGCGGCGCCTGTACATAGATGCCGTTGAACCTGACGATGGAGTCGTCGTGATCCTCCACCCAGATTCGTCCGACGAATTTTCCGGGCTGTGCGCGGTTGCGCGGGGAAACATCGAACACCAGACACCGGATCTCGCCCAGGAATTCGCGGCGCACGTATTCGAAATCGTAGGTCTGGCGATTGAAGTCCGCCAGGTCGATCACCGCCATTTGAGCAAACCCGCGCGGCAGGAACGTCATCGCGCGATTTTTCGGCGACGAATGAAACGGCCCCCATCCCGCGCCCTTCTGCGGAGGTGCGTCGGAACGCTCGACCAAAGTCTCATATCCAAGCGACTCTCCCAGCCGAAAGCGCCCCAGAAAGTAATGATCCTTGCTTGGATGGTCGTCGCCCAAAGCGGTTTCTAGCGCCTCCTGAATGTAGGTCTCAATCACCGGTGTCCGCTTCTTCGTCACTTCTAGAAACGCCCTCTCGCGCTCGACTATCCGGTCCAGCAATCGATCGACTCCCGCGTTCGGCGTCTGCGCGATCAGCGGAAACAACAGCAAATTGGCACGAATAAATCTCTTCATATTGATGAGTCCTTCAGTTGGCGAGCTGAAATACGATGTGCACAAGGGCGTCGGAATCGACCGCTGCTCCGTCGCGCGTCGCGGGGTGGAAACGAATTCCCACGGCGGCGGCGACGGCGTTCTCGTCCAACCCGTACCCGAGTCCGCGCACCAGGCGCATAATACGCGCCTCACCCGACGCGCTGAACTGCATTTCCAGCAGCACCTCACCCTCAATTTTCTTGAGGCGCGCTTCGCTTGTGTAAGCGGGTTTGGGCTTGGAGACAATCTCAACCGCGGTGAATTGGGCAGCGGCCGAACCTTTTCGTGGCGCCGCGGCGTTCCTGTCGACGATCGTGTCCCCAAAGGCTGCGCTGCGAACCGGGCCGCGCGGGGCTTCGAACGCCGAGGATGCCGATGCATCGGAGAATCCGCCCGGACGGGACGCCGCGGGCGCGTGCGCTACCTCTTTCCCGGCGGCGTTCGCCGAATCGAAAGATCCAACCGTCGATAATATCCGCCGCGCCGGGCCCGGTACTGAGCTCTCCGCATTGAATCCGGCGGTTTTGACCACCAGCCTCGGCTGGGCGACCGGCGCTGGCGGCTGCAGGACCTCCGTGAATCCACTTGCTTGAATCGCGGGCGCGATCACCGGGGCTGCGCGTGGAATTTCCGGAACTACTATCTTCGGAGTTTCGTAGGCGGGTGCGGAGATCAATGGCGTAGCGGGAATTTCCAGGCGCGCAGGCACCGCGGGACGAAACTCTCTCGGACGCGGAACCTGAATTTTCTTCGGCTCCAAGTGCGTCTCTGACAACGGCGCGATTACCGTAACGTGTGGGTGGGCGGAAAAGCTCGAGACGACGCCCGAAAACCGGAGCGTAAACAATAGAGCGAGAACCAGGATGTGCGCCGCGACACTCGTCGCAAGCGATCGAGGAGATTGCGGAATGCTCCCCGTCGGGGTGCTGAACTCAAACAACGGGACCTCTTTTAATCGGCAGACTCGCCCGGCGTTCCCCGGTGCGAAGAGGGCGCATCAGCGATCCTCTTACTTATGCCATCGACTGGGGCGGAGGGGGGCGATATTCAGGATTATCCTGCCAGTTCGGTGAACCGGGAGATGATCCACCAGATGAACAGGAAGCACACCACGAAGGTCGATGTCTGCACCGTCAGAGACCAGAGCCGCCCGCGTGTCACTCCCTCGGGGGAGAGAGGAAATCCAGCCGAGCCCAACCATACCTGCCGCGACCGGCAATCGTGGCAGCGGCGGATCTCGCCGCCCATCGCACACAGCGCCCGCTCCAAAGCACGTTTGCGATGCGACCGGTGTACGCGGGCGGATCCACAGTTCGGGCAATGTTTCTTGGACGTAGCTATGGTGTGTACTCCAGCCGCAGGTTGCGAAATTCAATCCGGCCTGCGGTCCGTGTCGTCCCCGGCTCGCGCTGGTAAACCAGCCGGAGGTGCGCCAGGCCCCTGGTTCGGGGAATATCGAACGCAGCCTCCCTCCATCTGTCGCTCGCGCCCAGCGGCGGACCGGCGGTGCTGTCGAGCGCCCATCGAACTCCGGATGGCGCCACGGCGCCGGTAAGATAATCGAATCGCAGCCGGAAATGGCGGGGAACGAAATAGATAGTCTGTTCCAGAACCACGCAGGCTTCAGGCTCAGATCCCGAAAAAGTGAAAACCAACTCTGACGGCCTCCAGCTTTCGGCAACGCCTTCGGCCTCCACCATGCGCCAGTCAAAGCCCACATTGAGTGGGGCGCGTGCCAAGTCTCCATTGGTCAGGACTCTTCCTTGCGACGGATCAAGCGGCCTGAACCCGGAGGCCGCATTCCACAGCTCAATCGCCGGGATGGGATTGCCCGCGCGGACCTCTCGATCCGCCAGATCGATTAATAACGGATCGTTCGCCCGGTCGTTCCACATCCCCTTAGCCACTTGCTCAGCCGCACCCAGGCGGCCTTCTCCGATCAGAAAATTAAGATAAGGCGGCTGCATGCGGCGCACGTCTCGAAAGTGTGAGAGCATTCGGTTCGGATCGGGTTCGAATTCATCGCACAAGCGCAACAGCGGGCGGAAATCGTCATAGGTTGGCGACGCGGCGCGATCCGCCAATACCCAGAACTTTTCGCGATTCGCCCTCCGGAAATAGAAGTTGGCCAGTGTCCAGACCGGCAGATACTGACGATCGACTCTGGACGCCTCCGATAGGGATCTTTCCGCCGCTTCGAACTCGCCATCGCTTTCCTCAATCAGCCCCAACGCGATCCAGGCCGCACTGGCACGAGGATTCGCTGCAACGGCCTGCTCAAGAGCATGGCGCGCATTCGGCGCATCGACTTCGGCCAGTCTTTGTTCGAACGCCGCCGCCGGCCCCACAATCGCGATCGCCCGCTTGATGGCCTCGGCCGTGTCCTGGCGAAAAATCGTTTCCGCAACCGCCAAACGGAGCGCCGCCAGCGCGGCCAATCCGAAAAAGACTGCGCCGGCCAACGAGACGATTCTTTGTGCCGATTTCAAAATCCTCCACGCGCTCGCTCAGCGGCTGATGGTTGACGCCGATCCCTGCCCAGGCAACTTCCCGGCCGCCGCCAGTCCACCCAACGTTGCCGCCGCGGCTACTCCGCCGATGATCGCGATCGTGGTCGTCGACAGGGCCAGCCCGCCGCCTCCTGCCGCACCACCCCGGCCTGCCGCCGCTGCGCCCGTGCCCGTACCTTTTCCGAGATGCTTCAGCGCTGTCACCCGGATGAATTGCGAGGCGTCGGTCACTGGCGTCGCGGTCGGATCCATCGACCCCGTGATTTCGATCCGATTGCCCACTTCCTTCGCCAAGCCCTGCCCCGCCAGTTCGACCGTCACGTTCGTGGTTTCATCGGTCAACAGGTAGTGACCGCCGACCTTGGTCAACGTGCCTGTAAGTTTGGTGGCGGCATCGCCCGCCTGCGGTTCCAGCGCTAAACCGCGGCCGGCGCCCACGTTGGCCACCAGTATGCCTCGCGCGTTCAGCACCCGGAACGACCCCGAGAGAGCCGCCAACTCCACTCGCGCGCCGCCGGTCAGCGTCACCCGCGCCGACGCGTTGCCTGTCTCCGGCTGGATGGTCAGTCCGCGCGCCTCGAGGCGGAAACCGGAAGCTTTTTGCAACTGTCCGCCACCCTTCTCGAGAACCATATGATCGCCGTAAAACCTCGCCTTGGACTCGGTACCCAGCAATATCTTGGCGCCGCCCGACAATTCCATGCGCGATTCCGCGGTCTTCGTTTCGATCGTTGCGCCCTCGAACAGCGTCGCATTGCCCGTGACTGTTGCGTTGTCCAGACGAAACGCACCCTTCGCCACCACCGTTCCAATTATTGGAGCCGCGCCGGACGCCGCTTCGCCCATCCCGGCTCCCCCCAATACCAGCGCCATAATCAATGACATCATCACGGCCAGTGCCGATCCCAACGTCTGCAGTCTCACGAAGTCTCTTTCCCTCGCATGCCAGTTTCTTAGTGCCCGCGAGGGCGAACTTCTCTCAGGTCGGATCGCGCCAACATCCCCAGCAAAATGAATATCCAGGAGGATATTCCGAATCGCTCGAAGGGATAGTCCACCAAGCCATGGAGGAAGCACCCCAATACCCCAATCCCCCATCCGGCGCGCCACGCAGGCCTCACCGACCACGCCGCCAGCCCCAACCATGCGAGGGCAAACCCCAATCCTCCTTCGGCGGCCCACTCCAGCCAGTCGTTATGCGCGTGCTCCACAGACTTGCCCGGGTCAAAAACCGCGTACGCCGGATAAACCGCGGAAAAGGTCCCCAGTCCGAAACCCTCCGCCGGCCGGGCTGCGATCATGTCGAGAGTCGCCTGCGCGATCTCCCTTCGTCCCTGATATGGATCGTGCGACTCGAGCCGCCCGCCCAGCGTCCCGATGCCGGGAATGGCCGCAAACAGGATGGTCGAAACAAACAAGATCAACGCCGTCCGCCGTGCCCGCGGAGCCTCGCGCCGCATCCACAACATGGCAGCCGCTTCCAGCAGCAGGATCAAGGCGCCCGCGCGGGACGCCGAAGCAAGCCCGGCAGCCAGCATGATCGAGCCAAATACCAGATACACCGTGCTCCCGACCGCGCCGCTGAAGGCGAGCCAAAGCGCGGCGGGCATCGCCAGTTCCAGAAATTGGGCGAAGTTGTTGCGGCTCGGAAACGGTCCCCAGATGTCCGGATATTGGGCATCGAAGGTCCACAGGATTTTCCCCGGCGACGTGAAGTACGCCAGAACCGAGATCACGGCAATCAGCGCTCCCAGCCCGGCCAGGGCCCGCAGAAAATCTACCCGCATCCCACCGGAGCCGAAGGCGGAATACCCGACCAGGAGGGTTGCTCCAAGCGCCGCCGAACGCAGGGAACCCTGGAGCGTTGCGAAACGGTAAACGGTCGTCCCCAGAGCAAGTTGCAGGAATCCCCAGCCGGCAATAGCGGCGAGTGGGAACCCCGGAATGAGCGGCAGCTTCTGACCCTTCGCGCACCAGATGGCGGCCAGGACGAAAATCGCAAATTCGTAGCCGTACTCCAGGCGCGGGTCCTCGAATCCGATCCCGATCGTCGCCGCCAGCGCCATGAAAAATAAAGCTGTGCCACTCACTCGCGCAGCAATACCAGAGGCATCGGCAGTACTTCCGACCCAGAAAGTTCCTAAACGAAGTCGCTTGATCGGTCGTGCTGATGGACGTACTCTCATCCTTAGCCCACTACCCCCGGTAATAAAGGAATTTCCTTATGAGACTTCTCGTTCTCCTGACGACCGCTGTCGCTGCGTGCGCCGCCGACATACCCGATACCGCCCTCCCCGTGGCTCGCCAGTCGGTCGAGCCGTCGGCCCGGCATTCAACCCAAAGCCCGGCAATGAAAGCCTGGAAGATCAGTCTCGTGCCTCTGATTTCGAGCCAGGCGCTGGACGCCGCCAGTTCTTATGGCATGCGCGAACTCAATCCGCTGCTGGCCAGTTCCAACGGGGGCTTCGAGACGAAAGCCACTTCGATCAAACTGGGCGTCACGGCGGCCATCGTGGGAGTGGAGTATTTGATTGTCCGGAAATACCCTCGTTCCACGCGCGTCATTTCAAAACTGAACTGGACCAGCGGAATCGTCACCACTGGATTCGCGGTTCATAACTTCGCCATTAAGTAGTTCTAAGCCACCACAACTTGAGCCTTCAATGCCCTTCTCAGCAGAAACGAGCTCGGATTATAGTCCGGCGCGAGTTCCTTCAGGGCCAGTACCACTCCTGCCGTATCCCTGGCATCCGTCGCCAGGCGCAATTCCTCGAGGCATCGCGATACGGATTCGTTGGAAGGCCCGGCCCCGGTAAAAACTCTTATCTTTGAGTGCGTGGTCGGGACCGTATCATCTTCCGCGCCGTTCAGCTCCTCATACAGCTTTTCCCCCGGCCGGATGCCCGAAAACTCGATCTTGATATCGACATCCGGCTTTAGTCCGCTGAGCAGAATCAGGTTTCGCGCCAGGTCTTGAATCCGCACCGGTTCACCCATTTCGAGCATGAAGATCTCTCCTCCCTTACCCAGCGCCGAGGCCCGCAAGACCAGTTCCGACGCTTCCGGGATCGTCATGAAGAAACGGCGGATATCCGGATGCGTCACAGTCACCGGACCGCCCGCCGCAATCTGGCGTTTGAACAAGGGAATCACACTGCCGTTCGATCCCAGAACATTGCCGAAACGCACCGCACGAAACCCCCGAGCCGAACAGATCAATTCGGCCAGGCGTTTGGTGGCGCCCATCACGTTGGTGGGGCGCACTGCTTTATCGGAGCTGACCAGAACGAAATCCTCAATTCCACAAGCGAGCGCGGCTCGCACCACGTTGCGGGTACCGAAGACGTTGTTTTCGACTGCTTCGAAAAGGTGGGCCTCCATCATCGGCACATGTTTATAGGCGGCGGCGTGAAAGACAGACGAGGGGCGGTGATGGCGGAACACCTCGTCCAGTCGGCGGCGATTCTGGATGTTGCCGATTTCCGGGTAGAAAGCCACCCCGGGAAACTGTTCGCGCAACTCCTGATCGATCTGATAAAGAGCCGTTTCGGCAATATCGAGGCCGATCAGTGCGCGAGGCGAATGGCGGGCGATCTGGCGGCACAACTCGCTTCCGATGGACCCACCCGCTCCGGTAACCATCACCACCCGGCCGCTCAAACGGGTACCAAGGAGAGACGATTCCAGGCGCACCGGGCGCCGGCCCAGAAGATCTTCAAGGCGCACGTCGCGGATCTGGTCGACCAGCACTTTGTGGTCGATCAATTCGGCCAGGGCCGGAATGCGTTTGGCCGCAACCTTGGCGCCGCGGCACAGTTCGAGAATCCTTGTGATCTCGGAGCCGGCCGCGTTCGGCAGAGCGATCAGTACTTCTTCGACGCGATGTTTTCCGGCGACTGCCTGAAGCTGGGCGCCGCCGCCCACGACGCGCGCGCCGTTCAAGCGGAGATTGCGTTTCTGTGGATCGTCGTCGAGAAAGCCCGCAACCTGGTACCCCAGCTGGCGGTTGGCGCGGATCTCCGAGAGCACGGTGACTCCCGCTTTCCCCGCGCCGTAAATCAAAATGCGGCGCACCGGTTTTTCGGATTTCGGAACCTCAAGCGTGGCCCGCGCCGCGCCGCGCAGAGCAACCATCAACGTAAGGCACAGCAGCAGGTCGAGGATGTGAATGGAGCGCGGAAATGCCGGCCCAAGGGCCAGACGCAGCGCCACGGTCGCTGCGACCGAGGCGGCCAGATTTGCCAGAGCGATCCGCACCAGATCCTCAAAGCCCAGATAGCGCCAGGCCAGATCCCTTAAGCCAAATGCCCGGAATACGAAAAACTTCACCGCCAGCAGCAGGGGGAGCGACTGCAGGAGCATGTGCCGGTAGAAAGGCTCGAGAGTGAATTCGAACCGCAGCAGAAAGGCCGCAACCAGAGCGGCCGAGGCCAGCACCATCTGCATGGCTTCGGAGATGAAGCGGCGGTATTTGAGAAGAAGCGGCTTCATGCGTGCGCGTGGGCCTCCTCGGGCCGGGGATAGCGTTGAACGATTTCCTGCGCGCCGGGCGGCGGGTAAGCTTGCAAAGGAAGTTTGCGGCTGGCCATGGTTTTAAGCTTTTCGTCGGCGCCCAGCGAGTCGATGATCAGAGCCACCGCCCCGAGTGCCTGGCGGCGCGATACGAGCGCAAGCGCAGTCAATAGAAGAATATGCACGTCGCGGGCGAAGGATTGGCCCTCCAAATAAAGGAGGATGAGACGGCTTTTCCAAGGGCGGATGATCTGGTTATAGAGCAGATCGGGATCCGCGGCGCCGGAAAGAATGTCGGCCTCGTCGGCGAATACAATCGACGCCGGGTCGGTGATGCCTGGGCGCGCGTCCAGAATGACGCGCTCTTCGGCGGTATAAAGATCCGCGTCGGCACGGACCTGCGGGCGGGGACCGACCAGGCTCATCTCGCCCACCAGCACGTTCCATAATTGCGGTAGTTCGTCGAGTTTCGCCCGCCGCAGCCAGCGGCCGAGGCGGGTGATGCGCGCGTCTCCCGCGGCGGTCGAATGGACACCCGATTTCCAGGCATCGGGGATCATCGTGCGGAATTTCACCATGCGGAAATCACCTCCTCCGCCGGCCACGCGGCGGGCGAAGAAGAAGGGAGATGCTCCGTCGTCGAGGCAGATGGCCAAGGCAATTAACCCCAGCAGAGGCGAGAGCACGATGAGGGTCACAAGGGCGACAAAGAAATCAAACGTTCTTTTCATGCGGCCGCCTCCTGGGCGGATTTGGAGCGCAGGGTGTTGCGCGCCGCGGCCGAAATTTCCAGGGCTCCCGAATAGTAGGCGTCTTCCTCCAGGCGACTGGTGGGAGCGGGACAATCCGGCAGAGTCACTCGCCCGACCGGCTCGGCCAGTTCATGAAAAGCCTTTTCCGAAATCGTCGCCGCGATTTCCGCCGAGGCTCCGGCGGTCCTCCAGCCGGGATCGGCGACAACCGCGCGACGGGTTTTGCATACGCTCGATAACACCAGCTCGGCGTCCCAGGGTTTGAGGCTGCGCAGATCGATGACCTCGGCGTCGATGCCTTCCTGTGCCAGCATTTCGGCCGCCACCAGGCATTCAGCGGCCATCGAAGAAATGCCGACCAGGGTGACATCACGGCCCGGGCGGCGCACGGCTGCCTTGCCGATCGGCACCCGGAACATCTCCTCGGGGACGTGATCGGAAGCAGCATAAAGCGCGCGATCGTCGATATAAAGCACCGGGTTGGGATCTTCCAGCGCGGCGATCAGCAGGCCCTTGGCGTCGTAGGCAGTGGAAGGCATGACCACTTTGAGTCCAGGCACGTGCATGAACATGGCATGCAGCGCCTGCGAATGTTGTGCTCCCTGTTCGCCCCGGCGATTGATCACGGCTCGAATGACCAGCGGCACCGCGACCTGGCCCCGAAACAGGTACGACCAGTTGGCCGCCTGATTGACGATCGGGTCCACCGCCAGCAGCATGAAATCCATGCGCGGGTGAAACACAATGGGACGCATGCCAGCCAGCGCCGCGCCCACCGCGAGGCCTGTGGTGGCATTTTCCGAAACCGGCGAATCGAGAATGCGGTCGCGCGAAAACTGCTTGTCCAGCCCTTCGAGGCTCGCTCCGGCATACCAGGGGCTCCACAGGCCCTGCCCGATGACGAAAGATCGCGGGTCGCTTGCGAGGATCTGCGCGTGCGCCTCGCGGATGGCTTGGGCGTAGTTCAGCCGGCGCATGCTGCCTCCGCGTAGACATGTTCGAGAACGCGCTCGGCTGGTGGCAAAGCAGCCTTCCGTGCCGCGTTGAGCGCGGAGCGGACTTCCTCGACAATCGCGTTTTGATCCAGGCTCTCGAAACGGCATTCGCGCAACCGCCGGGTGGCCCGCGCGATCGGATCCCTGGCCAGCCACTCCGCCAGTTCGCCCCGGCGCTTCACGCCGACGTCGATATCGGAACTCGCTCCCACGTGGCCCCTCCAGCGGAAGGTGCGGCATTCGAGAAATGAGGGACCCTCCCCGGCCCGCGCCCTGGCGACAGCGATGGACGAGGCTTGAAACACGGCTTCGACGTCGTTACCGTCGACTCTCTGGCCGGGGACGGAATGGAAGTCTCCCGCCTTCTCTAAATTGTCCAAAACGCGGCGCTCGGTCCAATGCAGGTGACTCGAATACAGGTTATTTTCACAGATGAAAACCACTGGCAGCCGGTACAGCGCAGCCAGGTTCATGGATTCGTGGACATGCCCTTCTTCGAGCGTCCCATCCCCGAAAAAGGCCACCGCGACACGTGCCTCCTGGCGCATTTTATACGCCATGGCCGCGCCCACGGCCAAGGGCACGGTGGCGGCCACGATGGGAACGGTTCCCAAAATGCCGTGCTCCTGAGACAACAAATGCATGGAACCGCCGCGGCCTCCCGAACAGCCTGCCGCTTTGCCGAGAATCTCAGCAAACAGGCCATAAAGCGATCCGCCCTTGGCCAGGTAGTGGCCGTGTGAGCGGTGGCCTCCCCACAGGGTGTCCGCCCGGTCAAGCGCGGCGCATACGCCCGCGGCGATGGCTTCCTGGCCGATATAAAGATGACAGGGGCAGCGTGCTTCCCCGCTTTCGACCATGCGGGCGACGGCCTCTTCGGCGAGGCGAATGCGAACCATGGTGGTCCATTGTTGAAGGAGGCAATCGGGGGGCATAAGTTCTTCAAATCAGCCCCGGTAAAATGCGTGAATCGCGTCGCAAACCAGGTTCACATCGTCGTCGCTCAGAAACATATTCAATGGAAGCAGTAGCATTTGCTCGAATAATTTCTCAGTAAACGGCAGCTTTTCGACAAAGCTGAGCTTGTCCCACTGATGGACGGCCTTGCCGCCCCATGGAATCAACGTTCCGATGCCGCGCTCCTGCAAGTGGGTCCGCAGCCGGTCGCGATGAAGGGCCTCGATTTCATAGTTTTGATAGATGTCAAAGTGGTCTTGGTCGCCATCCGGCCCGGGAGGAAGCGCCAGTTCCTCGATCCCGGACAGACGCGACTTGTAGAGTCTCGCCAGGGCCCGGCGGCGTTCAATCACGGCGGGGAATTTTTTCAGGCGCGCGTCCAGGATGGCCGCCTGCAGGTTATCGAGACGCGAGTTGAGACCCCAGCTGACGATTTCGCCGTCGGCCCTGCGGCCGTGGTCGCGAAGCTCCAGCATACGATCGTGGACGGGATCGCGAGGGGTGACCACCGCGCCTCCGTCGCCCAGGCAGCCCAGCACTTTGGCCGGGAAAAAGCTGATTGCCGAGGCCGCTCCGAAGGTGCCCGCCGCTTGGCCCTGGAATTTCGAGCCCAGCGCCTGGGCCGCGTCTTCGACGACGAGAAGGCCGTGCCGGCGGGCGATGGCGTCAAGCTTCGCCATGTCCGCGGTGCGGCCGTTGAGCTGCGTGGGCAGGATGGCGCGCGTGCGCGGGGTGACGGCGCGGGCAACCGCCTGCGGATCGATCAGATGGTCCGCGCCACACTCGACCGGGACCGGCGCCGCGCCCACAAAATGAATGGCCGCGGCCGTGGCGATCATGGTGTGCGAACTGAAAATCACTTCGTCCCCTTTGCGGACGCCCGCCGCGCGCAGGGCAATGATCAAACCGTCAGTGCCGTTGGCGACACCGAGCGCGTGGCCGACGCCCAAGAATTGCGCCAGGTTTTGTTCGAAGCGCGCCAGATCATGCTGAAGGACAAAGGCGCCGCGGCGTCCGACGTCGCGCACGATGGCCAGCAGCATCTCCTCCTCGTCGGTGAACAGGCGGGAGTAGTCGAAAAATGGAATGGCGCGGGTGAGCGTAGGGGTCATGGCAGTTTCCTTGCTTCGGCATACAGCACCCGGTAGCGGCTCAGGTCGGCGCCGGGAACTGGGACAAACGGTCCGTGCGTGCCTTGGGCGGGTTCGAGTTCGGCCGGAATTTCTTGAAGGGGCCCGTAAAATAATCGCTTCAGAAACGCCTTGCCGGCCATGGTGCGAGGGATCAGGCGGAGGGCGACGGCTGCGCGGCGCACCGCGTCCACCAGGCTTGCGGAAAGGCCCGTCCGCTCGGCGAATCCGGCCCGGACCTGGACGCCGAATCCGTGACGCGTCAGCGCGTCAGCCAGTTCCGACGCGGAGAAATACCGATGAGAAAAGGGGCTGGGATTGAATCCGGACCATTCGCGATTGACGGTTGAGATCAGGAGCATCCCGCCGGGCTTCAGCACGCGCCTGGCTTCCCGAAAGAATCCTTCGGCGTCGGGCAGATAGTAGATGGCCTCAAATAGCAGCAGAAGATCGAGCGACTGGCGCGGGAACGGCAGTTCGAGCGCGTCTAATGTACGTAAGCGGATGTTAACGCGCGCGCCGTAGGTTTGCTGGGCGGTGCGGCAATTCGCGTCGTTCAGGTCGCCTGCCTCGACCGTGGTCGCCAGGCGCGCCAGCCATCCCAGGCCGAGGCCGGCTCCGCAGGCGATCTCGGCGACGTCCTTACCGGCGGCATAACCGGCCGCCCATCCGTAGCGCGCCGACAGCATGGCCAGTTGAAGGCGCGTCGCGGGCTGCCCGGGCTGCTCGGTCACCGTCGAAAAATCGGGTTTCAAATGCGCTGCTTGCATGTTTTGAATTGGCCCCTTTCCATCTGCGTTACGGAATGCGCGGCGAGCACGGCACAACCCCATGCGCTGCCCAGCCCGTACGCCAAGTGGAGGGTCAGGAAGGCGATCGGCAACAGCGCCGGATTTGACGGGCGGCGTGAAACCGTCACGCGAACCGACGCTGCCAGGTTGGCCAGCAAGTAGGCCGAGGCGATGGCGATCGACCAGGGAAACGGCGGCACGAGCGACGCGATCAGGGACGTAACAAACGCTAACGGAATCAAGTGGCGGGCGCGAACCGGAACGATCGAACTCGCCCCAAAGGGCAACACCGCCCACACGCCATTGTGAAAGGAATGGGGGGAAAACGACGCGAGATCGGACGGAGCGTAGTAGTCGCAGACAATTTCGGGGTCGAGCACGATTTTTCCGCCCGCTCGGCGAAGGCGGAGATTGAACTCCAGGTCCTGGCCGCGGGCCAGTTGTTCGTTAAACCCTCCCAGGAGCTGGAACACTTCGCGACGCCAGCAGCCTCCGAAAACGGTGTCCGCCTGGCGGGGTCCTTTCTGAGCCTGGCAGGTGCGGAAGCCGGAATTGCCTACGCCAAAGCGACTCCCGAGGACGGCGACGATGGGGCCGGCGAAAGGACCGTTGGACTGCGGCAGGGTGCGGATGGAGCCTCCCGCGTTGTGGGCGCTTGAGCAATAGAGCAGTTCGACCAAGCGGCGGATATAATCGGCAGGCATCACGGCGTGGGCGTCGAAGCGCAGCACCACCTCGCCGAGCGAAACGGCGATGGCGCGGTTCAGCCCGACTGGCGTGATGCGCTCGGGATTGTCGATGATCCGCAGGCGCGGATCGCGCGCGGCGCGCTCACCGAGAAGTTGACGTGTCCGGTCCGTGCTCATGCCGTCGGCCACGATTACTTCGAGGCGCGGATAATCGCTCTCGAGGATCGAATCGAGTGAGCGCTCGATAAAAGACTGTTCATTGCGGCAGGGAACGATGACCGATACGAGTGGTTTCATTTGGCCTCCGCAATCGTCCAGCCGGTACGGGCGTCCCAATTGAGTGTCGGCTTGACCTTTTTCGGCCGGCAGGCGAAGGCCAGCGTGGCCATCGGGATGAGCAGGCCTTCGACGACGAATCCTTTGTATCCTTCCGGTCCGGCGCGAACGAGAGGAGGCAGACAGGCCACGAACAGCCACGGTGAGATGGTCGCGAACAGGCGAAAAACGAGGCCCGATTGCGGAGTAATGCGTTGGCGCGCGTTCAGGCAGCAAGCCCACACCAGACCCATCACCACCGCGCCCAGTGCGATGCCGGTATAACCGAAATTGAGATACCAGCCGGTGGCGTGATGCACCGAGTAGCCCTGGTTCTGGATGGCTCCCACGCTATCGGCGTAGTAGTTGTAAATGTCGGCCGGACGGTCCGGCCAGAGCACGCGGGGCACCACCGAGCAGGCCAACGAATAGAGGCTGTAACCGAACTGCGGCTCGGCGCCGGCGGCCAGCACGCCGTAGAGCGAAAAATGCGCCGCGTAGGCTTCGTTGCTGGAAGTGACGAAGCTGGCCACATCGGTGGCCTCTTCCAGGCGCTGGGTGAGCGCCTCCTTCATTTCGGAAATGGGCGTGCCGCGGAAAAAATCGATGGTGTAGAGGAACCACATGCCTCCCAGGATCAGTAAACCCGCTTTGAGAAAGCTCGGACGGCGGACCGAAGCCAGGTAGGCCAGCAGCCCGGCGATGAGCGACATGAAGACTTCGTTCTTGTTGCCCAGCACGAACGTAAACGCGGCCATGGCCAGAAACAGGGCGATGTAGCCGGGCCAGGTGTAGCGGCGGACCATGCTGACGAAAAAACGCGAGCGGTCGCCGGCCAGCAGCGTGGCAAACCCGATCGCCGGAGGCAGCATCGCGACGCGGTTCAGCACTTGATGCAACGTGAACCACTCGTCAGTCTGGCGGCGGGTGTAAAGATAGGCCGAGGTGTTCAAAGCCCAGGCTTCACTCAGCTTGTCCTTGATGATGTAGAGGCTCGCCAGGGCGGCCAGAACGGCAATGATCAGAATCGGCTCGTGGCGCATCACCAGTCGCGGGACCTCGACGCGATGGTCGCGGGAAAGAGTCACCAGCAGGGTAAGCTGCACTAAAATGATGAAGCCCGAGTACAGCGCCAGCGTCAGCATGTAGTCGCTATCGAGCGCGACCGTAAACAGCTTGTATTCGAGGTAGTGATAGTTTTTTCCGGAAAAACCTCCGGTCTTGTCGATGACGATGTACCAGGCGCCGTATAGAGTCCAGTAATAGAGGGCGGCCGCACCCACCAGAAACCCCACGTCTCCGCGCTTCCGGTAGAGGGCCAGGGTGAGGACTGCAATCACCACCGTGGCCACGCCGAGGATCGAGAAAAATTCCATCAGGCGCGTTCCTTCAACATCTCGCCGTAGATGTCCTTCAACTGCCGCGCCAGGCGCCGCGCGCAGAACTGCGGGAGCTTTTTCCTGCCGTCGCTGCGCCGGGGCGGATCGACCAGGCGGGCCAGCGCCCGGCCCAGCACCGCTGCATCGGGAGTGGCGACGATCGAATGTTGGACGCCCGCCAGACGCTCCTCCACATCGCCGACAGCGACGCTGACGATGGGCAGATTCGACGCCAACGCTTCCTGCACCACGCTCGGCGAGCCTTCCGAAACACTGGTCAGCAACAGGCAGTCGGCCGCGTTCATCAGCAGTGGAACCGTGGCCGGAGATACGTTCCCGTCGAGAACTTCCAGGCGCAGCGAAGGCACCTTCCGGCGGGCCTGGCCGACCGCCGCCTGCGCCAGATCGAGACGCTTGACTTGCGAGTCGCGTCCGGCATGAAACAGAGCAACCCTTTCGGCGTCGCTCCAGCCGAGGCTCTGGCGTGCGTGGAGACGAGGCTCGGGGCGAAAAACATCGGCATCGACGCCGCTGGGCAGGATCGCCACCACCCCTCGCCGCCACCAAAGATGGTTCGAAAGCCGGCGGCTGACACAGACAATCCGCCGCGCCCGGAGCGAGGCAAGTTGCGAGAACAGCCGTCCCCAGGTCGCCCGCAGTTTCGCCTTCCAGCTATACGATGCGGGCGGCGGATTGAGATCGCTGCCGCGATACGTGATCACCAGCGGCAACATTCCGCATCCGAGAGCCGAGAACATGGCGGTCATCGTGCCGAAATGCGCATGAATAACGTCCGGCCGGTGCCTCGCGATAGAGGATCGAAAACGGACCATCTCCCCAAGTAATCGGGCCGGAGATGTGCGCGAGCCGAGATAAAAAATCGGGGCTTCGACACCTTCCGCGGCCAGACACTCCGCCTGGCGGCGCGCGAAGATCATAGAACTGCCTCGCCCGTCACCGGGAAGGACGAACAGAACCCGCAGACTCCGCGCGGCCGGGATGGGGTCGTGTCTGGCCTTCAGGGCAGCCTGGAATCGGAGCGTCATCGGAAGCAGCCCTCCCGGGCCGCTGGAATCGCCCGAAATATTCCCAGACGGAGAGTCTTCGCCCAGGCCAGCCCACTCCACGGATGCGATCGCAGGACATCGAAGTACGCGGTCCTGGCGCCCGAAAAATCTCCCGCCAGCATCACATGGTCGGCCTGCTTCAGCAGAGCTCGAAACGCCAGCGAGCCTGTCCTGGATTCGGCCTCCGCGAGCGCCGCCGCGACATTTTCCACTTCTCCTCTTCGCCGGGCTCGGGCGAGAATCTGCGCCGCGGGATGAACCAGCGCCTGGCCAGCCGCTCTCCGGGCGCTAATCGAACCGCCGGTATAGCGATAATGATAGAGAACCTGCTCCAGATTAACCGCCCCGCCTGCCTCCGTCAGCCGCCACAAAAAGTCGTAGTCCGAGGAACAGGGAAACGCTTCCCGGTATCCTCCAATCTCGATCGCCGTCCGGCGCCGGAACATGGTCGAGCCGTGCACGAACGGGTTCCCCTTCCACAAAGCCCTTTCCAGTTCGGCCGAGGCGTGCGGCAGGCGCAGGCGCCACAGAAGCGCGCCATCGGCCGAGTGCGATTCCGTATCCGCGCTCACCAGCGTAATTTCGGGATGTTCGAGCAGAAAGCCGGCCTGACGGAAAAGCCTTTCCGGCTCGCTCCAGTCGTCGGCATCCTGCCGTGCGATCCATTCTCCGCGGGCCAGTTCAATGCCGCGATTGCTGGTCGCGGGCACCCCCCGGTGGGGTTCGTGATAGAGACGCACGCGAACGTCCTTGGAAGCCCACCAATCGAGCCGCGCCCGAACGGACTCGTCGCTGCTCCCGTCATTGATCATCAGAAACTCAAAGTCGCGGAACGTCTGCGCCAGCACCGATTCGACCGCCCGATCGAGCATCGGGAGGGGAGGATCGTACACTGGCATGAGTACGGTAACGGCGGGAGTCACCACGTTGCCCTCCACTGGCGGGCCCATTCCGACAAGGCGACCAGCGTCCACAGCTTTTGCCCCTTTAGCTTCCTCTGCGGGCCGGGCTCCAGCAGAGGGCACGGGGTCGCTTCCCTGACCAGTTCGCGCAAGGGCCCGGCCAGCCATTTTTCGATGGGCGCGCCAAAGCCCTGCTTGGGGCGGCACAAAACCTCCGGCGGCAGATCTCGCTCATAGGCGGCTCGCAGCAGAACCTTCTTTTCGCGCCCGCGGACCAGCTCTTCTGCCTGGAGCGACTGGGTCCACTCGAGCAGGCGGTGATCGAGAAACGGAGCTCGCCCTTCAATTCCCCGGGCAGCGAGCGCGATGTCCATCTTAAACGTGAGGTCATTCGATAAATAAAGTTGCCGGTCCGACCACAGCGCGCGTTTGAGTGCTGTCGCGGCAGGGGTGGAGTAGCTATCGCGCCGCAGGAGCCACGACAGCGAGTTTCCCGAAAAACTGCCGTTCAGAAGGCGCGTCCTCTCGCCTTCGCGAAACGCCGTTTTGGACTCGACGTAGACATTGGTCGAGCCATCGGCCAGACCGACCGCCGCGACCGCCGCTTTGATTGCCTGTTTGGCGGCGATGTACTCGTAGTGGCGATACCCTCCGAACGCCTCGTCTCCTCCTTCGCCGTTCAGAACGACTTTGTAGCGGCCCTCGAGCGCCGCGGCCAGAGCGAACGTCGGGATCGAGGAACTGTCGGCAAAAGGCTCGTCGTAATGCCACAGCAACTTATGAAAGCCTGCCAGAGCCCGGTCAGGATCGATTCTCAGGACCTCGTGGGACAACTGGAGGCGTGCGGCCACGCGAGTCGCGTGAGCCAGGTCGGGATGGCCTCCGCCGAAATCGGCAGTGAAGGCCTGGACCTTTGCTCCCTGCCTTGCGCATTCGGCGGCAATCACCGAGGAATCGACTCCTCCACTCAAGAAAATCGCCACCGGTACGTCTGCCCGCAGCCGGAGTCGCACTGCGTCGGCGACGAGCGACCGCAGACCTTCCACGCGTTCCGGCCGGGTCCGTTCGCGCCCTGGGGCAGCCTGTTCCGGATGCCACCACCGGCTGACCTCGAGCGAGCCGTCCTGGAAGCGCAGCAAATGCCCGGGCGCAAGCTTGCGGCAGCCGCAAAAAATGGCCAGCGGCGCGGGAACATAACCCAGCGCCAGGTATGCGTCCATCGCCTGCGAATCCAGCCGCCGCTCATGAAATGCGGTCAGTGCCTTCAGTTCGCTCGCGAAGGCCAGCATCCGAGCGTGATGAAAATACACCAGCGGCTTCTCGCCGACGCGGTCGCGTGCCATCGTGAGTTCGCGCTCGCGCGCGTCCCACAGGGCGAACGCGAACATGCCGACCGACCGCGCGAGAGTTTTTTCCACGCCCCACTCCGCGCAAGCGCGCAGTAGCACTTCGGTATCGGTCCCGGATCGAAATGGCCCGCTCAGTTCGCGGCGCAGTTCGACGTAATTGAAAATCTCCCCATTGAGTACGATGGTCCAGCGGCCATCCTCCGACGTCATCGGCTGCCGGCCGGCGTGGCTCAAATCGAGAATGGCCAAACGGCGGTGCCCAAGGGCGACGTCGCCCGAAGGGCAGGCGAAAATTCCCTCCCCATCCGGTCCGCGATGGGCTTGCAGGTCGGTCATCCCGCGCACCAGTGCCTCTGCGCGTCGATCTCCAATGACTCCGGCGATTCCACACATATTTCTTAGAGAGGGCTGACGCTCTCCCTCGGGCTGCTGATCTCACGATCGGCGCACATCCGGCGGATCACGGCCTCCCCGACCCGCTCCATCCACAAAGGGGCGTGCCGCCCGGTATCCTGCAACATGCCACGCCAGGCGGCGTATGCCGCGGTTTCGTGTCCGCCCCGCAGGCGCGCCCGCAAGGTGAGCGCAAGCCGCGCCCGTACGTTGGCCCTCCAGACCGCCCGCCAGAAGATTTTCCGCCATCCGGCGAGGTCGCGCGCCATGGCGCCCTCAACCATCGAGAACAGCTCGCGTTGCAGGTGCGCGCTGCCCAGTTGATTGCTCCAGTTGCCGGGGTGCCTGCGGTTGAGGACGCCGTGCCGCGAAAGCGACGCGACCGGAAATTTCTCGACCACGCGCAGAAACCATTCGCTGTCCGAGAACTGGTACCGGGCGTCAAAAGGCCCCACCTCGTCCCACACCTTCCTCCTCATCACAATGGTTGAGGGATGAAACGCCCAGTCGTAGTAACGAATCAGATACGGGAACAAGCCGTCGAGCGTCAGGACCACTGCCGGCCTCAGCCGGCGAGGCTCCCTGGTTTCCCCCTCGCCCGTCTCGACCGCATCGATAAAACCGGAATGCACCAGGCCGATCTCCGGATGCGCCTCCAGATACTGGGCGGAGGCTTCCAGGTGGCCGGGCAGGAAACGGTCGTCGTCCGAACACCAGGCAATCAGGTCTCCGCGCGTCGCCTCAATCGCCGCATTCCAGTTTTCGACCCCTCCCGAATTCCTCACCTGCCGGATCAGTTTTACGCACCTGTCCAAGCCAGCCAAAGTTTCGATCTCCTCCGCTGTTCCATCGCTCGAAGCATCGTCGGAGACCACGATTTCCTCCGGCGGCCGCGATTGAGCTAGGGCCGCCAGCACCGCTTCGCGCACCATCGGCCGGCGGTTATAGGTCGCAATGGCCACCGAAATCGTCACGCTTCGCGCCTCCGCATGTAGATGGCGAATCCGGCGGAAAATCCGAGCGCAAGCAAGATCCACACCGAGGCGCGCGCGAAATGCACCGCGCTATCAGACCAGGAATCCAATGACGCTGCCGCAATGAGAACCGCCCCACCGACCCAGGCTAGAAATCCCGGGATGCCGAAATGGAATCCATAACGGGTGCGCGCTCGCGCGTAGCACAACGCAAAATACGCGGCGTAGGATATGAGGAACCCGATGGCCGCGCCCTCGGCCGGCTCCAGAATCCGGGCCAGCAGCATCGCCCCACCGAAAAAGACCGCCTGCGTTATCAGATCGAAGGCGAGGAACGCGCCCAGATCGCGCGTGGCGAGCATGGGGATCGCCAGGACCCAGGAGCTGACCTTGAGGAAATCGCCAATCAGCGTCCAGCGGAGAAATCCCGGCGAGGCGGCGAAGGCGTGCGAATAGAGAATACTCACGACAAGCGGCTTAAGCACCTGGAGCGTGACAATAACCGGGGCGGCAACCAAGATTGCCACCAGCATCATGTGGCGCATTTGCGCCGTCTTCTCCGATCCCTTCGCTGAGGCGAGAGACGGCAGATAGTATGTCTGCACGGAACCCAGAACAAGAGTGACCTGGTTCATGCTGATATTCCACGCCGCGTCAAACTGACCGGTCATGGCCAGGCTCTCGTCGCGCGTGATCGAGGCCCGCACCGCTAGTAGTGCCGCGGTCGCGGCCAGACCGCTCGCCAGCATCGCTCCGGAGATGGACAGAAAGTGTCGCGCCGCGTCCGCGGTCCCCCATCGGCCGGGCCCTTGGAACCATTCGCGGATCTGCCGGCGGTGTCCGCCAAGCATGACCCAGGCCGCCACCGCCGAGGCCGCGGCCGGAATTGCCAGAAAGAATACCAGAGCGACGGGATGCCCAGCTCGCACCTCCCACGCCAGAGGCCACGCCACCAGGGCGCCCGCCACCGGCGACGCCAGTTGCAGCCACGCCAGCTTGCCGATCTGTTTCAGAGCGTTCAGAATCGCCGACAGGAACACGAACACGCTCAGGAGAACGACGGTGATGGCCAGCCACTCCAGCAGGCGCTCGCTCGATTGCGGAAGTCCCGTCCAGCGCAGGATCTCGCGGGGCGCAGCCAGCATTGCCAGCACAACCAAGAACGTGGCCCCCGAGAAAAGGATCGCCGCCGTTCGCAAATACTCGCGGCGGGCCGCCGCTTCGAGCTCGCTCGCCCCCTGCACGAGCGCCGTTCTGCCGTTCGCGGTGGCGGCGATGACCGCGCCATCGCGCAACTGTTGCAAGGTGGCGATGAGCGCCACCGAACCCGGTCCTAGCAACGTCGCGACGATCTTGGTTCCCAGCGTGCTCACCAGGCCGCTGGCCATGGATGCTCCGCCGGTCTGACTCATCGCGCGCGCCATGGGGCGCCATAACGATGCGTCCACCCTGGCCGGCCTGGTCGCGGTGGTCATTTGCCGGCACTCGCCTGATACTGGTCGAAATCGCGAATATAATCCTCTTCCCGGTAGACGTCGGAGGCCAGCACCAGGAGCACGGCCTCGGGCGAATAGCGGTACTGCGTGGTCCAAACCATCGGAGGAACGTGCAACGCGCATTCTGGACGGTCGAGCACGATCTCTTCGCTGCGCTGGCCATCGAACAGGCGCACCGAACAGCTTCCATGCACTGCGACCAGGTATTGATGAAGGGTCCGGTGAGCATGCTCGCCGCGAATCTCCCGGCTCGGAACACCGAAGACCAGGAAGTAGCGCGCGACCGGGAACGGCAGGGACCTGTTCAATTCGGCGAAGGACAAGTCGCCGCGATGATCGGTGATCCGGGGAAGGCGATAAAGCGTTGCTCCGCCGATCAGCGGCGAGACGTTTGGGGCGTCCGCCGCGTGCGGCTTCGCCCGATGATTCACCTCGGCATCCACGTAGCCCGAGACGTAGCCCGGATTTCCCACCACGATCGCCCGCGCCGGAACATCCTTCGTAACCACCGCCCCCGCTCCGATCATCGCGAGCGCACCGATGGTCACGCCGGGAAGAATGGTGGCGTTCGCGCCAATCGAGGCGCCGCGTCGCACAAGCGTCCGCGCGTAAACGTCGGGATGGCGTTTGCTGCGCGGAAACGGATCGTTCGTGAACGTCGCGTTGGGCCCGACGAAGACGTCATCTTCGAGCGTGACTCCTTCCCACAACTGGACGCCGCATTTGAGCGTGACACGGTCCCCGACTTCGGCTCCTGCTTCAACGAAGGTGTGGTCACACAAGTTACAGTCGGCTCCGATGCGCGCCCCTTCAAGCACGTGCGCGAAGGCCCAGATGCGCGTCCGCGGGCCGATGTCCGTGGTCTCGACGCGCGCATCGGGATGCGCGAAGTAGTGCGAACTGGGTAGGGCCGGCGCGGCGCTCATACTTTTTCCACCCACCAGTTACTCAGCGCCATATATCGGAGGCCGCTGCGCAGGAAGACATCGACCGCGTCGCACGCCCGGTATACGATGGGTTCGCCGTGCAGGTTGAACGACGTGTTGAGCAAAATCCCTTCGCCGGTGCGCGATTCGAACTCTTCGAGCAGCCGGTGATAGTCGGCGTTGTGCTCTTCGAACACCTCGTGCGGGCGGGTGGTGAAATCGTAAGGATGCTGCGCGGCGGCAAACGCGGCGCGTTTCTCAGGCCTGGAGCGAAACCCGAACATCATGTAGGGTGACGAGACAGGCTTCGGCTTGATGTAATAATCGCCCGCCCGCCTGGCCAGCACCGAGGGTGCAAACGGCATCCAGAAATCGCGATTCTTGACCATTTCATTGATTTCGCGCACCGCGGCCGGCGAATCGGCGCGCGCTAAAATAGACCGGTTCCCAAGCGCTCGGGCGCCGAACTCCACCGCTCCCTTGGCGCGCGCGACGATCTTGCCCTCGGCGAGTTTTTCCGCCGCCACGGCCTCGATATCGTTTGTCCAGTGAAACCGCATGGTCCGGTTCGACTCCACTTCCAGCGCCAGTTGGGACTCGCCGTCGGTGATCGGCTCGCCGTAATAGAGCGCGCCCAGAGGCCGGACCCGATCGCCCGCGCGAGCCGCCAGGTGACAAGCCGCGCCGATGCTGTTCGACTCGTCGCCGCAGGAGGGAAATACGTAAAGGTCCTCCGGCTCGGGGATTTCGAGCAGGGCCAGGTTTGCCTTGACGTTCATGAAGACGCCCCCCGAACAGGCTACTTTGCGAATGCCTGTCTCGCGAATGGCGTTTGAGACCCATTGGACGAGCATGTCCTCGATAAACCTCTGCGCGCCGGCGGCGATCGTGTCAAAACGTTTTCCATCGAGCGATTTCTTTAAAAAATCGTAGGCCGCGTACATGGACGGCACGCCCGCGCGGCGCGACCAGGACATCCCGTCGGAGGCGAATTCGAACAGACTCGAAAAATCGCGCGCCGCGCTCTCGATCCGCTGATTCGAAGAAACATACGGCGCCAGGCCCATCACCTTGTACTCATGCTCGAGGGGAGCCATCCCCAGATAGCGCGTCACCAGAGCGTACAGCCGTCCGATCGAATCGTGTTCGGACACCGTCGCGATTCTCGAAAGCACTCCGCCCTGGCCGATGCTCACCGTGGCCGACAAACGATCGCCCGAGCCGTCGCACGTCAGCACCAGAATCTTTTCGCCGGGCCAGGGAGCCGTATGATAGGCGGCCGAAGCGTGCGCCAGATGATGCTCGACCGGCTCGACGTTTTCCTTTGCCACGCCAATCTGAGCGAGTGCCGCCACGCGTTGCTCCGCTTTACGCCTCTGATACGCGCGATCGACGAAGGTCCCTTTGAACGGCTGCTTGAACCGGCTCGCCAGATCCGCCGACCGCTCATAGTCCGCGAGAATCGTGTCCGGCCGCCATTGGTGGTAATTCATGTACAGGCCGTTCAGGCCCACGCGAGCGCCGCTGCCATTCACCATCTGGAGCGCGAGTTTGACCGCCCCGGCCGGTGCGTCCCCCTGGTTCTTGACCCGGGTCAGCCGCTCTTCCTGCAGCGCCAGTTCGATCCGTCCGTCGCGGACGACAGCAACCGAAGCGTTATGACCATCGTGAATGCCGACGAAAACGCTCACGAGGGCACCTCTTCCTTGGGTGCGTAGTAGGAGCGATAGTAGCCGTAGTAGTAATAGCTGTCGCTCAGTTCCTTGTGGACCTCATTCAGCACCAGCCCGACGACCTTCGCCCGCAAACGATTCAACGTCGCGAGCACGCTGGCCACCGCCTTGCGGCTGGTTTGCCCGGCACGAGCCACGACGATGACTCCGTCGACCGCAGTCGCCATTTGCAAAGGCTCGGCAAATCCCAGAAGAGGGGGCGCGTCCAGCACGACCAGGTCGTAATCGGAGGACGCCTCCTCCAGCAACTCCGCCAGGCCTCTGCCGATAAGATCGGACGCCCGCCGCGACGGTGGACCCGCGGCCAGAATGTGGAGTTGCTCCAAACCTTCCACCTTCACCAACGCATCGCGCCAGGGGATCTCGCCCAACAGCACATTGGACAGGCCGACCACGCTCGGCAGATTAAAATTACGATGAACGCTGGGCCGGCGCAGGTCTCCGTCGATCAGCAGCGTTCTCTTTCCCTGCTCGGCATGGGCGGTGGCCAGGTTGGCGGCCGTCGTCGTCTTGCCCTCGCCGGGAGCGGCGCTGGTCACTAATAAAGACCGGTACTGGCGGTCGAAACTGCCCAGCAAAATCGAATTGCGCAGAGTCCGAATCGATTCGTGAAAGCCGGTCAGATCCTGTTCTCCCTCGATCGCCATTCCATTCTTAAATCCTGCCTTGAAGTTCGGCGATCCCGCCGAGTGGCGATTCTTCATCAGCGGCAGACTACCGATCACTTCCGTACGCAGAGTGCGGGAAACCTGCTCCGGATCGCGGATGGTCTTGTCCAGAATGTCGCTCAGCACGGCGGTACCAACGGCAACCAGTGCCGAAAACAGGAAGGCGAGAAGAACGTTCAGCCGGACATCGGGAAACACGGCTTTTAAGGCGGGCCTCGCCGGATCGGCGATCCGGATGGCGCTGTTCTGGAACCCTGCGTTAATGCCCGCTTCCTTAATTTTGCGGACCAACTCCTCGTACAGAGTCTTATCCGCATCGGCCTCCCGCTTCAGCGCCTGATACTCGAACGACCGCGCATTGACATGGTCGAAATCGGCCTTCGCGTCGGCCACCGCCTGCCTCACCGAGGCTTCGTGGCGCTGACTCTCGTTGTATTCGATCAGGACCCTCTGTCCGACGTCCTTCACCGCCGCTTCGATCGACGATTCCACTTCGCGGACCCTGGCCTCCGCCTTCCTATATTCCGGATGGTTCGGGCCGAAATGGCTTTTGATTTCGACGAAGTGCTCCCGGGCCTCATTCAAATGCTCCACCAGGCGGCGCAGTCCGTCCCCCTGCGCGGCGGCCAGCGCAGCCTCGATCGAGCCCCCTTGCACCGACTGGTAGGCCGCTTCCTTCTTCAGACGGTCCCCCTCGGCATTGGTGTATTCGGTATTCATCTGCAGCAGGCGCGAGGCAAGGATGTTGGTTTTCTCCTCCGGGTTAATGACGTTCAATTCGCGTTCGAATCCCACCAGCGCCTGGCTGGAACGCTCCATCTTGGCCCGCAGTTCCTCGATCTGTTTCTCCATGAACGTCGCCAAAGACGCCGAGCTGCGCATGCGGATGTTCCAGGTGTGCTCGAAATAGGACTGCGCGATGGCGTTGGCTGCATCGGCCGCCAGCTGCGGATCCTCGGACCGGTAGCTGATCAGCAGCAGGTAGGTATTCGGGGGCCTGGTCACTTTCAACCGCCGGAGCGCGACCGGCGCGTCGCCCGCGCGGGCGAGCGTCGATGTCGCCTCGGCCTGATGCTCCAGCTCGCGCAGCTTGAAGCGCTGATCGACCGGCCGCAGCACGGAATCCGACTGCACCAGCTTGATTTGCGTGGCGAGATATTGATCCGAGTCGTTTAAAGAAGTGCGCGCCGCATCCTGCCCCACCACCCCGGAAGGCGTTTGCCGGTCCACATCGACCGTCGCCGTCGACTCATAAATCGGTGTCAGGCGCGACGAAATGATGGCCGTGCCGACCACCGCGGCGGCGATAAATCCGCCGATGCGCCAGCGATAGCGCTTCAGAATCCACAGGTACTGCGAAAGCGGAAGCTTGCCTTCCTCGGCTTCCTGGTCGGCCGGTTGGTAGACTGCCGGCGCATACGCCGGCACGCGTCCCATCTCGACCAACATCGGCAACCGTTCTTGCTCCTGCATCGAATCTCCTTCTGAAAATTCGCCAACGTTCGCCAACCAACTACGGACGGCTGTAAATCAACATTCCCGAAGCCGTACTGGACGCAAAACCGATGGCGCGATCGATGGTATTCATCGTCAGCCGCGCCGAGCGGTTATCGGGAATATAGAAAATGTCGTTCGGCGTCAGTGCGACATCCGGCTGCTTGCGATCCAGGATTTTTCTGAGATCGATGGCAACTTCCTGCTGCGCCCCTGGCGAGGCAGTATCGCCACGACGGTAAATGAACGCCTGTTTGCCGGCGTAGGGCAGCAGGCCCTCGGCCATCGCCAGAGCTTTCAGCACGGTCAGTCCGAATCCGTCCTCGATCTTGAACGCGCCGGGATGCTTTACGTTCCCGACCACGAAAACGCGCCCGATTTGCGGTACCCGGACTTCCTCTCCGCCCTCAAGCACCACGTTCAACTCTGGCTCCGCCAAGTCGATCAGCCCTTTTACCGGGATTCGTTCGACCCGCGGCGCTCCTCCCGGCGCCAGCGGCGGTCTGGTGACGAGAATCTCCGTCCCCGCTTCGCTCGACAACCCCTGGGCGCGCGTCAACGCTTCTAACAAAGTGGTTTTTCCCAGCGCTTGAAACGTCAGCGGCACTTTCACCGCCCCAGCGACACTGATCGGGCGGCTATGGTACTCGGCGATGGTCACCGTGACCACAGGGTCCACCAGAATTTCTTCCGTGCTCAACGCCGTCGCTATCCTTTCCTCCAGATCCGATGGCATCAACCCCTTGGCTTCCACCTTTTGCTTCAGCATCGGCAGGCGCAGAAATCCCTCCGCGCTCACCCGCGCCGTTCTGGTTAGCTCCGGCGCGCCGTATACCGAAATGGAAAGAAGATCGTTCGGACCGATCTTCTGCGCCGGAAGGTTCCCGGCTAGCGACGGCTCAACCACTACCGACGGTGCCCCCTGCCCGGCCACAAGCCAGGTTATGGACAGGCATAAAATACACTGGAATAAGAAGATCCGCACTGTTCTCACGCTCCGGCGTGCGCGTTCGGGGAAGGTCAGCTTCGGACGAGGTTTGCGCACAAAACTCTGGTGCGCAACAGGGAGGATTCGTCTCAGGTGGATCTGAAAAATTGCGCCGACGCTAGCGCCAAATCTGATACCACTTACGAGACTCTGGGGTAGCTGCGCCTTCCAGTGGCTCTAAGGATTCTCCGGTAAGAGTAGCCTTGGGGTTAGTGACGCAGAGCGTCTCTGCCAGTCCTTCGCCACAGTGCTTCTTGACCCACTGATACGCCAGGTCGAGCCGCGGAGGACGATGCTCGCAATCGTGGGCATCGCTGGCCAGAAAATGCACCAGCCGCCGGTCGAGTAACGTGCGCGAAAACTCCGCCGCGCGCCGCCCGAATTCGCCCAGCAGGCTTTGCCCCGTCACCTGCACGCAGGCGCCCGCTTCCACCCATATAGCGATCTGATCGACCCGCTGCCGCAGCAGGCTGTTGCGCTCCGGATGGGTGATCACGGGCGTCATGCCGGCCTCTTCCAGCCGCAAAAAAATCTCGCCCGTATTGTTGAAAATCAGCAGGTCGGAAAATTCCACCATCAGATAGCGGTGGTGATTGATGGTGTACTTGCGCGGATTGTCGATGGCGTCCTGAATGTTGTCGTAGCTGAGGTGAAAATCGCAGCCCGAATGCAGCTTCAGGATGTTACCTGACGCTTCCGCCACTTCGGCCAGCCGTTCCTCGATGACCTGCGGATCAAAGCGGTAGTTCGGATTGGCGTGCGGGGTGGCCACCAGGTCGGTGGTACCGTGCTCGGCCGCCATGCGCACCATGGCCACCGAATCCTCAAGCGTCCGCGCGCCGTCGTCCAGACCGTACAGCACGTGGCTGTGAATGTCGATCAATTCTTAATTTTAACGCTACTTATTGGCCCGGCAGCGCCTGCATCTTCACGATTTCGATGCGGCGGTTTTTCGTCCGCCCCGCTTCGGTCGTGTTCTCGGCAATCGGACGCGTGTCGCCGAGGCCCTGCGGATCCAGGCGCGTGCGCTTCGCTCCGTTCGTGGCGAGCCACGTCACCACAGCCGAGGCGCGCCGGAACGACAGCGTCATATTGCCCATCTTCGTGCCGGTATTGTCAGTGTGCCCTTCGATGCGCAGGCGCCACGTGGGATGGTCGTTCATCATGGCGATCACTTCGTTGAGAATCGCCTCCGAGGCGGGCGTCAGGTCGGCCCGGCCCGCCAGGAACTGGATCGAGTAAAGCGGAACATGCCCGTAGCGCTCCAGCATATCGGCGATCGAAGACGCGTCGATCACGGAATCGAAATCCGGCGCCACGGAACTGATCTCGGTCAGCGTGTAGTAATGCGACGCCGCTTCCACCGTCACCCAGAAGTCGTTCTTGCGCGCCGTCAGCGCACCTTCCACCTCGGAGAACCGGTAGGGGATTTCGAACCCCGCGGTCTTCAGCGCGACGGCCGCCTGCTCGACAATCGACGCCGGCGTGATCCCCTCGCGGCATTCGTACATCACCGACCGGCTGTTGCCTTCAATGGATGTGTTGATCGCCTCGCCCTGGTCATCCTCGCCGACCGGAACATCGCGATGATCGGAGTCTTTTTTCTCGCAGTTATCGATGCGGCATTCCAGCAGCTTCGGAGAAAACTTGGAATCGACGCAACCCGCCTGATCCGGGGCGAGCTTCGGAGCCTGCGCGAGCAGGGGTTGAATCCCCGTCAGCGTGAGGAGGAGCAGGAACAAAACATGAGGAGAATGTTTCACGCCGCGTTTACGATTCTACCAGGAATTTTATCCGCCAATCGAGTACATCGGCCTGGGCGGCGCAACGAAGCGCGTGGAGTTGATCTCGTGTCCGAGCCACTTGGCTCGCACCGACCCGCCGACGGCCCCGGCAATTTCCTCATCGGACGCGTTGCCCCGAATCAGAGCGCGAATATCGGTCTCTTCCACCGCGAACAGGCAGTAGCGGAGTTGCCCGTCGGCGGTAATGCGCAGGCGGTTGCAGTTCAGACAGAAGGGCCTGCTCACGGACGCGATAAAACCGACCCGGCCGATGCCGTCGGCAAAGCGATATTCGGTCGCCGGAGCTCTTGGGTCGCGATCCGGAATCACCGCGAGGAGCCCGATGTCACGCTCCAGCATGGCGATCATGTCGTCGGCCAGCAGCACCCGCCCGCGCTCCCATAGGCCTTGCGCGTCCAGCGGCATGAACTCGATGTAGCGGATTTCGATGTCGCGCTCGCGCCCAAACCGCGCCAGCGGCACGATGTCCGGCTCGATCAGATCCTTCACGGCGACCACGTTCAGCTTGATCGGACCGTAGCCCAGCCTGCGGCACGTCTCGATGCCTTCCATCACCCGGTCGAAGTCGTCGCGCCTGGTGATCTGCTTGAAACGGTCGCGGTCCAAGGTATCGAGGTGCACATTGATGCGCCGTAGCCCGGCGTCGTACAACTCCTCCGCCTGTTGCGCCAGCAGCACACCGTTGGTGGTCAGGGCCAGATCCTCAATGCCTTCAATCGCCGACAGTTTCCGGATCAGCGTGGAGAGGTTTTTCCGGAGCAGCGGTTCGCCGCCCGTCACGCGAAGCTTGCGAACGCCCAGCTTGGCGACGATCGAGACAAATCGCTCGATCTCCTCGAAGCTCAACAGTTGCGCGCGCGCCTCGAATTTCACCGCTGTTTCCGGCATGCAGTAAAAGCAGCGGATGTTGCAACGGTCGGTCACGCTGATGCGCAGACTGTCGTGCAGGCGCCCGAAGGTGTCGATCAGCGCGTTTGTCAAAGGCAACGCCCCTTGTGTGTTTCGTGGCGCATGCCCCTGGCGTGCCGCGTCGACACTCGTGTCGATGCCCGACCGCCCGCATCGAGACGAGTCTCGACGCGGCACGCACGAGTGCGTGCGCCATGTGACATGCAAAGTGGTCGCATTACTTCACAGCCAGCATACGCTCAATCGGGAGCCTCGCCCGATCGATAATATCTTGCGGCAATTCGACGCGCGGCGACAGGTTCTTCAGCGCGTCGCGCAGTTTTTCCAGCGTGTTCCGGCGCATATACGGGCACTCGCTGCAATTGCAGTTCTCATTGGGCAGGAAATGGAACTTCTTCGACGGCGCCAGCCGCTGCAGCGAATGGCCCACACCGCTTTCGGTCATGACGATAAATTCCGGCGCGTCCTGGTGCGCGCACCAGTCAATGATGGCCGAGGTGGACCCGATAAAATCGGCCATGGCGAGAACGTCGGCCGAGCACTCGGGATGCGCCGCCACCAGTGCCGAAGGATGTTCCACCCGGGCCGCCGCCAGCTTGCGCGCGGCGAACGTCGCGTGGACGATGCAGGCGCCCTGCCAGATTTTCATGTTGGTGCGTCCGGTCTGTTCACGAACGTAATTGCCCAGGTTAATGTCGGGCAGGAACAGAACCGGCTGGTCCGCCGGAATCGAGTTGACGATCTTCACCGCATTGCGCGACGTGCACAGAATATCGCTTTCGGCCTTCACCTCGACCGACGTGTTGATATAGGAGACGATCGCATACTCTGGATGCGCGTGCTTAAACGCGCGCACCTGCTCCACGGGGCAGCTATCCACCAGGCTGCATCCCGCGTCGCGATCCGGCACCACGACGATGCGCTCCGGATTCAGCACCTTCGCGGTCTCCGCCATGAACCAAACACCGCAGAACGCAATTACCTCGCCCGAAAACTCCCGCGCCTTGCGAGCCAGTTCCAGACTGTCTCCCACGGCGTCGGCCAGATCCTGAATCTCCGAATCCTGGTAATGATGCGCCAGAATGACCGCTTTGCGGGACAGTTTCAGATCGGAAATTTCGTCAATCAGGGAATCGATGGCAATCATGAAGGAACCGCTCCCTATATTCTATCCCGAACTCTGCGGAACGGTCCTGCGCGTGCTTATTTCAATCCTTCGAGAAGCAAGACGAAAGGTGAATTTATGAAGATGAATCTGAAGTATTGGGTACTGGCCGCGGCCATGACCATCGGTCTCGGTGGAGTCGCCCTCCAGGCCGACGACGCCAAGGACTATTCGAAAACCAAGCAATACCAGCAGGGTGTGCGCGAAGGTAAGGACGACCATGCGCACAACAAGGACCACAGCCGGAAGCGCCACTTCAAAAATGATGAAGACCAGAAGGCCTACGAAGCCGGCTACCAGAAGGGCTTTGTTGTTGAAGTGAAAATCCCCTAAAAGTGCGGTGGAATAGTCTACTGTCGACGCGGCGAATCTGCATAGTCAGGTCGCCGCGCGCAGGAATTGACGAACTATTTACCGATCGCCCAAACATGATGCTGCGTCCTGACGATCATCGTGCCCTGTGAAACTGCCGGGGTCGCCATCAGCACCTCGCCGAAGTCTTTCTGACCCAGAATCTCGAACTCCGCCCCCGCCTTCAAGACGAATAGGTTTCCTTCTTCGTCTCCGATATAGATCCGTCCGTCCGACGCGATCGGCGACGATGTCCACCCTCCGGGAGCAATCCGCTTCTGATAAAACTGCTTCCCTGTCTTGGCCTCGAACGCAGTCAGCACTCCGTTGGTCGAGACGACGTATAGAATGCCGCGGTACAGCAGCGGGGTGGCCATGTACGGCCCGTTACGCATATCGCTCCACACTACCGCGTCGCTTGAAGTCGCGTCGCCCTTTAGCGTCAGATCCCCGCGAGCTCCCGGTTTCACCGCGTAAATCGGCTTGATAGGGTTGTAACCGTTGGCGACAAACATCAGCCCTTCGCCGAACACCGGTGTCGGAGTCGTGTTCGTCGAACTTGGCCCCAGCCTCCATAGTTCCTTTCCCGTCTCCAGGTCGTAACCTTGGATCAACGGCGCCGCGTTCACCACCACTTCCTTGCCTTCGAAAATCCCCGGCGTCGACCACGACGGATTCGCGCCTCTCCCCGTCCTCCACATCTCGCGGCCGGTATCGACATCGAACGCCGCTAGGTACCCGTCGCCCAGCGAATCGCACAGCACGATGGCTTTCTTTCCGTAAATCACCGGCGAACTGGCCGTCCCCCAGGTGTACTCGGGATTGTTGTGCTTCCCGGCGTGAATCACGCCGAGGTCTTTCTTCCACAGGAGGTCACCCTTGAAGTTGTAGCAGTACAACCCTTGCGACCCGAACGACACCACCACGTGTTCCCCATCGGTCGCCGGAGTCTCCGACGCATAGCTGTTGTGCGGATGCCGGTGGATATTCGGCACACCTTCTGAGGCCAGCCTCTCCCAGAGAATTTTCCCGCTCTTGCGATCCAGACAAAATATCCGCCACTGCTGGCTGGCCGCGTCCGTCCGCATGTCGACCGCGCCCTTTAAAACCGATTCAAATAAAAAATCCTTGTCGCTGCTGACGGCTGTGGTGAGAAAAACCCGGTCGCCCCAAACAATGGCGCTGGAATGCCCGAGCCCCGGAATCTCCGACTTCCAGGCGATGTTCCAATCCGCCGGCAGATTCTGCCCGTCGGCCACGCCCGCGGCCTTTTCACCGCGAAATTGCGGCCAGTTCTGAGCGTCTAACGAAACCGTCAAAATACCCAGAAAAAACGCGGACTTCATGGGGTCGATTATACTCCCGCGACGCGCCGTTACTGCTGCACCGTCTCCCGCTCCAAAAACTTCAGCAGCAAATAGAAAAACAAAAAAATGGACACCGCGAAGATGGCCATATGCCAGGTGTGCGCCTTCACCCAGGCCTTCGAATTATCGACTGTCCCCAGCTTCACCCCCAGGTACGCCAGCCCCGAATACCGCACAATCCGTCCGACCGCCAGCACTCCCAGGAATCGCCACCGGCTCACCCCTAGCGCCCCGGCGCAGGCCGCGAAGGCCTTGAAGGGGAGAAACGGCAGGGGCACCAGCGCAGGGATGAACACAGTGACCAGGCCGTAGCGTTGGAACCACATCCGAAATTTCGCGCCGCGCTCGGAGGACGTGTAACGGGCCAGCACTTTTTCGCCGCCCCTTTGCATCACATCGAAAAACGCCGCCGTGCCGATCAGCGATCCCAACACCGCCATCGCCGCGCAAAGCGCTGCGTCGTTCGGCCGCGCAATCGCCATGCCGACCAGCAGCCAGTCGGTCCCCCCGGGATTCGGGATGCCCAGCGATTCCACGGTCGAAACAATCAACACTCCCCAGGGCCCCAGCGCCTTGAGGATCTCCCAGAAATGACTCATTCCATCATTCCGATCAACTCCGCTTCATCGATCACCTTCACTCCCAGTTCCTTCGCCTTGTCGAGCTTCGAGCCGGCTTCCTCGCCGGCGACCACATAGCTCGTTTTTTTACTCACTGACTTAGAAACCTTCCCGCCCGCGGTTTCGATGCGCGCCTGCGCCTCGTCACGCGTCAGATTCGGTAGAGTCCCCGTGAGCACGAAGGTGAGACCCTCCAGTTTCCCAGTGTGACGCGTGACTTCGTACTTGAAATCGAACTTCTCTTTGCGCAGACGCTCCACTAAATCGCGATTCGGCTGGTGTTCGAAAAACTGTTTGATGCCGTGCGCGACCTTCGGGCCCACTTCTTCGGCCTTCTTTAACTCGTCCTCGCCGGCGTTCATGATCAGGTCAAGATCGCCGAACGTCTCCGCCAGAATCTGCGCCGTGCGTTCTCCCACGGAGGGAATGCCAAGCCCGTTCAGCAGGCGATGTAATGCCGATTTTCGAGATGCGTCGATATTGTTCCAGACGTTCGTCGCCGATTTGGAACCCATCCGTTCGATCTTCGCCAGATCGTCGACGGTCAATAGGTATAGATCGGCAACGTTTTTTACCAGCCCCGAATCGACCAAGTGGTTCACCAGCACTTCGCCCAATCCATCGATGTCCATGACGCCGCGGGCGGCAAAATGGAGTACCGATTCCTTCAGCCTCGCGGGACAATTCGTATTGATGCAACGGCTGATCGCTTCGCCCTCGGCGCGCACCACCTCTTCGCCGCAGACGGGGCATTTTTTTGGCATCATGAACGGCCGGCGGCTCTCGCCCTCTTTCATGACGCGCACGACCTTCGGAATCACGTCTCCCGCGCGTTCCACCAGCACCATATCGCCGATCTGCACGCCCAGTCGGCCGATCTCGTCTTCGTTGTGCAGCGTCGCCTTCGAGACCATCACGCCGCCGATATTCACCGGTTTAAACATGGCCGTCGGTGTAACGGCTCCCGTGCGTCCGACACTGACGATAATATCTTCCACCACTGTTTGGGCTTGCCGCGCCGGGAACTTGAAGGCAATCGCCCATCGCGGAGCCTTGGCGGTCCAGCCCAACTTCGCTTGCTGCTCGACGGAATCGATTTTTGCCACCACTCCATCGATTTCCAGCGGCAGCGAGTCGCGCTTCTCCTCCCACTCTTTGCAGAATGCGACCAATTCCTCGACGCCGGCGCATTTCTGGCGATGCGAATTCACCTTGAAGCCGAGTTTTTGGAGTGTTTCGAGCGATTCCCACTGCGTCGGCCGCGGCGGAATGAGAAAGTATGCATAAAAATCGAGTTTCCGGGACGCCGTGATCGATGGATCCAGCACTCGCAGCGATCCCGCCGCCGCATTCCTCGGATTCGCAAACCGAGGCAGCTCCGCCAGTTCGCGCTCTGCGTTGAGTTTCTCAAACGCCTTCTTGTTAAAAACCACCTCGCCGCGCACTTCGAACGATCCGTGGGCGCGCAACGGGACGGATTTGATGGTGCGGGTGTTTTCGGTAACGTCCTCGCCCACTTGCCCGTCGCCGCGCGTCACCGCCTGGGCGAATTTCCCGTCGCGATAATGCACTGCCAGCGACAATCCATCCAGCTTTAACTCAACAACATAAGTGTATGGCTCGTCGCCCAGCAGGTCGCGCACGCGGCGATCGAAATCGCGCAATTCCTGCTCATCGAGGGCGTTATCCAGGCTCAGCATCGCTCCCGAATGGGCGACCTTGACGAATCCTTCGCGAGGCTTGCCGCCGACCCGTTGGGTGGGCGAATCAGGCGAGGCGAATTCCGGATGCGCGGCCTCTAAATCCTTCAGCTCCCGCATCATCGCGTCATATTCGGCGTCGGTGATCTCCGGCGCGTCGAGCACGTAGTACAGATGCTCGTGGCGCCGCAGTTCGTCGCGCAAATGTTCGATTCTGCGGAGGTTATACTGGAAAGATCGCACCATATCAGCAGCCGGTTCTCATTTATAATCCTGCGGCCGGCAAATTCCGACGCAATCCTGAGCGCACTTTACAACGTACCACTGACGCACTCAGCCGCGCGAGTCTGCGCCCGCGGCTTATCGCCACCGACAGCGCGGGACACGCCACCGAGCTCGCGGCGCAGGCCGTGCGCGATGGCGCCGACCTGATCCTGGTGCTGGGTGGCGACGGGACAATCAACGAAGTCGCGAATGGGATGGTGGGGTCGCGAACCCATCTGGGCGTGCTCCCCGCCGGGACGGCGAATGTGCTGGCGATGGAATTGCAACTGGGGTCAAGCCTGGAGCGCGCGATCGGAAGGCTCGCGGCCTGTTCGCCGAAACAGATTTCGATCGGGCGATTGTGCCAGCCCGCGAAGCCGGCGCGCCATTTTCTGATGATGGCCGGCGCAGGGTTCGATGCGCAGGTGGTGTGCGACCTCAAGCCCGGCCTGAAAGCGAAAACCGGCAAGTTCGCCTATTGGGTGGCCGGATTTTCGCAGATCGTGAAGCGCGTGGGGCAACTGGAAACGCGCATCAACGGCGATACATACCCTTGCGGATTCACGCTGGCTTCGCGGGTGCGGAACTATGGAGGCGACCTGGAACTGGCGCGTGGCGCGTCGCTGCTGAGCGATGAATTCGAGACCGTGATGTTCGAAGGATCGAATCCGCTGCGCTACGCTTTTTACATGATGGCCGTAGCCGTGAAGCAGGTGCAGAAAATGCCCGGAGTGCATACGGTTCGCTCCAAGCGCATTGAACTGCTGGGCGATGCGCCGATTCAGATCGACGGCGAATACGTGGGCCGGGCTCCGGCGACCATCGAGATTGTTCCCGACGCGCTGATGCTGCTCGTCCCCGAGTCGTATGGATAACGTCACACATTCGCTGGTCGGGCTGATGCTGGCGCGCGTCACCGGAAGGAACGCCATGATGATGGTGGTCGCGGCGAATCTGCCCGACGTCGACATAGTCTCCTGGGCCGGCGGCACGCTAACGTATTTGGAATACCATCGCGGCCTGGCGCATTCGATCGTCGCCGCCCCGCTGCTAGCGGTCATCCCGATGCTGCTGTTCCGCGGCCGCAACTGGCGGTCGTATCTGGCTTGCCTGGCGGGCGTCTTCAGCCATCTGATGCTGGATTGGACGAATACTTACGGCATCCGGCTGCTGCTGCCGTTTTCCTCTCGCTGGCTGCATCTCGACGTGACCGATGTGGTCGACCCGTGGATTCTCCTCGCTCTTCTGCTGGCGGTAGCGGCACCGGCGCTCGCCGGGCTGGTCAGCGCCGAGATCGGGGCGAAGAAAAGCTTTGGAGTAAAACGAGGCTGGGCCTGGGTTGCGCTGGTCTTCCTGCTGGCATACGAAGGCGGACGATTCGCCGCGCATCAGAGGGCGCTGGCGGTGATGGGCGCGAGGCTGTATGAAGGCAAGCCGGCTATCAGCCTGAGCGCGATTCCGAATCGATGGACGCCTTTTCGTTGGCGTGGAGTGGCCGAAGGCGACGGTTATGTGGTCGATGTGCCCGTCGACCTCAACGCCGAGTTCGATCCCTCCGCGGGTCGCGTCGATTACCCCAGCCCGCCGAATGAAGCCGCGTTGAGGACTCGTCCGTTTGAAGTGTTTGGTAAGTTCAATCAGTTGCCGTTCTGGAAGACGGAAAAACTCGCCGACGGTACGACCCGGGTGCAGTTAATCGACCTGCGCTTCGGCACGCCGGAGCAGCCCGGCTTCGCAGCGACCGCGATTGTCGACGCAACGGGTGTGGTGATCGAGTCGAGGTTTGGGTTTGGGCAGTTGCCGGTCGGCCGGTGAAGTTAGACGCGGCTCGCGGAGTTACACTCATCCTCAGGAGCCTTCGGTATGCGAAAAACTCTCCTCGCTTTCATTTTCGCGTCTGGCTGGGTATTTGCAGAGGATCGCGCAACGGCGACGGGTAAGGTCACCGATGCGGCCGGCAAGCTTCTGGAGCACGCGACGGTATTCGTTTATGAAGGGCACGTCAAGAAGGGTTACGGCGTCTATTGCCCGACGTGCTGGGCGGATTGCGGTAAACATGCCGCTACCGATCCCGATGGCAATTTCACGATTGCCGGCCTGAATCCCGATCTGAAATTCAAGCTGATGGTGGTGAGGGAAGGGTACACTTCGGCGTTCGTCGATCAGGTGGACCCCGCCAAGGGCGCTGCGCAACCCGCTTCATTGAAGGCGCGCCCGCCGATTGAAGACACGTCGCAAGGTTCGAGGACGCGTGGTGGACGGCCAGGGCAAGCCGGTGAAGGATGCCGTCATCGAGTAGGAGGGCGTCGGATATCGCGGTCCAGGCGGCGGGATTGGACACCGGTTCGGCGGACCGGACGGCTGGATCGACTCCATCGCGGTCACTAACGAGCATGGTGAGTTCGAGATGGCGTACAGCAAACCCGCGGTCGAGATGATCCTCCGTGTCAGTCCTCGCGGTATGGCGCAGAAATTGTTCACTGAACCGACGGGGCCGGATCGAAAAATGATGACCGTGACCGACGGCGCGACCATTTTCGGCCGCGTGGTGCAGTCGGACGGGAAGCCGGCGGCGAACGTCGAAATCGGAGTGATGGCGCACAGCCGTTTTTCCGGAACCACGTTCCCCGAAATGGTCATCGGGACGAGAGAAGACGGGACGTTCGCCATCACGAATGTTCCTGTCGGGCGCATTCTCTATGTCTATCCGAAAATGGAGTCGCTCGCGCCCCTGGGATTCGCCGGGAATCCGGAGCCTCTGGAAACGAAGGACGACGGGCTGGAGATTCATATCGGTGATCTGAGATTGCAGCCGTCCTACACGCTGCGCGGGAAGGTCGTGCTGAGCGATGGGTCGGCCGTGGGCAACGAGATGCGGGTCACCATCGGCGCGGACAGCATCATGGACAGCCAGATGGTGGTGCTCGGGCCAGACGGGACCTTCGAATTTAAAGGTCTGGCGAAAGGTATTTATACGCTGATGCCTGGCGTCCGGAATTACAAGCTCGCCGACGGCGACACGGGCGAGGTACTGGTGGATCGCGACGGCAAGAACGTTCTACTTCGCGTGGAGCCGAGGCCGGTGAGGCAGTAGGCTACGCGAGCAGGATGAGGGGTTCATTTTCCCGTTATCCGAATTTTGCGCTTCCAATTATAGTACCGCCGGTCATCATTGTGGCTCCGTGCTGAAATTTAGAATTACCCGGGACCGAAACGCTGTCCGCTAGTGGGAACCTCACGGTTAGCTTTGCGCCAAACTCCTTGCCGAGGAGACAATTCCCTTGACATCAATCAAATACAAGCATAAAATTTACCCCATACTTCGTCTCACCCCACACTCCATGCAGTGGGGAATTTTGCCGTTACTCGCTTAAGGGTCTTAGAGGAGATAAACATGAGCCTGAGAGGTTCCAAACCAAGCATTGGTTCTGCGATTTTGCTCGGCGTGCTGATTGCGGCCGTCGGGATTCTGCTGGTTGGCATGGCGCCGCCGGCGATGGGACAAGCCGCGACCGGGACGTTGACCGGTTCGGTAGCGGACGCCCAGGGCGCAGTCATTCCGGGCGCCACCGTCAAATTGACGGATGCCGGGACCGGCAGCGTTCGCGAAATCACTACGAACGAGGTGGGCCGGTACACCATCCCCAATATTGCTCCGGGCGATTACATCGTCACCGTCACCAAGGAAGGGTTCACGGCGGCGCGGTTGACCGGTCAGCACGTGGAGGTCGGCGAAACGCTGACGCTGAATATTCCTCTGGCGGTTGGCGCGGCCACCACGACGGTAGAAGTGCAAGCGCAAGCGGGCGCCGAACTACAGACCTTGAACGCGACCATCGGAACCACCATGCGCAACGACGCGCTGACCGTGATGCCGAATCTGGCCCGTGACGTGGGCGCGCTGGCGAGCTTGCAGGTGGGCGTATCGCTGGCCGGCAACGTGGCCGGCGCGGCGACCGATCAGAACAAGATGCAGCTCGACGGCGGCAATAATAGCGACGACATGGCCGGCGGCGGCAACAGCTACGTTCCCGGCAACGGCTACGCGGGGACGTCGGCCACCGGCGGCACGCCATCGGGCGTGATGCCGACTCCGGTGGAAAGTATTGAAGAATTCAAAGTCGGCACCATGGGGCAGACGGCGGACTTCGGTGGCGCGGCGGGCAGCCAGCTTCAATTGGTTACCAAGCGCGGAACCAACCAGTATCACGGCGCGGCCTATGAGTACTATTTCGCCAACAACGTGGCCGCGGCAAATCTGTGGAAGAACAATCATACGCCGGACGCTTTTACCGGCACGACCGACACTCCTCTTCCGAAGACGCACCGCAACCGCTACGGCGGAGCGCTGGGCGGGACTCTTCTGCCGAAGTTCCTGGGCGGCAAAACGTATTTCTTCACCAACTACGAAGCCATGCGGTTCCCGCTGGTGACCACCGATGAGAGGGCGTCTCCCACGGCCACCTACCGTGCGGGCGTCCTCATGCTGCCCAACGCCGCGGGCGTGATCTCGCCCTACAACATCAACAACAACCCGGTGACGGTGAACGGCACCACCTATGCAAGCTGTACGGTGACCGCATCGTGCGATCCGCGCGGCCTGGGGGTCAACCCGGCGATTCAGGCGATCTGGAACAAGATGCCTCTTCCCAACGATCCGTCGTACACCTCGGGAACGCCGGGCGATGGGTATGGCAATTCGGGCGGTTTCCTCGCCTCTCTGTCGCTGCCGCAGAACTCGGATTTCATCGTGACCCGCATCGATCATGACTTCGGCGACAAGAACCGGCTCATGGTCAGTTACCGCGATTACGACTTTCACCTGCTGGTGTCCAACCAGGTGGATATGAGCGGCACGCTGGCAGGGAGTCCGGGGAGCTACACCTCCACCGCTCCGCGCGCCATCAAGCCGGACTACTTTGTCGCCGGCCTCTCCACCACCATCACGCCGAACATGACCAACGATCTCCATTTCAGCTACCTGCGCAACTTCTGGCAGTGGTTCACCGCCGGCGGTGTGCCGACGAGTCCGAGCCTGGGCGGCGTAGTGGAAATCGGCGGCGAGTCGATCAACGCGCTGATTCCCTACAACGTCGATTCTCAAGACACGCGCCAGCGCTTCTGGGACGGCAAAGACACTTATTTATCGGATCAATTGAGCCATCTGCATGGAAATCATCTGTTCCAGTACGGCGGCACGTATCAGCGGAACGACGACATCCACGCCCGCAACGACAACGGCGTGACCATCGACACGTCGACGACCTACCTGGCGGCGAGCGGGGCCGGCATCTCGACTGCCGCGTATACGCTGCCGGCGGGCGTGCCTTCAAGCGCTCTGTCCAACTTCGCAGGTCTGTTCGACCAGGCGACCGGAATTATCACGCAGACGCAGTTGTTGTACACACGGAGCGGAACGGCGCTGAATCTGAATCCCCCGGGCCAGTTCGGCACCGACCACAGCATCATTCCCAGCTACGACTTGTTCTGGAGCGACACCTGGCACATTAAGCCTCACTTGACATTGAGCTATGGCTTGACGTGGGATCTCTCGATGCCGCCGTATGAAGTGAACGGCAAGCAGGTGGAGATGGTGGACGATGCCGGGAATCCGATCGGCATCAAGGCCTATATGCAGGAGCGGCAGCAAGCCGCTTTGCAAGGACAGGCCTATACGCCCCAGATCGGCTTCGATCTGATTGGGAACGCTCAGGGCGGACAGAACAAGTATCCGTACCGCCCGTACTATGGCGGCTTTAGCCCGCACACGTCGCTGGCCTGGAATCCGAACTTCAGCGACGGTGTTATGCAGAAAATCTTCGGGAGCAACAATACCGTCATCCGCGGTGGGTATGGCCGCATCTACGGCCGGCTGAACGGCGTCGACCTGATGCTGGTTCCGCTGCTGGGCCCGGGCTTGTTGCAGGGCGTAGCGTGCGTGGGCCCAACCTCAACCGGGCAGTGCGCCGGAACCAGCGGCGCAACGCCTCTGACGGCGTTCCGTATCGGTGTGGATGGCAATACCGCGCCGCTGCCTCAGGTAACCGCGACTCTTCCGCAGCCGTTTTTCCCGGGTGCCATTCAGAACGGAGTCCTGAATGCGGGTGCGGCGGACGGATCGCAACTGGATCCGAATCTGAAACCCAACCACTCCGATGAGTTCACATTCAGCTTGCAGCGGTCGTTCTCCTCCAAGCTGATGCTGGAAGTCGGCTACATCGGCCGCAAGATCAACAATGAGTTCCAGGAGATCAACATCGACGCGGTGCCGTGGATGATGACGGACGGCGGGCAGAGTTTCTCCCAGGCGTACGCCAACGTTTACAGCGAATATTGCGGATTGCAGGGAGCTTCTGCAACCGGCGTTACCTGCAATAAGAACGCGGCAGCCGTGACCAATCAGCCGTTCTTTGAAGCGGCGCTGGGCGGGCCGGGCTCGGCCTATTGCGCCGCGGCCGGCAGTTGCACCAAGGCCGTGGTTGCCGCCGAGGGCGGGAACTTCTCGACCACGTCGGTCAACACGCTGTGGATCGACATCAACAAGTCTCCGAGCTGGAATCTGGGCCGGACGATGAACGAACTGCCTCTGGGAACGGGCCTAAATCAGCAGCTGACGGGTGCGTTCGACTTCATCAGCTCCTACGGACACGGCAGCTACAATGCGGCGTTCGTCACCTTCCGGACCACCGGCTGGCACGGGATCACGACTCAATCGAACCTGACGTACGGCAAGTCTCTGGGAACCGGAAGCGTGGTTCAGGCGAGCAGTTCGATCACGGTACCGAATCCGTTCGACTTCAATAACTTCGGTACATACGGCGTGCAGCCCTTCGACGTCCAATTTACGTATAGCCTGCTGACGTACTACGCGGAGCCGTGGTTCAAGAGCCAGAAGGGCTTTTTGGGACGGATCGCCGGCGGCTGGACGATCGCTCCTCTGTTCACGGCGCGCACCGGTCTCCCCCTCCGGGTTGCCAACGGCGGCGACGCGCAGAGCTTCGGCGAAATCTACTCGGGCCAGTCGGCAAACTATGAAAACGCAGCGGGAGCCGCGCCCTTCACAGGCGGTTCCTCGCAGACGGGCTTCTATAATCAGACGAGCGCATCGGTCGGCTCCTCGGAGAATCCGGCCAAGGGCGGCTCGGGAATCAACCTCTTCAACAATCCGACGGTGGTGGCTTCCGAGTTCCGGCCGCTGGTTCTGGGCGTCGATTCAAGCACCACCTTCCCGCTTCGCGGCTTCCCGTACTGGAATCTGGACTTGGCGGTCACCAAGGACATCCGGGTCGTGGAGCGGGTGAGCATGCAGTTGGTGATCCAATCGGTGAACGTGCTCAATCACTTCGTGCCGGCGGATCCCTCGGCGAATATTCAATCGACGAGTACGTTCGGAGTGGTGTCGAATCAGTTCACCAGCGGCAACGGCGTCCAGTCGCGCTGGATGGAGTTCGGACTGAAGCTGCGATTCTAAAACTCTTTAGCGCAGAAACAACAACGGGCGCCTCACCGGCTTCGGCCGGTGCCGGCGCCCGAATTTTTTGAAGCGATGTCTTTCGTTGTTGAAGAGTCATCGCCCGCCATTTCTGCCATTTCCCGCTTTCACTCGCCGCAGCAGGCGCGCGGGACCCGCTAGTTATTTAGCGGGAGACAAAGATGAACGTAGTAAGATTCTTGCCGCTGGTGGTCGCGGCCACGGCGCCGCTTTTTGCAGGTCAATCCTGGGTGACGGGGAACAGCACCGGTGCACAGACTGTGTCCAACAGTTCGGTCCCCCCGGTGAACATCCCTTTCTGTAAAGCAATCTCGTGGGATGTTGTGCCGCAGGCACCCAGCACGTACTACTTCATCGCGGGGAATCCCTTCACCGGCACGGCACTACCCCTGTATTTTGAGGCAATTCCCGCGGGAACCGGCGTCCAGTTGGCCGTCAACTTTTCAGGTGAGACCGGCGTCTCCGGCGGGGGGACTGCTCTTGCGGCGTTCGAAATCGACGGTACCGCCGGCAATGCGCTTCTGGGATGGGCCTGTCACGATATGGCGGCTTACGGCGGCACGAACACCGATTATGTCGGCCTTTACGATATTAAGGGCAATCTGGTGGCCCAAGCCAGCCAGACCTACGTGAGCGTCGCGCACGTCGCGACCTCGGGATGGCAGATCTCCGGAGGCAACGGAGGAGATGCCTATCACGTGGCTTTCGAACGCATCTGCACGGGCGAAGCAGCGATCCCTCTTTGGAAGACTGTTCCAAAAACCTCCGGAGGCTGCCCGCTCGGAACCGAACTGCTGGAGTGGAAATTTGACGGCACCCTGGCCGACTCGTCCGGGAATGGCTACACCGCGAGCATTTCCGGCGCGGGCGGGACCACGCCAACCTATGCTCCTTCGCTTTATCAAGGGGTGGTCCCGATTCTCAAGACGGCCAACCCTCCACTGTGGTCGTATATCGTCCCGATGCGCGCCGGAAACCCGAACCAGCTGGATTGTACCGCCAGCTTCTCGCAGAGCGACGCCGGCAGTTCGGTCACCTGTTTCTGGCAAGTGCTGTCGGGTCCGTCTGTGCCGGCCTTCGATAGCCACACGGCTTATCAGCCGACCTTGACCGGTCTGGTGTTCGGCGATTATGTGATTCAACTGACCGCTATTGACCCGGCCGGAAATACTACCTCTGCATCGGCGGACATCGGCGCGGTGGCGACGGACTCAGATGGCGTGGTGGTACAGGCGAACCCAAACGCGGATCTCATTTATGGCCCCATGATCGCTGTCGGCAAGAATCCCTGGGGTCTTCAGGATTCCGAGAGCGAGCAGATGGTGAATCTCCAGTACTCTTATCAGGGCTGTTGCACGCTGCCGACCTGGACCACAAGCGGGCAGGGTACGGTCGGCTACACGTTCTGTGGAGTGGGCGGTTGTAGCGCGATGGGCACCTCGATCACCGCGGCGATGACGGCCACCTCGCAATCGGTGATGGTGAATAACGCCAGCGTCCTAGATTTGAGCACGTTGCCGTCGGTTCCGACGACGATCGTCGTCGACTCCGAGGTAATGCTGATCTGTTCGACGACGGGAACGACTGGGGCACAGACCCTAACCGCCTGTTACAACGGGCGCGGTATCCAAGGCGGCGGACTCTACGCCACCGCGGCCACAACCCACGCTTTGAATGCAAACGTGGGCCAGTTCAAGATTACAGGCACCTCGACGTTGTTTACCTCGGACCCAGTCACTCCTTTGTGTCCGTCGGCCGTCACCGTAGGTCTGGGATCGGCTCTGCCTTCCCCTGTCGGCCACGTAATTTATTCTGCCGGCATGGCGACAATGACGCCGGGATCGGCAACCATGGCGGCTTCAGGCGGCGCAAGCTGGACCAACGGGAACGGCATCTATGGATCGAATGGACTGTTCGTCCTGGTCGCCGGCACACACTCGAGCGGCACTCCTTTTTCGTTCATCGCGCAGATCACAAGCCTGCCTGATTCCTCACACATCGGGCTCTCTGTGGTCTATCCTTCCGATGCGGACAGCGGCACGTTCCAGTATGCGGTTGTCGCCTATCGCTACGCTTCAGTGGAGTACACGCGCCTGGACGGCTCGACCGGCAGGACTCTTCAAAACGCTCTTCAGGTTTGCATCGGCAATCTTCAACTGGGCGGCATCGCCGGACACGATTATGGCTCGCCGATCGATCTCATCACGTTCTCGGGGCAGCACTATTCCTACAAAGATGGCCTCGGCAGTGTATCGGCGTTCGGACCAAACTTCTACGGTACAGGGCTCGCGTCACGTGCTGTCTACCTTCGTTCCGGAATTGGAAAGGGCTTCACCCTGGCAAATTTCGTGGATGACAACTGGGCACGAGATCCGGAGTTGGATGGGGGGTATGTCGGTGCGGAGCCCCTGCTCGAAGGAGGGGGCTTTATCGGCGCGGTCTCCGACGCTGTCACAAACCCCGATAACCTCGTATCCACCGGGTGCGTCTCCGGCAACCCATTATGTAATGTACGTGGGTTTGCGAAGCAGGCGGAGCAGCTTGTATCCATTGGTTGCGACGGAGACGATACTCGCGATACCGGCTACGAAAGGGCGATTATTTCGCTGATGGCGAAGTTCGATAACTCTGGCGTCACGACTTTTACGACGGCGTCGAGCGGTTCCACAACGCTGACTGTCGCATCGAACGCGGGTATCTATGTCGGCCAACTCGTCACCGCCGCTGGCGTCCAACCTGGGACGTTGGTTGTCTATCCGATCAGCGGTGACACCATTCATATTTCCTTACCAACCACTTCAACAGTGAGCGGAACCGCCAGCTTCGGTTTCCGGCAACGATGGATTTACGATCTGGAGTCTATCTATAGCCAGCATGACGTGGGCGGGAATGCGTGCAAGCAGACAGACAACTCGTTCGCAAACGCATTTCTAGTCGACTCGAATGGGGCAACTCCGAACGTGCCAAATAGCGGTTGGGCGCCGCTGCATCTGACGAATGGAAGCGCAGTCGCGACCGATGCAACCGGACTGGGCATAACCCCGGACCGATGCGCGCTTGCAGCGTCCGGAACTCTTTCCGCCACCAATGGCTCCGGCGTAGTCACCGATTCGGCAAACAATTTCATCAATCCCAACCCGGGCAACTACGGACGCAGGATGATTATTCACGGCACCAAGAACTCCGGCACCACGCCGTACATCGGGGTGCTCAGCTATCTCTACAACTCTTCCAGCTCGATCACGCTCGACGGGCAATGGCCCGGGGATACCGGCTCCTTCACGTATGTCATCGAGAGCACGGGCTATCCTACGACTATCGGCGCGTCGCAGGCCGACCATCCAAATCTAACCCAGGCCTGGGCGTGCACATGGAATAGTACCTCGCAGATCACGCTGGACCGTCCTTGGACGGGAACCAGCGGCGTCTATAACCTCTACCAGTCGCCGGGGAGGCCGAACGCCGGCTATGCTATCGGCGGATACGGGCAGCAGCCGTACATGCTCGGCATTGCGATCACCGGACTGTCTTTTGCTTCGCAAGTCGGGGATGGCTCCTATGATGCCCTCTGGAAAACGCTTGGGTATAACGCCGCGACATGGTTGTGGGCACCGGGAAATGGGTACGACCCATATTCTCAAGGTGTAAATTATGGGGCGATTTATGGTGGCTGCGATCTAAAGGTCCCTGTCTCAACAACGGTCGGCTTCATCCTCGGCACCTCCGAAGGCAACGGAGACTTTTGCCAAGTAGATGGCCTGCCGAACGGCGGCATTAATACGGCCCGTGGCATCGCTGCCGAAGCGCTGGGAAGTCTGACGCAATACTATCAGAGCAATCCAGGCCCAATTCTGAAAGCGTTTGGAGATACGGTCTACGGGTCGATTTTCGCGAGCCGGGTTTTCACGACGGGAGGGGTTTATACGCCGGCCGACAATAACCCTGGAAGCAACCAGTATTTCGCGGCCTACAAATGGCCCGGGTTCTACTTCGGCATGGGGATGAGCCACCAGTGGCCGGCGGCGCGCCTTGGCGGCGTGCTGCCCGCCGTGAACCGGACGCTATCGATCTCTGTCTGCCTCGGAAGCGGATGCTCGGGCAGCGTTCCGAACGCCACCAACGTGGATGTGGTCCTGACTGCGCCAAACGGCGTTACGACCACGACGAACTGCACGGCGTCTCCTTGCTCGGCCACAGCCGACGCGCGGCAGGGGAATTACCTGCTGGTGCTGAGATACAAAAGCGCGAGCGACCAAGTTTTGGCGCAGACCGATCCGCAGATACTGACGATCCAGTAACGCGCCGCTCGAGCATCCCCTCCATTACTGTCGGGGCTCGGAAAGAAGCCACGAGTCCACTACCGAGCCCCGACAGTAATGGAGGGGGCATGCTAACGGACTGGTGCGTCACACACTTTAATCATTATCATGTCGACCAAGTGGGCCCGCCAATCATGGCGGCGCGTTGGCGTTCCCGCCGACGCTGGTGAACTTACCGGGGAGCCGCCTTGAAAGGGCGGCTGCCGCCAGAATTGGCGGCCCCACAAGAGCCAGAAAATGAGATAGAGATACTGATCGCAATCTCTGACGCACTCCACTAGCGCTGCGCGGTCAGGATGCCCGCCAGCGCCCGCATCCGGTCCGCGTCGGCGGGCGTTTTCGCCGTGCTGGCATCTTTTTCAAGGGTCGCTGCCAGCGTTTTGAGCGGCGCGACGTCTTTGCGCGATTCCGCCTTATCGATGGCTGCGGACAGCGCCGACAATTTTTGCGCGGGGAGCGCCGCGCCGCGCGACAACTGGTCCACGTAAGCGCGCGCGACGACGAAATTCGCCGGCCAGGTGATTTTCGGTTGATTCTGGACGTTCAATTCGTCCAAATGGACCTGGTTTGAGGCGTCGATTTCGTTCTGCGTGATGTATTTGTTCGGCACCAGCTTGAACACGTCCACTCCGCGGGCGATTTCCGAGCCGTAGATGTAGCCGTTGTACCAGTAGACAGACCACATGCCGCCCAGCGCGCGCTTCTTTTCGTCGACGGGCCCGCGATCGAAGTAAGCGATCTCGATGGGATGCGTCGTATCGGTGAAATCGACCACCGAGACACCGCCCTGGTACCAGGCCTGGACGAGAATGTCACGCCCCGGGATCGGGATCAGCGATCCGTTATGAGCCACGCAGTTTTCCAGATCGGTCTGCGCTGCCGGCATCTTGAAATACGAGGCCAGCGTCAGTTTGCCCTTGTCCAGCGTGAAGATGGCATCGGCGCCCCAGTTCATTGGATCGGTCGCGCGGCAGCGAGGTTGCGCGCCGCCTCCCCATTCGTCGGTGAACAGCACCTTGGTGCCAGCGTTGTTGAAGTTGGCCGAATGCCAGAAGGCGTAATTCGGATCGCTGACCGCGGCGATGCGTACGGGATTGACGACATTTGAAATATCGAGCAGAATTCCATTGCCCGAACACGCGCCTGCCGCCAGGCCCACCGCGGAATAGACGGTAATATCGTGGCACTTATCTGTGATCGACGTTTTCTGCGTGCCGTCGCCGTGGTCGCCGCCCTTCCACAGGCCGTTGAGGGCGCCGGTTTTTTCGTCGGCAAAAATGCGCGGGCTGTTGACGATCTTCGACAGTTCGGGATGCGCCAAAGGCACTTTGATAATGTCGATCCGGAATAGCGCGGTATTCGGATTCTTGTCGGGATCGCCGCCGGAACAACCCGGCAGTTCCTCCGCTTGACGAACGTTGCCGGTTCCGGAGATATAGATGTAGACATTCTCCTTGTCCTTGGGATCGATGACCAGCGTATGGGTGTGCGAACCGCGGCAGCTCTGTACCGCCGCGACCTGCTTCGGATTCGCGAGATCGGTGATGTCGAAAATGCGGACACCACGAAAACGTTCCGGGCTGGCAGGCTCTGGAGCGCGCGGCCCTCGACCGCGTCCGCCTTCCGCAGCGGCCATATTTGCCGCCGGGTCCGGAGGAGGCGGAGGGGTATAGCCGGCGGGCAGCGGGATTCCCTGCACTCCGCAATCGATGCGCCCGTTGGTCGCTTCGGCCGACATGAACAGCAGATTGCCATACACCGAAACGTCTCCCTGGCCGCCCGGGCACAGCAGAGAAGTGCGCAGCTTGATCTGCTTCGGATTATCGATGTCGTAAAAATTGATGCCGTTATAATTCCCAACAAAAAGATGGTTGCCGCTGAACGCCAGATCGGAGTTCGTCGAGCCCCATTGATTGCGCGCCAACGCGATGGCCTCCGGACTGCCTGGCTTGGGCGCGGGGGCGTTCGGATCCTGACGGATGGGCGCGAAACCCGGAGGCTTGGGCAGCGAGGCGAGTCGCTCCAGGCCAAAGGCCGCCTCGGCCGCATCGTACAACCCGGCCTTCAATCCAATGCGCGGATCGTCGGTACCCGAGCGCGGATTGCCCGGCGCGGGAGCGCTGGCTTGTCCGGCGCAAAATACCGCGAGAGAGATAAACAGGATTGCAAAACGAATCATTTTTTCCCCTTTGACATGCTCTGCAACATACCCTGCATGATGTTGATTTCCGCGCGTTGCGTGTTATCGACGTCGGTCGCGAAGTCGTATAGCTGAGCATCCTGGCCCGCTCCTGGCGTTTTGAACAGATCGTCGACCATGGTCAGAGCGCCGCCATGATGCTGAATCATGCCGGTTAAAAACAGCCGATCGAATGTCGGGCCGGTAGCCGCGGCCAAAGCCTTCATCTGCTCCGGCGTCAACATGCCGGGCATCATCATATGCATCATGGGCATCGCCATTTTCGAGTGATCCATTTTCGAATGGTCCATGCCGCTCATGTCGTGCCGCATCTCCACTGGCTTGCCCCGATCCTCCAGCCACTGCTTCATGTACTTCATTTCGTCGCTTTGCGAGATGCTGATGCGTTTGCCGAAAGCCAGGAGGTCTTTATTATGCGTACGGGCGGGCATCAATGCCGTCATCTCCACTGCCTGCGAGTGGTGCATGATCATGCCCTGCATGAATTTCACGTCCGGATCCGCAAGGCCGAGCGAGGTGGTGGACGCCGTCGCCGGCGAGAGATTTTTACTGCTTTCTCCGGGCGCGCCCGGCTGAACGATCGGCTGGCCCAGCGCGATCGCCGCGCTCAAGGGAAGCAGGGCAGAAACAAGCCAAAAGCGAAGTGCCATGAAATACTATAAACAGAAAAGCATCCGCCGCGCCAGCGAGCGCATTCACAGTTGCGCGAACGCGATGGAGACCGGGCTGGCATTTTCGACCGGCGATCCGGCCGCGGCCAGCCGGCCAGTGCGATAGTCGGCGCGAAACGAAACGATCGTGTCCGACTGTTCGTTGGCCGCGCATAGCCATGAATGCGACGGATCGAAGCCGATGTAGCGCGGCGTGCGGCCCTGCGACGGCGTCCAGCCCGCCGGCGTCAGCAGTCCCGCGCGCGCGGCGAACGCGAACGCCGCGATGCTGTCGTGACCCCGGTTGGAGGAATAGACGAAGCGGCCTTCGGCCGACACCGCAATCTCCGCGGCCGTATTTTCGCCGACATATTCGGACGGTACCGTCGGCAAAATCTGTAGAGGCCGCAGACTGCCGCGTTCCGCATCCCAGAAATACGTGGTAACGGTGCTGGCAATTTCATTCACCACCCAGGCATAGGGCAGGCGAGGATGAAACGCCGCATGGCGCGGTCCCGAACCGGCGCGGGCGACCGCCGCTCCCTGTTCAGTAGGCGTCAGTTTGCCGGACGCGGCGTCGAAGCGAAAGATGAATACGCGGTCGAGTCCTTTATCGGGCACGATGACCGATCGCCCTCCAGGATCGAACACCACGTGATGCGGATGAGAACCGGCCTGCTCGATGCGATGCGGACCGGGCTGGCCCGGCAGCGTGACCACCTGCGTGGCCTCGGACAGCGCGCCGTCCGGACGAATCGGCAAGACAGCAACATTACCCGCGGCGTAATTGGCGACTACCAGAAAACGGCCTCTCGGGTCGATGGCCAGATGCACGCCATTCTTGCCGCCCGTTTCCGCGCGATTCAGAGGCTTCAGGAAACCGGTCGCGCGATCTATCGAAAAGGAGGTGGCGTAGCTCTCGTCCCCGTGGACGGAATAAAGGTGCCGTTGATCCCTTGAGATCGCCAGGAACGACGGATTCACAAGGTCGCCGACATGCTGCACGTGCGTCCATTCCGCGGTTTGAGCGTTTATCCGATACACATGAATTCCGTCGCCGCGCGCCGAGCGCTGCGCGGTGGTGTAGCAGCCCACATACGCATAAAGCGCGCCAGCACCTTGTTGCGCCAACAGCGGCGATGCCAGCAAAAGCGTTCTCCTGGTGATGGCAGGTACCAAAGCTTATTGTAAGGTGCGATCCTGTCTTCGAGGTTCGAACTCTGGTGACTCGTCTCGCTGGCACATGCGGCCAGCTACTCAGGAGCCGCCTTGAAAGGACGGCTGCCGCCAATATTGGCGGCCCCACAGTTTGCTTGCAGGAGCCGGAAAATGACCTTGGAAACTCAGCATTCCGATGCAGGCCCTAGGGCTTCGGGCTCACGACGTAATCCTTGAAATAGCTCGAACTGTCGGTCTTCGACCACAACCCGACCTTGCCCGCCACCGGAGGACGCAGCACTGGGTTATTGGCTGGAAACAGATCCGGATTGGGAGGGCCTCGCCTTGCAACTGGTTCGCTGCCGAGCGTGTATTCGAGCGCCAGTTTTCCATCCAGCCATGCTTTGAAGCTGGCGCCGTCAACCTCCATTTTCAGCGCATGCCAGGCGTTGCGATCCAGCATGAACGGCTTTTCCCGATCGCTGAATTTGATGTTGCGGCGGATGCCGTTGTGAAATTCCCAGAACGCGACGTTGTTTTCCGTGTCGTTATAGCGCACCGCCAGCCAGTCGCCGTTCGGCTTCACGTTGAATAAAATGCCGGAGCAACGATCGGCGTCCCCGCCCATCGTTTTAAACTTCATGCTGATGGTCCCATTCGAAAAATTATCGACGCTTTTCAGCACCGCCACCGGATAGTAGGCGAACTGCTTGGCGTTATCCATCAGTTCCTCGTTCGACGTCCCGTACAGCTTGCGCGCCGTCTGCAACAGCAGCTTGGTGGGATTATCCTTGCTGGCGACCCACGGGCGCCCGTCCAGAGCAATCACCTTTTCACCCCCATCTTTTTCGCCATCCTGGGCCACGACCCATGTTCCAACCATCGGCTCGAATATGACCGGCGCCTTACCGACCTGTTCGTTCTTCAGATCGACTTTAATATCCGCCGCGACTGCTAGAACCGCGGTAAAGAGCAAGATCGTTTTCATTTGAGACTCCTTCGAATAAGGGTTGCGCTGACCAGGAACATCAAAGGCCAGAGTACATAGAATACCGCGCCCGCGCCTTTCGGCGGAACCGCCAGCGGATGGCCGCGGAAAATCGCCTCGTCCGTTTCCACCGGCGGCGTGACGCCCGTCACCGCGTAAATCGCTTCCAGCACGCCCTCCGCGGTCGTCACGCGGCTCATCGTTTTTCGGCCGCCTGCTTGATACCAGATCTCGCCGTAACCCGCGCTCGCCTGTTCGAACAGTCCGATCGATGAGGCGGAGATGTAGCTAACCTCCAGCTTCGGCATGATGCGCCGCAATTTCGACAAAGCATGAGATTCCAGATCCACCCGACGGGGGTCTTCCGGCGCCAGATGGGCCTCAATTTTTAGCGGCACACTTATTTTTTGGAGCGCCCGCTCATCCGCCGCCGGGAACGAGTTGCCGCGGCTTTCCGAAAAGTCCCAGTTGGCGCGGACGAAGGTGCAGGCAAAGATGGCGACTCCCGCGAACACCCCGATCCCGGCCGATTCATACAAACGCCGGCTGACGTTCACGCCCAGCCGCATCCAGACTGCCGCCAGCGCCAGACCCAGGCCCGTCGCGGCGATCGCGATGAACGTGGTGTCCAGCCGCAGCAACCCGTGCTGAAATTCGCCCACCATCGCGGCAGGCGTGTACTGCGCGGCGCGCTCCCAAAGCCCTCCTTCGACCGACCCCAGGAAACTGACTACCCAAGTTCCCACCGTGACGCCCAGCGTCAAAATCGCCGCCGTCGAATGGTGTTCTGTCAGCGACGCCAGCGCCGCAGCCAGGCCGATGGTCAGCCCCGCGTTCAACACGTGACCAAGGACGAGCGTAAAAAGCTCCGGCGGATAGACACTGCCTCCGTAGGTTTTCCAGAGCAGAATCGCGCTCAAAGGAGGCAGCATCGCGATCAACCAACCTGCCAGCAGTACAATCGCCTTGGCCGCAATGCGCGTCAACGAACCCATCCCCTGCTGCAATTCCAGCTTCAGCGCGCCGCTCTCCCGGTCGCCCGCTACCAGGCGAATGGCCACGAACGGCAGCAGGAAAACGGCCGCCAGTTCACAGGCGCTGAACGTCGGCGCCCACACGCCGATTAACGGCGATAGAGCCTCGCCCACGCCAGCCGACCCTCCGTTCAATCCGCTGACCTCCGCATAGGTGCGCACGGAGCTCACGAAGGACATCCCTACCAGCGGCCCCATCAGCAGGAGCAGCACCCACCAGGCGCGGGAAACGATCAACTCGCGGAATTCCTTGTTCAACAACCAAAGGAATGGCGTCACGCGCAATCCCCTTCGGGTACATGGCGCACGCCCCTGGCGTGCCGCGTCGACACTCGTGTCTGGATGCGCGTGGGCGTACCGACAGCGATGAAAACGCTTCCCGAGGTTCCGGGCCGGCTCTGTGTTTTCGAGAGTGTCGATGCCACGCATGCATCGAGACGAGTGCGGCACGCACAAGTGCGTGCGCCACATAAGCGGGCACTACGTGAGCGCAAGAAACACCTCTTCCAGATCCTGACTCGGCTGATGCGCCAGCGCCGCCAGTTCCTCCACCGTGCCCTCGCCCCGCACCCGCCCGCTGTTCAGCAGCACGAACCGGTCGCAGAAGCGCGCCGCATCGCTGATCTGATGGATCGACAAGAACAGCGTCCGCCCGCGCGTCGCGTGCGCCCGGAGCGCCACCGCGATGTCGCGCGCCTGGCGCAGGTCGAGCCCCTCGAAAGGTTCGTCAATCAGGAGAGCCGGTTGCGGCGTCAACAGGCCGACCGCCAGCAGCACCCTCTTGCGCTGGCCCTTCGATAAAGTACCCATGGGCCGGTCGAGAAGCTGGCGCAAATCCATCTGGTCGACCGCTTCGTCCAGAAGATTCGCATGGCCGCCCAGGAACCCGATGGTGAAATCCAGCGCCCATCGCACGGACTGCGCGGGCCACGGCGCGATGCCGTCGGGAACGTAGAACAACAGCGAAGTGCGATCGGTAACCGGGTGCCCGTCGTGCAAAACCCGCCCTCCGTTCGATGGCAGCACCCCGGCCAGGCACTCGAACAAGGTCGACTTTCCCGCGCCGTTCGGTCCGATCAATCCCAGCACCTCGCCCGAGCGCACCTGAAAACTGACATCCGTGAGCGCCTGAATGCGGCCAAATCGTTTCGAGAGTTCCTGGACCTCAAACAACATCGTCCCCATAGGTAGATATATAATCCTGCCATGTACCGAACTGTTCTGCTCACCTCGCTGTGGGCGACTTTGCTGAACGCGCAAACGCCGCCGGGCGGACGTGGCAATGCCCCGCCACCGATTATTTCCTGCGACGTGAAGCCGGACCACACGGTAACGTTTCGTCTGCGTGCGGCCGACGCGACCGATGTCAAAGTCGGCGGGGACTTCGTGCAGGGCGCGCAGCCGATGACTAAAGGCGACGACGGCGTGTGGACCGTCACGCTCGGGCCGCTGAATCCGGCGATCTACAGCTACACATTCCGTGTGAACGGCGTCAGCGTGCTGGACCCCTTGAATCCAATGATCCAATTGGGCGAGCGGTCGAGTTCCAGCATGTTCGAGATCCCCGCCGAGAAACCGGCGCTATACGATCTGCAAGACGTCCCGCACGGAACAGTGCATATCAATTATTACGACTCGAAATCGCTGGGCGTAGCGCGCCGCATCGACGTCTACACTCCGCCCGGCTATGAACATGGCAAGGGCACATATCCAGTGTTGTATTTACTTCACGGCTCCGGCGACACCGAAGCCGGTTGGACCGTGATCGGCCGCGCGAACCTGATCCTGGACAATCTGATCGCCTCCGGAAAAGCCAGGCCGATGATTGTGGTGATGCCCTATGGGCGCGCCCGTCCGGATGCGTATCTCGCGCCCTTCGCGACAGCCAACACACAACCGGACGCCTTCGCCAACGATCTGTTGAACGACGTGATGCCGATGGTCGAGAAATTTTATCCCATCTCCGGCAAACCGGACCAGCGCGCCATCGCCGGCCTGTCGATGGGAGGCGGCCAGGCCCTGCAAATCGGGCTGCATAACCTCGACAAGTTCCACGCCATCGGCGCGTTCAGCGCGGCCCTGCGGGCGCAGAATGTCGAGGAACAGTACAAGGACATTCTGGGCGACGCGGCGGGAACCAACAGGAGGCTGAAAGTGTTCTACATCGCCTGCGGGAAGGCGGACAGCCTGTTCGCACCGGCGCAGGCGTTTGACGAGATCCTCACCAGGCACGGAATCCATCACAGCTTCGCGCCTTCGGAAGAAGGGCACGTGTGGCGCAACTGGAGAAACTATCTGGCTGACTTCGCGCCGCAGCTTTTCCGTTAGAATCGTAACGGCAGATGTCCCGACAATCTCTGAGTTTTCTACTCCTCGCTTGCGCAGTTGTTTTTTTAGCGCTTGCTATCGCAACACTGCTTCCGTTTCCTTCATTGATTCTCAGCGATCTGGGCTATCACGCGCTCTGCCCGTTCGCGCCATGGAGCACGCTGATGCTGCTGTTGCTCGGCGGAATCAGTTGGGCGTTACATCGGCACGTGAAATCACAGGCGGGATGAAAGACGCGGCGGCCCGGCCAAGGCCCTATAGTAAACTAACAACATGAGTGGGTCTGCCCGAACTGTCAAGCGAATGACGCCCCTTGGGTGGCTCCCGTTGTCCTTACAATACAAGATCATCAAGTCTGTTGCGCCGGTCGAACCGGCGCAGGTCGCAGGCGAGGATTCATGGGACGAAAGGAAGCTGCGGACACTTCTCGGGGATTCGTTCTTCCTGGAGATTGTCGGCAAAACGGTGGTTGATTTTGGATGCGGCGAGGGCCGGCAATCGGTGCAAATGGCCAAGGCCGGCGCCGGCAGAGTGTACGGCCTGGATATTCAGGCTCCATATCTGGAAGCAGCCAGGAAAGAAGCGCTACGCCAAGGCTGCGCGGACGTTTGCGAATTTCGCGAACAGCTGCCAGATTCCATATCGGCCGACGTCGTAGTCTCTATCGACTCGTTCGAGCATTTTGGTCATCCTGAGGCCGTTATGCTCGAAATGAAGCGAATCATGAAACCTGCCGCCGTTCTCATGGTGAGTTTTGGTTACCCGTGGTATCACCCGCTGGGCGGCCACCTGTTCAGTGTCTTTCCGTGGGCTCATCTCGTTTTTAGTGAAGAAGCCTTGATTCGCTGGCGCTCCGATGTGCGCGATGACGGAGCGACTCGATTTGAGGAGGTCGCGGGCGGGCTCAACCAAATGACGATCAAGCGATTCGAGCGCATCGCCCGGGAAAGCGGCCTCTCTTTGGAGAAACTGGAAGTGATCCCGATCCGCCCTTTGCGCTGGCTGCACTGCGGCCTTACGCGGGAGTTCACATCGGCAGTAGTGCGAGCCCGATTGCGAAACAATTAGCAGCCTGTCCGTTCTATCCGGCGGGCCGCTCAGTCTCCGGTGGAGGCTCCGCGCGATAGAATCGCACCCTGCAACTGCGGCAGCGGAATGGCCACCGGTCGAGCATCACCTGCACCGCGACCCAGAAGCTGGTGTGTTCGGAACGAACAATATCCTTCGACCCGCATTTTGGACACATCGGCGGGCGTTTCGTCGACAAAGCCATCGTCTGCTACTACGAAGATAGCACGCGAATCAGGCTGGATAGGCGCCCGTAATATAGTTGTGCAGTTGGTTGATGGTCTGCTCCTGGGACCGGATGATCCAGTTCACCAGATCGCCGATCGAAACGATCCCCATTACGGTTTCCCCTTCAACGACCGGCAAGTGTCGCACGCGGCTCGCGGACATGATGCTCATGCATTCGTGGATGGAGTGATCTGGCCCCACGGAGAGGACAGGCGCAGTCATAATCTCGCGCACACGGGTTTCCTGGGAGTGCTTGTTCCGGAGAATCACTTTGCGGGCGTAATCACGCTCGGAAACAATGCCCGTCAGCTTCCCTTCGTCGAGAACCAACAGCGCACCGACCCTCTTGTCCGCCATCCGCTCGATGGCTTCATAGACGGTGGAATCGGGCGAAATAGACCAGACACCCGGGGCCTTCAGACGAAGCACGGACAACACCCGTTCGTCCAGTTGGGCAGCTTCCATGGGGAGCCCTCCTTACCGGCAATGGTGGACCTAATGGAGGCCCGAGTCAAGGGTTAATAAAGGGTCAGTAGCGGACCGGCATGGGCAGCATGGGCGCAGGGCTGGGTTTCGCCATCTGCCTGGCCGCAGCGACGCTCATCGCAATCCCCAGGCCGATCATCATAGGAATGGTCGCCGTGTATGCGTTCGAAAGGAATGTAATGGACACCAGGAATCCTATCAGAGCCATTTGGTAGCAATAACAGGCGTTGGCGATATCGGTGTTACCGCGCTCACGTGCAGCCCGGTAGGCGCGGGCAACCCCCCAAAAGGCAGATCCGAGTCCCATCACAAAGAAAATCAGCGCCGGCATGCCGCACTCGCTGGACACCTGAGTCCAGGCGCAATGCGTGGGGTGCCACAGCGTCCGCTTCACCTCGTGCTCATTCGACTGGTAGTTGGAAAACTGATCGGGTCCGACGCCGAACAGCGGGTGCTGCAAAGTATAGGTAATACTCTGGCGGAATAGCGTGCCGCGAATATTGGCCGATGCCTCCGCCTCAATATTCTGTTCGCCAAACAAACTCCCCAGGCGATTGGCGGTTATGTTCGGCAAGGCCGCTATTATGATCAAGGCCAATAGACCGCCCCCAAAAACCGCAATCATCCTCTGGCGCATCGTGGCGTGCCACAAAACAAAGGCAAACGCCATGAAAATGCCGAGCAGCGCCCCGCGGGACGCCGTTCCCACAACCACCCAAAGTCCGTACGCGACGCAGCCCGCGAGTGCAACCCGGATGACTATAACGCGTTTCTTGTCCATCGCTATCCACAACAGAAACGGCAACACGAGCAACAGCTGGGAGGCCAGATCGTTGGAATTACTGATTATTCCGTTCTCCCATAGATGAATTCGGCCGCCCTCCATCTCCATGAACAGCCGCGATTCCAGCAAATTCACCAGGGCAGCCGCGGCAACGCTGTAAAAGACCCCCCGAACCTCACTCCAATTGGTAACCAGCCCGGCGACGACAAACAGCAGCATCATATTGTAAATCCCATAGTCCTTGACACGACTCAACGATCCGCTGATCCAGGAACTGAACCCGGTAGCCACAACCATCCATCCGAAAAACGCCATCCAGTAGCGCGCCGCGCTGCCACGGAGCGTTCGCCTGATCCCACCGGTCATCAGAAGTCCAGCCACGGCGGGAGGCGCCACAATATAGAGAATGTAGAGGTTCGTCCCGATCAGATTGCCCAAAAACTCCGGCAGCACGCTGATTCTGATAAAGATGAGGGCCACGCCGAAGTAGAAAGCCAACTTCCGGAAAATGCCCGACTCATCCGCGTCCGGCGCCAGCACTTTGGACATCGCCGGCTGGCTGTTCAGTTGCTGGCTGCTCACTGGCGCGGTGCTCGCGGGCTGGGCCGGCGCCGGCTTCACCATCGGCGCGACCGCCCTGGCGCTTGGCGGCGCCACACGTCGCGGTTTATCGGATAACATTCGCCCCATTATTCGATGATAAACGATACGGCGATGCGCACGCGTCCCAAGGGAAATCCGTAGCCCTATTACACAGCGCGACTCGACGCAGTCGCCGCCCTTGATCAGGACTTTCAAACCGCTTACGGAGGAGAAGCGTATACAATAATCGCCATGAAAAAGCTGTTGTTTATTCTCGTACCGTTCCTGTGCCAGGCGCAGCACATCGTGATCCAGACCAGCACCATCCTCGACGGCAAGGGAGGCGTGCTGAAGGACCGGCAGATCGTCATCGAAGGGTCGGCCATTCGCACCGTCGCGGCCGGAAAAGCCAAGCCCGATTACGATCTGCGCGGGCTGACCATGATGCCCGGCTGGGTGGACACGCATATCCATCTGAACTGGCACATGGACGCCAACAACAAATCGGTGAGTAACGGAGGCACGCCGGAAGACATGGCGCTGGCGACCGCGGCCGACGCCTGGATCACCCTTGCCGGCGGATTTACCACCGTGCAAAGCGTCGGCGCGGCAATCGACGGGAACGTGCGCGACTACGTCAATCGGGGCATCCTGCCGGGGCCGAGAATCCTCACGTCGCTACAGCAGATTCAGGGCATGAGCCGCGACAAGACGCGTCCGACCCCCGACGCGCTACGCGAACTGGTCCGCAAGATCAAGCAGGACGGCGCCGATGTCATCAAGCTGTTCGCGACCACCGGCCTCGGCGCGGGAGGCGACCAGAGTATGACCGACGAGCAGATTCAGGCAGTCTGCGGCGAGGCGAAGGCAGTCGGGTTGCGCTCCGTCGTCCATGCCATCGGCGACGCAGGCGCGCGGGCGGCGGTGCTGGCCGGGTGCACGTCGATCGAGCACGGAACGTTTATCAAAGATGAAACGCTGGACCTGATGGCGCAGCATGGGACCTTCTTTGACCCGAATCTGCTCGTCCTGCACAACTACCTGGACAATCGCGCCAGCTACACATTCAACACGGCATCACTGGAGACGCTCGAGAAAGGCATTGCGCCGACCGAAGACGTCTTGCGGCGGGCGCGCGCGCACCGCGTGAAGGTCGTCTTCGGCACCGACGCAGTCGCGGGATCGCATGGGCGCAATGCGGAAGAGTTTGTATACCGGGTCCGCGACGCGCACGACAAGCCGATGGACGCGGTGGTGAGCGCGACTTCCGTTTCGGCGGAATCGCTGGGATTGGGGAAAGAAATCGGCGCGGTCGAGCCGGGGTTTCAGGCCGATTTGGTTGCAGTTGACGGGAATCCTCTTGAAGACATCACCGCGGTGCGGCGCGTGGTATTCGTGATGAAGGGTGGGAAGGTCTACCGCTATCAACGATCCCCGCACTGACGTGCGGGGTTATAACCCCGTGGCGTGAGGCCGGGGACTCGGGTGATATAATCCCCCAATGAAAAAGCTGCTGCTGGCGTTCTTTGTCTGCGGAATTTGTCAGGCCGGGCGGCCGGTCCAGCTGGAAGATTATTACCGCATTGAAGGCGCGGCGACCCCGGCCATTTCTCCCGACGGACGCTGGGTGGTGTTCTCGCGATCGACCACTGTGGAAGCGGAGAACCAGAGGCGGACCGAACTCTGGATCGCTCCCGCGGACGGCTCCTCGCCGGCGGTGCCATTGACCCAAGGCAGCGCTTCGGGGCCGCGCTGGAGTCCCGATGGAAAACTGCTGGCCTTCAGCCGTGGAGGACGAGGCGGAGGCGCGCGCGGCGGGCGGGGCGGCGGAGGCGAGGGCGAAGGCAACACCTGGTTCCTTCATATGGACCCCAAAACCGGCGAGCCTTTTCAGATTCCAGGAGTTACCGGTACTCCGATTTTCAGCCCTGACAATAAATGGATCGCGTTCGTGAAGCGAACGCCGCCACCGGCTCCTGCAAAGGAACTTTCTCCGCTTGAAAAACAGCTTGCGGAGCGATTCAAAGGTCACGCCTACGACTGGGTGAACATCCGCGCCGACGGCCGAGGCTATCTGCCCGATCCTCGCGATCCGCAGGCCACGCCACCGATGGAGGTTTACGTCGTGGCACGTGACGGCGGAACGCCGAAGCAGCTGACGCATCTCGGCGTGAATGCGAGCGGAGTAACTTGGCGGCCCGATAGCGGCGCGCTGGCGCTGGTCGCGGACTCGCACCAGCGCGACGAGTATTCGTATGAACGCGCGGACTTGTGGGTGGTGGATTTAGATGGAAAAATCCAGCGCCTTACCGACGATGGATTTGAGTACGACTCCCCGGCCTGGTCGCCCGACGGGAAAAATCTCGTGTTCCGCCGCCGCGAATCCTTGACCGGCATCATCAAAGAGAGGAAAAATCACGGCGCGGCGGTGGATATTTATCGCATGCCGGCCACGGGCGGAGAGATGAAAAATCTGACTCCGGATTTCGACTTGATCCCCGACGCTCCGACATGGAAGGGCGATACGATCTGGTTCGCGTCGGCCATGGGCGGCGATACGCACCTGTTCCGCATGCCGCAGAACGGCGGGAAAGCGGTGCAGATCACCAGGGGCGAACGGTCGCTCGGCGGGTTCAGTTTCACCGCGGCGTTCGACCGGATGGCTTACACGGCGCAGGACCCCACGCATCCGGCCGAGGCGTTTACGGCCAAGGTCGATGGAACCGGCGAAACACGCGTCAGCGATTTCAACGCGAAGTTCGGAAGCGAAGTCGACCTGAGCACGGCCCAGCGCATCCATTTTCCGAGCAAGGACGGGACAATCGTCGAAGGCTGGATCATGTTGCCGCGCGCCGGAAAAGCTCCGTACCCGATGATTCTCTCCATTCATGGCGGGCCTCATGGAGCCTACGGCAGCCACTTCGATTTCGAGTTTCAATGGCTGGCGTCGCACGGCTACGCGGTGTTGTACACCAATCCTCGCGGGTCGACTGGCTATGGCGAAAAATTCCTGTGGGCGACCTGGGCCGGATGGGGCAAGCTGGACTATCAGGATGTGATGGCGGGCGTCGATTACGCCATCGCGCACAATCCGGTCAACCCGAAGCGCCTGGCGGTCACAGGTTATTCCTACGGCGGATTTATGACCGACTGGGTGATCACGCAGACCAATCGCTTCGTGGCCGCCGTGAGCGGCGCGGGAATATCCAACTGGGTGAGCGATTACGGCACGTCGGATATTCCGCGCACGAAAGAGAGCGAGTTTTACGGCACAGCATGGAATCCGGAAGCGGCCGAGCGCATGCGGGGGCTGTCGCCCATCACCTACGCGTCGAATGTGAAGACCCCGACGCTGTTCGTACACGGCGAAGCCGATATGCGCGTGCCGATCGAGCAGGCGGAGCAGATGTACAGGGCGCTCGAAAAACAGCAGGTACCGGCGAAAATGATCCGTTATCCGGGCAATTATCACGGCGGATGGCCGGCCTGGGACATGGTGCATCGTTATTACAACGAGGCGCTGTGGTTCGACAAATATCTACATCCGTGATGTGGCGCTATTTGATCGCATAATATTCGCCGCGGTCGCGCGCCCAGGGATCGAAGGCGTTGATGACGTTCGCAAGCTGCGGGGCCAGTTCGGGGATGGCGCGCAATAGCATTCGTTTGAGCGGAGAAACGGGCTGCGTGTGGCCGTTCGGCTGGCCTTTTTCCATCACTGGCCCGCCCGGGCCGTTGTTGTTGACCCAGTCGAGACCCAGCGTCGTATAGAACTCCGGCCGGAAACTGGACGTCAGAAAACGATCGCTGAATAAGCGGCGGGAGGCGTTCAGGATGAACACCACGAACTGCGTTTCGGAGATCGCGAAGCCATGCGGACGTCGGTTTTCGGCCAGGTACCCGACGATGGTATCGACATCCTCGATGTTGTCGATGAGCGTGCCGTTCGGTTTGCCCAGGCAATCGTTGATGGGTGACCCGTCGGCGTTCCGCTGCGCGTCGGTAATGATCTTCGATGCGTCGCAGACGTGTTGGCCGTACAGTTCGCGCGTCACGCGGGAGCGGTCCTGCTGCTCTGCGCGGCTAGCCGCGGTCAGGTTTGGATCGGGGTCGACGAAATCGTCGAAGCTCACCAGCTGCCGCAGGCCGTACTGGCGGCGGAATTCGTTGAAGCGCGGCACGCCGTGTTCGCGGTCCCGAATCAGATCTAGCGCCGCGATATCGATCTGCTTGGTCGCGCTCTCGAGCCGGGGCATGGGCAGGTTCTGAATGAACATCGGGTAATTGCGCAGCGTCAGCAACCCCAGTTCCTGGCGGCCGAACGTCAGCCCCCAGTTGCCCATTCCTCGCTCCCGCATTTGCGTAGCCTGCCCGCGAAACGTGTTCAGCACCGGCACTTTTTCGGCGATCCGGCTGGAGTCGCCCTTCAGATCGCGATATTCCAACAGATCCGGCACCAATGGATGCAGCCTATACACCGAAATAAACTCCTCCGGGAAATTGAACGGCGACCCAAAGTGATTCACGCCTCCATTCACCGACGCAGGCTTGGTGATGTCCCAGTGCAGGTCCTTGCTGCCGATGCCCACGATGCCCGGCCCGGAGGCGAACGCCGAATACCAGGTGGTGGCGAAATTCGGGTCCTTCGATTTTCCAAACGTCTTCACGACGCGTTGGAGAATCTTCGTCAATTCCTCGTTGCTGGAGC